>Ga0210387_10000419_pt1 | contig 30283 bp, 33 predicted proteins | sample IncBWC7OmetaG_FD_160108 | JGI IMG/M metagenome (GOLD analysis project Ga0210387, IMG submission 160108) | Forest soil microbial communities from Barre Woods Harvard Forest LTER site, Petersham, Massachusetts, United States - Inc-BW-C-7-O ... | reverse complement strand
CCGGTGGCAGAACTTGGAGACATCTCTGTCTCGCCAGCTCTACAGACGACACTAGCCATATTTCGCTTCAACACTTTCTTCCGACGGCCGACTTTATCGACACTTTGAATCCGCTCATAGTTTCTTTGGTTTCCTAGTATCTGAGTCTGATTCAATGGATCCTTGACGAAGATAGTCATGCAAACTTGATTCACGTACTACCCGAGCCCATATTACGTTCACCATAACCTATAATGCTACTTGTCGACATACTAATTGAAATACTATGCGGCCAGACGCCCGCGACCGAACCCTATCCTGGTACAACTCAATTAATTCTTATCCTCAAACGTTAATAATAATATCGTGCTCCGTCGTGAACCCTCCGCCGCGGCTGTGTAGAATTTCCATGATCGCATCCGCCTGATAAAGAACTAGGTCATGCATATCGTCCCTAAACCTTTAAAAGAAAGAACGCTATTCTTGCGTTATTCACTCGAACGGTGCGTCGTGCACAAACCCGTTTCACTGCACCAATCCGATAATTCTTGATTGGATTTTCCGCAGAGGACCGCTTAATTTTTACAATTCGTCTCTTGTGCAATACTTCCTTCCTGTCATTCTTTACCACGTCGTCATGATCTTCTCATTCGCCCTTGCCCTCACTGGGCTGTGCACTATTTCCTAATATATTGATATTCTGATCATGAGCTCCAAGGTCACGTGTTATGTAGTCACTAACGTTGGCAAAGATTTTGAGTATGTATTATTGAATATTCCAACCTCTTTGTTTCTCTGTAGCCTAGTCACTAGGTCTAACCCTCTTACTCGAACTTTATCGCACCGGTCTGCGTGCTTGGAGGGTGAACCGGAGGCTTTCTGTGTCAATATTAGTAGTATCTCAACTGTTTAGCATTGTCCTCTTTAGTAGGAATGGATGCTACAAGAATCATTAACTATTCCTACGAGCCACTACATCATGTTCTCCGCTTGCTCTGGGACACAGGTATGTGGTAATTCAAGACTACAGAAAGTCGAACATCAGATACAACCCCGAGACCCGAATGAATTAGGAAGTCTACCTGGTCACCGAGCATGCAAATCGGCTCTGTTTGCTTTCCTCACCAGCCTGTTAACTCTCTGGCAACTTTCCATTCTTGCTTCCATCATATTCTCAAACATCTCCAAGATGCGAACGCCGGACTGCGAATTCGGAGCGTCCGGGCTGTGATACTGGTCGGTCTGGTTCCCGGGCTGTGATGATAATGTCCGTTTATTCCTCGGGCCTATCCCATCCAACTTCAATTTGAACCCTTTCTTTCGCCGCAGCCATCGCGTGGGCGGCTGTGTTGGTGATGTGTGTGGCGAACCGCTAGGAGGTTCCGTTTTGGCTAAAGCGGACTCAACCTCCACTGGTGGTGCTAATGAGGATGGCGATGGTAAGGTGAATGCCGTGTCGCCTGGTTGACCACTGGTACTCCCGGTGCTGGAAGGAGGGTCCTGGAACGCCTCCTCGAGTGACGCCCGGGTGCGGTACACCCACATACGCTCCTGCTGGTAAAAAGCAACGAGGGAGTCAAGGAGGTTTATGGTGGATTTCAGCGGGGAGTCCATGTGTGGTGGCGTAGCATCGATTTCCGGCGAGAAAGGCGGTGTAGGCATTGCGTGAGGATAATTGACTGCCATGCAGGCAATTGGTTTAGATTATGAAAACTAGCGTGGCAGAGGAGGGTAAGCGGAAGCGGAATGCGGGGTTCATCGGAGCTGGCAACATACCTCTATATGTGATTTTGGGAGGTCTCGACCCCGCAACTGCCGGATTTTCTTCTCATAAAGAAACGGCGCATGGGGAACTAAGAACTTGGGCGAGACAGCTGTCGAGACCAATCAATGGTCTAGGCTACTTCTGGAGCAGGAAGCAGAACCGGTTCACTTTTATCGAGGCGAACCAAGATCATGCTGTAATTGGCTGCTCGGTTCAATTCAAGCCAAGCTTGGTTAGAATAATCACGCCTCAGGCTTGCATTCAAGTTCAAGCTGCACGGTCGTACCCTTGGTCGTACCAGTCTCGTTTTGCTATGTGGTCACATATTGTATTCCTGAGCCTATTATCTCTACCCGTCGTCTGGGCGGATCCTTCTCATCTCAGACTCTTTCACCGCGTCTATCACCCAATTTCACCACAAATCCCCTTCTCCAAACGGGGAATCCTAATCATCTCAGATTCCAATCACGTATCTTTCCAGCCCTCCCAGACCCTCTCGCGGGACTTGATCCACTTCGCAGAGGCGCTAGAGGCTACGGAAGGCGGTGCAGAAGGTGCTTTGTACCAGGTTGCCCTGGAACGCGAAGGGGATCTGGTTGAGGGCCATTGGGATATTTCGTCTGTCAAAGTAGTGAGTGCTGATTTTAGATCTAGACCGCCTACCCTTCTGTCTTTCTGCACCTCGTTCCCTCGAGCATTGCCTGAAAGGTTCTGTCCTGGAGGCACCAGGACCATTCAATTCATTTATGTTTCCGCATTACCTTTACGGGGTTCTCTCGTCTGGTTCACCTCTGATTCCTTCCGCTTATCTCCCAGTGCCACCTCCACCAAATCACCTCCGAATATATTGTCCTCCACACGACCGATCCACACAACGTCAAACCATACGCTCTTGACTACTTCGTTTCGCCCATCCCGCACGATGGCTCCTGTCCGCAAACGAATTCAAAATCAAAGAAACTCAACTCCGATCCAAACATATACACATTGCACTCATTCGCTAACAGTTTTGATAGCCTGAACACAACCCTGTCCGTACGGGCGTCGCGGTTCCCACCATTGTGAGCGTATCGCAAAAATCAATATATGTTATTGTTAATGGTGAGATGCTTCCCCCACCGGAAAGACCGGAACTGCGCACACCCCCGCCCCTCAGCGTGGAAGGAGAACCAATCCAACCCATCCCTGAAAAGACTTTTCTTCAAAAATACTGGGTGTACATCGCGGCCATTTCGGTTGCGTTGTGTCAGTCTTTTCCTTCCCACTATAATGTTCACATTTGTTAATTCTAATTTCCTATACAGTGCTGTCAGGAGGTGGAGAGGATGAGCAACCGAGGCAGTGAGGCAAGCAGGACTAGCCACGACCTATGTATTGTGATGCTAACAGAAGGCACACATTACCTGAGTGTTTCATTGCAACTGACGCAGTCTAGACTCTGGCTGTGCTCAATGATTTATGAACATTGATGTGAAACCATAATTCCGACCCTGATCCGAGGACACTCTTTGCGACTCGGCAGACTCTACGACGGCTTGGAATCAAGTCAATAAGATATCGAACCGTCATTTTGACTTTTAGATCTACATGCTATCATAGATTACATTCGATACACAAACTCCTTTAATCTTCATTCGTCCAAATCTTCTGCATCTGTTTCTTGAAAGGCTCGAGACTAAACTCGAGTGCAGAGCATGGATAGCTGATCTCGAATTTCTCAAGCACGCTAGGGTGTAGAATCCCAAGAGTGCCAATCTGCGTATCCTTCTTGGTGTGGAAGACTGCTTGGATGTCATTTTTAATGACAGAGATAGCAGTCTGCTTAGGTGGGGGTGCGCGATAATATATGGTTGCTGCACGTCCAGGAAAGAAGGCGGGGTCTTTGGAATGCATGTGTGAGTTTCAAGTAGAGAGCAAGAATCAACCAAGGGAAGGAATTGTAGAGCACGCACCACTGCTCTCCTTGATGTAATATCCCGTTCCTGCCTGGAAATCCTCACTCCCAATTCTTGGCACCTCCAACATCTTCATCGCCCGATCCAACATCCCATGCACCACCTCGAATCCCGCAGTCTTATTACACCAGACCGCTGCCGCATGCCTCACATTGCGGGCTTGACGTTCTCGCGACAGGTCCTTGAATACGACGTCAGACGTCTCGAAGATCTTGATTGGAAGGGGGTGCGAGCGGTTCTCGCGGATCGTCTTCAGAAGCCCTGGTATCAGGGACGTGCGGACCACTTGGAATTCTAACGACTTCGGATTGGCGATTTTCACAGCGGTGGTGCCATCGTCCTTGTGGTTGAGGAACTCGAAGTTTTCTTCATGGGAGCACTGCAGGGCGAACATTAAATCAAGGGTAAAAGCTAAGGTATGGACGCACGAGAATTAGAGGGAGGACTTCTACCCATCCCGCCAATGCCCATTCTATTCGCACAATATCACTCAGTTTGCTGATGGCCAAAGGCTGGGCGACTGTGTTGGTAGCAGGGAAAGTATCCGGTAGGTTGTTAAAGCCATATGCGATGGCCGCATCCTCCATGATGTCGCACTCGTGCAGGATGTCCGGCCGAGTCGCGGGTACTTCCACCGACAGCTCGTCTGAGTTGAAAGTAGATACAGAAGACTGGAGGCCCATTTTTTGGAGTAGGGTTGAGACTTCGATAGAATCAAGGGAGAGGCCAGTGCATGAGTTGATGTATGATGCGCGGGCGGTTGTATGTCGTCCAGAGATATCTGGGCTGATCCGTGCCTGACCATCGGGTGAGATCACTCTGACTGGTTCGATCCTATGGAGGAAATTGATTACTGCTGGTACCTTGGTTTAAACTGTATGCTCACGTGAAGGGTTCTGCACAGTATTCGGAGAACATGGTAGACACAATGTTGACGACAATATCAAGTTTAGTCTGATCTGTTGCTGTGACGTCAATGAAGACGTTTCGTGTATTCAGTGTGATCTTGCTATGTTCAGAATTGATGATCGGGGGCATCGATAAGACCCGGTCCTCCAAATCATAGATAATAGGGTAGACGGGAGAGTCGCGGATGATGTTCAGGTATTTCGATAAATGTTTTTCCGACTACAAAGAGACGTCAAGTAGCTAATGGTGAGCGTATGAGGCGTGGTACGAACCTCGTATACCGTCATCAATTCTTCTGCGGTGTAAGCCTTGGCCTTACCCAAAGGCACGAATTTGATGTCCTGTGGCGATCTCGCCTCATACCTGAAAGGTTGTTTGAGCGTATCCAGATCGTGTGTACCAATCGCTACGAGTTGACGCCGTCGACATAGATTCTGGTGAAGTTTCTCTTGCAAATCCATGAAGGAGTCATATGAACGAGGGGTAAATTTGACGTTCCGCAGAATGGCACATGTAAAATAAGGCCGTATTTTTTTGGTCTTGGATTGATGGTGCGTTGGGCTTTGCTTGGCTGAGTTTGGCAGGAGACTCACCTCGGGACTACACGTAACTGTCAGGACCTTAGATTCGCCGCCTGGGGGGTATACGAGCTTGTACTGTGGCGCTTTGGTTTTCTCCAGGAAGACACAGAGTGCTCTCGCGATACCTTCTATGCAAAGGAGATCATATCTGGAGATAACACATCCGTTAAGAGATTCGGAAAACATTGGGATTAAGAATTACACACCTATTCGCCGGAACCTCTATTTTCAGTTGCTGCATGACGGAAATTGATGAGCGACCGTCGCAGTACGCTGATTGTCACTCACTGGACGTTCAGCAGATAACCCTTTCCTGATCGCTTCTTCTACCTCTGCGGTAGTCTGCACCAAGATGTTCCAATCATTTTAGATCCTTAGATAGGCCATTGATTGGACGCACATCTTCATCGAGTTCCAGTCCATAGTCGAAGCAAAGCTTGTCGAAGTCCTCCGAGGCTGGCAAAGGCTAATTAAGACCAAAACTCTCGGTTATAAGCAAGATTTGCATTACAGTACTCATGACCTAGTCTTTCCCACAGGTCCGCCTTGTCGACTGCTATGGTGGGCATTGTGCAGGTTAGTCTAAAGTAACGGAAAACTTAAAATCGCGTCAAAATAGGATTTGACTCCGGACACTCCGCAATTGGGCCTTATCGGGTCAATTGGATTGCGGGGTCCTCATCAGCCCTAGCATGAAATATGTCGCGCTGCTCAGCGGTGGGAAAGACAGTTGCTACAACCTGCTGCACTGCTCAAAGAACAATCATGTACTCGTCGCTGCAGCATCCCTGGGTCCAGAGCATGGAAAAGGTCCGGTAGTTCCCTCTGCTCGTGGTTTGACCTCACCCCGACCGTTTATCTCAACCTAGAGGAACTTGATTCATATCTCTATCAGACCGTAGGGCAAGACGCGATCGAACTCGTGGCACATGCTCTAGAGGTTCCTCTGTATCGAAGGGTCATCTCTGGTGATGCTTTAGAGCAAGGATCGGAGTATGGCGGGAGGAACGCGAAAGACGCTGGAGGCGTGGACGGTGACGAGACCGAGGACCTTCATGCCTTGCTATCCACTGTCAAAGTATATCTGATCTTGGGGTTGATTTTGTCGAAACTGAGATGTCTGGTTCGCAGTCCCGACATCCGGATATTCAAGGTGTGTCGGTAGGTGCTATTCTCTCGAATTACCAGAGAGTGCGCGTCGAGCATGTGTGAGCCCGGCGATTCCTTGAGTCTATATTTCGGTCTAATTACTCGCCCAACCAGTTGTCGCCGCCTTTCTTTAACGCCCTTATGTTACCTTTGGCAAAGAGACCAGGGAGAATTACTTTCTGAGATGATTGAAGCTGGGATGGAAGCGATCCTCATCAAAGTCGCAGGTATTGGACTCACCACCAAGCATCTGGGAAGGACACTAGCAGACATGCAACCGACATTGACCAAACTGGTCAGTTCCCCTCTTCCGTTTAAGACACGGTAATGCTCAATGTATCGGAGCACAGAACAACCTTTACGGATCACATATCTGCGGTGAAGGCGGTGAATACGAAAGTTTGACTTTAGATTGTCCCATCTTCAAGCATCGTATCGTACTGTGAGGTGTATTATTCTGACAACTGACACCCTCCTGCTCATGTCTAATTGGCAGCATAGAAGTGGAGACCGTTATCCACTCAGACAATGACTTTGCGACGGTAGCCTTTCTTCGGATAAAAAATGCCACCCTTGAACGCAAGTCTGAGGCTAAGTCTTTCGATATCCATGTGCCAGCCTTACTAGAGGAGAAATTCATCGCGGTGGGGGATGCTGTCTTGCAATCCCAGAATGCCTCACCGTCCAACTCAAGTGGTCAAATATTTGAGCCTAGTAATATCGCAGATCTTGCCGACTCCTTTGGTCTGGGTATCTCTACCAAGATGCTTGATTCGTGGGTATCCGTCACAAACATACAAAGATATGTGGCAGACAGTGAGAAAGATCTCTCTATCGAGGACGAAGTCAGAGTATGCTTCCAGATCCTTCAAGGTACGTTTCCATTACCCCGTTCTCATTCCTACCTCATACACAATCGGCCGTCTCTTCCAGATCGTCTATCTCAGCACTCCCTCCACCTCTCCAACGCCACCAACATCAACATCTTCCTTTCCTCGATGGATCTATTTACCCGCGTCAATGCCATATACGCCACTTTCTTCGGAACTAGCCCCCCAGCACGCGCATGTGTTGCCGTCGACTTGCCTCCGCCAATCCGTGTCAAGCTCGACTGCATAGCACACGCTGAACGTACACCCAACGAGCGACAGGCTCTTCACGTGCAGAGCCTAAGCTACTGGGCACCTGCGAATATCGGACCTTATTCGCAAGCTATTACGGTTCTTTCAATGGCGTTATTTCATCTATATATGCTGACGATACGATATTTGGCAGGTAGATGAGCGTATTTTCGTATCTGGCCAGATTGGACTCGTTCCCAGTAATCTAGTCTTACCGTCACCTAGGTCTTTAGCCCTTGAATCTGCGTTGTCCTTCCAGTATGTCGAACACGTTACCAAGGCCATCGGGAATAATTCTGGCGGCGGATGGAGTGGCCACACTCAAGCTAACTTATACTGGCTCGTGAATACCGATGACCTACCCCATGTCAAGAAAGCACACGAAGTGTATCAAAAGGTCTGGTCTTTACTTCCTTTTACTACGTCCTGGTTGACCCCAAACCTTGGCATGTTGCAGGAGAATCCTCCGTTGGATGCACCAACTCTTTTTCTCGTTGTCAAAGCTCTACCCAAAGGCGCACTTGTAGAGAAACAAAGTCTGCTACACACCGGTCGTTGTATGATAACAGACGGTGACGACGGCGAAATCTCCCTACAACCTCGGAAACCCATGTTTGAACAAAGTTCGCGCTGATCGTTCTGTTTCTGTCAACCCCCGATTGACAAGAACCTTTCTAGGTCATACGAAATTTGGCGATAATGGAGCCTTGCATTGGGAGGTGTCGCGATTCGACGACACTACTGCATCGTGTGCTATCATCTGTGTCAGGGACGGAGGTATGGATGGACATTCACATTCTGAATCCTCCTACGATACTTACGATTTTGAATCAAGACAATCATCGCATTTCGGACATAGTGATTGCAGCAACCTCCCTCACCTCGCTTTGGACGCGCACTCTATCAATCCGATTATTCTACATCCCGTCACGGGCTTCCAGTTGTAAGCATAGTTACCCCACCGTCCTACTGGATCTGACCCCTGCACCGTTCTCAGTCTCTTCCCTATCTCAAAGACTATTCAGCCTTGGGTGCCCACCTATCACTTCTATCCCTTGCCGTCTTATCTCTACCAGGGAGACAAACAATTGGGATTACGTGATCTGTATTCTTGCAACCTAATGTACGATACGACAGTATTTAGAGAGCGAGATATTCGGAAAATGCAGGCGGTACAATACAAGGTCAGTCCGGAGGTTTCATCCAACAGAATTCACGGGCTGCTATCTTCACGAAGAAGTCTCATCTCGCCTAGCCTACGCCTCATTGCCTTCTCCGTGGGTGTGGGTGGGACCATGCGGGCAATCATTGCGCCTACCAAGGTGCAAAGCCCGCCGAAACGCAATACCCAGGCAACGCCGTTCTTGCCCAGATAGGTGCAGTCATTGGTGGGATCCGCGTCTTTGTCGGCATCAACGATCCCGAAGATTGCACTTGCTACCACAGCGATCTAGAAGAACCACTTCCTTATCGGTTCAAGAAATCAAGACTGAAATGAAAGAACTAACGATAAATTGTGGCAACACAATAGCCAAGTTGTGGATGCCAAGTATGGTTCCGCCTGCTATTGGTGTCGCCGGCGCGACATCGTCGGGACTTGTTTCGTATTCGTCAAAGGTACAACGGCGGATCAATGGTTGGCGTTCTGAACTGTCTCGACTAGTGCCAGGCGACGATAGAGTACGTGTATGCGAAGGACGTCTCGATGCTTCCACTCCCGTGGGGGGTGCTGATGGGAGTTCCTTCAATAACTAGGATGGATAGTCAGACGATGAACGGAGGTTAGATATGACTGTACCTCCATGACAATAGCAAAAGGTACCCAGCACGCCACAGCCCAACATATGCCTATCAAACCGATAGCAACGGTGGCCTAGGTATCATATCAGTATGTGGGGAAAGAAGAAAACGTTAACATAACCGACGAACCTGAAACACGGTTGAGATGAACAAGGTCGAAAATGTGAGGAGGGTGAAAAGTAGCAGGGCACCAGTCCAGATGTTGCGTAAGAGGAATGGCATAACAGGGAGCCGAAGAGGTGTACCGCGGCGCATGGCCTCAGCCCTCCATTCACGGACAGTAGCTCTGATACGAGTCAACTCGGCATCTTCGTTTACATCACCCTTATGGGCCAACAAACGACGGTCGCGGCTTGCCAGATGAGGCAACACAGTGCCGGCAACTACAGCCACTGTAGGAAAGGTCAAATAAATTTGATACAATTTTAGCGTGAAGCACCTACCAATGCTGTAGATGAGCATGGCAAACTCGCCAGTCCGTGTTGCGACATCAGAGTCAGGCTCCTCTTGATGTTCATAAGCCATGACTTGACCAACGTACGTCGTTCTGTATGGAAAGTTGACCATGACGACATGTCTCAAAACTGTTAAGTAAATAGCCTTACGCATAGAACAAGAACGGAAACCTAAGAGAATCAATGATATCAACAGCACGATCAAAACAAAGGGTGAGAAAGCGCACCAGCCCATGAATGCGAAGACTTGGACAAAACAAACACGTCGGATGGGTTTTGGCAGCTTGACAATCGCAGTATAAATATTGTCGAACACGTCATGAAATTTGCTGCTCTGCTTCAGGAATAGAACGATAGAATACGTCAAGGAACGTAAACGGACCTTTGTTTTCTATTGTAGGCGCCACCTGGACGTTCTTGTTCTTCGTGGTAAAAACATGTGATCCAGACAGTTATGACGAGAATTGCCATGCTAACGACGCAGAACTTGCGGAATTGATCCCCACCCAACAAACGGAGTATGGGCAACTGTGCGAGAGGTAGAAAACCTGGGAAGCAGGAGATAAGTACAATATGGCGTGTTTAACACGATGTTATGCACCAAAACCAAAACCGACAATATTGCCTGCATGGGTCATCCGTCCGTGCCATGCATTTCCAGCATTGAGTTGGGCGGGAGGAGTGATATCCAACAGGAGATTCCGGAGAGAAGCTTGCAATGCGTTGAGAGCGAAATCGAGGAGATAAAACGAAACGATGGCGAATCCGATGGCGGTACTGGCCACCTGTTGACGTCGATGATATATCAAACTCGAAAAGAGACACGTCGGCTCACTCGCTTGATCCGCTTCTCATCCCAATCGCCAGCGCCAACCCTAAAGAGGTCAACGAAGAAGGCCGCCAAGTTTTGACAGTACGCGAGTGTGAGGGTCGAAAGTACGAGAACAATAGTCGACAGCACTATCCAGTATCTACGACGGTATTTAGATGTTGATGAATCGGATATGGCACCTGATGAGTACGAGATAAATGGCTCAACCACGATTCCTGGTGGGATTTATATACCGACCTATAACTGGCTGCGCAATTAAACCACTAATTGGTCCTGCCAGCCACACGAGAGACGTTAGTTGCTCGGAAAGGCCTAAGCCAAGTAAGAACGGCGTTCCATAGCTTGCATGACGCAAGATAAGTCACAGTCTGTGATAGTAAGACGATGTTCGTACCCAAGCTCAACAGTCCATGCAACTTGTGCACCGGCCATAGAGATACTCAAAGTTATGAGATTCCAAGTCGTTAGCCGTGGCTTCAAGTTTCCCGGTACGTCCTTGACAGGTTTCATGGCATGTTCATCGACAAGAATCCGATTTATTTCATCCTCAGCTTGAGCATTAGAGTTGCCATCGGTTGTTTCCACATGCCTTGTTCGGGCCGCGGGCCAAGGCATCTGTGTGGTCGGGTCGGGATCATCATCAGCAATCGGGGGTATCATTGGTGTAGACGACGTGGACGTCTGTAGGAATAGATGGCGAGCATCAGCCTTATGTAGTATTTCACGGGCGCAGTACGCTCGCTGTGTCGTAATCGGCTCTCTCCGGTAACACATTGTATCTGGTACTAGTACTTAGCAGGGGGAAACATGAAAATGAAGCACCAACTTGAACAAGCTTTCCCATTGATGCTGAAAGAATCTTGCCACGAGAAATCAAAGTACTAAAAGTTTTCATACAACTTGCAGACTGTAAGAATACATAAATAACTCTAAGGTATTGAAGTAGATGTCCGGGGAAAGCAGGCAAGGTTAAAACAACGGAGCAGCAATGGGAGATTTCGAGAGCAATGACAATAAATCATACAGAGTGCTGGCGGTACAGAAGTGGTGTAGTACACATCGCTATACGAGTTCTCATTCATTAGCCCCCACGAACGGAAGCCGCAGACAAACCTCGCCGATGACTGGACACAGTCGGCGAATCGATACCAGGTTGAGGTTTCGACAGCAAATGGAAAGCAAGCCGGCGTCCAGCAGTTGGCGTGCTGCTTTCCTGCTCGACTACCAGTGGCGGTTCAGGAAATTGAGCATACTGGCTGGGAGGCCCCGTGTAACTCTCGGGTTCTTCGAAAACGCTCTGATTGGTATTGGTCGAAGAGCGTGATGAATTCGAAGCGGATGGTGATCGATTGAGAACAAGGGTTGGTCTTGTGGCAGTGGGATTTGTGCCAGATCGATTGCGACTCTCGGGCTGTGGCTGTGTTGTAACCGTGGTAAGTGACTCTGGGGTAGTTCGAAGTTGTGCCGCGGATATCGATGGGCGTAGTAGTCGAGGAGTAGTTGAGCCACTTATTGGAATATGAGCGAGGGATGTGATATTATCTCCATTTGCTGAAGGCCCAGCAGAGGCGTAATTTGACCCGGTATCCGTCGAGGAAGTACCTTGACTTTCGCTCCGATTACGTCTCATGTATTTTTCCATGGCATCAGCATCTCGCTCTCGCATACGGGTCGCTATTGGTGAAAGAGCAGAGGCAGGATTGGCGGAAGGAGGGTTAAGCCCTGTTCCATGTGGTATTCCTCCAGGGGCGGAAAACGTACCCGCACCACTTGCGGACGACACGTGAGGGGAATTGTGATGAATGTGGAAGAAGTTGGAGGCCGCTGACGGCTGCGATGGCGATGAAGAGGCTGATAACGAAGATTGGCCCACCTGTCCAGGAACCAAACCATTGCTGTCCAGCTCCCCACTGTCTGAGGTAGCCGTTGTGCGACTTGTACCGGAACCACTCCGCATTCGTGAAGTGGCTTGACGGGTGTCACGGGCTTTGGATAGAATAGGTGGCATGTCTACAGGTGGAGATCCTCCCCATTCGTTCCCTCTCGCAGCAGCCTGCGCAAAAACATTTCGGCGCGACTTTTTGTTATTTTCGAACTGTAAGCGAGCGGTGTCTTGTAATGTGTCCCTTGTGCTAAATCTGCATGCGCTCCGTTAGCCCTAAAGTTACGTAACGACTGATCGCTACCCACGAATAAGCATAATCAGATGCGGTGAAGCCTTGGTTGTTTCGAGCGGTAAACTGACATCCCCGCTCAATGAGGAGTTGGACAACCTATCAAAAGGTGAGAAGATTTGTAGTACATTGAGGGTATGTCTCTCACGGGTATATGTCCCCACGAGCTAGCGCTGTAGTTGCGGGTAAGTTTGATGGCGTGCCAATTTGTTTATTCGCTTACTAGTGTAATGGCGTATTTCCTTTGTTATCAGATAAATCGTAGTCTGCACCGAGGTCGCACAGCATCTGAGGAGACCCAGCATTGGTGAGTAATTCGACTCGAATGAGACGACTGTGAGCCTGACGCACTCTGACTAGTTCTTCGTTTCCTTTCAGCGCTGCAACATGAAGAGCTGTTTTTCCGTGGACATTCGACCAATCTAATATCCAAGAATAACGGTCATAATACAGTCGGGCCATCCGTAAAGCGGCACCCATGATGTCTACAGAGTCTGGTCGTAATGTGTAGGGATTTGTTGCGGGGGGTTTGTGGTCTGCCAAAAGTGTGAGAATAGTATTGTTTTCAGAATCCTGTTGAGTGGTGATGATCAGGACACAATTGGGTATCGGACGGCGGCTACATACCTTGCTCAGTTCCTCGTCATCATGTCCAGCAGTCAACAGGAACTCAAAGGTCTCCTCGTGGCCAAGTACGGCTGCCCAGGCTAGTGATGTATACCGCTTTGGTGCACAGTCGGGATTTCGCATATCAGTTCTTTGAATAAGTCGTCTTACAAGAAACAAATTGTTTTCTTAGAGAAAGAATTAACTTCACATGACCGTGCGCACTGGCATTAGATGGTAACACACCTTTGACCGCTCTACGCAGTCTGGCGGTGGCATCCTTTTCAGCCATAGGACAAGGGCGAGATTCAAGAGCAGTAATTTGGAATAGTACGAGTTGGAGGAGATAAATAGACAATTAGGCTCACAAAAAGGAACGCAGTCCAATAAGTCACGTGATCCAGCTTACAACCTTGGCGCTTACACTGCCCCCGGGCCGGCCGGCTGGTGCCTGTTTCATTATTAATAAATAAATAGGGCCGACTCGGACGGTGCCTTCATGATATAACCTGAAGTAGGTCAGAACAATCGGCGTTATGAAGGAGGTATGTTATACGTACTGTAGCCTTAAATAGTTGGGGTCTGCCAGTACATATTTTGTTTTAAATTTGCATTTTGTTTTCAATTCGCAGTTATGTAACCCGAGATCCGACGCAGAGGTCAGACTCCGCCGGCCGAGTCGTAGTCACGGTATTGTATTGAAACTAGACTCACTACCTAAGTACGATGCCTAAGGTTGTTTCACGATCAACAGTCTCGTCCTCCACAGAGGGTGTGTCTGTCCCCGCGTATTTCCACTTGCCATTAAATCCGCACTCGTTTTATAGCACAACCAACCGCATCATCGTCAACGGCCCTCCGTGTTTACTGTAAGGTATTTCGGATTTCGGATTTTGGATGGCCTAACAATCTTTCACTCTGCAGACTGTATCTGTGGCGAGTTCATTGTACGTGATACATCTACACTGTGCATTGATCTACGCATCTCACAACTGCAGCTTGCGATCGACAAAAACATGGCTACTCTAGCGAGACGCGAAACAGACGGGGCCATTATCATTCGGTCTCAAGACGGTGATGTTGGAAAGGCAGCAGTGTTCAAGTTGAATGCGGTGTCAGGAGAACCTATCCTTCTCGAGAGGTGCGAGGAATAGATTTTGCCTCTGGCCTCGCTGACAGGGACTCTGGGGTAGACCTGGTGGTCATGAACGCCAGTACAGATTCCATTGCCCTCGTTGCAAGTTACCCATTGGATATCAGTCCACACCGCCCCCTGCAAAGTCTGGACCATTCGTGTACATTATGACTGGTGCTCTCACTGAGCGGCAAGGTCAAATGCCCCAGAACGCTTTTGGAGAAAACGATTCATAATGTGTATATATCCAGGTTGCTGGAATTGCTGTTTGATTGACTTTTACGCAGACTGTACAGCTGTTTGTTATTCAGTCACAGTCGAATTCAAGCGATCAGAATGTATTGTTCTGGGGCTGACACAAGCTCGTATACATGAAAGCCTGCAAAGTAACTAGATTAGTCATGGTGAAGAGCGATGCAAGATTGACTTGAAAGGCGAATAAAGCGGCGGGCTCAGCTACCGTTGTAGAAAAAATTCACGCCGCCAGTGTTCGTAACACGGGCGCTCGTACAGTGTGAATAAAGTTGTCATCACTGCCAGAAACAAAGAGAAAACTGTAATGGATAGAAAGACGTACCCGTTGATGAACGTTGAACACTTAGAATTGAGGCAACGTTTTGGCAGTGTTGCCAAAAAAAAATCCCGATTGAACTTTTATACAGTGCCTTTGTTGGTAGTTATTTGTCTCAAAGCCATTGTACCAAAGGCATCCAAACAAACCCGCCTCTTCTTGAAGTTATCCGAGATAATCCATCCCAGAAGTTCGGATCCATCCTGACGGCCATCACCCCGAATCCTGTACGCAGCGTTTGCATTTTCCAGGTTCTCTGCCGAACATCGTAATGTTGACCGCAATCTCTTTATACAAGCAATCTCAGAATTTATAATAATAATACGGTCCATCAGCGGCGGTGCTTCGGCGTCGCCCAATCTGTATGCCCATCGCCAACCCATCGCTCTCTTGTGTAGAATTCCCTGCAGATCTACCAGTCTCAAAACCAAACCGGCTCTCACCTTCAAACCCGTCCTGCTTTCCTAATACATCCAACCTTTTCGCGCACATTCTCACTTCGTGTGTTACAAATACGACGTATGAGAACATTAACCAGACCCGTCTGCAAACCGTCAGCCAGGCCTTCCGCGGTGAAAGTAGGGTTGAAGAGGCGTTTTAAGACAATTGGCGCCAGTGTGCTGTTCAATGCACACAATTTCGGCCTTGCGGATGTGTCGGCTTACCTCCTTCATCTGGGTGTCTCCGATGACGTTCTACATCGATGTATACATGACACTTTTCGTGCTCGCCGTACAGAGCAAGCCAGAGGCTAAGCGCTAAAGTCGTACACGTGAAATCGAACGGCTATAATATTATTTACACACCTATAGACCGAGTTATCTTACCCTTCATCTTTATCAGCATTAACTGGGGGGTAAGGAAACTGAGAAGTTTAGACGCCAAACAGCTGTGAAAGGACAAATTGTCGGCGCTCCAGTAAATTCAACAGCCGCTGGGTGTTCTGAACCACAATCCACTGTTGGACTTCCAACCTTCTCGTGTACTCCATTCTTGCCATGGATCTCCCAACATCGCGAGAGTTGGAGTTGGAAACGTTGTTGAGACAGCGAGACGCGCAGGTTGCAGAACTCAGTGTGAGTTATGCCGTTGTGTGGAATCAGGTAATACAACCTTATATCGCCTCAGGACGAGGTGACACGCCTGCGACAGTACTTGTCAACTCAACCTAGTCCTTCAACGAGCAATCCTGTCACCCTACCTCCAGCTTTAGTATCTATCTTGTTACCCCATCTCAGCAATGCACCGTCGAGTGATGGAGGCACGACATCAGGTTCCAGCACTGTCACTGCTGCTCTCACACAGAGGACACGATTACTTCAAGAGGAGAACGACGAACTCTATGATCTATTAAAGCTTGGGGAGACCGGGAGGCTGAAAGAGGAGGTCCGTGGTCTTCGAAGGGTAGTTGAACGACTCGAGGGTGCTCTTCGAGGTACGGCGTCATAAACTGTCTTAACCAAAACTGTCTTAACCTAGGTTCTGATTTTTTCTTTGGTTTAGAATCACATCAGGTCATCGTGTCCCTGTCGTAGGTTTTGTTTTCTTATCTTGTCCATTCTTGGCTCATGATGTGAACCAGTACCGAACTAGACAAATCCTACGAAACTTTCATGTCCTCTGCTCGGCTAATCAACAGCGTAAAATCTTACTCCCGTTCCCCTCGTAACTCGTATCATTCTACCCTACACTCCACTCCCGCAGGCAATGGAAACGGTGCTTCCAAACTGCCCCCTACGGGTCCCCGAGCCCACAAGAAACCACGCCTGTCAGAGTCACAAACTTCGCCGCCCCAACGCCCCAGCGCGTCTCTCCCCTTCAACAAATCTTCACAAAATCAATCGAACCTATCCAGAACCAAAGATGCGAGAGAACAGTCTCCACGGCAATCTTCGGACGGTCGAACAAAGCCTAATCATGTGAAGATGGAGGTCGATGGAGATCCCAGGGAAAGACCACGTTCGCCCATAGAGAGAGACAGGGAGCGGGATCGGGATCGGGAGCGTTTACCCCGGGAACGTGAAAGAGAGAGAGACCGAGACCGAGATGGAAACAGGTTGTCCAGACGCAATGGAAACTTCGGGGGTAGCGGTAGTGGCCGTGGCGGAGGATTGAGTGGTGCGGGGCGAAGGGTTGACAGGGATCTGGCTCCTAGTAATTCTTACGGAAGCGGGGATCGGACATTGGCGGAGAGAATGGGACTGTAAAAAAACCTTCGCTATAATGACCTTTTATATTTGGATGGACCTAGCGAAATCTGGTTGACTGTAGAGTATCCGGTATGAATTTCCTCCGCAAAAGTTGTATAACCTGTAGCGCTAGCTGACTTTGCTTTCTCCGTGTTCTCCTTCCACAGTTATGTATTCGTATCTTCCTGCTTGCTGTTATATTGCTGTGCGCATTACATTTGTCTCAATTCAAATCAATGTACATACACAAAGTATACTATCAACATAAAAATCGCAGCCCTTCCTCCCGGACCCGAGGTCGTCGTCCGAAGTCTCGGCACAATTCCAGAACCTCCTTTTCTTTTGTTCAACTATAGTTCCTATTCACTGCCTTCTTCACACAGGACAGCCGCATCAAATGCATTTCGCCATCCTTCGTCTCAAACGTCCTTGGAGATGTCGGAATTTCCTAGTTTGGAGTTCTTCCTCCGAATCTCAGTACCTCATATAAAAACGGAAACGGAAACATTTTAAATGTGCCGGGGTAGACTCGTAACCATCCTGTCATAGACAGTAAGGAGCTCGAGGCAAACTGTCGTAGACACTAGTGCCAGGGGTTGGGGCTATCGATATGTATATTTTGAGGCAAAAACGGTTGTAACTGTACTTTGACATATGTCAAACGCTGGGAGAATGGACCTTGAGCCATCGGAGATATTGTATATTTATTCTCTGATATTCTAGGGTTCACCAAAAAAAAAAGAACCAACGAGCTGCGTCGTATGAAAGCTTGTCCGTCCCTGATAAAATGGCAAATTCATCAAATTCGGAGCCGTCCGATGTTTGTGTGAACCCTTCAATCAAAGATAGCATGTAGGACAGGTGGACTTTCATAGACCTCTGACCATTGTGAACGCAGGCGTGCGTGCGCAGGATCGGTATTGGATCTTGCTGTCGGTTTTGTCACCAGAAGCGGATACCCTTCTTGACAAGTCTGTCAAAGGTCCGCACGCCGCACGCCATGGCTGCTGTCGATATGGTCTCCTCAAGGTCTCTTGGGCATCGGAGCATTGATTTCAACCCGAGCGGCATTCCGGAAGGGCCGCGTATGAATGAACCAGTAGTACAGTGGACATCTGGCAGGGGTAAGAATCTCAACTCAACTGATCATGACCTTGGAAAATGGTGAACTTGTGGGAAACATACCAGTAGTATCCACGGCAAATCCACGGTCTAAACTTGAACTTATACCACGGAGAAGCCGAGGGACAACGTCGTGACAAGAAAGAAATCGCGGTGTTTGATCATGTGACTGTGATATCTGCTTATTTATAATTTCACGTCCAGCAGTCACATTTACATTGATTAACATGGAGACAAGCAACAAACATGGAATAGATGACAATTAATATATAATACTTCCCTATGGCAAGGGGTAACAATATTCTACTGGGAGAAGGCTAGTAAACACGAAGTCATTAAGTGAATCATAACTTGAAGGAGTATCGTTGTACTGTATTTTCTTCAATCGAAGGTGGTCGGGCTGGGGAATGATGGTACAAACAATATGAAGTGCAGGACGAATGGTGAAAATGTGCAGGTCTATGTATCTGTGTGGCCAATTGTCCAAGAGTAGTCCGATTATCATAGCACAAGCAAGAGAAGAGAAACCGAGTGAGGATAGTCGGTGTGAATTGGTTCATGATACGACGTTGATGCTGGAGTAGAAGGTGTGGAGACGATTATCGGCAGTGGCTGTGAATAAGGAGTGGAATGAGTGCCGATATGTCATGATGAGTCGCGGACGTCAAGGAGGGAGGGAAGACACTGTCAAGAAAAACGGAAGCGAAACCGTTGGGGCACATTGGCACTACCAATCTACCGTACACCAGAACGCTCCAAGCCCCCATCATACTGCGGCGGTTCGTGCGCCCCTCTGGCACGAGTTCCGCAGGGAGAAGAACTTTAAGCACGTCATGCCCGTCGACTTTTCTCGCCGAGGGGCAGGTATCGACCTATTTTGCTTGCGTGGTGATATCGAGACTTCAGAAATAGGTGATATGGCCTCGGGCTCGGGGAGGTAAATTGGGATGAGTCGGGTGGGTTGTGTATGAAGGATGGGCTTTTTGTCGGTTGGGGAAAGGACGAAAGCGGGGATGGGGGGCACGGGAGGAGGTCGGGAGGCCATGGTGGGGCTCGGGGGAGGTGAGCGATATGGGATCGCGAACGAGAGGGTACGGCGATGACCTCGTCTGAAGTTGGAAGAACCATCCGTGGGGGACGGAAGGGGTAACGAGCGTGGTGTCGTTGGAGGAGACACGTTCAGCGTTCCTCTCGGTCCAAAGGCTTCTCCATCTGCCCATTGTCCCGGGTTGGCCTTCTCACGCAGGTGATCGCAAGAGCGCGTGGAAAGGAGGGTTTTATCAAGGAGAGGAGAGCCGATAAGACAGGGTGGTATGGGCGCGGTTTGGGATTGAAGGGGAAGACGAAGGCATCTGCGAGATGTGGTACGGCTGCGAGAATGAATTGGGGGGGATGACAGCGGTTCCGGGATGATGTCTGGGGATGGCATACGAGGTGGAGGAGAGTCAGGACGAATGAAGATCGACATCAGGGGGAGCAGCAAGCAGGAGAACTGAAAGAAAGGTACGGACCATTGGTCGCTTTTTATAGTCGTGGCGGTGCGGACAACACGCCCTATTGTGAGTCAAATGAGGACAAAAAATTAGTGTCAAGGAAAACAAACACTCAACACCTGAAAGGGCAAATCGAAGCTAATTTCCGGATATCTGCGCTGGAGATCTTCCTTTCAACTCCGGTGAATTACTCTTAGCGACTCAATATAACTCGAAAGGTACCGCACAAGACAAGGTACACTCTTCATGAATCCCTGGTGTCCAATGTCTCCGCCTTTGGTAATCTCCGTTCCTTAGTAGGCCCGTTATAGTAGGGAAAGTTCCAAGCAAGCCAAAAAAGAGTCGAACACACCTCGAGTCTATTCCATGAACTTATAATACATCGATAAATTCTCTTGACTCGATTGTCCTATATTCACCCTGAACGCGACATTTGTTCGATCGATGTACTACATTTTCTGTCCGAACCCAGCGCGCTAGCATGTTAGTGGCTAGCCGTGATCAAATTTGTCTTATACTGTTTCGGGACAAAATCTTCCGATTTATATCCAACCGGCATCTATTGAGGTTCATGCAACAAGCTGAATGAACTCCTAATTTGGTCGCTATTTCTCCTTATGCTGGCGGAATAATTCTTCTATGAAGACCTTCTCATCATCCTGACTTCCCTTCAAGAACAGCTTGGTTGTTCTGTCCGTTCCACAAGGAGGATGTAAGTCACTTGGCACGCGACGGATGCGCCACTCGCTTACCATTCAGATCCGCGAACAATCAACGAATGGCAATCAACAGACCAGGTCTCAGATCTAAATATTTCGTCTCACTGTCATCCATAATCTTATGAGCTTTTGACAGCTAGCACTGTGGCATCAAATCGTCTTCAACCACTTGAATGACACGCAGAAAGGCAGCCTCTACATCTCATCGTTTCCGCTAGAACACTCTGCGAAATATTTCTTCCCATCCACAAATTCGAAAGATGGATGGACGGTATACACCGCTTTGTTTGCAATCCGAAAGAGCGATCGACGTTCCGAACAGACTCGGTGTTCCTCGTGACACTTTTTTGTGCAGTGTGAGCTTCGAATTCTTCATCCGATTCTCAGGGTAGATAATGTTAACGTTAAACTGATCCTTTTCTCTTACAAGGAAAAAGTTTCCCTTATTCATTACCATTATCCATGACATTCTGTCTGCATTCTGCATTCAGGCTGACTTGGGGACTTGGTTGACGTCTTCCCACCAGAGAATGTTCTCTGCCGCTGTCACTGTCTCATTAATTTCATGCCGCTATGATCACGCTGCAATGTAGACCACTCAAGTATCATGTGTCGTTCTACGGGCTTCTGCAGACTGAACAGATTTTAATATGATTGGTTCAATTATCCATAAAGCTACTGGTGCTCTCGGTGCCGTTGGTCAACGACCTGGCTAATGGGTACATCACTTTGTCCCCGGCATGGCCCATTGTCACACCAACAACTCGAGTCGTTCTTGATTCCATTCAGCATGCGAACGATGACCGTTCCTGTATCCGCTCTCTTTGATGCGTACCTATGTATTGCCATTCGCTTTCCTTTCGGAGGGCTACCTGATCTGTCTACGCGGAACAACTTTATTTCAATGTCGAGATATGCATCCGATCGATAGTGACGACGAACGGCAGGGGGTGGCTTATAATATAATTGTGGAGCGTAACTTTGACAACGACAATGTTTCGATGAAAACTGTACACACGAATACATATTATATTGTCCAAGGTGTAATTTTTCATTTTTCATTCAACACGCTCATCTACCTTCACCGATGGCTGGGACTACGACGATCAGATGTCGGTCTTCATTGGCTCACTCTACCATGGATACCAACAGGAGGACTGACTCTTACTTGTGATCTGCGTAGTTCGGTTATCCCTTCATTTCAAGCACACATACACCTTGGGTCTGAGGTCTCACGACCACTGCAGGTGAGCGAAATTCTAGATCACTCTGGTGAAAGTGGAAAGGAGGCGGCTATATGAAAGAACAGTAGGTGCATTTAATTCTTCAAGATACACGGTACGTACACAAAGTTATCATAGCGTTCCCGTTGTGGTATCGTAACAATCTCCGAAAGGAGCTAGCGAGCCGATTCCTGAACGCCGAAACACAAAGATAATTGATAAATTTGTTGGACATGTAGGAATCATTCGGATAGTTATTGTGGCCTATGACAACGATCATACTTATGAACTCAACCGGTTCTGTATAATATGCTCAGCAATCTGAAGTGCCGAACAGAAATGTGTATGTGCGAACGTTTTTGTACATTCCGTTTCGGTGGAGGTGTGAATTCACAGGGCGAAGAAGTGGCACAACACCTTTTGCATCGTCATGTGAAAATACGGGGCATCTATCATGAATTGAACGGATCAGTATTATCAAAGTGTTTGGTTGGGAACGGCAGTCATTGACGAATGGCACACGGACGTTCACATCTGAACCAGTCCACAGGCGGGGCCATGAAGGACCAAGGTACCGGATGAATCAGAGGGTGAACGTCAAGCAAGATAGTGGTCCGTGACAGAAAGTCCTAGACGTCTGTGTGTGAATCCCTAAATGACAGCCTGGGCGGACGCGAGAAATAGTGACGGTGGCGCAGTGGAAACCCGCTTCAATCAGGGAGATTTTTACTCAACCGTTTGCCAAACCGTTGCTGTGAAGTTGACAACCCGAATGGAATACCCACACCACACGGTGCTGAGACACAACCCTGCAGTGATATTCTGGGAATCCGATTGGCCATATTCATCCTTTACGGATGCCAGTTGTCCATGTCAGCATCATGATATGGTTGAACTTGAACGAGGTTCGGGTCATGACTAAAGTTGAATACCGTGACTGTATCCCCGACTCCCACGTTAGTGGAGAAGGGTTCTGTTTGGACCCCACCCCGGAAATGGCCGAACTCTTCAACCTCGTTTACATACCTCGCACGCCCTGTAGCCCTAGTCTCCCGTAGGCAGACTCAAAATTCGTGTGCTTTTTTAGAAGAATGATGATACACTCATATATAACAATACATGTTACTTCACCTGTATCAACACTACAAAAGAAACGGAGTCGGGACTGGCGCCACTGCGCCGCTACAGGATTATTATTCTGGGCGCATTACATAAACCATCATGATACGGTTTCAAGTTACTTAATACTATAGCCTGAGTATAGGTCACGCCCGTAGTACTAGCCTGAGGACTCCACCGTTAACTCTCCTCCGTGAATTCGACGACAGCCAGTCTTTGGCTCCAAACGATGGGTGCGGAGTACTTTTATGTACAATCCGGATCAGTGGCGAAAACGCTATGGACCTAATACTATGCGTCGATGGCTGACGGAGCACCAGTGACCAGCCCACATTGAAACAGGATGACTATATAAACAATCCAGTTCCGAAGTGGATGACTATTTTCTCTTGGCTCAGCGCTTCACCCTGGTGGTTTACAAGTTTTTCCCCTCGCCTGTCTACTTTGTTTTTGCTTTCACCCTTCACTCATTCTATTCAACAATGCTTTCTTCTGTTTTCCTGTCGCTGTCCCTGCTTCCGCTATTGGGCCAGTGCGCTCGTTTGCCCCACACGGCCTTTGTTTCTCACGGTCCTAACCTCCGACTCGGAAGGGACACTGAAACACGGGTCGTGACTCTCTTTCAGACTTTGACGCTAACGACGACCACTACCCTCGCCTCCACTTCAACGAGCCCATCATCATCTACGGTCACCTCTACCCTCGACGGAACTCTACCTACTACGTCAGCCACTGTAGACACCATCCTCTTTCTCCCTCCAGATGCTCTCTCCGCTATGTCGGCCGCCTTTCAAGACTCAGGAAGTCTCAGCGATAAGCCTCTCGTCATGGCGTATTACCCCGATTGGGTAGAATCCTCTTTCCCGCCCGAAAAGATTGACTTCAAGCGGTTCGACTGGATCGATTTCGCGTTTGCCCTCCCCGATCAGAATTTCAACCTCACCTGGGACAATCCCGATGGAGCGCCAGCCTTGTTGCGCCGTCTTGTCGACGCCGCTCACTTAGCAAGCAAGAAGGTCAAGCTCAGTGTCGGTGGTTGGACAGGCAGCAAGTAAGTCCGATTTGCCATCACTTCGTAATGTGATTCTAACTTGATAAAATTGAAAGGTACTTCTCGCCGGCCGTAGCCACCAATGAGACCAGACAAATCTTTGTGACCAACATTTTAGCTATTTACAATGAATTCAATCTGGACGGTATTGATATCGACTGGGAGTATCCGGGACATGAAGGAGACTCAGGAAACTCAGTGGCCTCGAATGACTCGGCCAATTTTTTATTGTTCCTCCAGCTTCTCCGTGCGACCTTACCTGCCCCCGCCCGGATCACGGCTGCCACGCAGACATCACCTTTTGTCGATTCGCACGGACAGCCGATGGAGGATGTGTCAGAGTTTGCCAAGGTCTTGGATTGGATTTTGTTAATGAACTATGATGTTTGGGGCTGTGAATACCTCTTTCCCTTCTTTTTCAGAAGCGTAAATAACATAACCTCCGTCTCCGTTAGCATCTCAAACTCCTGGACCTAACGCACCGATGTACAACGCTTGCCACAATTCCAGTCAACCGGAAGCAAATGCCGTAGCGGCCTACGACTCCTGGACATCGGCTGGGTTCCCTGCCTCCAAACTCGTGCTTGGTCTTCCTGCTTACGGATATATCTCAACGTCCAATGCGACACATCTTCGGACTCGTTCAAACTCCCGGTCCTTCTCTCACAATCATCCTAGGTCTTTTGGCAATGATTCTGAAGCACAAGAGGTTAAGGTGGTGGACGAAGACGGAGGCACCAATGGGCAAGTTCAATTCCGCGAGCTCGTCAGGCAAGGTGTTCTGGTTCGCAACAATTCCAGTTCCTATAATGACAATAACAGGCCTGTATTCAACGCCGCCGGTGGATTTACAAGATACTGGGACGAGTGCTCGAGTACGACATACCTTCGTTCGTCATCTATGGGTCAGGTCATCACCTACGACGATCCCGAGTCGCTGGGCATGAAGGCGGCCTTTGCAAAGCGGGTTGGAATGATGGGGACGAATATGTTTGACATTCATGGGGATACGGATCAATGGGACTTGACAGATTCCGTGAGGAGTGCCTTAGGACTTGAATAGGATATCGCCGATTGTCACGAATCTGTTATTTTCCCGTTTCGAAATCCGAAGGGAATGCATCGATTGTTTCTTGGCACCTCCCTGAGTCAGCTAAGGCACCGGGCATTCAGAGCATGATTCAAATACACAATCTAACAAAGACCTTTCAATAAGACTGTCCTGGTAATTGTTTTGGTGCCATCATAAATGTAGCGCACAGTTCTGTAAGTACTAGCACTTTTTGCTGCTAATCACGCAGGTTTTGCTACATTATAGTGATCGACTATAGTCTGACTGCGAGAGACTAGGGATTTGGTTCACTACCGAGTTAATTTTTATTTATGAAGGGTAAAATGACAAGCAAAATATGTTCCCGATCCGGATCTATCTGCCGTTCCCTTGCTATCATACATTTCCCCGCGAGGCAAAAAGCCGAGCGCGCATGATATGGGTCATCGTGATGGTGCATGCGGCAGGACGAATTACGCTCGAGTAAGATGTTGCAAGTGAACCCATACTAGGCTAAGCGTAAGGCGGTGATAGTTCCGAAACTATGTGAATGCCAGATTCTGTCCCGCGAAGGGCGGATGCGATGGTGTTCGCAGGTGTGTACCCCACGGATGGAGAGCGCAGCACCTGGTCAATGCTTTAATTCCCGCCCAATAACTTTTTCAACCCGAACTTCACCGACGACTGTCGTACGGATTTCTTTTGCAACGCGGGTCGTCGGTTCGAAGGACGGAGAACCTGACGAAGGTCCTCGTACGTCACATGTGTGTCGCGAGGAGATTGTGAGTATGTGAAGAGGCTGAATGCATTGGGAGAGGAGGGTGAAGTGGGGAAGAGTGTGTAAGGGGTGTTGATGGTGGTATAAGACATTGTTGGTTGTAGCGTCGATGCTAGAAGTAGATCGATGGAGATGAAGACGGCGATGCTGTTGTAGAGAACATATTGGAAAAACTCTGGCTGCTTAAATACTAGAGGCCTGAGAATGGCTAAGCGGATTGGCAACGAGCAGTCAGACTCGGATTTTTTTGCAATCTCGAACAAAATTTCCATATTTAGCAGGTTTTCGGCGAGGTTCCATAGAGACAAAGAGCCCCAAACACTGTTACTTAGATACGTGACGAAGCCATGGAAACTAGACGAGGAAGAAGTGAATGGATTGGTTCAAAAGCACAGAGAACAATGTTGAACTCATCCATAGTTCTCAATTTGGAAGTGAAGAGTTTGTTGAATAATATTTGGCATAGACATGAAGGACAAATATAAATAAACAAGCAGTTTCCATCCAAATGCTCTCTAATAACAAACTAATAACCATGTTAAACCGTATTGAATCGGTATTCGCCTGGCTCGATTGTAGAGGAAGTTTGCGGTAACTCGGAGACTGGGTTGGCACGAAACTGTTGTCTTCCTTTAAATTTCTTGGCTTTGCCGCAATTTTCCCCATAAAGGTTGACTAATTTATCGTATTCTCCTTTGTCTGCAAAATGACTAAAAGTAACCCCAACAAACTATGGCCTAAACAATCTTTTATCTATATTTTCGTCAGCTTGTAATCAAAGAAATCCATAATTCTATACTACCGTGCGATCTAAATAATGATCGGTTTGATGGCCGCTGTGATTTCGACAAATACAAGTTATATGTACAACAAACAAGAGTCTGCCTCATCTGGCTATCACTGCTGACACCCAATTATTTAGCAAGTGGCTAAATCTGTGTCAAAATTTTGGCCCGTTGTTAAAATTTAGACATACAGTCGAAATTGGCAGAGTTGCCATGGAAACGTGGGTATAAATCTTTATTTTAAATTTTAACAATGGGCCAAAGAGTTAGCACACCATTTTGCAACAACCTAAATAGTCGGGTGCCGTGTATGTCATACTTAGCAACATCTCATCTGGCTCTTTTGGTGCTGTTGGTGTCACGGATTTCTGCGCAATTGCTATGAAGGTTGGTTTAGACATATGACACTCAACCTGAATGTCTTCGATTCCATATTGGAGCCACCGAAATCAGATGGTGATTGTTGAACGCTGGTGAGTTGCATTTCCATCAACATCTACGTTCCTTGTGGACTAACGCCGACTCGGACTCGGAGTTGATCCCAAATAACGGCATAAACAACGGCGAACGAAGTCCTGATGCCATTTTTACTGATAGGCCTGACTGGAAGTGTCTCGTAGACAATCGTCATCATCAACTTCAAACTTTCAAAATCTGGGGCTGTGTTCACGGATACTATCAAGTGCTATAAAATGGAATGTCATGCTCATTTTTCCCGTGCTGAAAGTCCTATATTTCTGCGTAAGATGGGCCTCTGGAACGACCTTTCCGTTGTGTCTCTGGCTCTCGATTCCTTTCAGGGAAATGTTACATGGACGGCCACCCCATTCAATCCCGCCTCAGTGCCTCTCGCCGTGCGAACACCTTACTTGTCTGCCTGGCTTCCACAAGGCCGCGGAAGTGCTTTGAATGATGGTTGGTCCACGTTTTGGACCGGCCAGGTATTTCTCCTTCACGATCTTCTGACAGATTCAGATAAATTGTGATCAGATTGTTGGATGGGTAGGATATATTAAAGTCGACGGCAAGACCTACAGTTTCTTGGGTGCACCTAACGTTCCAGAAGCAACATTCGAGAAGGCTATTCAGAAAAGCTCACAGGTATTTCTACATTTTCCTAGGATTCGCTACTGGTGTTGAAGGATATCATTCAGTTCACCTCTACCCAAAGTGTGTTAGTTTTGTCCACAGGACCCATCGATCTAACAGCCACCTTCCTAAGCCCTGTCGAAGTATGTTGACTTGTCTTCAAGGCAATTAGATGTTTGATTAGATCACAAACTTGAAACTATAGCCCAGTGATCTCGTCAAGCAATCTCTTCCGTTCTCTTACTTGGCACTCTCTGCTGCCGCAACTGACGGAGGTTCCCACTCGGTTCGAGTATACACGGATATCAGCACGGAATGGGTTTATGGCGACAATGCCTTGGTTGCAAACTGGACCACCACCACGGAGGATATCCTCACACATCAAGTACAATTGCAGAATCAGTCTTTATATTCGGAAGCCAATGATCACGCTCAATGTAAGTTCAATCTAGTTTTTCGTGAACGTTCAGATTTACTATCTCCGTTGTTATCAGATGGCTCGGCATTCTATTCGACATTGAATGTATGCCACGAGCCACAGTCTCGCATGACAATTACTAATCCTACTGCACTTTCGTAGTCAGCAGATGTGACCTACCAATCTGGTCCAGATGTCGACGTCCATGGGCAATTCATCAAGAACGGCCACCTCCCCAACACTAAAGATACTGATTTCCGTGCCATTCAAGACAGATGGCCCGTGTTTGGGTTCGCTCATGATCTTGGTACAGTCTCGGGCAAGGGGTATGCACCGGAAGAACCCGAGACTCAGGGTTGGAGGGGGGGGTGGTCAACGAAGGCTTACCAAAATTTTCTGACCTCCAAAAAATGTGGGGGCACAAGGTATTTTAGACATTTTTGGGCAATTTTGGGTCACTTTTGCAACTGGTAAAAGGTTTTAATGCCTTCTTAGTTTCATTCTACTATCGACTTTTATGACAATTCTGCGAGTTATTTGATTGTATTACCTTATTTGGAATGTCTCCACAAATTTCCAACAAGGAAATATTCTTTCCAGACAAATATAGGATGTTATTTTCCTCCAGGATACAGGTGGGAGGAAAGTGAATAGTATCTTAGGTCAAAAAATCATGTTGCAGCTCGAAAATTGCCTTTTATGGATGTCCGGGAACAGCCGGAAGGGGGGGCGGTCTGGAAGTCGTTATTGGAATTTTTCGACCCTGTGTAGGAGACTTTTGTCCTGCATACCCCTTGGTCTCGGGTGCAACAAACCCCGTGGTATTCTCTGTCGGCCATGTCCGTGATCCAGCCGTGCAGTATATCGTCGCAAATGAAGCATTTCAGGATCGGAGTTTGTACTTCTGGAGTAAGTTTTCGACGGCATCTCCAAAAATAATGTCCTTCTCTTCCTGAAAGGTACTTTAAGAAATTTGAAAGTGAAAAAATCAAGCTAATGAGTGCGCATCCCTGTGATAGAAATCTCTAGTGATGGTGTAAGTGGAATATCAATCAAATGCTCCGCTTCCTCATATCTATACAGAACACCAATACCAATTTTCCCAACATGGCCCATATTCCTGTACACAAACCCTGAACTTGGGAAATATATCTTGGCGGGCATTTTCGAATATCAAGCCACAGGTCAGTACCCGAACAAATGGTGTGTGCATGATCTTGGTAGGTCTCTCCTAGACATAGTAAAACACAGTGACTAAGAGGAATGCAGGCTCTCATTACCCCAAGGCAATTGGACACAACGATGGCAATGACGAACAACTGCCGGTCGAATGTGACATTCCTTTATAATCCTCGACAGTGTAGAGTTTCACGAATATACTCCATCCAGAAAGCGGAAACATGTTCATCATGACACTAAGCTATACCCAAAAAACGGGCGATAAATCACTCATCAACAAATATGTAAATCTTCGCATCTCTTGCTTATTCTGCTTGACTAAAATTCGCCTTACCAGGCCGGTCTCCTTGATCAATGGACCCAATTCTTGATCCGCGATTCCTTCATCCCTGCCAACCAGATCAGCACCGATGACTTTGCGGGTTCCTTGGCTAATCAAACCAATCTCGCCATCAAGGGCATCATAGGTATCAAAGCTATGTCTGAGATCGCTCAGCTATTGGGTGACTCTGCAAAGAGCTCGAACTATAGTGTATGTCGTCGTGCGCAAAGTTCAACACGGTATGCTAATGTTATTTGGTCAGGCAATCGCATCATCATATGTTTCGCAGTGGCAAACACTTGCAACTTCAGCAGATGGCACCCACCTGACAATTGCAGTAAGCTCATATCAATCTCATCCCTCGTTCCTTCTTTCTTACACGATGTCAAATGTAGTATGGGAATTCGTATAGGTACAATATCGCCTCTCTTCATCCTCACCTTCTGATCAATTGCACGCGGAGATTAGCTGGGGCCTTTCGTATAACTTGTTCGCGGACAAACTCTTGAAATTGAATCTCTTCCCCACTTCCGTCTACAAAATGCGTATATTCCCGCCTTCCTCTCAGACCTCTCTTCTCTGGCTGCAAACTTATAAATAAATCTTACAGAGACTGCGTGGTACAACAACGTTGTCGGTGAGTCACACCTGCGCTCCCACAGAAATATTGCTTAATATAGTGCCCGTCTTCCCAGAGGCGTCTGGTGTTCCCA
>Ga0210387_10000418_pt1 | contig 30332 bp, 27 predicted proteins | sample IncBWC7OmetaG_FD_160108 | JGI IMG/M metagenome (GOLD analysis project Ga0210387, IMG submission 160108) | Forest soil microbial communities from Barre Woods Harvard Forest LTER site, Petersham, Massachusetts, United States - Inc-BW-C-7-O ... | reverse complement strand
GTGGGCGAGGAACTCCAGCACCGCCGTCGGCACCGGCACGCGCGCATTCTCGGCCTTGGTCTGCAGGATGCTGAGACGCAGCTCGTAGGTCGACGAGTGAATGTCGGCGACCAGCCCGCTGCCGAGCCGTGAGCGCATGCGCTCCTCGATGTCCTGCAGTTCGCTGGGCGGCTTCTCGGACGACAGCACGATCTGCTTGTTCTGCTCGACCAGCGAATTGAAGGTGAAGAAGAACTCGTCCTGGCTCGCTTCCTTGCCGCAGATGAACTGCACGTCGTCGACCATCAGCACGTCGACATTGCGGAACAATTCCTTGAACTGGCCGGTATTCTTGGTGCGCAGCGCCTGGATGAAGCGGTTCACGAAGCTTTCGGCCGTGAGATAGAGAACCCGCGTCTTGGGATCGCGGTCGCGGATGGTGTGCCAGATGGCGTGCATGAGGTGGGTCTTGCCGAGCCCGACGCCGCCGAAAATATAGAGCGGGTTGCGCTCCGGCAGCGGCCGGTCCTGCTCGGCGATGTTGCGCGCGGCGGCGTAGGCGAACTCGTTGGGCTTGCCGACCACGAAGTTGGCGAAGGTGTAACGCGCCTCCGGTCCCTGGAAGATGTCGTCGCCGCCGCGGCCGATCGACGGACCCATCCGCGGCATCGGCGGCTGGTAGTTCTGCGAGGAGGGCACCGGCGGCACGGCGATGATCTCGTTGGGCCGACGCGGTGCCGGCGGCGGCACGAGGTTGACCTCGACGGTGCCCACCTCGGCATGCACCGCCTGCCAGTAGGCCAGCACCCGGTCGCCGTAGTGGCGGGCGACCCAGTCGCGGACGAACCGGGTCGGAGCATACAGGCGGAGCTTGCCGGCCTTCAGTTCGCCCAGCTCGACCTCGCCGAACCAGGTCTTGAAGGCCTTGTCGCCGATTTCCTTGCGCAGCCGGTCGCAGACGCGCACCCAGTGCGCCTCAAGCTCCTTCCGGACCGCAACTTCTTCCATATCGGCCCCCGCCACTGTCTTTTGTTCGTATGTTGCGTTTTTGTCGTTGCCTGTCATCGGCGATTGAATTCGGTTCACGTCTGTCTCCACGGAAGTCCCGCCGCCTTCCAGCCCCCTGCCGCGCCGCGTTTGGCCTGCGCATCCAGGGGCCCCTCAAACCCGTCCGCCACGTTGAAACATGTACTGTAGCCGGCCGCGGTCATGGCTTTCGCCGCCGCGGCCGATCGAGCTCCACTCCGACAGAGGAAAAGCAGCGGCGTCTCCTTGTCGGGGAGCGCGCCCGAGAGCGCGGCCACGAATTCCGGATTGGGCTGCATGCTGGGAAAGACCTGCCATTCGAGCAGCGCCGGCTTCTTGGCGAGCTTCTCGAGATCGGGCAGGCCGACATAGTTCCATTCGGCGCGCGTGCGCACGTCGACCAGGACCGCGTCCTTGCGATCGCTCAGGATCTTCCACGCCGTCGCCGGCGCCACGTCGCCGGCATAGCCGGCGGCGGGGGACACTTCATATGTGCCGGCGATCTTGTTGTCGTTGGACATGGCCCCCCGCTTTTCATTCGCCGACGCAGGACGCTTGAGTACGAGCCGACGATCCTCGGGGAAGACACAGTTCGATGAAGGGTGACGAAAACTCTTGATGCGCGTCGTTGAGTGGACGCTGCTTGCTCCGCTCGTCGCTATCACCGGATGACTGTGGCTCTCCCTCGTTCGTGTTTCCGGCGAAGAGGAAGCCCCCCGTCTCCGCCTTGGCTCGCGTCTCAGCGCCCCACGCCCCGTCGCGATGGGCCGACTCTTAGACAGACTCGGGCAGCTTCGCAAACGATTCACACAGACAACACCGCACGCTATTCATGATGTTCTTGGCGCGACTCGATTGACATCTCTGCGGATTCAATTTTCTTTCGTGTGTGTGGTGCGGCATCGCTCAACATCTAGCGCCCGTTCGCTCGCGCAGTCCGATAAACGCGAATCGTATGTTGTTCGCCGAATTGGCAACCAAACGATCTTCTCCGAAGCGCTCGAAATTTTTTTGGACGCAAAAAAAAATAAAACGCCGCTCATTGGAGCGGCGTTCACAATCTCTGAAGGCAGAGACGTCTCAGGCCATCGCCTTGATGCGCGCTGCCAGACGCGACACGCGACGCGCTGCGGCATTCTTGGTCACGATGTGCTTGGCAGCACCGCGCTGGATCTCCGGCTGCGCATCGCGCAGCGCCGCCTGGGCAGCCTTCTTGTCTCCGCCCTTGATCGCCGCCTCGACCTTCTTGATCGAGCCGCGTACGCGACTGCGGCGCGCGGTGTTCGCGGCGGTGCGACGCTCGGTCTGGCGGGCGCGCTTCTCAGCCGACTTGTGACTGGCCATCTAATCCTCGTTGCTCGGAAGGGCGCGTGTATACGGGCCGGCCGGCATCCGGTCAACCCCGCCAAAAGCCGTCATTTATCGGTGTTTCCAGGCCGCCTTGCGCTTGTCGGCGAAGGCCGCCATGCCCTCGGCCCGATCCTCGAAGGCGAAGGTGGCATGGAAGGTACGCCGCTCGAAGCGCACCCCCTCGGCCAAGGTCGTCTCGAAGGCGCGGTTGACGGCTTCCTTGGCGACCATGGTGGCGGGCAGCGACATGCCGGCGATCTTCTCCGCCGTCGCCAGCGCATCGTCCATCAGTTGGGCGAGCGGTACGACGCGGCTCACGAGGCCGCAGCGCTCGGCTTCTGCGGCATCCATCATGCGGCCGGTGAGGATCATGTCCATGGCCTTGGACTTGCCGACGAAGCGCGGCAGGCGCTGGGTGCCGCCGGCGCCCGGGATGGTGCCGAGCGTGATCTCGGGTTGGCCGAACCTGGCGTTGTCGGCGGCGATGATGAAGTCGCACATCATCGCCATCTCGCAGCCGCCGCCCAGCGCGTAGCCCGCCACCGCGGCAACGATCGGCTTGCGGACCTGGCTCACCTTCTCCCAGCCGACGGTGATGAAGTCGTGCAGGAAGACGTCCTGATAGGATTTCTCTTTCATCTCCTTGATGTCGGCGCCGGCGGCGAAGGCCTTCTCGCTACCGGTCAGTATCATGCATCCGATCGCGCGATCGGCTTCGAAGGCGTCGAGCGCCAGCCCCAGCTCGCGCACGAGATCGGCGCAGAGCGCATTCAACGCCTTGGGCCGGTTCAGCCGGATGATCCCGACTCGGCCCTTGATTTCGGTCTGTATGTTTTCGTAAGTGGTCACGTTTCCTCCCCCAACGGTGCCTTGGGATGCGAGCGCCGCTCTTAGCTAGCGCTGGCAGTGCGCGCAATAGAAGGTCGAGCGGCCGGATTGCACCAAGCGACGCACGACCTTGCCGCAGCCGCGGGTCGGGCAGACCGCGCCTTGGCGGTCGTAGACATTGAAGCGCGTCTGAAAATATCCCAGCTCGCCGCCCGGCTGCACATGATCGCGCAGGGTCGATCCGCCGTCGTCGATCGAGCGCAACAGCACCTGCTTGATGGCAGCGACCAGCCGGTCGGCGCGTTCGCCCTGCACGGTGTGGGCCGAGCGGCGGGGCGAGATCCCGGCCAGGAACAAGGCTTCGCAGGCGTATATATTGCCGACGCCGACCAGGGTCTTCTGATCGAGCAGGGCTGCCTTGATGGGGGTGCGTCTTCCCTTGAGACGCTTGGCCAGCGCGGCGCCGTCGAACGCATCGTCGAGCGGCTCGGGCCCCAAGCCCTTGAAGAGCTTGTGCCTGGGCAGCGTCTCGTCGGCGGCCAGCAGCATCAGCCCGAAGCGGCGGGCGTCGTTGAAACGCAGCTGCCAGCCCTCGTCGGTATCGATCACGACATGATCGTGCCGCCCCAACGGATGCTCGGCGGCACTCGCCGCGTCGTGCAAGGTCATGCGGCCCGACATGCCGAGATGGGCGATCAAGGTGTGTCCGTCATCGAGGCGGAGCAGCAGGTATTTCGCCCGGCGGTCGATGCCCAGCACCCGACGGCCCTCGACCCTCTGCGCGAACCGGGCCGGCAAGGGCACCCGGAGGTCGCGCCGGCGCTGGACGAGGCGAACGATGCGCCGTCCGACCAGTCTTGGAACGAGACCGCGACGGACGGTTTCTACCTCGGGAAGCTCGGGCATACCGGCGCGCCGCCTTTATGTGCGACGGTGGCCGAACAGCGCGGTCCCCACCCGGACATGGGTGGCGCCCAGGCGGATGGCCGTCTCGTAGTCGGCGCTCATGCCCATGCTGATCTTGGCGAGGCCGTTGCGTGCGGCCATCTTGGCCAGCAAGGCAAAGTGCAGAGCCGGTTCCTCGTCGACCGGCGGGATGCACATCAGGCCGACGATCGGCAATTTATGAATATCGCGGCAGGACGCGACGAAGGCATCGAGCTCGGCCGGCAGCACGCCCGCCTTCTGCGGTTCCTCGCCGGTATTGACCTGGATATAGCAATCCGGTCGGCGGACTGCCCGTGTCATTTCCTTGGCAAGCATGGCGGCCAGCCGCTCGCGGTCGACCGACTCGATCGCGTCGAACAGCGCCACCGCCTCGCGCGCCTTGTTGGTCTGCAAGGGGCCGATCAAGTGCAAGACGAGGTCGGGATGCTCGGCCTTCAGCGCCGGGAATTTCTGCTCCGCTTCCTGCACCCGGTTCTCGCCGAAGACGCGCTGGCCCGCGTCCAGAAGCTCGCGCACCTGATCGGCGCCATGGGTCTTGGAGACGGCGATCAGGGTGACGGACGCCGGGTCGCGTCCCGCGGCGCGAGCCGCGTGGGCGATATGCTGACGAACTTTGGCCAGACGGTCGGCGCCTGCGCTCATGCGTCCAGGCTCAGCCGGGCGGCCATCGCCTCGGCATTGTTGGGATCGGCGGCCAACGCAGCGTCCAGGGTCTCGCGCGCCTTGTCGCGTTCGCCCAGGGCGGCGAGGCAGGTGCCATAATGACCCAGCAGGCGTGAATCGCCCGGCAGTCCGCGCAGCGCATGTTCGTGCAGCGAGCGGGCCTCGGCGGCGCGCCCGAGATCGAGCAGGACACGGCCGAGATTGGTCAACACCATCGGATCGTCGGTCGCAAGTCTCGAGGCGCGTTTCAGCGCGCGCCGCGCCTCGTCCAAACGCTTGAGGCCGCGCAGCGCCAGCCCCTGGTTGTTGAGCGCCCGCACGTTGTCGGGTGCCTCCTTCAGGTAAGGCTCCAGGGTTTCGAGCGCCTCTGCGAAGCTGCCGCGCTCGATGTGGAGATGGGAGAGCTGCAGGACGGCATCGGGGTCGAGCGGATTGTGGCGCAGCGCGCGCTGAAGAACGTCGACGGCTGCGTCTCCTTGGCCGGTCGCCGCCTGGGCCAGGGCCAGGGTCTTGAAGCCCGCCATGAAGCCGGGATCGATCTCGAGCGCCCGCTCGATCGGGCCAATGGCGTCGGAGGGCCGGCCGGCGAAGTGCAGCACGAAGCCCAGTATGTGGTTGAGCGCGGCGCTGTCGGGCGCCAGTTCGAGCGCCCGGCCGGCTTCGGCGATCGCCTCGTCATGATGGCCGAGCGCACTCAGCGCCAGCGCGCGGTCGCCCAGGATCTGGGCGCGGCGCGCGCCATCTTCCCCGGCATCGACCAGGGCCAGGTCCAGAATCTCGATCGCCGCGGAATGGTGCCCCAAGCGGTAGAGGGCGTAGCCCAGCATGTTGCGCGCCCGGGCCTGCAGCGGCTTCAAGCCCTCGCCGCCCTGCTGGATGCCCTGATCGACATTGGTCACGAATTCGATCAGTTCGCGCTCGGCGGCGGCAAACCGGTTGAGGTCCATATAAACCGACGCCAACGCCAGGCGCGCTTCGACATGGGCCGGCGAGCGGCGAACCGTTTCGCGAAAGCGTCGCGCCGCCTCGTCGAGGCGGCCCTGCCGGCGCGCCACCAGGCCGAGATTGTAGGACAGCATCGGCTCGTTGGGGTCCTTGGCCAACGCCTTGCGCCACAGGGCTTCGGCATCGCCGAGCGCGCCACGCTGCGACAGGCAGACGGCCAGGAAGTGCAGAATGTCGGGCCGCTCGCCGTGACGGGCCAAGGCGGAGCGGAACAGCGGCTCGGCACGGTCGAACCATCCGGCGCGCAGATACTGCAGGCCGGTCTGCAGATCGGGATCGGGCTGGGGTTGCGCCGAGGACGGCGGTCGGGTCGCAAGGGCCATGCCGCGCTGTGTAGACCCGCCTCACGGCCAAGGCTACACGAAATGCCGTGGTCAAGGATGTCGATCTGTTCGCGAAGGCGATGGGCGATGTGAAGCCGCTCGCAGGCCGCAAGCGCGAAGCCGCGAAGGCTGTCATCCCGCGGCCGAAGGCCGAGGGACCTTTAAAGCCGCAGAAAAGGTCCCTCGCTGCGCTCGCGATGACACCTCCGCCTGAACTGACGCTCGATGATCACAACTTCGACCGCGATACGGCCCGCGCCCTCGGACGCGGCAAGCTCGTCCCGCAGGCGTCGCTCGACCTGCACGGCATGACGCTCGCCGCGGCCGAACGGGCCGTCGCCAATTTTCTTGATGCAGCGGTGGCGCAGGATCTCCGCATCATCCTGATCGTCACCGGCAAGGGGGCGCGCCTGCAGGGCGGGCGCGTGCTGGGCGGACGCATCCGCGCCGAGTTCGTCGGCTGGCTGAACCGCGCCGACAATCGCAGCCGGGTGCGCGGCGTCCGGAGGGCGCACCCGCGCCACGGCGGCGGCGGCGCCTTCTACGTGCTGCTGCGCCGCCGTTCGTCGGCCAGCAGCCGCTCCTTGCGCGCGACGCCCCAGCGATAGCCGCTGAGCGCGCCGCGTGCGCCGACGGCGCGATGGCAGGGGATGACCCCGGCCGCCTGGTTGGTGGCACAGGCCCGCCCGACGGCGCGGGCCGCCGTGGGGGCGCCGATGCTCTTGGCGATCTCGCCGTAGCTTCTGGTCTGGCCGGGCGGGATCTGGGTCAATGCCTTCCAGACCTTCCACTGGAAGGCCGTGCCGACGATATCGAGCGGCACGTCTGCCGCGTCGAGCGCCGAGGGTTTGCGGCCGTAGAGGCGGGCCAGCACGTTCTTCACCCGTGGCCCGAGGGTACGGTCGTTGCGCGTGATGTCGGCGGCCGGGAAGTCGTGCTTCAGGTTCTTCTCGAGCGTGCGGTCATTGTCGCCCAGGAACACCGCGGCGATGCCCTTGTGCGTCGCCGCCACCAGCACGCGGCCATAGTCGGAATCGACCGTGGTGTAGTCGATGTGGGCGCCCGCGCCGCCCTTGGCATAGGTGGCGGGCGTCATGCCAAGCGCCTTGTCGCTGGTCTCGTAGACGCGGCTCGGCGAACCGTAGCCTGCGCCATAGAGCGCGTCGGCCACCGACTCGCCCCCGCGCAACGCCCGGCGGAAACGCTGGCGCTTGCGCGCCACCAGCCAGTCGCGCGGATTGACGCCCAACTCGGCGATGAAGCGCTTGCTGAGGGCGCCGCTCGACAGGCCGACCCGGCGCGCTACCTCGGCGAGCGAGGGCGGCGTGTCGGCGTCGGTCGAATCGAACAGCGCGCAGGCCCGGGCAACCGGCTTGCTGAGGCCGACATCGGCCTGCCAGTCGCGTGGCTTGCAGCGCTTGCAGGCGCGAAAGCCCGCTGCCTCGGCGGCATCGGGCGAAGCGTGGAACGCCACGTTCCGGCGCAGCGGCGCGCGGGCCGCACAAGACGGCAGGCAATAGACCCCGGTCGTCCGGACCGAGAACCAGAACCGCCCGTTGTAGGTCCGGTCACGCCGCTGGACGGCCTGCCAGCAGGTTCCCTCGTCGGGACGCGTATCGGGAAGGGTTGAGGTGGCGAGAGCCAAGGTCGGAAGTGAAAGGGAATGTTGGGTCATGGCGCCATCAAAGCACCATGGCCCAACCTGCTCTATCCGGCTTCCGCCGGCAATTGCCGCCGCAATTCTGGCCTAGGACCAGAAGCTCTTGGAAGCCTCGAAGCGCGCGGTTCCCCGGTCCAGCCCAATGTCGCGCAACAGGCGCTCATCGAGCTGGGCCAACTGGCGTCGCGAACGGGCGAGCTCGGCGCGGGTCATGACATTGTCGATCCCGACCACGACCGCACCGGCCAGCAGCGCCACGGCGCGGCCAAAGGTGAAGGGAGAGGCTTCCGCGCGGGCGATTTCCCGCACGCTGGACAGGGTCGACATGACTTAGCTCCGTTTGAGGCGACGGCAACCGAAGGGTTCCCTTGCGCCTCGTTTCTGTAAGGTATTTGCGCTACAATGCCTCGATATTCAAAGGATGAAACCTCGGGGGTGGGATAGAATTTCTATGAACGGGTGCCTTAAATGAGCCGCTCTCAGCTGCCGCTGAACGCCTTGCGCGCCTTCGAAGCGGCGGCCCGTCACGCAAGCTTCACCCATGCCGCCGAGGAACTGCACGTCACCCAGGCCGCCGTCAGCCACCAGGTGAAGGCGCTCGAGGAGCGGTTGGGCGTGGCGCTGTTCGTGCGTCGTCCGCGCGGGCTCGAGATCACCAGCGAGGGCGAGGCGCTGCTGCCCGATCTGCGCGATGCGTTCGACCGCATGACCAACGCGCTGGAGCGGGTCGGCCGCAAGGCCAATTCCGGCACGCTGAGCGTCAGCCTGGTCACCACCTTCGCGCTGGGCTGGCTGGCGCCGCGCCTGCATCGTTTCCAGTCCAAGCATCCCGAGATCGAGGTGCGCATGACGACGACGCAGCGGCGCATCGATTTCGCGCGCGAGGATTTCGACTGCGCCATCCGCTTCACCGTCCAGCCGGAACCCGAGCTGCATGCGACTCGCCTGTTCTCCGACGTTCTGACGCCGCTTTGTGGCAAGCGCTACAAGGACAAGCTCAGGACCCTCGATGATCTCAAGCGCGTGCCGTTCATCGACATGACCTACGATCCCGAATGGGCGATCTGGCTGCGCGCCGTGGGCATGGGCGACTTCAAGCCCAAGCGCGTGCTCACCTTCGACTCGACCATGATCGCCGTGGAAGCGGCGATGGAAGGCGCCGGCGTGGCCGTCGGACCGCCCCAGCTTTTCCGCGAGGAGCTGGCCTCGGGGCGGTTGTTCCAGCCCTTTCCGCAGATCGTCGACTCGGGCAAGGCGTGGTGGTTCGTGTGCCCGCCGGCCTCGGTCAACCGGCCGAAAACCCGCGCCTTCGAGGAATGGCTGATCGAGGAGCTCAGCGCCCCGCAGACGCGGTCCGGCCGCACCGCCCTCGTCGCGGGCGGGCGTCGCTGATCGCCGTCATCGTTGGCTTCGCGATCGACGCTGGCGGAATTCGAGGCCGAGAGAAATTCGGGCTGAATGGTTCGCCTTGGGAGGTGTTGATCAGGCTGGCGGTGTAAGGCATGCCGGTCTCCTCGACCGGCGTCTGGCCAAGAGAAAAACTAAGGGAGGATGCAGTTTGCTGAAATGGCTCCGCGGCGACCCCAAACCGGCTTCGGCTCCCGCCGCGACGCTGGGGGCGATCGAAATCCGCCGTCCCTGGGCACGCCGGTCGTCGGAAACGCCGGGGCAGGGCGGCGGCTTTTTCGTGGTCACCAACACAGGAGCGGACGCGGACCGCTTGGTCGCGGCGAGTAGCCCGGCCGCCGAGACGGTGGAAATCCACGCCATCAAGGTGGTCGGCGGCGACATCACCATGCGCCCGCGCGCGGATGGCCTGGCCGTTCCCGGTGGCGTCACGCTGACGCTTCAGCCGCGCGGCTATCATCTGCTGCTGATCGGCCTCAGGGAGCCCTGGATCCGGGGCGCGCGCCTATCTGTTACGCTGACTTTCGAAAAAGCTGGCAGCATCGACGTGGCGTTCCCGGTCGAGGCGCCGGGGCCGGTCGGTACGGAAATCCTGGTCGAGGAGCGTCAGCGCGGATAGCGGTGCCGTCCGCCAAACGCGTCCTCGACCAGTAGAGCGCCGGGATCGTCGCCGATATAGCCTGGCCCGATCGGCACCTTGCCGTGGCCGCCCGGCACATCGAGCACATAGGTTGGCTGGGCGAGGCCTGACAGCCGGCCGCGCAGCGCCTTCATCAAGGCCTGTCCGCGCTCGACCGACACCCGGAAATGGCCGGTGCCGCGCACCAGGTCGGGATGGTGCAGGTAGTAGGGTTTCACCCGCGCCATCACGAGGGCGCGCATGAGCTGCTCGAGGGTTTCGATGTCGTCGTTGACGCCGGCCAGCAGCACGGTCTGGCCCATCAGCGGAATGCCGGCATCGGCCAGGCGCGCCAGCGCCGCGCGCGTCGCGGGGCTGAGTTCGCGGGCATGATTGCAGTGCACGCCGAACCACAGCGTGGCGCGCCGCGGCCTGAGCGCCGCCACCAGTTCGCCGGTCACCCGCTCGGGATCGACGATCGGCACGCGGCTGTGGATGCGGATCACGCCGAGGTGCCCGATGGCATCGAGGTTGGCCGTCAGCTCGGCCAGACGGCGCGGCGCCAGCATCAGTGGATCGCCGCCCGTCAGGATCACTTCCCAGATTTCCGGACGGTCGCGGATATAGGCGAGGGCGGCTGAAAGCTCGGCGGCCGACAGGGCCTCGCCGCCGGGCCCGACCTTTTCGCGGCGGAAGCAGAAGCGGCAATAGACCGGGCAGACATGCAGCGGCTTCAGCAGCACGCGGTCGGGGTAGCGGTGCACGATGCCCTTGACCGGCGAGCGCGCCTCGTCGCCGATCGGGTCCGCCAACTCGTCGGGCGACAGTTCGGTCTCGGCGGCGTTGGGCACGAATTGGCGGGCAATCGGGTCGTGCGCGGGATCGCCGCGATCGATCAGCGCCACCATCTCGGGCGTGACGGCGATCGCCATCGATTGGGCAGCCGCCGCCAGACGCGGATCGGGCGTCAGCAGTCCCTCGCGCTCCAGGGCTTCGAGCGTGCGCAGCGTTTGCATGGCGGCGCTCAAATAGCTTGAAACGCAGCTTCCAACCAGTTCGGAAAACCACCATCATTCGGCCCGAAAAGGGCGGGGCTGGGAGGAAGTGGATGGCGGCGGGGCGACGTCCCATGTTCGGCGAGCAGCAGCGCTTCATGCTGTTCCTGATTGCGCCTGCCGCGCTACTGTTGCTGCTGTTCCAGGTTCTGCCGATCGCGATCGGTGCCAATGCCAGCTTCCGCGACTGGGCGCTTTACAACCCCAAGAAGACCTGGGTCGGTCTCGACCATTACCGGTCGGTCATTACCGATCCGGCTTTCCTCGAAGTCGTGTTGCCCAACACCTTCATCTTCATGGCGCTGAGCGTGGCAGGCGCGCTGGTGCTGGGCCTCGCGCTGGCGCTGCTGCTCAACCGGCCGTTCCGCGGCCAGAAGATCGTGCAGACTGTACTGCTGGTGCCGCTGATGGTGGCGCCGGTGATCGCCGCCATCATGATGCGCTGGATGTTCAACGACCAGTTCGGGATCGTGAACGCCGTGCTCGAGGGGCTGGGGCTGGAGGGCCAGCCGTGGCTGGTCGAACGCTGGAGCGCCTTCGCCATCATCGTGCTGACCGACATCTGGTTGTGGACGCCCTGGTTCACCCTGCTCCTGCTGGCCGGCCTGCAAAGCCTGCCCAAGGAGCCGTTCGAGGCCGCGGCGATCGACGGCACCTCGACCTGGCGTGTCTTCAGCCACCTCACCCTGCCGATGCTGCGGCCGGTGATTGTGGTCTGCGTCGTGATCCGCGCCATCGACGCCTTCCGCACCTTCGACATCGTCTGGACCTTGACCGGCGGCGGGCCCGGCCGATCGACCGAGCTGTTCAGCCTCTACGCCTACGTGCTGGCCTTCCTCAGCCTCGACCTCGGCCGCGGCTCCGCGGCGGCCATCATCGGCGCCCTCATCATCCTGGTGGTCGGCGTGGGGCTCTATCGCCTCGTCGATCGCATCGCCAAGGCCTGAGCCGATGGCAATGGTCCGCCAGCCGCTGATGTTCGCCCGCCTGCCGGTGGGCGCGCGGCGCGCGCTGTTCGGGCTGGCACTCGCCGGCGTCTGCTTCGCCTTCGCCTTCCCCGTGCTGTGGCTGATCCTGACCTCGCTCAGGCCCGAATCGGGCGTCTACTACGTCCATCGCGGCACCGAGTTCACGCTCGGGAATTTCGCCGAGGTGCTGATCGACGACCGGCTCGTACAGGCCTTTGCCAATTCCGCGTTGATCTCCACGCTGGCGACCTTCTTTTCGCTCCTGGTGACGGTGTCGAGCGGCTACATGCTATCGCGCTTTCGCGGGCCGGCCTCGCGCACCTGGTTCGGCACCATCTACGTGTTCCGCTGCGTGCCCTACATCTCGTGGGTGCTGCCGCTCTATTTTGTGGTCCAGAGCTGGGGCATCTACGACACCTATATCGGGCTCCTTCTGCCGCACATCGCGGTGCATATCTGCTTCTTCTCCTGGCTGATGAAGGGCTTCTTCGACGGCATCGACCCGTCGATGGAACATGCCGCGCTGATCGACGGCTGCACGCGCTGGGGCGCTTTCGTGCGCGTCGCTTTGCCGTCGGCCATTCCGGCCATCTCCGCCCTGGCTGTCCTGTGCTGGCTGTTCACCTGGAACGAGTTCCTGTTTGCGTTGATCCTGACGGGAAACCGCGTGCCGATGATTACCGTGGTGATGGCGCAGTTCGTCACCGAAATGGGCATGCGCTGGAACCTGATGGCCGCGACCGCGGTCCTGGCGCTGGTGCCGGCCTTCCTGCTGGCGCTGTTCGGCCAGAAGTACGTGATCCGCGGCTTGCGGATCTAAGAAGACGACAATCACAGAGGAGGAAACGATATGGACAAGATGAGACGAAGGGCATTGGCCACCATTGTGGCCGCTGCCGGCCTGCTCGCCGCCGGCGGTGCCAGCGCACAGGCGGTCAAGGAACTGCGCATCGGCTATCAGCCCAGCCCGATCCAGGACGCCTCGATCGCCATGTTCGAGACCTGGGGCGCCAAGAACGGCGTCAAGATCGTCAAGGTGCCGAACTCCTACGGCGTCTACGTCGAGAAGATGACGGCGGCGCTCACCTCGAACTCCGACCAGTACGACGTCATCTGGCACAACGACGACTGGGGCCAGCTCTGGGCCCACCTGCTCGAGCCGACCGACGACATCCCGGGCCTGCAGTTCGCCGAGAAGTGGGGCATGGACAAGGTCGTGTTCGGCAATGCCCAGGGTCAGAACACCGTGGTGCCGATGGGCCAGACCTTCAGCGTATTCTTCTACCGCACCGACCTGCTGCAGCCCAACGAGGTGCCCAAGACGCTGGCCGAAGTGGTCGAGGTAAGCAAGAAGCTGCAGGCCGCCGGCAAGGTGAAATGGGGCTACGTCGGCGGCATGGCGATGAACCACAGCTGGTTCAGCTGGTTCTGGTCGATGTGGGGCAACAACTGCGACGTGCTGATGCCCTTCTACGAGCGCGACAACAAGGTGCTGGCGCAGAACGGCTGGAAGTCGAGCCTGAACGAGCCCTGCATGAAGCAGACGGTCGAATACTGGTGGGACGCCATCAACACCCACAAGATCTCGCCGCGCGGCATGCCGGCCTACGACCGCAACGAGGCCAACGCCATCTTCATGGCAGGGGACGCTGCCTTCACCGTGGCCGACTCCCTGTGGTGGGGCACCTTCACCGATCCGGCCAAGTCGAAGGTCGCGACCAGGATCGCCGCGGCGCGCTTCCCGCTCGGGCCCAACCGCACCAAGAACTTTGCCTGGGACGACATCTGGGGCTGGGCGATCCCGAAATCGATCTCGCCCGAGCGCAAGAAGCTCGCCAAGGAGATGCTGGCCGCCATGATGGTCGACGAGGAGGGCCAGATGAAGCTGTGGAAGGCGACCGGCGCGCCGCCGCCCAACACCGAGTTCTGGCCCAAGATCGCGGCCCAGGATCCCTTCATGAAGCTCCTGAAGGAGGCCGTGCTCGACTCGCCCGACAAGGTGCGCGGCGCCTACTACTTCGCGCAGTGGCCGGCGGTGCATAAGGCGTTCAACGACGCCGTGACCAAGGCCGTCACCGGCAAGCGCGAGGACATCGGTAAGGTGCTTTCCGAGAACGCGGCGCTGGTCAGCAAGGCGGCCCAGTAGTGAGTCATTCACCTCCCCCGTCTTACGGGGAGGTGGCCCGCAGGGCCGGAGGGGGAAGGCCACAGTATGGGCGCCGGCAAGTTTCAGATCTGAAATCTTCAGGATTGCCTTTGGGGCTTTCCCCCTCCCGTACCCTCCCCCGTGTGACGGGGGAGGGAGATAGAGTGTTCCATGGCAGCCATCGTTCTCAGCAAGCTCAACAAGCACTACGGCGCCGTCTTCCACGCCGTGAAGGACGTCGATCTCGCGATCGCCGACAAGGAGTTCGTGGCGCTGGTCGGCCCCTCGGGCTGCGGCAAGTCGACGACCTTGCGCATGATCGCCGGCCTCGAGGACATTTCCAGCGGCGAGATCCGCATCGGCGAGCGGGTGGTCAACCACCTGCCGCCGCGCGAGCGCGACGTCGCCATGGTGTTCCAGAACTACGCGCTCTATCAGCACATGAGCGTGTACGACAATCTGGCCTTTGGGCTGCGTAACAAGAAGATGCCCGAAAGCGAGATCAAGGCGGCGATCGACCGCGCCGCCGAGATGCTGGGCCTGCACGAACTGCTGAAGCGCAAGCCGCGCCAGCTTTCGGGCGGCCAGCAGCAGCGGGTGGCGCTGGGCCGCTGCATCGTGCGCAACCCGCTGGCCTTCCTGTTCGACGAGCCGCTCAGCAACCTCGACGCCAAGCTGCGCGCCCAGATGCGCATCGAGATCAAGCGCCTGCATGCCCAGCTGCCCACCACCTCGGTGTTCGTGACCCACGACCAGGTCGAAGCCATGACCCTGGGCGACCGCGTGGTGGTGATGCGCGACGGCCGCGTCCAGCAGGCCGGCACGCCGCTTGCGGTCTATGGCCGGCCGGTCAACAAGTTCGTCGCCGGCTTCATCGGCGCGCCGGCCATGAATTTCCTCGACGTCACGATCCGCCAGGAAGGCGGCACGCTGGTGGCCCAGTCGCCGGCAGTCAAGCTCGCGGCGAGCGAGCCCAGCAGCCGCGCGCTCGAGGCGTGGCAGGGCAGGCGGGTGATCATGGGCGTGCGGCCCGAGCATCTGGCGCTGGGCAGTGACGGCGTGCTGAGCCGCAGCTTCGCCGCCAAAGTCGAGGTGGTCGAACAGCTCGGCTCGGAGATCCTGCTGGAAACGCGAGTCGGCGAAGCGCGCGTCACCGTGGCCCGCGTTCCTCCGGAGGCCCAGATCGCCGCCGGTGATCAGGTCCGGCTGTCGGTCCAGCCGGGCCGGTTGCACTTCTTCGATCCGGAAAGCGAAGCCGCGATTGCCGAATGAGGAGCCGCGCCATCGCTAAGCATCTCTCGCCCTGGGAACACCAGAACACGCTCGACCGTTGAGATCTACGACGACGCGTCGACGGCTTGCCGGTCGGCGCGCTGCTGCCGGCCGCTTCGGTACAGCCGGATGCCGGCCAGGCCGCGCGGCACGAAGATGACGAAGACGACCATGACCGCCCCGACGGCGATCAGGTTGTAGACGACGCCGATGAAGCGCAGACCTTCGGTGATGCTGAACAGCAGAACGGCGCCCAGGAAGGGACCCCAGATCGTGCCGATGCCGCCGAACACCGCCATGCCGATGACCAGCGCGCTCTGGGCGGCAGAACCCACAGAGGGGCTGACGAGCTGGATGTAGTAGGCGTAGAGCGCGCCCGCGAGCCCGGCGAAGCCGGCGCTGAGCGTAAAGGCCAGAAGCTTGTAATAGGTTGTGTCGATGCCGAGGCTGCCGGCCAGGATCTGGTCCTCGCGGATGGCGCGAAAGGCCGGCCCGGCACTGGTGCGCCGCGTGAGGGTGAGCATGATCGCCAGACCGACCAGGGAAATCGCCGCCACGACGAGGTAGGCGTCCTGACGCTGCGCCAGGGGATCGCTCGGCAGCCCCGTGAAAGTGCCGAAGTCGTGCATGCCGAACGGCCCGCCCGTCAGGTTCTCCCAATTGGTCGCGATGAGCTGGACGATCTCGCCGAATCCCAGGGTCACCAGCGCCAGGTAGTGGCCGCGCAGGCGGAGCGCGGGAAAGCCGACGCAGAGTCCGACCGCTGCGCAGAGCAGCAAGGCCGCGGTCATGCCGAGCCATGACGACAGGCCGGCCGCCTTGGTGAGAATCGCCGCGGTATAGGCGCCGATCGAGAAAAAGCCGGCATGGCCGAAGGACACCTGGCCGGTATAGCCGCTCAGCAGATCCCAGCTCGCCGCGAACAGCGCCCATATCAGGGCCTGGGTGGCGATATGGAGCACGAACGGATGGGACCACACGAGCGGCGCGGCCAGCCCGGCCGCGGCCAAGGCCGCGATCGCCAGCGTGCGCACCCGCAGGCCGCTCACGGCTGCTTCTTTCCGAACAGGCCGCTTGGCCGCACCAGCAGCACCAGGATCATCGTGCCGAAGGCGATGGCGTTCTGCCATTCCGAGGGGATGACCAGCACCGACAGCGCCTCGACGGTGGCGATGATCAGGCTGGCCACCAGCGCGCCCAACAGATTGCCCATGCCGCCCAGGATGGTGATGGCAAAGGCCTTTATGGTGAGGGTGAAGCCGACGGCGGGATAGACGCTGAACAGCGGCGCGATGAGACCGCCGGCCAGACCGGCCAAGGCGCAGGCCAGTCCGATCGTCAGCGTGAAGATGCGGCCAAGCGGTATGCCGACGGATTGCGCCGCCGCGGGATTCTGCGCCACCGCGCGGATCGCCATGCCCTGGCGGTGGAAGCGCAGAAAGAGGAAGAGCGCTGCCAGCCCGAGGCTCGCGACGACGAGGATCAGCAAGCGCTGGCCGCTGACAAAGGTGAAGGACAGATCGAGCCCGCCCTTCACGGCCGGCGGCACTTTCAGATATTCGCCGCCGGCCGCCGCCAGCAGCGAGTTCTGGATCAGGGCGGAGAGACCGAGCGTCAGCACCAGGAAGAGCGGCCCCGGCGCGCGTCGCCCCAGACGTTTCTGCAGCGGCGCGATCAGCAGCGGATAGACCACGAGTCCCAATCCAAAGACGACGGCCGTGGCCAGCACGAGGCCGACCGCCGGCGAGAGGCTGAGAACCACCATCGCGACATAGAGCGCATAGCCGCCGATGGCGAAGAATTCGCCGTGTGCCACGTTCACGATATCGAGCACGCCGAAGATCAGCGTCAGGCCGACGGCGAACAGGGCATAGATGCCGCCCAGCACCAGGCCCAGGATCAGGAACTCAAGGATCTCCTCGACCATGCTCAGCCTGCATCCTCGCCGAGATAGAGCCGGCGGATGCGGTCGGACTGGCGGAGCTCGGCCGAGGCGCCGGCGAAGGCGTTGCGGCCCATGTCGAGCACGACGACGCGGTGGGCAGCGTCCAGGATGCGGCGCACGTTCTGCTCGACGATTAAGAGCGCGATGCCCGAGCGGTTCAAGGCGGCGAGCGTCGCATAGATCTCGTCGATGAAGCGCGGTGCGAGCGCGGCCGACGGCTCGTCGAGGATGATGAGGCGGGGTTTTACGACCAGCGTGCGCGCCACGGCGAGAGCGCGCTGTTCGCCGCCCGACAGGCTGCCGGCGCGCTGGTGGGCGCGGGCGCGGAACAGCGGGAACTGCGCGTAGACTGCCTCGATCGCGGCCGCTGCGGCGCGGCGCGAACCCAGCGAATAGCCGCCCAGCACCAGGTTCTCGTGCACGCTCATGTCGGCGAACACGCCGCCCGCCTGGGCGACGTAGCCGATGCCCTGGCGCATCACGCGATCGGGCGAGAGGCCGGCCAGCGTGTCTCCGACGAAGCGGACACTACCTTCGAAGGGCGGCAGGTAGCCGAAGATGGTCTTCAGCAAGGTCGACTTGCCGGCACCGTTGGGCCCGATGATGCCGACAATCTCGCCGGGCGCGACGTCGAGCGAGACCTTGTGCAGGATCTCCAGTCGGCCATAGCCCGCGCTGACGCCCTCGACGGCCAGCATCAGTGCTCGCCTCGCGAGGCCGGGCGCGAGGCGCCGAGCAGGGCCTCGATCACCTTCTCGTCGGCGCGGATCTCGGCGGGCGGTCCATCGGCGATCTTCTCGCCGTGGTCCATGACCACGATCCGGTCGCAGAGGTCCATGACGAAGCGCATGTCGTGCTCGATCAGCAGGATGGCGCGCCCGGCGCGGCACTGGTCGCGGATGATGCCGGCGATCGTGTCGCGCACGACGGGATGGACGCCCGCCAACGGCTCGTCGAGCAGCAGCAGATCGGGCTGCACCAGGAGCTGCATCGACAGCTCGAGCAGACGCTGCTGGCCGATCGACAAGTTCTCGCCGACCTCATGCTTGAGATGGCTGAACTTGAAGTCGGCCAAGAGGCCGTGCGCGCGGCCTTGCCAGTCGGTAAGCCCGCGACCTAGCGCGGCGAGGCCGAGATTCTCCCAGACCGAGAGCTCGCGAAAGATCTTCACTTCCTGGAAAGTGCGCCCGATGCCGCGTCGCGCCACCTCGTGCAGCTTGAGCCCGCCGAGCGGCGTGCCGTCATGCAGCACGCTGCCGGCGTCGGCGTGCAACAGGTTGGTGATCAGGTTGAAGACCGTGCTCTTGCCCGAGCCGTTCGGCCCGATCAGGCCGACGACGCTGCCGGCGTCGACCTCGAAGCTGCATTGGTTGACCGCCAGAAGACCGCCGAATCGCTTGGTCAGTCCGCGCACGGCCAGCCTGGTGCCGGCGGGCATGGCTTACGCCACAGCGATCACTTCTTCTCCCACGCCCAGGGCGGCACCGGCCGGTAGCTGGTGCCCTGGCTGGCGGCGGCGGCGGGCGGGTAGACCACGACCTTCTTGCCGTCCTGGACCTGCGCAATGATCGTATCGACCGGCATGCGGTGACCCTCGGCGAGCGGCGTGAACTGGCGCGGCCCCCAGGCGGCGATGTATTTGCCGCTCTCCAGCGCCGCCGCGACCTTGGCCGGATCGGTCGAGCCGGCGATGCGGATCGCCTCGAGCACGACCAGCGCCGCGTCATGCGCTTGCACCGCGAAGTTCGACGGCGTGTAGCCGGTCTTCTTCTTGTAGGCCTCGACCATGGGTTCGCTGAGGTCGGTGTACTTGCCCGGGATCCAGCGGACGTTGACCAGCGAGCCTTCCATCTCCGCGCCGTGCTCGGCCACGAAGCTGTCGGCGGCGGCGCTGGTGCCCATGTGGGCGATCAGCGCCGGCACGCGCAGCTCGTTCCATTGCCGGAACAGCACGGGCGCCGCCGTGCCGTAGACCTCGCCGACGATGGCGCCGGCGCCCAGCCGCTTGTACTTGGCGAGTTGCGGCGTGAGGTCGGGCACGCCGCGCGGCACGAAGTCGTCGGCCACGACCTCGGTCTTCGGCGCATTGGCCTTGAGCCATTCCTGGGAGATGCGCGAGAAATCGCGGCCCGAATCGGTGTTCTCGTTCAGCATCGCGACCTTGGCCGGCTTGGCCAAGGTCGCCGCGGCGGCGATCACCGAGGTGGCGATATCCTTCGCCGTCGGGCTCAGCTGGAAGACGTACTGCATCTTCTGCTCGGCGATCTTGTCGCCGAGCTTCAGCGACGCCGCGCAGCAGGCGATGATCGGCGTCGACGATTTCTGGAATTCGTCCATGACGCGGATGAAGACGTCGCTGCTCAAAAAGCCGATGCCGGCGGTGATCTTGTCGACGGTGAGCGCACGGGTGACGACATTGAGGCCGGTGTCGCCCTTGCCCTCGTCGTCGTACCAGATGACCTTGATCGGCGTCTTGACGCCATTGACGGTGAAGTCGGGTGCGATGCGATCGACGGCGACCTCGATGCCGGCTTTCATCTGGGCGCCGACATCGGCGCTGATGCCCGAGAGCGTGACGAAGGCGCCGAGCTTGACCTCCTGGGCATGGGCCGCCGAACCGGCGGCAAGACCCAGCGCTATGACCACGGCCAGCAGGCCCCGCAAGGCCTTCGAATGCGTGCGCATGATGGATTCCCCTTCGACCGGCACCATGCAATCCCCGGGCCAGCGATTGCGAAGCGGAGCGTTGCAGTGGTTTCGTTTGCTGGTCGCCAGCATACAAGCCAACATGCCGCCATGTCCGAGCCAAAAGATCCCCCCAAAGATCCCCCTAAGGATCCCATCGCCTTCGAGCTGTTCAAGAACGCGATCTTCTCGATCGCCGACGAGATGGCGCTCACCGTCTTTCGCACGACCTATTCCGGCGTGCTGAAGGACAACATGGATTACTCCACGGGCTTCGCCGACGCCCAAGGCAAGCTGGTGGCGCAGGGCCTCACCCTGCCGGGCCATCTCGGCTCGGTGCCGACCGCGCTCGAATCGATCATGCGCCACTACGGCGACAACATGAATCCGGGCGACGTCTTCATCATGAACGACCCGTTCGACGGCGGCATGCACCTGCCCGACATCTTCGTCTTCAAGCCGCTCTATCACGCCGGCAAGCGCCTGGCCTTCGCCGCGACCGTCTGCCACCACACCGATGTCGGCGGCCGGGTCGCCGGCTCCAACGCGTCGGACTCGACCGAGATCTATGCCGAGGGCCTGCGCATCGCGCCGCTAAAACTCTACGACGCGGGCAAGCTCAACGACACGATCATGACCTTCATCGAGAGGAACGTGCGAATTCCGGTGAAGGTCTTCGGCGACCTGCGCGCCCAGCTCGCCGCCTGCCACATCGCCGAGCAGCAGTTCGCCGAGCTGGTCGCCAAGCACGGGCCCGAGCAGACGGCCGATTTCATGCGCGAGACCGTCGACTATGCCGAGCGCCTGACGCGCGCCTCGCTGGCCAGGCTGCCCGACGGCGAATGGAGCTTCGAGGACTGGATCGACGATGACGGCGTCGATTACGGCAAGCCGATCCGCCTGTTCGTCACCATCCGCAAGACGGGCGACCATATGGTGGTCGACTGGACGGGCACCTCGCCGCAGGTCAAGGGCGCCATCAACAACACGTTGAGCTTCACCAAGGCCGCCTCCTACACCGGCATCCGCTCGGTGCTGCCGCCCGGCATTCCCAACAACGAGGGTGTGTTCCGCGCCATCGAGGTGATCTGCCCGCCCGGCACGGTGGGCAACGGCGTGCTGCCGGCGGCCTGCGCCGCGCGCGGCCTCACCGGCTTTCGCATGGTCGACTGCATGTTCGGCGCGCTGGCGATGATGCTGCCCGACAAGGTCAAGGCGGCCGGCGATGGCGGCAACACCGGCATCTCGATCGGCGGCTACGACGCCGAGCGCAAGCCCTTCGTCTATGTCGACTTCACCTGCGGCGCCTGGGGTGCCCGGCCATGGGCCGACGGGCTCGACGGCAACTCGCACATGTTCGCCAACATGGCCTCGCATTCGATCGAGGTCACCGAGGCCGAGGAGCCGATCCAGCTCCTGGCCTACGAGTTCGTGGCCGACAAGGCGGGCGCCGGCAAGTATCGCGGCGGCGTGCCGTTTCGCCGCGATTACCGCTTCCTCGAGGAGGAGGGCACCTTGCAGGTCCGCTCGGATCGCCGCGATCATCGCCCGTTCGGCCTCTATGGCGGCAGCCCGGGCGGGCCATCGGAGAACTACTTCAACCCGCAGGCGGAGAACCGCGTGCTGCCCGGCAAGTTCACCATGATCATCAAGCGCGGCGACATCTTTCGGCACGTGCTGGCCGGCGCCGGCGGCTGGGGCGATCCCCTCGAGCGCGATCCCGCCGCCGTGCTGAAGGATGTGCGCAACGAGCTTTTATCGGCCACGAAGGCGGCGTCCGACTATGGCGTGGTTGTCGACACTGCGCGCTGGACCATCGATATGGCCGCCACGGCTAAGGCCCGCGAGGAGATCAGGCGCGCGCGCGGCTGGAGCGAAGTGCCCAAGGTGCAATGGCACGATCCGATCACACCGGGCCATGGCGCGGTGCGAGCCGCCGAATGAGTGCAGCGACCTATCGTGTCGGCGTCGATATCGGCGGCACCTTCACCGACATCGTCCTGCTGGGCGCCGACGGCACCATCCACACCAAGAAGATCTCTTCCAGCGTCGGCAACTACGCCCAGGCGATCGTCGAGGGCTTGAGCGAGCTCTTCGTCGAGACCGGCCTCGCCGGCGACGTAATCGAGGAGATCCGCCACGGCACCACGGTGGCGTCCAACGCCATCCTCGAGCACAAGGGCGCCCGCGTCGGGCTGATCACGACCAAGGGCTTTCGCGACGTGCTGGAAATCCGCACGCTCCGCATGCCCAAGCTCTACGACCTCGCCTGGGAGAAGCCCGCGCCCCTGGTCGAACGCTATCTCCGCCAGGTCGTCGACGAGCGGGTCGATGCGCGCGGCCGCATCGAACGCGCGCTCGAGGCGCGCGATGCCGAACGCGCCGTCGACGCCCTGCTGGCCGAGAAGGTCGAGGCGATCGCCGTGTGCCTGCTCAATTCCTTCGCCAATCCGCGGCACGAGCTGATGATCAAGGAGATCGTGACGCGCAAGGCGCCCGATCTGAAATCGAGCATCTCCTTCGAGGTGCTGCCGGAGATCAAGGAATACGAGCGCACCTCGACGACCGTCATCAACGCCTATGTCATGCCGATCGTCACCAGCTACCTGCGCGCGCTGCGCAGCGGCCTCGACGGCGCCGGCATCCCGGCGCGCCTGCTACTGATGCAATCGAACGGCGGCCTCACCAGCGACAGCGCCGCGGCCGAGCGGCCGATGAACATCATCGAATCGGGTCCGGCCGGCGGCGTCGTCGGCGCCCAGGCGCTGGCGCGCGCCAAGGCCCTGCCCAAGATCATCACCTTCGACATGGGCGGCACGACGGCCAAGGCCTCGATGGTCGAGGACGGCGAGGTGACGCGCGCCTCGGAATATTCCGTCGGCGCCGGCATCATGAGCGGCTCGCGGCTGCTCACCGGCGCGGGCTACACGCTGAAGGTGCCGGCGATCGATCTCGCCGAGGTCGGCGCCGGCGGCGGCTCGCTGGTCTGGATCGACGGCGGCGGCTCGCTGCAGATCGGGCCGCAAAGCGCCGGCGCCCTGCCCGGTCCGGTCTGTTACGACAAGGGCGGCGAGATCCCCACCGTGACCGACGCCAACGTGCTGCTGGGCTACATCAACCCGCAGCACCTGGTGGGCGGCGCGCTGGCGCTCAATGCCGGCAAGGCGCGCCAGGCCTTCGAAGACAAGGTCGCCCGGCCGCTCGGCATGGCGATCGAGAAGGCGGCCTACGGCGCCCACCAGATCGCCGCCTCGAACATGATCCGCGCCATCAAGTCGATATCGACCGAGCGCGGCCGCGATCCGCGCGAGTTCGCCCTCTTTGCCTTCGGCGGCAACGGCCCGCTGTTCGCCTGCGGCATGGCGCGTTCGCTGGGCATGGGGCGGATCGTCGTGCCGCCCTCGGCCGGCCTGTTCTCCTCCTTCGGCCTGCTCTACGCCGACGTCGAGCACCACTATTCGCGGACCTTCCGGCGCCTGCTGCGGCGGGCCGATCTTGCCGAGATCGAGCGGGCCTGGAGCGGGCTTGCCGACCAGGCCAGGGCCCAGCTCGCCGCCGAGGATTTTCACGGCGACAGCATGCGGCTCCGCCGCTCGGCCGCGCTGCATTACCAGGGCCAGAGCTACGAGCTCACCGTGCCGGTGCCCGACGGGCCGATCGACGAGCGGATGGTGACGCTTCTCGAGGAGGCGTTCGGCCAGGAGCACGAGAAGACCTACGGCCATCGCGCCGGCCCTGACGAGCCGGTCGAGCTGGTCGCCATCCAGATCGTCGGGCAGGGGCTGCGCCAGGGCGCCGGCATCCCCGAGCGCCTGCGTCCCAGCCGCGCCGAGCCCAAGCCGCCGCCGGCCCGCCCGGCCTATTTCGGCGGCGACGGCAACGGACAGGCCGCCGGCTGGATCGACACGCCCATCCTGCGCCGCTCCGATCTCGCCGCCGGCCGCAGCGGCCCGCTGATCGTCGAGGAATATGACGCGACCTGCGTCGTGCCGCCTGGTGCGACGGCCAGCCTCGATGCCGGCGGCAATATCGTGATCATGCTGGGCTAAACTTTCTCTTCCTCCCCCGTCTCACGGGGGAGGTGGCCCGCAGGGCCGGAGGGGGAAAGCCCCAGTCGAGGTACCTGCAGATTTCAGATCTGAAATTTTCGGAGATCGCTTGTGTGGCCTTCCCCCTCCGCCCCCTTCGGGGGCACCTCCCCCGCATGACGGGGGAGGCAAGAATTCGAGCAGGCTCACGCCATTGCGTGTTCGTGGCGGCTGAGCGTGAAGCCCTCGTAGCCCTTGGCGGCGATGGCGTCGCAATGCCGCTTGTAGCGGTCGTAGCCGCCGACATAGGGCATGAACACCCGCGGCTTGCCGGGAATGTTGGCGCCCATGTACCAGGAGTTGGCGAGCGGATAGAGCGTGCTGTCGGCCACCTGGTTGACGTGGTGCACCCACTCCATCTCGGCCTGCGGCGAGGCTTCGATGCGGTCGAAGCCGTGGCTCTGCATATGGCCGATGCAGTCGGCGATCCAGTCGACGTGTTGCTCGATCGAGGCGATCATCTGCGTCTTCACGCCCGGACTGCCGGGGCCGGTGACGACGAACATGTTGGGGAAGCCCGACACCATCAGGCCGAGATAGGTGAGAGGGCCGCCCTCCCAATGATCGGCCAAGACCGCGCCGTCGGTCGTGCGGATATCGATCTCGCGCAGCGCGCCGGTCATGGCGTCGAAGCCGGTGGCGAACACGATGGCGTCGAGCTCGAACGCCTGTCCGCCGGCGGTTAGAAGGCCCATTTCGGTGATTTCCTGGATGGGATCGCTGCGCACATCGACGAGCGTGACGTTGTCGCGATTGTACGTCTCGTAGTAGCCGGTATCGAGGCAGAGCCGCTTGGTGCCGATCGGATGGTCCTTGGGCGCCAAGAGCTCGGCGGTCCTCTTGTCCCTCACGATGCCGCGGATCTTGTTGCGCACGAATTCCGAGGCGGTGTCGTTGGACTCCTTGTTCACCAGGAGATCGGTGTAGGCGTAGAGGTAGCTGATGCTGCCGCCTTCCTGCCATTTGGACTCGTAGGCCCTGTTGCGCTCCTCTTCCGCAACCTCGACCGCCGACTTGGTGGGCTTGGGATAGCCGCCGATGGCGAAGGGTGTGTCGGCGGCGGCGCGGCGCCGCGCGGGATACTCGGCCTTGTGGCTCTGCTCGCGCTCGGGCTCCATCGGGCCATTGCGCGCCGGCAGGCTGAAATTGGCGGTGCGCTGGAAGACGTGCAGGTGCTGGGCCTGGCGGGCGATGATCGGGATCATCTGCACGCCCGACGAGCCGGTGCCGATCACGCCGACCCGGAGGCCGCTGAAGTCGACGCCCTCATGCGGCCACAGGCCCGAGTGGTACCACTTGCCCTTGAAGCTCCCGAGTCCTTTGAAGTCGGGCACCCGCGGCGTCGAGAGGTTGCCCGCCGCCATCACGCAGTGGCGCGCGCGAATCTTCTCGCCGCGGTCGGTCTCGAGCGCCCAGTCGCCGGCCTTGCTGTCGAACAGCGCCGAGACGATGCGGGTGTCGAGCTGCACGTCGCGACGCAGATCGAAGCGGTCGGCGACGTGGTTGATGTAGCGCAGGATCTCGGGCTGGGTGCCGTAGCGTTCCGGCCACTTCCACTCCTGCTGCAGCTCGTTGGAGAAGCTGTAGGAATATTCCAGGCTCTCCACGTCGCAGCGCGCGCCGGGATAGCGGTTCCAGAACCAGGTGCCGCCGACCCCCGACCCGGCCTCGTAGGCGCGGACCCTGAGGCCCAGGCCGCGCAGGCGATGGATGGCATAGAGCCCGGCCAGGCCGCCGCCGACGATGGCGACGTCGAGCTGGCGCCCTTCGGAAGAAGGATGCGCGGGGCCGCGGGAGGCGTCGGGCATGGTTGAACTCCGAACCTTTTTGCTATGCGAGTGGTGAAAAACCCTGTCCCTGCACGCTCTCCTGCATCGACCGGCTTTGCAAGGGGCGCCGCCGGCCACAATGCAGGGTCGGGCATGCATGACGTGCGTTGCAGCAAGACCCCGGTACCGATGGAAGCAAGATTGTTTCGGTCTTATTCTGGTTCAATGACAAGCCGCGCTTCGGCCGCCAAGTAGGAATATTGGACCAATCGGTCTCCCCGTCGGTTGCCCCATCGGTCGCAAGGACTGCCGAGCCGGCGCCGCCGCTTCGTGCTTCGGCACCCTCCCTCGGCCTTGCCCCGCGTGGCAGGGCGTGGTCTCGCGGTCGCGCCCGCCTGCCGTTACGCCCGCGCTTCCTCGCCATTGCCGCCATCCTGCTCCTGGCGGTGGCCTATGGCGGCCGCGAGCTCTACCTGCGGCTGACGCACATCTATGAATACGATGCGCGCGCGACCGCCGACATCGTGACCGTCTCCAGTCGGGCCGACGGCTGGGTGATGGAGATGCCGACCTTGGAGGGGACGCGCGTCGCCGCGGGCGAGGTCGTGACCCGCATCGACGATCGCGTCGCCAAGCTCCGCGCCGACGCCTTGCGCGCGCAGATCGAGGGCATCAGGGCCGAGCGCACCAAGCTGCGCGCCGAGCGGCATCTCAGCCGGAACCAGGCCGATGCGCTCACCCGCACGCGGACGTCCGTCGTCACGGTTCGCGAAAAGGCCCTGGCGGCGCTCAGATCCGATCTCGACCTGGCGAGGCTCGAACTCGAGCGCAACTGGTCACTGTTCGAGCGCCGCGTGGCCGGCGAACGCCAGTTCCAGATGGCCCAGGCGGCGGTGACGAAGCTCGAAAGCCAGATCGAGCAGCTCGAGGCGGAACACGAGCAGGCCGAGGGCAGCCTCGACGAGGCAAGGGTCGAACACGACCGGCTGGGCGTGATCGATGCGCAGATCGCGGCGCTCGATCATCAGGTGGCGAACCTCGCCGCCCAGCTCTCGCAGCAGGATGTCGACATCGAGGATCGCACGATCCGCAGCCCGGTACCCGCCGTGATCGACCGCACCTTCGTGCTGCCGGGCGAATACGTGCAGGCCGGCCAGCGCATCCTGCTGCTGCACGATCCCAGCGAAGTGTGGGTCGAGGCCAATATCAAGGAAACCCAGGTCGGCCGGCTGAAGCTCGGCCAGAAGGTGGCGGTCTCGGTCGATGCCTATCCCGACGACACCTTCGTCGGCCACGTCTCGCGCATCGGCAGCGCGACCACCGCCCGCTTCGCGCTGCTTCCGACGCCCAACCCGTCCGGCAATTTCACCAAGATCACCCAGCGGGTGCCGGTCAAGATCGACATCGTCGATCCGCCCAAGCCGCTGACGCCGGGCATGATGGTCGAAGTCGAAATTGACGTACGATAGCGCTCCTCTTCAAACCGCCCAGGTTCTGAGCGAACGCTACGGCCCGTCCTATCGCTGGCTGGTGACCATCACCGGCATGGTGGGCGTGGTCTCGATGGTGCTGGCGATGACCACGGTCAACGTGGCGGTGCCCGACGTGATGGGCGCCTTCGGCATCGGCCAGGACCAGGCGCAGTGGATGTCGTCGGCTTACATGGCGACCATGACCGCCGGCATGCTGATCAATGCCTGGCTGACCGGCGTCTTGGGCGAGCGGCGCACCTTCGTCGGCGCGCTGTGCTTCTTTTCAGTGGGCGCGCTGCTGGGCGGCACGGCGCCGACCGAGGACAGCCTGATCTTCGCCCGCGTCCTGCAGGGTTTTAGCGCCGGCATCGCCCAGCCATTGGTGATGGCCACGATCTTCACCGTCTTTCCCGCCGAGCGGCGCGGCATGGCGATGGGCGTCTTCGGCCTGGGCGTGGTGTTCGCACCGGCCATCGGCCCGACCCTGGGCGGGCTGATGATCGAGTATTTCTCCTGGCGTTACGTCTTCTTCATCTCGCTGCCGTTCTGCCTGATCGCCGCGGTGATGGGGCTGATGTTCATGCCGACACGGCCCATCCCGCAACGCATCCCGCCCTTCGACTGGCTGGGCTTCGGTCTCCTGTGCGCCGGGCTGTTCGGCCTGATGACCGGGATCGCCGACGGCCAGCGCGAGGGCTGGAGCTCCGACGTCATCGTGCTGCGCCTCGTGGCCGGCGCAGCGGCGGGCGTCGCCTTCATCCTGTGGGAGCTCCGCACCCCGCGCGCCCTGCTCGACGTGCGCATCTTCGCCAACCTCGAGTTCTCGGCGGCCGCGTTGATCGCCTTCATCTTCGGTGCCGGACTGATGGGCTCGACCTACATCATGCCGGTGTTCGTGCAGACCGTCATCGGCTTCACACCGCTGCTGGCCGGCCTGATGATGATGCCGTCCGGCATCATGCTGGCCTTCATCTTTCCACTGGCCGGGCGGCTGGCCGACGCCATGCCGGGCTCGACCATGATCATCTTCGGCCTGCTGCTGTTCACGGCGGGCTTCGCCCTGATGACGACGGCCGACATCGACACCACCTTCTGGACCCTGGTCGGCATGGTCATGGTCTCGCGGCTCGGCCTCGGATTCATCAATCCCAGCCTCAACTCCTCGTCGCTGAAAGCCCTACCCCCCGACAAGGTGCGCCAGGGCGCCGGCGTCGCCAATTTCATGCGCCAGCTCGGCGGCGCCTTCGGCATCAACCTGATGGTGGCCTTCTTCGAGGTGCGCACGCGCTTCCACGCCGACGCGCTGACAGCCACCCAGGACTGGGGCAACCGCACCACCGACCGTCTGCTGAAGCTGGTCGAGCAGCTGATGCAGCGCAGCGGCCTGCCGTACCAGCAGCAGAAGGCGGGCGCGTACGATTATCTCAGCGGGATGCTGCATGCCGAAGCGCAGATGATGGCCTTCTCCGACACCTTCATTGTCGTCGGTGCGGTCGCCCTGCTGGCGCTGATCCCGGCCGCCATGCTGTCGCGCTCGCAGCGTCGGACAAGGCGGCTCGCCTTCAACTGACACAAGAGGAAGGGGATGATGACCGCGAGGGACACGAACGTCGTCGGCGTCTGGCGGCTGGTATCGACTCGGGCGATCGATCCCGAAGGCCGGCAGGTCGGCGTGCCGTTCGGACCGCGCGGCATGGGCCTGGTCACGTTCACATCCGACGGCCGCATGATGTCGGTGCTGGTCGACGGGCGGGCTGTCCTGTCGGACGGCACGCCACGGCAATACTCCTCCTATTGCGGCAACTACACGTTCGACGGCCGCACGCTCACCACCATCGTCGACGCCAATTGCGATCCCGTGCGCTTCACCGCGCCGCAAGTCCGCAAGGTCCGCTTCGAGGGCGAGCGCATGATCCTGACGCCGCCGCCGGCCAAGGTGGATGGCATCGAGGTGACCCGAGAATTGACGTGGGAACGCATCAGCGAGCAGTCGCTGTAGAATTCATTGTCGGCGCTCATAGTCATTTGGAGCGCGGACCTCCAGGTCCGCTCAGGATCATGATGCGGACCTGGAGGTCCGCGCTTCGCATGATCAGGATTTCGCACGCTTGCCCGGATGCAGTTCGTTGTCTCCGTCGCGGCTATGGACGCTGGCGCGCCCCTCAGCCAAAGTCCGCGCATGCTCGAATCATCTCTCAAAACGAAGATCATGGACGCGGTCGATCGCCGCTTCGACGATCAGACCAAGGTGCTCGCGGACCTGGTGAAGATCCCGTCGACGCGCTTCCAGGAGGCGCCGGCGCAGGACATGATGGCCCGCTTGTTCAAGGAGGATGGGCTTTCGGTCGATCGTTGGCAGATCAGGATCGACGACTTGAAGCATCTGCCCGGCTACTCGCCGCACTCGCAGGACTACGACGACGCCTGGAACGTGGTCGGCGCCTGGCGCCCGTCGAGCCCATCCTCAAAAAATGGTGGCCGCTCCCTCATCCTGAACGGCCATATCGACGTCGTGCCCGAAGGGCCGCACGAGATGTGGGCGCGCAATCCCTTCGAGCCTGCCATCAAGGACGGCTGGATGTACGGCCGCGGCGCCGGCGACATGAAGGCCGGTCTCATCCTCAACGTCTTCGCACTGCGTGCACTGCGTGCACTCGATTACCAGCCAGCGGCCGACATCTATCAGCAGTCGGTGGTCGAGGAGGAATGCACCGGCAACGGCGCGCTCGCCTGCCTGCAGCGCGGCTATCGCGCCGACGCCGCCTTGATCCCCGAACCGTCCTCGGGCGTGCTCACCGTGGCGCAGGTCGGCGTCATGTGGTTCCAGGTCAAGGTCACCGGCCATCCCGTGCATGTCTACAAGGCCGATGCCGGCTCCAATGCGATCGAATCGGCGTTCCGCCTGATCCAGCAGCTGCGTGAGCTCGAGAAGACGTGGAACGGGAAGAAGGCGCACGATGCGCATTTCCATGACCACCATCACCCGGTGAACTTCAATGTCGGCAAGATCGCCGGCGGCGACTGGGCGAGCTCGGTGCCCTCGTGGTGCACGTTCGACATGCGCGTGGGCGTGCTGCCCTCGCAGAACCTGAAGGAGTGCCGGCAGGAGATCGAGGACCTGATC
>Ga0210387_10000416_pt1 | contig 30347 bp, 22 predicted proteins | sample IncBWC7OmetaG_FD_160108 | JGI IMG/M metagenome (GOLD analysis project Ga0210387, IMG submission 160108) | Forest soil microbial communities from Barre Woods Harvard Forest LTER site, Petersham, Massachusetts, United States - Inc-BW-C-7-O ... | reverse complement strand
GGACGGGATATGTTCGCGCAGGGTGCTCAAGGCCTGCCCCACCAGAGGGCCGCCCTGCAGCGCGCGTATGCCCACCAGGCGCACCCGGCCGTCGGCGAAATCCAGCACCTGCAGCGCACCGGGATAGCGGATCAGGCGAGCCACGTATTCCGTCACCAGTTGTTCAGGGCTTATCCAGACATCCACCGCGACCGCGTTCTCGCCGAACAGCCGGTCTCTCTCGGTGTAGTCCGCCGAGCGAACCCGGGCGATTTTTTTCGGCGTACGGTACAGGGTCCAGGCGACCTGGCAAGCCAGCATGTTCACTTCGTCGCTGTTGGTCAGCGCCACCAGAATGTCGGTGCTCGCGATCCCGGCGGCTTCCAGAATGCGCGGGCTGGAGCCGTTGCCGTTGACCGTGCGGATGTCGAGGCGGTCCTGCAAATCCCGCAAAATCTCCTCGTTGTGGTCGATGACGGTCACATCGTTCGCTTCCTCGCGAGAGAGGTGATACGCCGCCGTGCGGCCCACTTGTCCGGCACCCAGAATGATGATTTTCACAGCGGCGTTACTCTACACGACCTCGAGATTGGCGTAAGACAGCATCAACCATTTCGTCCCCTGCCTCTCAAAATTGACCTGTATCCGGGCATGCGGTCCATTGCCCTCGAAATTGAGCACCACGCCGTCGCCGAACTTGGTATGCCGGACGCGGCTGCCCATGCGCATGTTGGGCGTCGGCGTCTCATCGAGGCTGCTGCTGCCGGTGTTGCGCTTCACGAAGATCGGCCGGGACACCTGCAATCGCGGCCGTATTTCCTCAATGAGGTCGGGCGGTAGTTCACTGATGAAGCGCGACGGCTGGCCGTAGGTGTCCACGCCGTAAAGTCTGCGCTGCTCCGCATAAGTGATGTACAAATGCCGCATCGCACGAGTCGCGCCGACGTAGCACAGGCGCCGCTCTTCTTCCAATCCGGCCAGGTCGGCCACCGAGCGCTGATGCGGAAACAGGCCGTCCTCCATGCCGGCGAGGAACACCACCGGAAATTCCAACCCCTTGGCCGAATGCAGCGTCATCATTTGCACGCAATCATCGTAAGGGTCGGCTTGACCCTCGCCGGACTCGAGCACGGCATGCGCGAGAAAGGACTCGAGCGGCGACAGCTCGGCTTCGGCCTCGGTTTCCGGCGAAAATCCTCGCGCCGCGCTGACCAGTTCCAGCAGGTTCTCGATACGGCCTTCGCCGCGCTCACCCTTTTCCTTCTTGTAGTGCTCGATGAGGCCGCTCATTTGAATGACGTGGTCAACCTGTTCGTGAAGTTCCAGCCCTGCAACTTCGCGCCCCAGCTTGTCGATGATTTCCATGAAAGATTGCAGCGCCAGCGCCGCCCGTTGCGGAAGCGCGCCTTGCGCACAGGCGAGGGCGCTGTTCCACAGCGATGTGGTGTTGGCGCGTGCGTTGTCGCGCACCAGGTCCATGGTTTTGGCGCCGATGCCGCGCACCGGCAAATTGACCACGCGCTCAAATGACGTGTCATCCGCGCGGCTCGCGATGAGACGCAAGTAAGCCAACGCGTCCTTGATTTCGGCGCGCTCGAAGAAGCGCAAACCGCCGTACACCCGGTAGGGCATGCGCGCATTCAGGAATGCTTCTTCGAAAACCCGCGATTGGGCGTTCGAGCGGTACAACACCGCGACCTCGCGCCGCGCACCGCCGCGGGCAACCCATTCGCGGATGCGATTGACGACGAAATCCGCCTCATCGCGCTCGTTGAAGGCGGCATACAGCCGGATGCGCTCGCCGTCTTCGCCGCTGGTCCACAGGGTCTTGCCCAGCCGGCCGGCGTTATGGGCAATCAGCGCGTTGGCGGCCTTCAGTATCGTGCCCGTGGAGCGATAATTCTGTTCCAGCTTGTACAGCACTGCTTGCGGAAAATCGCGGCGGAACTGATTTAGGTTCTCGACCCGCGCTCCCCGCCAGCGGTAGATCGAATTGTGCGTGACGACGCCGCCTGCGATGAAGTTATGGGTGCTTTCGACATTGATGTCGTAGACCTCGGCATCGTAGGACTCGTACTCGATGCGCTCCACCACGTCGAACCGGCCGGAATCGACCACCATGACCATGCCGCTGCGGATGCTGGCCGCCGTGATGAAGGGCAAAGACTTCTCGAGCATGTGCCCCTGAAGGACGTAGCGGCCGTCGAGCCGCTCGCGGATGGCGCGTGCAATGGACATCAGTTCGCCGAAGTCGGCGCGCACCGTCTCGAAGCGCCAACTTGGGGTCCCAGCCTTCGCTGCACGGACACTAAGTCCCATGTTTTCAAGGACGGCGCGATCCTTGGGTGAAACGCCTACCACGGAAATACGGTGCATCGGTGCGCCGCCGCGCCGGTCGCCGCACAGCGTGATGACGATGTTGCGGCGGTTGGAGTTGCGGCCCTGCGGCTGGTGATGCGGCCGGTCGATGTCGAGGCCCACTTCTTCCAGCAGCCGTTCGGCGGATACCAGCGTATCGAGCGAGCTGAATATCCGACCCGGATGGGCGGCATCGTGTACAAACCCGTTGCGGGCTTTGCCCCTGCGCGGAACGAACGGACAGGTCGGCAGGCCGAAGCGCAGCGACGTCAGCACCTCGTCGATGCGCGCCTCGTTCTCGCCGGTGTGGGTGCGGATGATCCACAGCGCGTCGGCATGCTCCTGGAGGGCGCGTTGCTTGAAGCCCACCATGGGCCGGGCTTGACCTTCGGTGTATACCTGCGAGGTGCCGAGCCGGTAGCCCACGCCTTCCTTGTGCATGAGGTACAAGAAATAGGTCTGGGGTGTCTCGCCGAGTACGTAGCCGGCGAAGTGCACGTGCTCGGGCGTGCTCTTGACGACGGCGCCGGAGCGCAGATGCACGCACACCAGCTGTCCCTGACGCCGCTTCGCGAAGCACTCGGTCACGCGGGCCGGACGCAGATCACCGCTGCCGTAGTTCGACAGCACGGAATCGCCGGGGACGATCGACTCGATGGCACGCTTCGCACCGTCGCCCATCGTCACCTGAGTCCCGGCTGCGAGACACTGATCGTCATCGCCCACCACGAAGGGCATGCCGTCGGGCTTGGCGAGCAACATCAGCCACTTGTACTGGATGGCGTTGGTGTCTTGAAATTCGTCGACCAACACGTGTTGGAAGCGGGTGCGGTAGTGCTGCAACAGCGCCGGGTTATCGCGCCAAAGCTCGTAGGCGCGAAGCAACAGCTCCGCGAAATCCACGACCCCCGCCCGCTGGCAGGCGTCCTCGTACGCCTGATAGATCTTGATCAATTGGCGCCGGGTCGGATCGCCGTCGTCCCGGATGTGCTTGGGGCGGTGGCCCTCGTCTTTTTGGGCGTTGATGAACCAAAGTATTTCGCGCGGAATCCAGCGCGTTTCGTCCAGATCGAGCGCTTTCAAGACCTTGCGCAGCACCCGCGCCTGGTCTTCGGAATCCAATATTTGAAAACTTTGCGGCAGGGCCGCTTCGCGCCAATGGATGCGCAGCAGCCGGTGCGCCAAACCGTGGAAAGTTCCCAGCCACATCGCGCCGCTCGGCAACCCCAGCAGGGTTTCGATGCGGCTGCGCATTTCGGCGGCGGCCTTGTTGGTGAAGGTGACCGCCAAAATGCTGTTCGGCGAAGCGCCCTCGACCTGGATCAGCCAGGCAACCCGGTGGACCAGCACCCGCGTTTTGCCGCTGCCCGCCCCGGCCAACACCAGCGCTGACCCTAGGGGCGAGCCTACCGCCTGCCGTTGATCCTCGTTCAGGCCGTCAAGAAGGTGAGATACATCCATAAGGGCGCGGATTGTACTGCACGATTCACCAAAGCAGCTTCTTGCGTTTTAGGAGATTCTAGGAAGAGATTTTAGGGCGGCTTTCTTCGGCAAATTCAATCAGCGCGAGCACCAGGGAAAGCACTACGGGACCTGCAATCACGCCAATGGCGCCGAAAGCCGGAATACCACCCAGAACGCCGACAAACACCGCCAGGGCCGAGATTCTTGCCCGGCCCGAAATGAGAAGGGGCCGAAGCACGTTGTCGAGCCCCCCGAGCAGGCACCCCCAGATCAAGATAAAAATGCCGGCGCCCCAGTGCTTGTCGAAGAACAACCAAATGACGGCCGGTATCCACACGAAAGCCGCGCCGCCCACCGGCAACAACGACAGGAGCGCGGCCAACACACCGAATACCACCGGCGATGGCAGGCCGGCGAATGCAAAGCCAATACCCAGCAAAAATCCTTGCAGCAAGGCCGTCACGGTGGTGCCGAACACGATGGCGCGGGTGACGGCGCTCAATTGGCTGAACAGCTTATCCTTGCGGTCTTCGGCCAGGGGGATCAAGCGGCGCGCGCGCGCGATCATGACCTCCCCATCGCGCAGAAAAAAGAACAACAGAAACAACATGATTGCAAAAGCCAGGAGCGAGCCCAAAGCTCCCAGAAAAAACGAGCCGCCCAAACTCGCGGCGCGCTGCATCACTTCGCGCGTGCCGGAAACCAGCCAGGATTGCAGCTGCTCGGCCGAGACATCGGCGTGTGATTGCAGCCAGGTATTGATTCGGGCGATCCATGGAAATTGTTGCAGGTCCGAAAACGACCTGATGTCCATATCCGTCGCCCATTTTTGGACTTCGCGCAGCAACGCGGAGATCTGCGACACAAACTCGACCGACAGGGCACTCAAGGGCAGCAGGATGACGACCGGCGCCAGAACGGTCAGCAGGCCGGCGCTCAAGGATTTGACCTTGAGGCGGCGCCTCAATCGTACATTCAACGGAAACAGCAGGAATGCGAGAAACGCCGCCCACGTCATCGGCAAAGCAAACGGCCTGAAGATCAACAGCAGCGCAAATCCGAGAATCCCGGCAACGGCAAGCGTAAATACCCGGGAGTAAAAACTAGGTGTGGCCGGCATCGGAACATCCTAACATTCGGTGTGCACCCCAGGAGCCACACATTAACAACATCGCGCGATCGACATTCAGCGCCGGCCGATGCGTTGGCTGCGTTCTTTTCGGCCTGCTTGCAGCCATGACGTCGAACTCAGCCGCACCGGCCGCAGCGCCGGCGCCGTTGACGGCGCCGTACGGTTCTTGGGCCTCGCCCTTGAGCGCGGAAGCCCTTGCCGCCGGCGGGATCAATTTCGGCGATCTGCGAAGCGTCAACGGGCGCCTGTATTGGACCGAGAACGTCCCGGCCGCGGGGGGAGTGGTGTCGCTGTTCAGCTTCGACAACGGCGTTGCCGCCCAGGTCACGCCGCCCGGGGCAAACGTGCGCACCCGCGTGCATGAATACGGCGGCGCACCCTTCATTGTGGTCGGCGACACGGTTTATTACAGTCAATTGTCCGACCAGCGATTGTATGCGCTGAAGGCCGGCGGCAGTGCGGTGCCGGTGACGCCGGCCAATTATCGCTACGCCGATTGCATCTCGGTCCCGGCGATCGGCGATTCGGGCGCGGCGCTCATCTGTGTGCGCGAAGATCACACCGATGCGGCCAACGTCCGCAATACGCTGGTGCGCCTGACACTGCCTGTGGCCGGCCCCGGTGAGGTGCTGTTCGAGGGCACCGACTTTGTATCCTACCCGCGCCTGAGTCCCGACGGCCGGCGGCTCGCATTCATCTCGTGGAATCATCCGAACATGCCTTGGGATGGAACCGAGCTCAAGGTGGCCGAATTGACGCCGCAGGGTTTGAAAGCGCCGGTGCTGATTGCCGGTGGCGCGGCCGAGTCCGTGCTCGAGCCGCAGTGGGATCGCGACGGTACGCTGTACTTCATTTCCGATCGCAGCGGATTTTGGAACCTGTATGCGCGGCGCGAGACGGGCGTGCATGCCGTGTGGCCGCGCGCGGCCGAGTTTGCCGATCCACTGTGGTCGTTCGGTCAGTCGAACTATGTGCTGCTCGGCGATGGCCGCGCGGTGGTGTGCTTCAGCGAGCGCGGCTTGGGAAAGCTGGCCATCGTCGACTTGAAGGCCGGCACGGCGCGCGAGCTCAATCTGCCGTATGTGGAATTTTCGCATCTGACAAAAATCGATGGACGGCATATCGCCGCAATCGCCTCGGCCTCGAGGGCGCCTCTGTCCATCGTCAATATCGACATTGCCGCGCCGTCGGCGACGACTTTGCGCACCGCGGGCGATTCGCCCCTGGCACCCCAAGCCGTGTCGGTCGCGATTCCCATCGATTTTCCGAGCGCTTCAGGACGAACTGCGCATGCGTTTTTTTATCCGCCGGCCAATCCTCGCTATCGAGGCGCCGCGGGCACGCTGCCGCCGCTGCTGGCCCTGGTGCATGGTGGTCCGACGGCGCAGGCTTCGCCGGCGCTGCGCGCGAGCGTGCAGTTTTGGACCAGCCGCGGATTCGCGGTGGTGGACGTCAACTATGGCGGCAGCTCAGGCTACGGCCGCGCCTATCGCCAGGCGTTGAACGGTCAGTGGGGCGTAGTCGATGCCGAGGACGTCATTGCCGCAGTCCGCTTTCTGATCTCTACCAAGCGCGCCGACCCCAACCGCACCGCCATCAGCGGCGGCAGCGCCGGCGGCTATACGGTGTTGGTGGCTTTGAGCACCAGCGATGTATTCCGCGCCGGCGCGGATTTCTTCGGTGTATCCGACATGACGGCGCTGGCCCGCGACACGCATAAGTTCGAGAGCCGCTATTTGGATTCACTGATCGGACCGCTGCCGCAGTCGCAGGCGATTTACGATAGCCGTTCGCCTTTGAATCACCTGGATGGATTCAAGGCGCCGGTGATCGTCCTGCAGGGCGCCGATGATCCCATCGTTCCGCCGAATCAATCGGCGCGCATCGTCGAGGCGCTGCGCGCGCGGCACGTTCCGGTGGCCTATGTGCTGTATGCCGGCGAGAGCCATGGCTTTCGCAAACCGGAGACCATCATAAATTCGCTGCAGGCCGAGTTGTCGTTCTTCGGCCAGGTGTTCGGCTTCAAGCCGGCCGATCAACTGCCGCCCTTGACCATTGAAGGCTTGGTGCCCGCGTCCTAAGCCTTAGGTCTGATGAGAGGGCGCGGCGCCCGGTGCCTCAGGCACATTCTTGTCGAGAAGCCATGCTTCGATCATGGAGTTGACGGTTTCGGGTGCTTCCTGCTGCACCCAATGCGACACATTGGGCAGATAGCGCAGCGTCAGATGGCTGACGTACTCAGCGGTGCCGTAGGTGAGTTCCTTGCCGAGGGCCGCATCGGCCTCGCCCCAGATCATGAGTGTGGGCGTGTCGATGCGCGGCGTGCCGCGGAGGCGGTTGCGCCGCAGACTGCGAAGCAACGCCCGGTAGTAATTCACCATGGCGGTGAGCGCGCCGGGCTGCGCGGCGGCGTCCTGGTAGACGCGCAACACCTCGTCCGGGAAGCGGGACTTGTCCACCGCCATGCGGCGAAATGCGCGGCCGATCGCTTCGCAGCTGTTGCGCGCGAGCACCCACTCCGGCAATTTGGGGAGCTGGAAGAAAAATATGTACCACGACTTCACCAGCTGCCGCCAAGTGCGCAGGCCCTGCTCCGCCAGTGCGGGATGCGGCACATTCATGATGATGAGCTTTGAAATCGGCGGCAGGCCGAACATGGCGTAGTACCAGGCGATGAGGGCGCCCCAATCGTGGCCGATGAGCACCACATGCTTGGCGCCCGCAGCCTCGATCAGTGAGGCGACGTCTTCCTGGAGTTCTTCGAGCGCATACGCCTCGACACCTTGCGGCCGCGAGCTGCGTCCATAGCCGCGCAAATCAGGCGCCCATACCCGGTAGCCGAGGCGCGCGAGCAGCGGCATCTGGTAGCGCCAAGAGAAAGAGGACTCGGGAAAACCGTGCAGGCAAAGCGCCAGGCGCTCGCCGGATCCGGCCATCGCCACATTGAAGTCGATGCCATTGGCGCGCACGATCTGATACTGAATGGTGTCCATGAACCGAGAATATAACCCGGAGAAGAAACCCATGACTCGCTTACATCTTATCCCGGCCGTTCTAGCCGTGGATCGGCGTTAGCCTGTGAAGAACAGATAGTGATCGAGGATGAGCGCGGCGAACAGCAGCATCAAATAGGTGATCGAGAACCTGAAAGTCCGCATGGGCAGGTCCGCTCTGCGCCCCTGATTGAGCGCCAGCACGAAGTACAGGAATCGCGCATTGAGCGCGAGCGCCGCGGCCAGATAGAGCAGGCCGCTCATGCCGGTGAGATACGGAAGCAGTGTGGTCAAAATCAGCAGGATGGTGTACAGCACGATCTGCAGGCGGGTGTACGGAACGCCGTGGGTGACGGGCAGCATCGGAATCCCCACTTTGGCGTAGTCCTCGCGTCTTGCGATCGCCAGCGCCCAAAAATGCGGCGGCGTCCAGGTGAACACGATCAGGAACAGCACCAAGGCATTGGGATCGATGGAATTCGTCACGGCGGCCCAGCCCAGAACGGGCGGCGCGGCGCCGGCGGCGCCGCCGATCACGATGTTTTGCGGCGTCGCGCGCTTCAGCCACAGGGTGTAGACCATCGCATAGCCGATGAGTGAGCAAAATGTCAGCGCCGCGGTCAGGGCGTTGACGCCCACCACCAGAATCAGCATGGATGCGGTCCCCAGCGCCACCGCAAAGGCGACCGCATGACCCTCGCGCATATGTCCCGTGGGCAGCGGCCTGCGCCGCGTGCGATTCATTTGGCCATCGATGCGCCGATCCAGAATGTGATTGAAGGCAGCCGCGGATCCCGACGCCATGGCGATGCCGAGCGATCCAAAGATCAGCGCCGACAACGGAACCCACCCCGGCGATGCCAGCACCATTCCGACGATGGCCGTAAAGACAATCAACAGGCTCACTTTGGGCTTGGTGAGCTCCAAGTAGTCCCGCCAGCCTCCGTGGCCCACAACGGCAATGGGCGGATTATCGGGTACGGTGCTCATGGCGCAAGGGTACCACGCGGATCTTGCGGCACCGGCCAGAGCATGCGCAGCAGAGTCACTGTACAGACCACCAGCAGAGCGGCACCTGCATTGTGCAAGGTGGCCAGCGGCAGCGGCATGGCGAAATGCACCATCGTCACCCCGATGCCGATCTGCAGCAGCACCGCGCCGATCAACAGCCCGCCGATCACCCTCAAGCGGCGGCTTCGGGCGCGGGCGATGCACAGAGCGCCCACCGCGCTGAAACTCAAAGCCACGGCCAACGCGCCTATCCGATGCGTCACGTGAATCGCAATGCGTGCCGGATTCGCGAGCACGCCGCCGGTGTAATCGATATCCAGTCCGCGCCACAGCACGAAGGCGTCCCGGAAATCCATGGGCGGCCACCACGCTTGCTGGCAGGTGGGCAAATCCGGACAGGCCACCGCTGCATAGTTGCTGCTGGTCCAGCCGCCGAGCGCTATTTGCAGCAGCAGCGCCGCAAGCCCGAGCAGCGCGAATTTTCGCAAGCCCGCTTCGGGTGCCGATAGCCCCGCGCGCTCCGGTGTGAGGGACAGCCACCACAAGATTCCCAGCGTGGTCAGGCCGCCCAGCAAGTGTGCCGTGACGATCAGGGGTTTGAGCAGCAGCGTGACCGTGAGCGCGCCCAAGGCACCTTGCAGGCACACCAGCAGAAACAAGAAAATTACGGCGATGAACGGTTGCTCTCGATCCTTGCGATTCCACACCGCCCATAGCAGCAGGCAGCCAATGATTACCCCCAGGGTGCTGGCAAAATAGCGGTGAATCATCTCGTGCAGGGCCTTGCTGAAATTGTGGTCCGCCTGCGGATAGATATGCCCATAGCATCCCGGCCAATCCGGGCAGCCCAAGCCTGCGTCCGTGAGGCGGACCCAGGCACCCAGCACGACCACCGTCGCGGCCAGCATGGCGCCGGCCAAGGCGATGCGGCGAAACCACGTGAGACGTCGTTGCGGATCCACGATTTAGCCTATGGAAGAGAGGCGCAGCAGGCGCTTCATGTCTTCGAGCATGCCTTTCGACTTCACGCCGGGGGCATAGAACATCATGACGTTGCCCAACGGGTCTATCAAATAGACACGATGGGCATTCACCACGCCGGAAACGGTGGGCAGCAAGGCGAGCAAGGGCTCGTCGGCCGGGTTCGCGCGAATGAAAATCAAGTCGGGGTGCGCTTCCTTGAGCTCCTTGAGGTCGCAACAATCGCCGTCACCGATGAAAACCCGCTGCACGCGGTTCATGTCGCGGTCCAGAGCGAGGCGAACCTGGCGCGTGTCATACAAAGCCTTTCGGCATTCATCGTCGCAGGGGCCGTGCTGCACGTACAAGAGAGTCCATTTGCCTTTGAGGAATTGCGGCGTGGTTTCGCCTGCGCCGGAGTCTAAGCCTAAGAGGGGCAAGGCCAAGGACGGCAACGGCCGAGCGGGCGCGATCAGCTCGCCCGCATTGACGCGCCCGCCCGGGTGCCAATTCCTCCCGTAATACAAATAGAAAGACAGTCCCAAGGGCGCAAAGAACATCAGCGCCAGCCCGATCAATAGCCGCCGCTGGCGGCGATCGTGGGCGGTAGGCTCAGTCATGCGGAGTTGTCCTGGCGAGAGCGGCGAAAATTGGTCACGATGTAAATGACCAACAACGCCGCCGCCAACCCGAACCATTGCACGGCGTAGCCGATGTGGCGCATCGGCGGAAATCCCGGCGCGGCCCAAGCGCGCACGTAGCCGTCCGGCTCAGCGGGGTCGAGCAGGATCAAGTCGGCGGCGCCGGCCCAATGGGACTCTTGCAGCAGCCGCGCGACTTGTGCAAGCGTGGGAAAATTGGCAACCACGGGATAAGGGGGCGCCAGCGGGGCCGGAGTGCCCATTTGAATGCCGGGGCTGGGCAGGTTATCGGCGCGGCCGTGGATATGGCGCGCATCGGCGGCAACGGGGATCGCCGGCCGCTCGGCGCGGCTCTTGCCCAACGGTACCCAGCCGCGATTGACCAGCACCCAACCGCCGCTCTGCAGCGCGAACGGTGTGATCACGAAATATCCGGCGCGTTCGGCATGGACCATGTTGTCGATCAACACCTGGCGCGTGTCGTCGTAGTGCCCTTCGGCCTCGACCCGGCTGTAACGCGGCACTTTCGGAGTTTCAAGATCGATGATGCGAGTGACGTCGCTGCCGGCCGCGAAGGAGTCGAACAGCACGCGCTTCTCGGCGGCGCGGTGCAGTTGCCAACGTCCCAATGAAATGAGCATCGCGACCAGCGCGATCGTCAGCAGCGTCGTGAAAGGCCGCGGTGCAAATGTGCGATTACCGAGTTGGATGGGCACGATATACTGCGAGTCCTGAAAGTCTAGACGCGCCAGATGGTCTTCAAATATCTCATCCTAGCGATGCTGGTGCTGATCTTGATCAGCTTGGGCAAAGCGCTGTTCCACATGTCCCGCCCCCGCGAGGACGATGGCAAGAAGATGGTCACAGCCCTGGCCTGGCGCATCGGGCTGTCGGTGGCGCTGTTCGTGCTGTTAATCGTCGCCTATTACAACGGTTGGATCGAACCTCAACACGTGACGCCGGGTCACAGCCAGTAGACGAAAAAGAACAGGCCGAGCCAGACCACGTCGACGAAGTGCCAGTACCAGGAGACCGCTTCGAAACCGAAATGTCTCTTGGGCGTGAAGTGGCCCTTCAAGACCCTGAACCAGATCACCGTCAGCATGATGGCCCCGACCGTCACGTGCAGGCCGTGAAAACCGGTCAACATGAAAAACGTGGAGCCGTAGATGCCGGTGCCGAGCGTGAGTCCCAGCTTGGTGTAGGCCTCGTGGTACTCGGTCGCCTGCAGGCCGACGAACGTGAAGCCCAGCAAAAAGGTCAGGGCCAGGAAAATCTTCAAGCGGGTGCGGTGCCCGGCGATCAGCGCATGGTGCGCAATGGTGACCGTGACGCTGCTCGACAGCAGGATCGCCGTATTCACCAGCGGCAGTTCCAGCGCCGGTACGATCTCGAAGGTGCCATTGGCGCGCGGACCCAAGGCGGCAGGACCATTGGTCGGCCAGACGCCGTCATAGTTGTTCCACAGCAGCAATTTGCTGAAAACCTTCACGCCGTCGCCCGAGAGCCAGGGCACCGACAGATTGCGCGCGTAAAACAGGGCGCCGAAGAAAGCGGCGAAGAACATCACTTCGGAAAAAATGAACCACATCATCCCCAGGCGGAACGAGCGGTCCACGGCCATGTTGTAGATGCCCTTCTGGTTCTCACCGATGACGGTGTGGAACCAAAAAATAAACAGCAACGCCAGCATGGTGAAGCCCGGCAGCAAGAACCACGCGGGAAGCCAGCCATTGAGCGTGACGACGGCGCCGGACATCAGCGTGAACAGCGTTACGGAGCCGTAGATGGGCCACGGACTGCCGTGAGGAATGTAGTACTGATCAGCTTCTGAGTGCGCTTGCGCCATATGCAATCTCTAACGGTTTAAAACGACAATAGTTTAACGAGTGAACTCAACGCCGTGTTGTGGTTTGCGTCGTATCGTAGAACGCGTATGCCAGCGTCAGCCGATCGACGTTGGCCGGCAGCTGCGGGTCCACAATGAACCGCACGGGCATATCGCGGCCCTCGCCGACGCCGAACTTCTGCGGCGTGAAACAAAAGCATTCGGTCTTGTGGAAATACTGCGCCGTGCCGCTGGGTGAAATACTGGGGACGGCCTGCGCCACCGAGGCGACCGACGTCAAATTCTTCGCGTAGAACTCGGTCTCGTACAACTTCCCCGGGTGAACGCGCATCGAGGCGACCTTGGGCCTGAATTCGTAGCTGCCCACCGAAGCCGGAGAGGCGATGAACTCGATGGTGATCTCACGGTTCGGATCGATCGCCTCGTGCGCCACGGCGGGACCGGCTTTGGCCTCCGCGTTGCCGATGCCGACGGCGCGGCAAAAAACATCGTACAGCGGCACCAACGCCCAGCCGAACGCGAAACTGCAGGCGGTCATGATCAACAGTCCGCGGATCAGTTTGCGATTGGCGAGCTTGCGATCCATCAGTGGTGACTGCGAAAGACCAGCAGCGCAATGAAGCCGAAATAGAACGCCAGCGCCAAGGTCGCCAACCCCAGCGCCGCGTTTCGAATCCTCAAGCGGCGTGGATTTTCAGCCGTGTTCACTTGATTTCAGGCGCCGTGGTGAAGCTGTGATAAGGCGGGGGCGAGGACAAGGTCCATTCCAGGCCGTTGGGCCGGGCATCGTCCCAAACCAGGGCGCTGGCCTTCTTGCCGCCGCGGATGCACTGGACCACGAGGACTGCAAAGATTATCTGAGAAGCGCCGAAGCAGAAGCCGCCGATCGAGGAGACCATGTTCCAATCGGTGAACTGCACCGCGTAGTCGGGGATGCGCCGCGGCATGCCGGCCAGTCCGAGGAAATGCTGCGGGAAGAACAGCACGTTGACGAAGATCGTCGACAGCCAGAAGTGCATCTTGGCCCAGAACATGTTGTACATGTGGCCGGTCCACTTCGGGAGCCAGTAGTACACGGCCGCCATGATGCCGAATATCGCGCCGGGCACCAGCACATAGTGAAAGTGCGCGACCACGAAGTAGGTCTGGTTGTACTGGAAATCCACCGGAACGATGGCGAGCATCACGCCGGAAAAGCCGCCGATGGTGAACAGGAACAGGAAGGACAGTGCGAACAGCATGGGTGGCTCAAAGCTCAATGAGCCCTTCCACAGCGTCGCAGTCCAGTTGAACACCTTCACGCCCGTCGGCACCGCGATCAGCATGGTGGACATCATGTAGAACAGTTGCGCGGCGACGGGCATGCCGTCGACGAACATGTGATGGCCCCACACGATGAACGACAGGAACGCGATCGAGGCGATGGCGTAAATCATCGAGGTCGCGCCGAACAAGGGTTTGCGCGCGAAGGTCGGCAAGATTTCCGAGATGATGCCGAAGGCCGGCAAAATCATGATGTACACCTCGGGATGGCCGAAGAACCAGAAAATGTGCTCGAACATCACCGGGTCGCCGCCGCCGGCGGCATTGAAGAAGCTGGTCTTGAAGAAATGGTCGGTGAGCAGCATGGTGACCGCGCCGGCGAGCACCGGCATCACGGCGATCAACAAATAAGCGGTAATCAGCCAGGACCAGCAGAACAGCGGCATTTTCAGCAAATTCATGCCCGGCGCACGCAGGTTCATGATGGTCACGATGACATTGATCGCGCCCATGATCGAGGACGCGCCCATCATGTGAATGGCGAAGATCAGCATGGGGAAACCATCGCCGGTCTGCAACGACAAGGGCGGATACAAGGTCCAGCCCGCCGCGGCCATGCCGCCCGGCACGAACATCGTCGACAGCATCAACGTGAAGGCGAAGGGCAGGAGCCAGAAGCTGAAATTGTTCATGCGCGGCAGCGCCATGTCCGGCGCGCCGATCTGCATGGGAATCATCCAATTCGCCAATCCGACGAATGCCGGCATGACGGCACCGAAAATCATGACGAGCGCATGATTGGTGGTCATCTGATTGAAGAACACCGGGTCCATCAGCTGCAGGCCGGGTTTGAACAGCTCGGCGCGAATCAGCATGGCCATGGCGCCGCCGATGAAGAACATGATCAGGCTGAACACCAGGTACATGGTGCCGATGTCTTTGTGATTGGTGGCGAAAATCCAGCGCTTGATGCCCGTTGCGGGCTGATCATGATGATCGTCGACGGCGTGGTCGGGGTGATGCGCGGTGTTGCTCGCGTGAACATTGGCCATAGTCGGATAGCTCTCTTAAAAAATAACTGCGTTAATTCGGCAAGGCAAACGCTGTGGGCGGCGGTGCCGCAGGCGCAGGTGCGGGCGCCGCCGGAGCCGGCAGCGCCGCTTGCTTGACGGCGGCCTTCTGCTCATCGACCCACTTCTTGAAGTCGTCGGGCGTGCGCACATCCACGACAATGGGCATGAAGCCGTGGTCGCGGCCGCAGAGCGCGGCGCACTGTCCGCGGTAAATGCCTTCCTTGCCGGGATCGACCTTGAACCACAGTTCATTGACGAAGCCCGGAATGGCGGCGCGTTTGGCGCCGAAGTCCGGCACCCACCAAGCGTGAATCACATCCTGCGAGGTCAGCAGCAACCGCACCTTGGTGCCGCTGGGGATCACCAGCGGATGGTCGACTTCCAAGAGATAATTGGGAACTGTATTCGGATCGACGCCCGAATTGAGTTGGCGCGCGAAATTCGAGTCGCGCGCGAGGGTGGAAAAGAAATCCACGCCCTCCGCGGCATCCATGTACGCGTATTCCCACTTCCACTGATAGCCGGTCACCCGGATGGACAATTGGGAGTTGCGGGTATCCTCCTGCTTCAGGATCAGTTCCGCGGCGGGGACCGCCATGACCACGAGGATGATCACCGGAATAATGGTCCAAATGATTTCCACCTTGGTGCTGTGAAGCATGCCGGTGTCGGCGACCGCGCCCTGCGAGTGGCGGAATTTCACCAGCGTATAAATCATGGCGCCGAACACCACCACGGCAATGCCCACGCAGATCCAAAACACCTCCATGTGCAAGCCGTACATGTCGCGCGCCAAGTCCGTCACGCCTGTCGGCAAGTTGTAGCCGTTCGAGGTATTGGCGCCGGCGTGCCCGGCCCACCCTAAAGCGGCTAAGCAAAGCACGGCCGCCGAATTCCGCATTCGCGGCCGGGAAGTGCTGTGATCGACATTGCCTCTGGTAACTCTCATTCTAAACAGACCCCTATTTCGCAACTTCAAGCGGCGGCGATTCGTTCATGCCGCCGACTAATCTACCCAAACGCTCCGCCAGCAAGCACCGATCCTCCTCAGTGAGGAAACTGCCGACCTCAAAAGCCCGCCCATGGCTCTCGATCGTCAGCCGGCTTGTCCCTAGGCGCCTTGGCGGACTGCGAAGTCTAACCTTCGCCCAATGCCTGGCAAACTCCTGTTTTGCCTCACCGCGTTTTGAGCGGGTCACCAGACAGACGCGTGAATCCGTAATGACGACAATTTGCACGTAATTCCGCCGCTTCAGGCTGGCGTGCAAGGCTACCCCAAGGGCCAGCATCTCCAAAGCCCAAAACAGCAAAATCGGCCAAAATCCCTGCAGGATGAAGAACAAGGAAAAGCTCAAGGAAAACAGGCATGTAGCGCCAAAAAAAACCTTTGCCCCTAAGGGCGTGAGCGAACAATTTGGCGCGAGTGTAATGCGCTGTTCCATGCCGGCAAGGATAGCGTAAGGCCAGGGAGGCCGTGCATCGGTGACGCCCTTATTTGTCGCGCCGGGCACGCAACTCGCGCTTGATTTCTTCCAGCGACACGCTGGCCGCATCGGCAGAACCGCGCCGCGCCGCATGTGCCGGTACCCACGCATGCGCGAACACGACCTCATAGGTTGCGGGCAGCCGCCCGTCCTGCCGAAAATTCTCATAGGCGGCCTGCATCGCAGCGAACTTTCGGGCAGTGGTGAGGCCCCTGGCCCGGCCGGCGGTGGCATTGTGCGCGCCGGTCGCCTTCAAGTCCGCGGCCACCTTGCGAACATCGAGATATTGGAGGGTGAATCGCTCGACATCGAGCACCGGAGCCGCAAAGCCGCCGCGCACCAAGGCGTCGCCCAGATCATGCATGTCGATGAATTGATGAACATGGCTGCGCGAGTCCACCGCTGTCCACGCCGCGCGCAACTCGCGCAACGTATCGGGGCCGAAGGCGCTGAAACTCAACAAGCCGTGCGGCTTGAGCACGCGGCGAAACTCCGCGAATACCGCGTCCGGATCGCACCAGTGCAGCATCAAATTGCTGACGATCAAATCGACGCTGCCTTCGCCCAAGGGCAAAAGCTCCGCATCGGCGCACACGCGCCCAAAGGGGCGGAGCCAGGACTGCTGGCGCTTAGCCTCTTGCAACATCTTGCGCGATGAATCCAGCGCGATCACGCGCGCTTTCGGGTAGCGGCGCTTCAGCGCCCGGCTGGCATGGCCGGTCCCGGCGCCGGCGTCCAGGACGACGCGGGGTTCTAACGTCGTCAATTGCAGCCGCTGCAACAAATTCTCTCTGACTTCCGTGTGCAGTACGGCCGCTGCATCATAGGTCTTGGCGGCGCGATCGAAAGAGCGCCTCACCCATCGCGGTTCAAGGGCGTACGCACCGATGTCATCGCTCATAGGCGATTACGATGCCACAGAAACTCCCGCAGCGTGGGGCGAGGATTGCCGCGCGGGGCCGATCGATTCCGCGGTGTGAATCGGCTCTTCGGCAACGATTTTCAAGCGTTGAAACAGGCGCTGATCGTGATCGGTATCGGGATTGCCCGTGGTGAGCAGCTTTTCGCCATAAAAAATGGAATTCGCACCGGCCATGAAACACAGGGCCTGCAACTCATCGCTCATCTGCGCCCGGCCCGCCGACAGGCGCACGTGACTTGCGGGCATGAGAATGCGCGCCACCGCGATCATGCGCACGAAATCGAAGGGATCGAGCGGCGCCGAGTCCGCCAGCGGCGTTCCCTTGACCCGCACCAGCTGATTGATGGGAACGCTTTGCGGATGTTGCGGCAAGGTGGCGAGCGTATGCAGCAGCTCAACGCGGTCTTTCGGCTCCTCACCCATGCCGACAATGCCGCCGCAACAGACATTGATACCGGCGTCCCTCACGGCCTGCAAGGTATCCAGCCGATCCTGGTAGGTGCGGGTGCTGATGATTTTTTCGTAGTACTGCGCGGAGGTGTCGAGATTGTGATTGTAGTAATCCAGACCCGCCGTTTTAAGTTCCCGAGCCTGATCATCAGTCAACATCCCCAAGGTGGCGCAGGTTTCCAGCCCCAAGGCCTTGACCTCGTGGATCATGGCTAGAATCAAGCGCAAGTCCTTATTCTTGGGTGATCGATAGGCCGCGCCCATGCAAAAGCGCGTGGCCCCGGATTCCTTGGCGGCTCGCGCGCGGGCGGCGACGGCGTCGATCTCCAGCAGTTCCGACACTTCAAGACCGGTATCGAAACGCACACTCTGCGGGCAGTAGGCGCAGTCCTCAGGACACGCACCCGTTTTGATGCTGAGCAGCGTGCTGATCTGAACCGTGTTCGGTGTCTGAAATTGGCGATGGACAGCGTGTGCTCTAAACACTAAGTCCATGAAAGGTAAGTCAAAAAGTTCGCCTACCTCGGCGAGAGTCCAATCGTTGCGCGGCACGTAGCACCTCCCATTGATGCCGGCAGTATTCGGTGACCGCGTTCTCTAGTCAACCAGCGTATGAGTTGTTGGTTTACGAAGGAAGGCGCGCGTATTGATACTCGAGCGCCAGCCCGATGAACACGGACATGCCGAAGTAATTGTTGTTGAGGAAGGCGCGGAAGCAGCCATCGCGGTCCCGCTCCCGGATCAGCCATAGCTGGTAAACAAAGAACACGGCGCCGGCGATCAGTCCTGCGTTATACCAGCCACCCGCGCGAAGGATTTTCCCCACCAGATACAAAGACGCCAGCGTCATGATCATCAGCACGGCGATGATGTGGCGATCCGAATCGCCGAACAGAATGGCGGTCGATTTAACGCCGATCTTCACGTCGTCGTTGCGATCCACCATGGCGTACATGGTGTCGTACACCGTCACCCACAGCACATTGGCCAGCAGCAACAGCCAAGCGATCCGCGGCACGGTTTCGATTTGCGCCGCGAACGCCATGGGGATTCCCGCGCCAAAGGCCAAACCTAGGTACATCTGGGGCACCGATAAGAAGCGTTTGACGAAGGGGTAGGTGACGGCGATGAACGCCCCGCCTACCGCGTACAGCAGCGTCAGGCGATTCAGCTGCAGCGCCAGCATCAGCGCCGACAGCGACAGGAGCGCGAACAGCACCAAGGCTTCGAGCGTCGATAAGCGTCCGGTGGCCAACGGCCGATCCTTGGTGCGTTCCACCCGAGAGTCGAAGCTACGGTCGGCGTAATCGTTGATGGCACAGCCGGCGGAACGCATGAGCACCGTTCCGGCCACAAAAATAATGAGAACAAGCGGCTTCGGTTGGCCGCGGCCGCTGATCCATAGCGCCCACAGCGTCGGCCACAGCAACAGCCAAATGCCGATGGGTCGGTCCAAGCGCATGAGTCGGATATAGTCATGCACGGTGCCGAGAATTTTCGGCAGCTCTTCGGTCGTCCAGGGATGAAAGCGAATGCGGTAGGCGTACCAGCGCAACCGCGCCATGATCATCTGGGCCAATTCATCGCCGTTGCGTGGCAGTGGCATTCGCGATTCTACCCCACGCGGCCGTATTGCTCTGCATGTCCCACCCAGCGCCGTACGAGCGGCGTCACATGCGATGGCCAGTCGCGCAGCAGAGATTCCGCCGCGATCTGCACGCGCGGCAGCAGGTCCGCGTCGCGTAACAGATCGGCAACACGCATTTGCGCGAGGCCGGTCTGGCGCGTCCCCAACAGTTCTCCCGGCCCGCGAAGTTCCAGATCGCGGCGCGCCACTTCGAATCCATCATTGGTGTCGCGCATCACCCCGAGACGCAGCCGCGCCATCGACGACAGCGGCGAGCGGTACAGCAACAGGCAGGAGCTGGCATGCTGACCGCGGCCCACGCGTCCACGCAGCTGATGCAGTTGCGCCAGCCCCAAGCGTTCGGCGTTCTCGATCACCATGAGCGTTGCGTTCGGCACGTCCACGCCGACTTCGATCACGGTTGTCGCTACTAATAATTGAATCTGGCCTTCCTTGAAGCGCCGCATCGTGCCTTCCTTGGCCTGCGGCGGCATGCGGCCATGAACCAGCCCCACCTTGAGCGCAGGCAGCGCCGCGGCGAGCGCCGCAGCGGTCTCTTCAGCGGCCTGGTAGGGCATCTCCTCGGACTCATCGATGAGCGGGCAGACCCAGTAAGCCTGCCGCCCCTCCAGGCAGGCCGTGCGAATTCGCTGCACCACCTCGTCGCGGCGCGAATCGGTGAGCACCACGGTTTTCACCGGCGTGCGCCCGGGAGGCAACTCGTCGATCACCGACACGTCCAAGTCAGCGTACGCCGTCATGGCCAGCGTACGGGGAATCGGCGTCGCGGTCATGATCAATTGATGCGGTTGATGGCCGTCGGCGGCGCCCTTTTCGCGCAGGCTCAAGCGTTGATGCACGCCGAAACGATGCTGTTCATCGACCACGACCAGCGCCAGGGAGCAGAACTCAACGTTTTCTTGAAACAGCGCGTGCGTGCCGATGACGATGGGCGCGTGGCCCTGGCGAATCCCCTCGAGCACGGCGCTGCGCGCTTTGCCGGTCTGGCGACCGCTTAAGAGCGCGACAGCGATGCCCAGGGGCTCGAACCAGCGCCGAAAGTTCTGCGCGTGCTGATCAGCCAGCAGTTCAGTGGGGGCCATCAACGCGATTTGGCGGCCCATTTGAATCGCTCTTATCGCCGCGACGGCGGCGACCAGCGTTTTGCCGCAGCCCACATCTCCCTGCACCAAGCGCAACATCGGCTTGGGCTGTTGCAGATCGCCTTCTATTTCGAGGAGCACGCGCTGCTGCGCCGCCGTCAGCGAAAACGGAAGCGCGGCCAGAAAGTCGGCCTTAAGGTTCCCCGCCGATGTCAGCGGCCAGCCCGGATCACTTTGTATCCGCCGCCGCAGCAACTTGAGCGACAGCTGATGCGCGAGCAACTCCTCGAACGCCAGTCGGCGCTGCGCGGGATGCCGATAGCTCATCAACAAATCCACCGGCGCGTCGGTGGGAGGGCGATGAACGTAGCGCAAGGCTTCGCTCAAGCTCGGCAGGCGCGAATCGGCGAGCACCGCCGGCGGCAGCCAATCCTTGGGATCTTCCGGGCCGGTCTGGTCGAGCGCTTGTCCAACCAGCAGGCGCAGACGCCCCTGAGTCACGCCTTCCGTGCCGGGGTAGATCGGCGTGAGATGCTCTTCCGGCGCTTGCGGGGCGTGGGGGTCCACGCGCCGATATTCCGGATGCACGAACTCCAATCCCTTGGGGCCCCGGCGCGCCTCACCGAAACAGCGCACCCGCGCGCCGCGTGCGAGGCCATTCTGCTGCTGCGCCGTGAAATAAAAAAACCGCAGCGTCAAAAAGCCCGAGCCATCGGCGATCCTGCAGAGCATTTGGCGGCGTCCGCGAAAGGCCACCTCGGTGAGCAGGACCTCGCCCTCGACGGAGGCGCGCTGCCCGGGACGAAGCTCGCCCAACGGAACGATGCGCGTACGATCCTCATAGCGCAGCGGCAATAGGAACAGCAGGTCCTGGGTCGTCTCCACGCCCAATGTGCGCAGCCGCGTGGCGAGCGAATCGCCCACGCCGCGCAAAACCGTGACCGGCTTTAAGTCGATCACAGAGCGACGATGCACTCCGCTTCGACCTGCGCGCCGCGCGGCAGGGAAGCTACGCCGATGGCGGCGCGCGCCGGGTACGGCTCGCGAAAATATTCAGCCATCACTTTGTTGACGAGCGCGAAGTGCGATAGATCAATTAAAAAAACGGATACCTTGACCACATCATCGAGGCTCGCGCCGCCCGCCACGACGATGGCTTTGATGTTCTCGAATACCCGGCGCACCTGCGCCTCCATGTCGCCCTTGACCAATTCCTTGGTATTGGGATCCATCGGAATTTGGCCCGAAACCCAAATGGTATTGCCGACTCGGGTGGCCTGCGAGTAGGTGCCGATCGCCGCCGGCGCTTGGGGAGTCGAAATGATTTGTTTGCTCATGGCCTTGATCGAGAGTGAATGAAAAGGGTGTGGTGAAAAGGGTGTGGTGAAAAGAGGGTTCGGCCCGCCAGGACGCTTAAGCCAGCGTTCGCGCAACCCGCTGTACATCCGGCATGCGCCTGACGGTCCTGATGACGCGGGCCAGATGCTTGCGGTCGCGAACTTGGACTTGAAATTTGAGAGACGATGAATTCACGTCGCGTTCTTCCAACGACACCTGATCGATGTTGGTTTCGGTTCCTGCGATGCTCGAGGCTACCGCTGCCAGCACGCCGACACGGTTGTTGATCTCCAGTTGGATCTCGGAGCTGAACAAGCGGCCGCGCGTCGCTTCCCAGGCCACGGACAGCCACTTGTCCGGTTGTTTGCGGTATTCGGCGAGATTACCGCAATTCTGCCGGTGAATCATCACGCCCCTTCCTGCGCTCAAATAAGCCATGATGGGATCGTTCGGAATCGGGAAGCAGCAGCGGGCATACGTCACCAACAGCCCTTCGGTGCCCGCGATCATCAAGGGCCCGCCGCCGTTGGCGGCGCCGGTTTCACCGGCATCCGTGGGCTGCAACCGCCGGGCGACCAACGGAGCCAAGCGCTCACCCAAGCCTATTTTTTCAAACAACTCGTCGGCGTCCCGCAGATTGAGTTCCTTGACCACCACGTCCATATCGGCTGCCGGAATCTTTTTCAAGTTCAGCGAGAATTCTTCGAGCGCAAGCCCCAGCAATCGGCGCCCCAGCTCCAGTGCGTCGCCCTTTTTCAGGTTCTTCAAGTATTGCCGGATGGCGGCCCGTGCTTTCGCCGTCACCAAGAAGCTGGACCAGGATGGATTCGGCTTGGCGCCCTTGGCCGTGATGATTTCCACGGTTTGGCCGTTGCGCAAAGGCGTTCGCAGAGGCACCAACCTGCGATCCACTTTCGCCGCGACGCAGCGATTGCCGACGTCGGTGTGGATGGCATAGGCAAAGTCCACGGTGGTGGCGCCGGTCGGCAGGCGCAGAATCTTGCCCTTCGGTGTGAACACGTAAACCTTGTCGGGAAACAAATCGACCTTGACGCTCTCAAGGAACTCCTCGGAGCTGCCGCCTTCCTGAATTTGCACCAGGCTGGCGAGCCATTCGCGCGCGCGGTCATGCTCGACGCCGCCGAAGGTGTCGCCGCCGGATTTATACTTCCAGTGCGCCGCAATGCCGGACTCGGCCACGCGATGCATTTGCTCCGAGCGAATCTGTACCTCGATCGGCACGCCATTGGGCCCGAAAAGCGTGGTATGCAGGGACTGATAGCCGTTGACGCGCGGAATAGCGATGTAATCCTTGAAGCGTCCCGGCATGGGCTTGTAGACACCGTGCACCAAGCCCAGCACGCGATAGCACACATCCGCGTTGTCGACGATGATGCGAAATCCGTACACATCCACCATTTCGTTGATGGAGATTTTTTTGTTCTGCATCTTTTTATAAATGCTGAACAGATGCTTCTCGCGGCCCTCCACCGAGCCCAAGATATCGGCCTTCTTCACCGCCCCTTTGAAGGTCTCGGCGATCTTGGCGATGAATTCCTTTTGATTGCCGCGCGCCCGCTTCAATTCCCGTTCGAGAACCTTGTAACGGTAGGGATACAGGGCGCGAAACCCCAGGTCCTCGAGTTCGAGCTTGACCGCGTACAGTCCCAGGCGCTCGGCGATGGGGGCGTAGATCTCGAGAGTCTCGCGCGCGGTGCGGCGCCGCTTTACCGGCGGCATCGCTCCCAAGGTACGCATGTTGTGCATGCGGTCGGCGAGCTTGACCATGATGACGCGGATGTCGCGCACCATCGCCAGCAGCATTTTGCGAAAACTCTCGGCCTGCGCTTCCTGGCGATTCTTGAACTGGATCTGATCCAGCTTGCTGACGCCGTCGACCAATTCGGCGACCACCTGTCCGAAGATCGACGCGATCTCCGCCTTGGCGGTCGGCGTATCTTCGATGACATCATGCAGGATCGCCGCCACCAAGGTGTCGGCATCCAAACGCAAGTCGGCGAGAATGTCGGCGACGGCCACCGGGTGCGTGATGTACGGTTCGCCCGATACGCGCTTCTGTCCCTGGTGTTTCTCCGCGCCGAAGTCGTAGGCTTCGCGGACCCGCTCAACCTGGGCGGGCGAAAGATAGGCTTCGAGTTTGTCCAGGAGCTGGCTGATCCCGGTGGAGCGTCTTCCACCGGGCAAGAAACCAAGTATGGAAGACGCGTAATCCATCGCCTGCTCTTAAATGTAGCCAGGCGGTAAGTTAGTCCCCAAGCCCGAGTTGCGGAGCACGGAAATCAGACGGCATGTCGAGCTCGCTCACCGGAGGTTGTGCCGGCTCCTCGGGCTCTTCCAACATTTCGAGCGTGATATTTCCGGCAGCAATCTCGCGAAGCGCCACAACGGTCGGCTTGTCATTTTCCCATTCCACGGTCGCTTCCGCGCCGTTGGCCAAGCGTCGGGCGCGTTTAGCGGCCAGCAACACCAGGTTGAATAGATTGGGTTCGTTCTGAAGGCAGTCTTCGACTGTGATACGCGCCATGCTTGAGGTTCCATTGGAGGGAGTGAAATCATAGCAGAAACGACGCCCGCCTCGCCAGCCGCAGGGACGCAAGCCGCACTGTAAAATGCAGGTGTTTTGACGCTGAAAGCCGCTAATTCGCAGCTTGTCGTCAAGGGTCAGCCCAGGCGCGCAGCCAAATGCACCACTTCCGGGCGCCGGGCAACCAAATGGCTGCCGCGGTTCTCGACGATGGCCTGCAAATCCTCGATCGCCTGCTCGAAGCGATCATTGATGACGACGTAGTCGAATTCAGTCCAGTGGCCTAAATCCTCGGCGGCGTCCCGCAAGCGGCGCTGAATGACCTCATCGGAATCGGTGCTGCGCCCTTTGAGCCTGAGCTCCAACGCCTCGCGCGAAGGAGGCAGGATGAAAATGCTGCAGGCTTCGGGAAGTCTTGCGCGTACCTGGCGGGCGCCCTGCCAGTCAATTTCCAGCAGCAGCTCCTCGCCGTTTGACAGCGCCTCCTGCACGGTTCGCACCCCGGTGCCGTAGCAATTGTCGAAGACTCTCGCGTGCTCGAGAAATTCGTGATTCGCAATCATTTCTTGAAAGCGCTCCGCGCTGACGAAGTGATAATCGCGCCCGGCGATTTCGTTTGGTCTGGGCTTGCGCGTGGTGTAGGACACCGAAAACTGGATGCGCGGCTCCCGCTCCATCAGTGCCTTTACCAAACTGGTCTTGCCGGCGCCGGAGGGTGCGGCGACTACGTACAAGCGACCATGTTCCCCTGGGCTTTGCGCGCTCGGCAACTTCTTCGAGGGATCCATCGATCGTTAATCGGTCGCATGCATGGCAATATTCTAATGGATTTTCCGCATCCTACTGCCACAACAGCAAGCCCATCCCGCAAATCAGCGGCATCGCGGCGCGTTTGTTGTTTTTTCCGGGCGCGGACACCGATATTATAGGGATCCGGGCGTCGCAGAAACGTTCATTGGGAAGGCATGGAGGCTCCATGGGTCACTGGGTCAGAGGCTGTGGCGGTCCGATCGGGATCCTTGCCGCTTTGATAACCACCCACTTGGCGCATTCCGCCACGCCTACTCCGGAGGTGCAAAGTGAGGTTCGCGCGGCGACCTTCGAAGTCGTGATGCGCAAGGTGGATTCCGAGGGGCTCACGTACGAAAAACCTCTACCGCTGGATCTAATCCCGTACGCCATCCGCAGCGACCACTATTGGTCCATAGGCACGGCATTTGCCATTGGCCCCGAAACCTACGTGACTGCCGGCCATGTCTTCAGGGCTGCCCTTGGCAGCCAGTTCGGGTCGCCGGCCCTGCGCGATGGCGCCGGGCACGTCTACGCAGTGAATCAGGTGCTCAAGTTCTCCGCGCATGAGGACTTCGTCGTCTTCACGGTGACCGGCGCGCCGGCCGCTTCGCCGCTGCCGACGACTCTGGAGCATAAAATCGACGAAGTGGCCTTCGCGGTGGGCAATGCCCTCGGCGAGGGCGTGGTGATCCGCGACGGCTTGCTGACATCGGAGACGCCGGAAAATCAGGACGGACGCTGGAACTGGCTGCGCTTCTCCGCCGCAACATCACCCGGCAACAGTGGGGGGCCTTTGCTCGACGCGGACGGCCGGGTACTGGGTGTGGTGACGGCCAAGTCGCCAAACGAAAACTTGAATTACGCACTTCCCATCGGACGGGTGCTGGACGCAAGCAGCCAGGCAGCCACCTTCGACCTTCGCTACACGATCAGACTTGCGAATGCGCGCGCCACTCAAGTCGCGACGCTGAAAACGCAGTTTCCGCTGCCAAAGAAATTTGCGGATTTTGCCTCTGCTTACCAGAAGCTGATAATCGATTCGACGCAGCGGGATCTGCAGCAGCTGCGGGCCGCGTCCGTCACTCAAATATTTCCGAACGGCAACTCGAGCAAGCTGCTCGCCACCGTTTATTCATCGCCGCTCCCGACGTTCGTGCAGCAAGACCACAACGATGCCTGGGATGCGGTCGCGGCGGAAAACACCGTGGATCAGAGCCTGCCGGGCAACGGTCTCGTGTCCACGGGTACATCGCTCGGCGTCAGTGTATTCAGATTGCGCCGCCCCGACGGGGCCAGCGACGATAAGTTCTTTGACGACTCCTCGAAGTTCATGGATCTGCTGTTGAAGGGGCTGAAAGTGCCGCGGATTGTCGGTGACCAGGCTATCCGCATTGTCTCGCTCGGACGTGCACAGCGTCAGAGCCTGTTCAAAGACCAGTTCGGCCGGCGCTGGCAGGTCAGTGTCTGGCCGCTCGGCTACATGGACAGCTACGTGGTCTGCTATGCGCTGCCGGTACCGGAAGGATACGTGGGCATGGTGCAATTGATTCCTTCGTCCCAACTGGACATCGTGAATGAACATCTGAAGTCACTCGCCGACTACGTGTACGTGGACTACTCGGGTACCGTCGGGCAATGGAAGGCATTCCTCGCCCGCCACGAATTGCGGCCATCGATATTCGACGGTGCCAATCTCGCCATCGACGAGAACTTGGCCGTGCGGCTGCAGTCGCCGCGGCTGACGTTGCAAATCCCAAAGGAATTGATCCAAACCTCGACCGATAGCGAACTCGTGTTGCATATGGCTTACATGCTGAATGGCGACAAGCTCGTCTGGGATATCGGCGGCCTATATCTTTATAAGGACCAAAACCGACGGACCTACCTTGGCCTGCAGCGGCACGTGAAACCCGCCGATGATGCGTCCAAGGATTTGCTCGAGACGTGGAGCCGAATGAATTCTCACGGCGCGGGCTTCAATGGTGTGGCCGGTCACGATGAACAGTACAAAAAGTATTGGATACACCAAGCCCTGAGTGCCGCATGGAATTATCCAGGCGTCGATCCGAGTGCCGCGGTGCTGTATGACGTGTTCTACGGAACCGAGGCGAACGCATATCCACGCGATCTGGAGGATAGCGAACGGCGCTTGCTGCAGGCGACTCACATCCTGGAGCGCTGACCCTTGAATCGAGGCGTACTCGAATGCTGGTGTGCGCTTTCCGCTTGTTTGGTGACGGGAATCGCTTCCGCACAAGCCGTCGATGCGGCTGCTGCGCGACCTGGAGGTGAAGCCGATGGTGCCTCTTTTCTGCAGGAATGGTACGGGGAGCAAATCAAGCTGCGTGAATCGGTTTGGCGCACGTACGCCCGAACCGCTGCCATTGATCAGGATTCACGGGGCCGGACGATAGCGGATGATCTGAACGCATGGGTGATGACCAAGGACGTTCAGGATCGATTGTCGAGCATGCGCGAAGCCGCGCAGCGGCAACTACGCGCGGGCGATGAACAAGGAGCCCGCCAAACGTTGGATTCCGGACGGCCCGTGGTCCAGGAGCAACGTCGCGTGCTTTCTATGTTGAATTACTATTGGGAACAACGGATCGCGCTGAATCGACTACGCGATCTGTGGCTGACATGGCTCACTCTCTCAGCCGATGGAGTTGCTGCCCAGAGCAAACAGCGGATGGATCCCCTTGAGACGGCCCTGATACACAATTTCTCACCCACCACGACGCAGGCCGAAATGACCAAGCGGGTGGCGTCGCTCAGGCGGGCCTACGATGAGGAACGGATCAAACTCGCAGCACTGGTCAGCGATCAGCGCGTTGCAGAGGGCAAGCCGGTAGCCGCAAGGGAACGGCGTACTGCCTGTCCGGCGAGCCCTCCTCAGCCCACCGGTCATGAGCGCAATGGATCGAAGGCCGCGGGCAATCAGCCCGTTACCATAGCCATGGACATGTCGCCCGGGCGGTTTTACCCGGAGGCCGCCCGCAGGAATGGCGTCAGCGGAACGGTGGATCTGCGACTCACCATTGGACCCACCGGCTGCATGGAGCGAGCGGAGGTGCTGCGATCGACGGGCGCTGAAGAGTTGGATCAAGCGGCGATCGATCTAACCGAGTACGTTCACTATCTTCCGGCTAAACATGGCGATCAGCCAGTCCGCGCTACGTACATGCGCTCCATTACATTCCAATCCGAGTCCGGGACTGCGGACTTGGGCCCCGACGCGCTGCCCACAACCGCGGGTGGCTATATCACGCGGGGCAACAATCGGCTTGATAATCGCGAGTACGATCTCGCCATCGCGGATTTCGACAAGGCGATCGAAATCAATCCGACGGCGGCGATGGCCTTCGCGGACCGAGGCATGGCGAATATATGGAAGCGCAACCTTGAACTGGCTCGCAAGGACCTGGACGCCGCCAATGCTCTCGACCCCCGCAACCCGGTGGTCTTCCGTGGGCGCGGCGTTCTCGCGCTTTACGCGGATGATGTCGCGGGGGCCCTTGAGGCTTTTGCGATCTCGCTGGAAATGGAGCCGCACAATATATTTGCGCTACAGTACCGGGCCGATGCCTATGTACGCGCCGGCGAACCGGACAAGGCGCTCGCGGACCACGCCGAAGCCATTCAATTTAGACCAAGTTCTCTTTTCTCGTACTCCAGACGAGCCGCCATCTTTCGATCACAAGGCAGGCTCGACCTGTCGGCCAAAGAAGTGGAAGCCCTGCTCGCCGCAAATGCCGGTAATGCGCGCGCGAATGTGACCGCCGGCGCCATTGACGCGGCATCGGGCAAGGATGTTGAAGCCATGCGGGCGTTCGATCGCGCAGTCGAGATATCACCCGACGAGTCGACCCATCTTACGCGCGCCGCCTATCGGCACCGCACTGACCCCGCCGGCGAGCGCTCTGATATCGACGCAGCCTTAAAATTGAATCCCCATTCGATCCAAGCTTCGATCAGGATTGCGAAGATGCAATCCGCGGCCGGCGACTATGCGGGGGCCTTGGACACGCTTGGCAATGCCATGGCAAGTAAAACCGACAACTACGACCTGTTGACCGAGCGCGGCATCGTTTACGCGAAAAGTGGTCAGGCGGCACTGGCCGAGCGCGATTTTGCGGCCGCACGCAAGTTCGCGACCAGTGCCGAGGCGCTCAATAACATTTGCTGGGCGAAGGCGACGGCTGGAGTTGCGCTCGACACCGCGCGGGCCGAATGCGATGCCTCGGTCGCCGAGGCGTCGTATGACTCGGCCGCGCAGGACAGCCGCGGCTTCGTGTTGTTGCGTCTGGGCCGCAACAGTGAAGCCGTCGCCAGCTACGACATCGCGCTCAAGATTCGGCCCCTTTCAGCCGAGTCGCTCTACGGCCGCGGATTGGCAAAGCGCCGTCAGGGAAAGCTTGACGAAGCCAATACCGATATTCGCGCCGCGCTCCTCGGTGATGCACACGTGGCAGAAACTTTCGCGGAATTTGGTCTCGCTCAATAGTCGGCTCTGTGAGGCAATAGGCGCCTCCCGGCCAACTCCTGCCACTTGAAAAGAGCCCTCAATTTTCTACATAGCGGACATTGGAACGATCTTCGAGGGGCCAAAGGAATTGCATCGCAACCGCACCGCGACTTAGCTCGGAAACTTCAACTGCCGCTCAATTGCCTGAAAGCGCGGCTCTTTGCGCAAGGGATCCAGGAGCGGGTCGGTTTTCAGCTCCACCAGGCCCGGATCCCGCAGCCGCAGCGCCGTCTCGAGCCATTCCAGCGCCTTGGGCAGATTGCCCCACTGCGCATAGATCGTCGCGTACTGGTACCCCGCGGTATCGCCAAATGCTGCCTTGATTTTCGCAAGTTCTGCTTCCGCATCCGCGTGCCGACCGAGCTTGTCATTGATCACCGCGAGGCACTGTTGACTCCCCCAGTAGTCTGGCTTCGTCTCGCATGAGGTGCGTGCGCTCTTAAGATCCCCAAGCCCGTAATAGGCGAACCCGCGTTGCCCGTAGGTCCCCTTGAAGTCTGGGTCAAGACTGATGACTTCTGCAAAAGCTGCCACCGCCTCCTCATAGCGGCGGGCCGCATACAACGCCCGGCCGAGCCCGGAATGGCTTTCGCGAGCGAGCGGGTTGAGCACGACCGCGCGGCGGGTCGCCGCAAGGCCCGGATCGAAGTGCCCCATCCAGGCTGCAAATCTGCCGCTTCGCAAAACCTCGGCGTTGCCCGGCGCGAGCGCGAGGGCGCGCTCGTAGGCCTCACTCGCCTGCGTGAAGTCGAGGGTTTCTTCCGAAACGGTCGCCAATGCGAGGTAGGCCTGGGCCAGATCCGGCGAGAGGATAAGCGCCTGGCGCGCATCCGCCCGC
>Ga0210387_10000415_pt1 | contig 30348 bp, 34 predicted proteins | sample IncBWC7OmetaG_FD_160108 | JGI IMG/M metagenome (GOLD analysis project Ga0210387, IMG submission 160108) | Forest soil microbial communities from Barre Woods Harvard Forest LTER site, Petersham, Massachusetts, United States - Inc-BW-C-7-O ... | reverse complement strand
AAAATTCCTCGTCATCCACACCTCCGGTGTCCACCACGTATCGGTGGACTTTTGCGACTGTCGTTCCAACGGTATTATCCACAAACGAACCCAACTCATGCGAGCTGGTTGGTTCCCCGCGACATTTAACCGCCCGCAAACAGCGTTCACATTCGACATGCTCGACATGTTTCATGAACTGACCCTTCAAGGCAAAACTACCCTTTACGACTTCTACCACACGATCCTTCGCATCACCGATAATACCAAGTTAGAATGAACCACGGTATGTATATTCAGTTAATTAGTAGTCTAGGACTGATGCCGATCACGAGCAGTATCGTTACCCGGAATTTCATCGCGTTTTCCGTATCTGGAGGCATCTCCAGATGCTCAAGCGCGCCGGCCGTGGCCAAGACCCATCCGGCGTGGAGGGTACTTCTGAGGGAGAGCTCGTCGTCGAGTGTCCTGCCTGTCCACACCCTGGACGCAACTTGCCAGATGGTTGGCAGCAAGCACCGGCAGCCCTTCGGTATGTTTTTGCACTAGTGGTGAAGTACACAGCGAGGTGCTAACTGCTTGTATTAGGTTCCTGTACACATTGTTTCTTGCTTTCGACGCAAACTTTAAACTAAAAAGCAAAGATCGTGGCATTACTGATGTCGAACTCGCTCCGGGATGGGGCTGTTTTGTAGAAGAAAAAAAATATCAGGAACACCTTGCAAATTACGTAGATCAACCAGAAGTATGTAACTACCCTCGTACTATGCAATTGTTACATCAGACTAACTGACATCGAGGTGAACACCTGTGAATCCCAACACGACGCTATCGTGAGAGCGAATACGCGGTGCACACCTGGTTTTAATGTTACGGGGTGTGGCCTTGTACTATGTGCAAGGCATGCTCTCGTGCAGAAAAATGGTGTAGGAGATCTACAAAAGGGTGAACGGTGAGTAATTATTCTGTTGTTGGTGATGCCTCTCAGTATTTGTGTGTTTCAGTTACTGCAACATGGACTACATTGTGCTCTCGTATGATATTGGGTGTCAATGGTGGAAGAACCTTGGAAAACGTATACTAGAGTTTCTGGCGGAGATGAGGATTGATGATGAGACCAATGTGGAAGTCAAGGTTCCCAGTTGGCATGTCAATGGCCATGGCGACTTTTGTCGGACAAATTATTCACTGAACTACCTTACTGGAGCAGGACGAACTTGTGGTGAGGATGTGGAGACAAGCTGGGCAGATACAAACTCTTTGGGAACCAGTGTCCATGAAATGGGACCAGCTTCACGTCATGAACTTCTCAATGACCACTGGAATGGGTGGAACTTTCATAAAATAATTGGATTTCGTATGTTCTGTCTGGTTGTTTGTATTTCACTTTTCTGATTTTGAGTGTCTCTTTCAGGCAAACTCTTCCTGAGACGTCTAAGTGATGCTTTTGCTATGCGACAGAGACATCGTCAAATCTTCAACCAACTCACTGCAACATTCCCCCTTGCTACAACCCAAAAATGGGGAGCTAAAGTCTCAGAATGGCATGCTGATCCATCAAGACCTCGGACAAAGCCCAACCCTTATGAAGAACCTCGGTCAGGTAAGAGAAATTGTTTTCAGCCTAGTTGCATGTTGTGGATTAAACATTTTCTTCAGCAACAACAGTTCAGGATGTTCGGCTTGAACTTGTCCAGGAAGAAGCTGATGAAGCAAATCGTGGAGTGTTACCACCACACAAGATTAGTATGAGTGGCTTTTTAACACTTGGTCTTGAGCTTGAAGAACAACAGTAAATTTAATCTTGTCAGTTTTGCTTAGTTCTGACTTATCATACTAGACGTACTGTTAGACTTGAAGTCTCACACATGAAGGGCAAGCAAACAAGTAAACAGCTTGCTGATCTTCAAACCAAACGTAATTTGTTGCGAGGCCGTATCCAGCGCTGGCGAGAAGTTCAACTTGTTTATACTCCATGTGTTGCTGCACTTCTTGTTGCCTCTATTTCTGCAGGTCCTGTTGACGATGCTGATATTGCAGCTGAGCATGCAGAATCTCTCCCACTTCATCTTCCATCATCCCTCCCACATACCTCTTGCCAGAGTGCCGACATGTTGACAATCATGGACAAGGAACAACGCCTTCGCATAGCACAGGCTGATGATGCTCTTGCTGAAATACGTTGTCACCGTCGCATTGTTACAGGCCTTTATCAATTCAAAAAGTTGAACGTGTCTGGCACTGGAAATAGGCCCAATACCCACATGTGGGCACTATTCACACGATTCAACCACAAGATTACACGTTATGCAGAAAAATACCGTGCTGCTTACCATGCCCTAACCTGTCTTAATCCCAATGGAGACTGGCGTGTTCGTTTTCAACCACTTCATGCAAATGATATTCGGGGCCCAGGGAAGGACACCAATGAAAGTCATGGCTGTTATGAACCATCTTGGATATGGCTGGTGCCTCGTGTAACTACAGCACCAGACATGGAAGGTTCAGAGGAACAACTGGACAATAGTATGGAAGTGGAGTGGGCCAAGTCAATGGCACGGAGAGACAGGTGGGAGGAGGAAGTTCCTTTAATTGTTGAAGAAATGCGGCGAGTAATTCGTTTCCACAAGTGGAAGGCTCAATGGTGGAAAAACCAAGGTGGGCAACGCAAAGAAGGATTAGCTGAAGTTTTGCATGGTGTGAAGGCCTATGCTGAAAAACAAGCTAACTTTTCAGAGTGTCTGGCACAGAGTTCTGCTGATCATTGGTATCCTTCTCTGGCCAGCAAAGGAATCTCTCCAGACTGGGCAGAAGAGTTTCTTTTGTCACCTGTGGAGGAGTGTGCAACAACTAATCCTGAGAATGATGATTGGGAGGAAGACTTGGATGAGGATGAAGAGGCTGATGATATTGTTGATGGTGATGATGAGGTGGATCCAGATGCAACAAATATTGTTGACTTTTTTGAGGATGATGATTAAATAAAATGGATTAGATTAGATTAGATTGATCAATTACAATGGTTTGATTCAATTACAATGAGTAATTACAATGGCTGGATCCAATTACAATGGGTAATTACAATGGCTGGATCTAATTACAATGGGTAATTACAATAGCTGGACCCAATTACAATGTCTGAATCTAATTACAATGAGTAATTACAATCCCTGGATCTAATTACAATTACTCTGGAAAATTAATTACAATGGCTTGGAGTCAATGACTATCACTTAAGGATAGCTATTGACAATGTCCAGTAACTTAATGACAATCCTGTCATAAAGTCCGTGTCATTGTGCACAATTGCTATGTGGAGATTACCATGTTATTGTGATTATAATGGTAGCTACCACTCGTTCCGAGTGAGTCTGAGGGATTGGTCGATGTCCCGATTAGCGGATTGAAGTCTGACACGGATAGTAGGATCGTAAATAAGTCCGAGTTTATGCGCTATTTCTTCGGACATGGCGATAATCTGGGATCTGGGGTCGATGATGCTTTCAACGTTATCCTGGTTATCAACTAACATGTGAATGGACCGAAGGGCGCATGATTCTCACGCAGCCACTAAGATTTTCGGAACTTTGCTGGGTCGTAGAGTTGCGAGATAGGATTCGTAAGGATCGGGAATCACGAACGCTCCGGGAGGTGGTTCGGAAAAGGTGTGATGAGTGGCGTAGGGAAGTTCGTCAGGGTCATAGGCTGCGGGCGACTCGGTACTGAGCAAAACGTCCTTCGGATCGCTGGTTACGCGTTTCGGAGTTACAGTTTCTCAGACCTTTTGTCATACTTCGGGAGATAGGGCCCAAAGTTCCTGCAACGAAAGGGTGACAACTGGAGCTTTTAAGGTCCTGGCGTATACTTCTTCGGCAATTTTGGGGTCTTGGATAGGGGCTTGAGTGCGATATGCGGCTTCTTTCTCTTTGGGTGGTTTTGGAGCTGGGGCTCCAAAATTGTGTTCATGGGGAGGTAGATAAGTCGTTTCTTTAACGTTGGCAAACGGATGGATAGGAGGATCCGAGGGATCTGGAACGATAGGAGCGATTGGAGCAGCAGGGCCGGAGTTAGCGGATGCGGAAGGGCCATCGGTCAGAGGTGTTGACGTTGATGGCTGAGCATTTTGTTTCTCTGGTTGTGGAGGTCGTTCGGGGGCTGCGGGTCTAGGAGGACGATTTGCTGGTGGAGGGTGGTTGGGTCTTTTAAAACGAGGGACTTCGACGCCATCGAATCGTTTGCCATTTCGGAGAGTGAAGAGTTCCTTTTCTAGGGAATCTATATGCTCGGCTGTCGACAATTGGTAGGACGAACGCTGAGTTGTGTCGGAATCACGGGATAGGATCGTAGGGACTTGGGGTGAGACGATATCGTACATGAGCGTGGTATTGCTGGACACCTGCGCAGCTGCGAGTTGTTTGGGGTTGCGACGATGATATTCATCAATACGTTCGCTGAGGTTCCGACCTCCAAGGGATCTCGGGGGAAAAGCTCCTGAAGGTAGGACTACCTTTCCTTCGGCGTTCTTCTTGCATTTTCCGTCGATGATATACTGTACGAGCATCTTGCAATCGCTGATGAAGTGTCCGGAGCCTCCGCAGAAATTACATAGGCCATTATTAGGGGGTCTGGGTTGGAATTCCGAACTTGTACCGGAGGACGTGGATTGCGCCGGAACGAGGGCTTTGACTAGAGTTTGTGCCAAGGTTTCAAGCATGCTGGTGACGTCTTCGGCTTTGACGAATTTGGAAGAGTCGGAGGTTTCGGAGGAAGTGTGTGGAGAGGTTAAGCGGGTTTGGAATGCGGAAGGACCAGTGCCATGCAATACGAATTTGACTGCTTCGTGAATGTACTCGAGGTCGTAGGGGTCATCGGGATGATGGTCGGGATATTTAAGTTCGAGGCGATGCGTGACTAGTTCTCGGAGTTCAGTGTGAAATCCTCGGAGGAAGGCGCGGCTCTGTTCCGCTTGGGAGAGTCGTCCTTTGGATATGAGATGCGCGGTAATGGCGAAGAAAGCTCGATAGTATTGTCCTAAATCGACGGTACTGAGTATTTTTAAACGTTGTTGTTCACCGACCAATTTATCCATATCTGCGATCCACCATTTCCAATCGTCTTCGGATCCGGGATACAATTTGTATATCGCATCCTTGAATTTGTCATAAGTGCGACCCGGAAGATATTCCGTTAGGGCTTCCCATAGTTCTGCGATATCTATGTCCACATAACTGCATGTGTGTTCCTTCTTCTCTTGATCTGCGACGATATGATTTGTATTGAATAGTTTGTCTACACTTCAGTCACCCATACTTTGTAGTCTCTTAGACTATTGAATTCTCTCTTAGCTAACAGACTAAAAGCCAGAGAATGGGGGAGTGGGAATGTTTATGTGAAAATTGCCAGCAATTTTTCTGCATTCCCAGGGAATGCTATTTAAATGCCAAAAATCATTTTCAACCAGCAAAAACATCCCTTGATCATAAATATTATCATGTGTCACAGGGTGGCAGGGGGCTTTTCACCCTAAAAAGGCATGGTGATTTTCTAGCTATCCCTAGGGCTCCATCTATTCAGTCTGATCATCCACCATCCACAGTGTTTGATCTGTTACATCTTGTAGGACCTTAATGGCTATAGATGAGCCTGGGGACACCTATTGTATGGTTCTGCATTGGGAAACCATTTTAATGAGCCAAGTCTACTTCTCCAGAACTGCAGGAAGCCTCCTGCATAAATTACACTATTTCTTGCTGCTGGCTCATAGGGCAGGTGGTGAACAGAGTAAGGAAGTAATGCATTGCAATTGCGCTGCTTGCTGAGGCCATGTGTCAGTGGCGAGGCAACAGATACTAGCAAGTAAAAAGTCAGACAAAGGTGCAGAACATGGAGGTGGAGGCACTGTTCATATGGGTACTGTTGAATATTTGGTGAGTGGAGAAGCTCACTGGAAGTTGCCAAGGTCAGAATTTGAATATTGTAGAAGTTGCAGATTGGCTTTGGATGTACTTTAGTTGAGTTTATACTATGGCTGGGTGTCCTGAAAAATGGATTTCTGGGTGTAAGACCTCTTGTAGGCTTCAGTTTTCAACAGGTACTGCCAGTGTTGAATTCACTTGCAGAGGTGGAGAACATGTATTTCACAGATCACACACCAGTCTTCCACAGCCCTTAAACAAGTATCTCATGTCCAATTGAAAGAAGGAAAGGTGTTGGCAGGCATGGTGTATTTTGTTAATCCACATAGATATACCTAGAAAACTCATGTTAGAAGTGGGCAAAGCTATATGACTTGTATAGCTTCACCCTGTGAACTATTGCAATTGGTGGCTGTGATAAGTTGTATGTCAGAGTAGGACATTGTATAGGTTTTAATGTTGTCAGCCAGTGAAGACAGAGTGCCATAGGCATTTCAGGGCAGGTTTTGGGTACTGTAGGGTTACAACCTTAGCTTCATGGGTTTTTCCATTCTGAAAAAAAATTGCATCCCAATTTCCAATCAGAGATCATCAGTGTGAAGAAACATAGACAAGAAAGCTCTCCTGTGACCTATGTCTAAAATTAAGGTTATAACTCTACAGTATGTTAGCAGTCAGCAAACATGAAAATGTTGTTTTCATTGTGTTTAAAACAGGTGAGACATGTCATGCATATGTTTTCAGGATGGTTATGTGAGGATGGCACCAAACTGCAAATAGACTCTTCAGACTTTACATCAAATGTTACTGTACTACATCACAGTTGAGTTTTACCAGTCTCCTTAAATACTATTAAGTTTGATCATGCACACAATATTTATTTTTCTGCTGCTGCAACTTGCAATAGTTAGTAGTTGAGGGGCATGGGATAGGTGTTGGCAGCTTATGAATGTGGAAGGAAGTTAAAGGTGGCATGATTGTGACTTTGTGAGCTGGCAGAGGTATGCAATTGAATGATGCTAAATCTGCTTGCATACATATATATATTATATATATAATTTTCAAAGTAGGAGAATGTTTTCTAGAGTCTAAAAACATTTCTTCATCTCTAGAAAATCTTTCCTCAAGTACAAAAACATTTTCATAATGGGATAAACCTTTTCCCCATTACAAAAACATTTCTTCATTCATAGAAAACCTTTTCTCAAGCACAAAAACATTCCTTCATTCATAGAAAACCTTTTCGCAAGTACAAAAACATTTCTTCATCTGTGGAAAACCTTTTCTCAAGTACTGAAACATTTTCATAATTGGATAAACCTTTTCCCTGTTACAAAAACATTTCTTCATTCATAGAAAACCTTTTCAGAAGTACAAAAACATTTTCGAAAACATTTTCATAATGGGATAATCATTTCTCAAAATATCAAAAATATTTATATTTAAAAGACCACTATTTACTCATCTTCACCAACTTCTGAGGAGCCACCTGCAAGATCTAGTTCTTCAATTGCTTCCAATAGATCTAGATCTTCATTCTCACTTTCTTCATCTTCCTCATCATCATCCAAGTCTTCACCATTATAACCTCCATCATCATTGTTATAATCCTGACCTTCATCATTGCCATCATCCATTGCTGTGCTTTCATAGAATTCAAAGTGCCTTATATCTGCAAGATTCTGTGTTGTTGGACCCCAGCTCTCTGGCATGTTATCATTAGCTGGAAGAAGAATAACTTTAGGTTGCCAAATAGACACCAGCCAGGCCAGATAGTTAGCATGCTGCTGAAAAAGATATTTAATATCATCATCTACCATGTAAAGTTATCTTATTAGTAAAGCCATCTGAGTCATTCAAAAGTTATAAATACATACCAGAAGTCTTGATGGCCTCAGACACACATTCCCATTCTTCAAGCATCCACTCTTGCATGGCTTGACGCTCTTTGCACAGACGTCTTTCTTCCTCTTCACATCTGTCCAGTTCCAATAAACTCTTGATTCCTCCTCTGATATCATTGTCACCAAGCCAGCCAGGAATCACACCCTCAAATTCCACATCATCCAATCCAATGTCTTGCCAAATCTCATCATCTACATCAAGTTTGAAAAGATCCTCCTTTTCAATTTTGTGAGGTGCTACTGCCCTCCGAGGTGCCAGGCCTTGTTGTATCAAGGATTCCAGTTCCTGGCATAAATCATTATATTTTTTCCTCAGTTGTTGAATTCCAGGCTCTTTGCGCTTTATTTGAGCCTCTGCATGAACACGTAATTTATCAGCTGAAGTTGTTGCATGCCTGTAGGCTCTCTCCAATCCATCAAGTTCAAATTTATGCTGTGATAAACGGCTCTGAATTCACTTTTTCAGTGCCAAGGCATTCATACGTGTCTGAATGTATTTGTTGTCTAGAAGCTTCCTAAGATTGAAACGACCATCCACATCTAGATTCTTCTGCTTTTGATCTATTACAAGTTGCAGACGGTTACATTTCATCTGCAACTCTGCATAACTAGTGGTTGCTTCAACTATATCAATTGCACCATTATGCTGTTCAGTTTCAAGCATTTTTTCCACCTTCTGAAGCTCATGCTTATATAGATTCAAAGTGGAACGTAATGCTAAAACCTCTTCAATTATCTTGTTGCCAAGGTTAGCAGAGCGTCGAACAAGAGGTTTAGTCTGTTCTTTAATTTGTGCAGCCCACTCTGCTCTCAAAACTTCCATATCAATACCCAGTTCATCTAAGTCTGCCTGTGCCTGGGTTTTCCTCTTCTGACAGTTAATCCACTTGCGATTTAGCCAACTTCCCAAATCTTGTAGTGACTTCCTATCCAGGTTATGTACCTGATTATCAATTGTATAGAGTCTGTGGAAATACTATTGCCCCAGTAAGATATCATATATATGTTTCAATTAACATAGTGGTACTTACACCAGCCATTCTCAATGATGGTATAAGCAGCTTGATGGAATTCCAGAATCGCTCACACCCTTCTCCATCTGATAATCCAAATCCGGAGCATTTACGGGGATGATAAATGACTTGGCAAGGCCACTGATGACCATATGCATGAAAGACAGAAATTCCAAAAGTCATGCGGTCCAAAAACTCATCCAGAAATCCCCATTTGACACAACTGCGGTGCAACTGACATGCAATATCATATAGTAATCCAACCCGCATGTTGGATGGAATATGATGAAATAATGCATTAAGCAATGCAAGGGCATAATGCTGCTTCTCACCAGCTGAAGTCATATTGACCAGCCAGAGAACACGATCATGCCGGCAGAGCAAAGCCATAAGACCAGTGTCTGTAAACAATTTGGTACTGGCCTTCTGGCGCTTTTCATCAGCAGCCAGGAATGATTCATGGCATTCATCTAGAACAGAGGTTGGAACCTTGATTGGCCCTTCAAAGCCATCAGGTTCCTGACCTGCCTGTCTGGGCCTAGTATGCTGTTCCTTGGGTGGACGAACAGTATTTACATGATCTTCCATAATGGACACATCCTCCTTTGAAAGAAAGACTGTTTCTGGATGAATGTGAGAGGGATCATTGTCACCACCTTTACCTCTACGCCGTTTGTGTTTGAAACAAGCATCTAATTGAACTACAACATCCACACTAATATAGCAAAAAATTAGCCCCATAATCATATAACAACAATTATTTCTTACATTTCTCTAGGATCATGGCAATTTTGTCCGCCAAACCAAAGAGGGCATCGTGCACGCAAATACTCACTTGGCCTATTCTGTATCTGACCTGTTTCCGCAGCACACACACATGATCTCATATATCACCCATTAAACACAAGTGTATGAATTATGATTACCTACCAGGTTCAATAACTTGATTCCACAGATTTTCACGTATTGCATTCAAATAATCCTTCATGGCCAAATTCTTGCGGTGGACGAGTGTTGCATACCATTTCATAGCAGTTGCAAAACGGCGCCTAAGGCTGTTCTATACAGGAGTGAATATATTACTATATTACTCTGAGAGTATGACAATACGCACTCTTGTTGTCAACTTATATTTGCGAACACCGAGAAAAGCTTCCAGAGTTTCACACCAAGCTGTTGTATTTGGGGCTGCATGAACAAAATATTCACCCACTAAATCCAGCATGTTGAGGTCTACAGCTAAAGATGGTGCAGTTGGTGCACAAGGGAATAGTCCCAGGTTCAACAACTGAAGAGCTGGTGGGGTGCATTTACAGATCATCAAAGTCTCAATAACTGTAGTGGTAGTATTAGTAATAGATGGACATGGGAAGTGCGGGCAGTCCTTACCTTCAAAAAAAATACATGTTACCTTGAGCAAATTGGGTTTGGCACAAGAGCAAGCTAAAGGTTGTGAATATCGGCGCAATGCTGACAGATTCCGCAAAGACTCGGTTTCATGGAGAAGGCAGATGTACGGACGCAAAAGCACAGGTATTGTCTCTTCCCACTTTGTCCATTGTTTCTCCTTCTTACTTTGCACGTGGTCAGTTTGCCATATCCCGGCATCTTCGTCAGCTGCAGCACCTGATGTTCCGTTGTCGTCTCGGTGAGTTGGAACACTACCTGGGTCAATGGGCTGGGTGAATGGTCCACCGGGTGCATACAAGAGGCCTTCTGGGCCATGAGCCATGTCACTCGTTCCATATGGTAGACGGCGTGGTGGTGCATCATGAACAGTGACGAGATCAGGCTTGGTAGGTGATCGCGATGATCAGGCAGACTTGTTGGTTGATGGTCGACGAAGTCCCCACATTGGATGCTGCAAAAGATACTTGCGAGAGATCGACGAGGTCAAGTACGTAGTCTGTGGGGGAGGAGAATGCGAGGAGGGGAGCAAACACGGTGGGGGGACTTCACTCCGAAACGCGGCAAAGTTGCGGGGTTGCTACAAATGGTAACTTGAAAGAACATCAACATACCTTGATATGGAGAGCTGCATGCGGTCAACTGAATTGCGAACTTATCTCTCACACAGCCTCAGCAGCGTCAGGGACCGAAAAGAGCCCGACATGCATGAAATCAAATTCAAGGTCAAGTTGGTGCAACAAACAAAGAAAGTAAAAACGTAGCCGCTCTCGACTCTTTCAACATCCCCCCCCCCGTGCTTTCAAAGCACTTCTTCACAATCCCAATGTGGGCGACACGTCAAGTAGATGAAGCGGTCGAATATCGGGTAGTGGCGGTGACGTTTCCACCACAATAGCTCAGACCCTGCACGATCATGGTGCCAGATCGTACCTTCGCCAAATTCGTCTTAGCTAAATCCCGGACAGTTTTAGTGCAGTAACCTGGGTGACAGGCAGGGGTGGTTTGTGGTGGGCGCCCATCTGCAGTTCGGGGCGGCGAGGTGGCTTCCAGGAGGGGCGGCGACTCCTGCGGCTTTAATCCCATTCCCTTCTCCAACCACCCACCACCCAACCACCCAACAACCGGCGCAAACAAAAACACCAACATATTCAGCCCAACAAACCGCATCCACATCCCCAGCTCCACCCTATCCTCCTCAGCCTTCCCTCCATCAACAGCCTCGCACACGTCGAGGAATAAGGCGGAATCGCCAGTGATGACGCCGTCGAGCCCCACGCGGATTCCCCAGCGCATCACGCTGCGCTTGTTGACTGTCTGCGAATATGGGGGGTGTTTAAGTTCGAGGTGTGGCTTTGGAGAGCAGTGAGGCGGCGGGCGATGAAGATGTATTGATTTAGGGCGAGGGCTATTGGGGGAGGAAGTGCATAGCGTAGGTGGGGCGACGCCGATGTGGGTGATGGGGAAGCTGGGGAAGTGGCTTGCGCAGAGGAGGAGGTATTTGGTCTGGGGTGAGGGGTTAGGGAGGTTTAAGGGAGGGAGGGGAGACTTACTGTCCAGCAGCCGAGGACGATGCGGTGTGACCAAGGTGTAGAGGGTTGGACTTGGTGGATTGTGTGTGCTCGTGTAGACGAGAAGATACGGCCAAGGTGAGGATAATCGAGCGCCTGCAAGGCCCAATGTATCAGTTAGGTTACGGGAGGGAAACCAATTTGAATCATACACACATTTTTCACTATCGAGCAACGAAAATTATGAGCTGGTCTTGCTACAGGAAACGTTCGAATTAGAATTGTCGTTCCCTAGACGGCACGCCAAACTCACCCCCATCTCTCCTGTCCCGTCGGTCCAGGTCTGCCTACTGTGACCACGCAACCTGTGAACGAAGACGATATTGGACTCGATTAATTAGCAGGCTTGGCTGATTGATTGGGTTCACGAAACCGATCTCAAGGCCCTGCTACGGACTTATCCCTGGGTAGAGGTGGCGCTCCTGTAGGTGGGATGTGGACAGCGACGAGGTGTGGGCAGGAATCGTGTTTGAGAGGCAGACGAGGTGTATTGGGTTCACGAAACCGATCTTGAGGCCCTGCTACGGGGTTATCCCTGGGTAGAGGTGGCGCTCCTGTAGGTGGGATGTGGACAGCGACGAGGTGTGGGCAGGAATTGTGTTTGAGAGGCAGACGAGGTGTCCGCGCAGCGCCTGCATCGTGGGCCCGGGCATGAAGATTGTATAGAAAAATGCGGAACTAATAGCAGATTCGTCAACAGCGACTTGGTTGAATAACAATAGCGCTTACCTGAAGCTTGTCCGTACAGCTCTATCGGGTTGGTTGACGAAGTAGCAGTGGAGAGTAGTGAACAAGTTTGCGAGCACAGCCTGGATGATGTTTGGTTCGACCTTTAAGACCAAACAAAAATATACCAAATTCGACACACAAATGGCCCAATCGGGACATGAATTACCGGTTGAGTAGCCGAGAAAGAAAACGGAATCTCATTCCGGACCCAAATCCACTGGCTAAGTTCAATAAAACCTACCGGAATGACAACCGAGCATTAGTGCGCACCAAATGCATACCTTATGAGTCGGTTAACGAATTTTCACAATATTTTATGAGCCTTACAAATGCAGGCTCACCCAAATCCACCAGTGCTTAACCCTCGCGTAGCCATTTTCGAGCCTCGAGGGTCATGTACTGCCCCTAAAAATCTTTAAAATAGTTGACGAGGTCAGGAAATACTACCTACCTGATTCCCTAACTTGAGGTCATGACATCAAGAAGTGTGGAAAGCCATATAAGCAGTACAATTCCTTAAGCACGAGTGGATTTCTTGGGATTCCTAAATGGGCTTCTGTGGTTTTTCTGCTCGTTCAACGACAACACTCAAGTTGTTTGCGAACTACTGATTATTCTGGCTTTCGTAAGTGTGCCGAAAACGGTTTCTGATGCTTTTAACGTTTGCCAGATTCTAGTAAATATTTTAGAGGCAGAATACACCTCCTCCCTGCCAAAACTGCAAATTTTCCTTTTTTTTTTTTCTGCATCCTCTTTCTCATGGACAAAGTAAATCAGTAAAGGAGATGATTTGCTGCGTTTAATTTATTTTAGATGGCTGTGAATCCCCGGAAAGTTGCCTACAAGGTAGGGATGTAAAAAGGAGCACACCCACTCAGATTACGCAATCGCCCCATATCGATCCTTTCAGGAAACAATGTAAACTATGGTGTACTAACGAACCCGGATCATCCGGAGAACATGAGGTGCACACAAGATGCTCCAAGAGTCAGAATATGCGTCGACGGATGACGCGCCACATCGCCCATTATAGTAATTTGATGCCGCCGGTATGTAAATGGACTGCCTACTTTCTTACAACGTTGTTATTATTTAATGAGTCGACATACACATATCAAAACTACATGTATGTAGCGTATCCGGATATACCGGAAAGCTGGAGTGAGGCACAAGTCGTTCAGCTGTGAGCTCTATGCTGCTGCTGTATTGTCGTGCCAGTGACATCATATATCTCGTGATCTAATCTCGTGATACGATTGCGTGATGTGATCTCGTGATAAGATCGCGATCGCGCAAGTAAACAAACTTGATCTTGAAACGCCCAAGTCCCAAGTCTGCCAGTGACTCGGATGCGCCACTAGTACTATTCTGCTGCCATCCTTACCTACGCATGGCCGCCGCCCGACCATGGCAACAATAGTTCCGCCCAAAAGACTCCTCTAGTCTTACATCAACTCACTCATCGTGAGTAACGCTGTGCAGCGCACCACACCTGGTCATCGGCAAACGGAAATGTCGACTTGAAGGGCTTTTCATTCTTAGTCCGGAAGGTGAGTAACTTAGGCATCTCTCGAGTTCAAATCTCATCCCAAGATTCGCTCGTCTGCAGTCTATCTGGATACGAGCGCCAGTGTCTCATTCCACCGCCTCAGGTCCGAGTCTAACCCAATAAATGCGAATTTATATGGCGGTGGCACGAATTAAATTGGCATTCCATATGGTTCGTCATTTGTGCCCTGAGATGGAGTGCTTGACAATGGATCTCTCACATTACAGATCTCCGCATCGGCCGAATACCTCACTCCCTCACACCCGGCAAGGCTGTTCAAATTCGAGGATCCACAACCAAAACCTACATAGCGCGATGGCTCGACTGTACTGCATGTGGTGTGTACTTCATTAACGTGATACTACTCGATGACAGTCACTCATGAACCTGGGCAGATCGTGTAGACTAGGGTCCGTTTCTAATGCTGTCAACCGCGCACAAATGGGCGGCTGATATATTATCGTGGGTGAAATTCAATTGCAAGTCTAACCCGGTATGTGTCTAACCTTATTGATTCATCTCACAGAATGTCAATGCGATATTTCGGCCAACATTGTACACACCGCCAAGGAACGCACATAAGGCTGGATTACACAGACGAACGACTTAGAGTAACCAACAGTCTGCCCCATCATGCCTCGTCGCCCCAAGAGTCCCGAACCTGAAGTCGACATTTCCGAACCACGAAAACTTAGGCCTTCGAAATTGAAACCGGTATGATCGCTCACTGACACCTAATACCCGCCCACTAATCTACTCATCCGAGCAGGTACCTGCTGCAGCAAAAAGCGCCAGAGCTGAGACTGGGCCGTCACGACGTCAAGCGAAACATGTCACCACCAAAATTCCACGTGCGAAGGCGACTAACACAGAGGTTTGTTGATTTCCTGACTCGCTTCGAGGTTATGGCTGAACGCTTTTCTTTCTTCAACTCAGCCCGCCGCCAAGCTGGCTCCCACTAAGGCACAGATGGTCACCGACGTCAGTAACTTTCCTCTCCCTCGCTCACGGAAATCAATGACAATCATTGTCTTACATTTTCCAGCCTCCCGGCAGATCTGCTCCTGTTAACACGTATGGCCGCAGTAGAAAAGCAGATGTACGCCATGCAACGTAAGTAACTGTTTTGTCAGTACACGAGCGTGATCTGTGTTGTTTTGGCCAAGGATCTACATGTTACTAATGTGATTCATCTCTCTTTAGTGTCGAGCCAGCCCGCCCTCGCCCCAAACCATGCCGTCGAACAAGCCCCATGACGCCAGATTCGGATGATGGCTTCAACCTCAGAAAAGTGAGAGAGAGGGCTCGACGAAAGAGTGCTTCGTCTTCCCAACCATCTGTCCCGCCCTCCCCTACCCGTTTGAATCTCAGCGACGAAGGAGATGATGGAAATTTGGAGCCTTTTTGTGAAAATATTGGCGAATCGATGTCCGCGGCCACACTAGCACCCACCGACACGAATGGGCTTCGTCCAACCGCACAGCCTGTTGCTGGTGACGAAGGTTTTCCTTTCACCGTGTTCACTCAAGCTCCGATGCGGGACGATCACAGTAACAGTCCGAATGATGGGGAACTTGAAGGACGCAAGGCGGATGTGGACGGAGGTGAGGAGGATGAGCGTGGAGGTGATGAGGATGAGGGTGAGCGCAGAGGCGAGGGGGATGAGGATGAGGATAGAGCCGAGGAAGAGGATGACAGTGCATTTTATCGCATCATGTTCCCTCTTAATCAAGGCGGAGCTCACTATACCGGGATTCCTCCCTATCCTGGTTCCCCTTCTGAGGCTGACCGCATCACTGAAATTCGAGACGAGATAACGGGTCAATGGCGTCCACTACCGCCTGGATATTGTGCCCCGAGGCGCACAGAGGTCGATGAGATAGATGCAGCAAGGTTAAGGCGACTGGCAGCTGAAGTCCATCAGCATGGCGAAACCGATCCGGGGGACACCCCATCTGGTAGTGACTACAGTGGCGATCGGAGAGTGAAGGAGAAGGACCGAGCTAAACGTCAGTCAAGGGGGAAGTCAACGTCAGATACTGAAGAAGAAGACGACGAAGACGATAGAGAGTTTGCGAAGGATGCTGTTCCGGATTCAAATTTATCAAAGCGCCGCCGCCAGCTCCGTCAAGATTCGCCACCACCTCGTTTCACGAAGGCTCAAAAGGGAAAGGGCAGGGACCGCGTAGACCATGCAGGAGCAGGGCAGGAACGAGGCACTCATGGGGGCGGGGGGGATGGGGACACTATGGTAGTGGACATGGATGAGCAGCCTAATCGTTCTCGCCAGGCAGTGCGGGGATATTCCAAGGAGGAGATTGCGGAGGTTGATGCATTTGGGTGCAGGGTGAGCGAGGAGGCAGCCCAACTTGCTCAGAAATGGGGTCGCAAGGCTCGTGATGTCTTGGTTCGAGCAGGTTTAGGTACTCGACTATCACGACGGCCCAACACATACAACGAGTACAGGACTTGGTACGCCTCGCTTCACAAGGACAAGAAGGACCCTGATAGTGCGTTGTTCTGTGGTCCTCGCTGTTACTCTAACTCACCAAGATTCGTCGTCACCAGTGACCCGCGAGCAGTGGAATCAGCTGATGACAGAACAGTATAACGTGACGATGGAGGGTTTAGAGGCCGAGGAACGCAAGGTGGAATTGCAACGACTCCAAGAGGAATCTGGTGCGTTCACCACGGCAACAACCAATACCAGGGAACCGATCACCAGGGTGAAAGGACTTGTAAAACAGTTCGAGCAGCTCGTGAGTGACACGATTTCCCCTACACATCTAACTAATAGGTTTTTCCAGGCGACGTCTGTCTATCGTATGAATGGTGATATTGAGGTTGTCGGTTCCGTCATTTTCGTTGGTCCAGACCAGGCTGCGCGGCAGGCCTCCGGCATCTTTGCAGGATCTGCAAATGCCCGAACTCTTATCAACGAGCACAGTATCCCTATCCAGTCGTTGGTGGACGATGTTACAACTATGTTCAGGTGTGTATTGAATGGTCTCGTGCGTGCATGAGAATCTGATTGTCTGTAGGGCTTTGATTCTCGGACAGAAGCTAGGTGACAGGCCCTCAGCCCTACCGGACAAGGGACACAAACTGCGTGAAGGTGAAAAGGACCGAGAACGTTATCGACGGATAGTACAGAGCTCGATGGTGGACCAAATTAGTGCGTGATGTGATATCCTTTGTACGTGACTTGACTAACTCGCTACGAACAGATGCATTCATAGCCCGGCACCGAGAGACCTTTCCCTGGAAGAAGTGGACTCAACTGGCGATTCAGTCCCAAATTCGGCTCAGTGGATGGCCGTCAACGTTGTATCCCGTCCCAGGAAATGAGTTCAAGGTCGAGGAGTTAAAGAATCACGAGTGGAAAGAACTAGCGCAGCCTATTATTGACGGGTCTGGCCAACATGTTACCATCACGAGGTGGACACAAGGTGGGTCAATCAACAATTTCATTGACATGGCTAACGATGACTTAGAGGAATGTGATCTCGACAAAGATAGTCCCAAATATGGAAAGATACCATTGGTAACAAGTACTACGGGTATGGTTTTGCAGCGCGTAGAAGCAAGTCTAGAATACCAGAAGGAGAGAGCGAAGACTCATGCGAAGTCCACCAAGAGTGCACCTGTGGATAACGCCGCAACGGGACGACAAATCAAGCCTCTTCCCTCGCGAACCCATGGTATGATGCCTCCGCTCACTGCGAATCCACGTCCCCCAAAGCGTGCGCGTGATGAGAGCTGGGGTGAGCATTTTGTGGAGGTTGATGGTGCTCGTCGAGAACTATATACGATTACTCAGGATGATCCAGATGAGAAAGAAGGTAATTATGATGATGACTTGTATCATGCCCGCCAAACGAATCTTATGGATGTCCAACCGGTGCGACACTTCTACGCGCAGCACCAGCCAGACCCACATGTTCATCACCGTCATGTGCACAGTCGGGCCCCGCCATCATTCCACGACATCACTCAAGGAAGACCTCCCCCTCCATCTTCACGGCCTCTTGATCGCCCCTCTTTTCCGACATCTCGGTTCCACCGCCGTGCACCGGCCCACTCTGTAGTACAACCCTCCACATCACAGCAAGCCACTCCAGGCCCAAGTCGTTTGGGTCCAGCAGAAGTCCGTCATGCATACTACCGGAAGAAACCTGGCCCAAGGATGTTGGATTTCAATGAGGAGTGGGACTAACTATTGAGACCCTTTTTCTTCGGTGCCATTTTCTGATCTTTATCCACCAGATACCCAGATACCCTTGTTTTTCAGGTCAACGGTTCCGTCGAGTAGTTATTTAGTTTTAAATTCTCAGTTATTTTTCACACAAAAAAATTATTATTTGTATATATTTTGTAACAACCTTGAATAACAAGCAAAGCAGGTAACATGTAGTTGTTGCCGGTTCCACCTGGGGCCCTTGCCCACAATGGAATGGTTGCGTGAATATCCACAATCTGAAAAATGTTTTGTATGCAAGTGTCAATATATTTTGGCTGGAAGAAAGATTCCCCTGAGTGTAGTAAAACATTGTGGGTACCGAAAACGATTTTCTGACTTGCAGAAAAAGGTTTATTCACTCCAGGGAACATTTCTCATTTGACATAACTATTTTTGTGCATTGAGAAAATATTCCACCATCTACTACAAAGTTTTTCATGCTCAAAAACCATTTTACTACTCTTGCAAACATTCTCGAAGTCTGAAAAACATTTTCATAGAGTGGAAACATTTCTTGGTCCAGTGTAAATGTTTTCATGCTCAGGAAAATGTTTCTTTGCACTTGAAAAATTTCTCCAATGTCTAAACAATAATGGGAATTACACAGTAGCCAAATTGGATCATATTTGGGCTTGATTTTGAGTTGAATTTTTATTTGCAGCTGGTGCTGTTCTGGCTTGGTGGCTTTGGCTCAGCCTCAGGGGGCTCTGGCTTTGGCCTAGGTCATGCCTTTTACATAACACATAGACTGTCCACGGTCCAGATCAAGAACCTCTCAGACCAGATGCAAACCTGAACCGCACCTGAGGTTCAGGTTTGGGTGTGGGGAAATGGCTATTTTGGCTGAACCTGCACCTGAACCAGAGGTTCGGAAACTCTAATGGGAAAAATAATTGGCTTCTATTGCCATACTATGCCCAAATCAGATCCTGAACTCCAGTGCACTGGGTTCGCACCCAAACCTCAGGGTTCAGGTTTGGCAGGGGCCTGGACCAAACTGGACCACGGACAGTCTAGTACATGGGCAAGGAGGAGTGGTCCATTGAGTGTTCTACTTGGTATCAGTTCATGTTATGTTTTGCCAGCCTGTGACAACTCCTGAATGATACATTGTCATACGGGGTCTGCAGGCAGACATGAATCATAGAGAACATGATGCAAGGTTCTTCAAGTTGTGGAATTGGATGGCAGAGGTGTTTTAAGGGAGCACCATGGCCCTGGAGTGATGCTGAAGACTGTGGGTGGACTCAAGGCATAGGGCACAGGGCCTACATGTGTTATGAGCCACATCCAAAGCCAGAGACTTGCATATGTTTGGTTATTGACAAACTGAATTTGCATCACATGCACAATAAATACTAATACTTAATTCACCACCAAAAATATATATAACTTATATAGAAATGATCTACAAGTCAAAAGCCATCACAGGAGGGCCCACCTTGGCCCAGCCTATTCCTCTGATGTTTTGTAAAGTGAAAACATTTCTCAGTCACACATAAATGTTTTCATGCTCAAGAACATGTTTTACCACTCTTGATATAATTCTTCAATGCCTGAAAAAATGTTTTTGTAGAGTGGAAAACATTTCCTGGTCAAACATAAATATTTCCATGCTCTAAACAATGATTTATCACTCTGGAAAACATTTCCTGGTCACACATAAATATTTTCATGCTCAAGAAAATGTTTATCACTTTTGAAAAATGTTTCTGATGTCCAAACAATGTTTTTGTGGACTGGACAACATCAAACATAAATGTTTTGATGTCAAGAAAACATTCTCAAAAAAATATTTTTGAACTCCAGAAAATATTTAACATTTATATCCACATACCTCCACCAGACAACAAAACCATGATTATGACTCCTTCCCACCTGTGAAGGTCATCAATGCCTGTCCCATATTCCTGCTAGGACTAAATGATGATGTGCATGCCAAGTGGTTCTAGTGGAAGGCCAAGAGGAAAAAAAAAAGCCTAGCATAAATTGTGCCAGTGCAACTGTCTGAGATTAAAAATTACTCCCTCTACATGTCAGAAGTAGCCCACTCACATTTGAAACTCCAGTAAATAGTAAATAGTAAAAAGCCATTATCATAATACACAATAGCTGTCTGATCAAGGGGTTGTGACCTCTGAAGGAGCTTAATTTTTTAACATGTCAAGATATTTAGCAAAATATTCATGTTCTGCCACCTCTGAGACCCATTCAGAGTGATTCTTCCTGTCTGAGATGCAACAAGTTATAAGCCTTGTGCAAGCAATTTCAGTAGTTTCTAACAAGTCTGGGGTGTAAATATGATGAATTTGCTCATATTTGGCAATACTGAGAATGTCAAATTCATAGGGATAAGTAATACACCTAAGTATTGAAGGACCAGTGTCTACCCAAGAACCTAACCAGCTGATGATTCAACATACTTCAATGAACATGCCAATACCAATTTGTGACCTCCTATCTGCCATTGCACCCAGTGAACTTTCAATCAAATCAGCATTGTGAGCCAGTACAAAGAGGATGTGAATTGATTTGGCAAATCTCAGAGAGTGTGTCTGGGGATCCATAAATGAAGATGAAATTACACTGTATTGACAGTGGGGCTCTGTCCCACAGATGGGTCTGTGACAGCCAGAGCCTGTAAGGTGAATGCAAAGGCAAAGCACCAGTACAGAAAACTCCAGGGACAGCTGGAAGGTCACCATGCCTTTTTTAGGTGAAAACCCCCCTGCCACCCTGTGACACATGATAATATTTCTAATCAAGGAATGTTTTTTGCTGGTTGAAAATGTTTTTTAGCATTTAAAAACTATTCCCTGGGAATGCAGAAGCATTGCTGACAATTTTCACAAAAACATTCTCACTCCCCCATTCTCTGGCTTTTAGTCTGTTGGCTAAGAAGGAATTCAATAGTCTAAGAGACTATAAAGTATAGGTGACTGAAGTGTTTGTCTAAGTCCGAAAAGAATCTTCGGAGTTCTCGAGGTTGGTTCTTGTCGAATTTCGGAGCGGTATGATGACCTCGAGGCGGCATTACAGGTCCAATGATTGCTGGAACTACAGGATGCGCACCAGGGCCTGGAACGGCTGGAGGAACGACTTGCGGGATAGCCTGAGGTGGCGGAGGTGCTGGTGGTGCTACGGGTGGATTAATCGGGTTTCCAGCTTGATCCATATTTGGTTCAGGACTTTCGGGTCGGGATGAGTTCGGGGTGGAAGACGATGACGAGGACGAGGATGATGAAGAATCCGGAGTAAGATGGATAGGAGGGGAATCCGACGAAGAGGACGAAGAAGAAGAGGACGAGGATGAGATCAAAGTTTCCGAGGGATTTGTAGAGGTGTGTGAAGACGAAGATTCGGAATGAATTGGTTCGGAAGGGGTTCGGGTAGTTGGCGAGTTAGTCGGTGTTGCTTCAGAGGGACTAGATGGGCTCGACGAGTCTTCGAAGTCGTGGTTGTTGTGGGTAGCTTCGGGCGATCCGACTACCTCGAAGAGGTTGTCAATGTCACCATCAGGTATTATGATATTTCGTTGGATAACTGCTCGAAGTTCTTCCTGGAGGTTTTGAGCTTGAGCGAATGCATGAGTGACAGGCCGAGATGAGGAGGGGTCGGAAGAAGGCTGTGAAGATGAAATTTTTGTTGTTTAGCCCCTTGCGGTGGGCTCCAAAATGATACATCTGAGCGCAGTGTAACTGTGTTAAATCCAATAATAAAATAAAGGATATATATATATATTGATAATATAGATGTAGTAAGGAAAGCACTCAGAGGTTTGTTGCAAGGACTTGGTAAGAAAGGCCTCTTCACAACTTCCGATATACGTTCCGAAGGCTTGGTTGCAAAGTCCGAACCAAAGTGGAATCGGAAATGTCGAATCTGAGTTGAAAGACCGAAGTTCCGAAGTATCGGAGTATCGGAAATCGAGTTGTTGGTGTCAGAATAACAAATACTTTATTGGAGAACGAGGACGAGGGGAATTCGGAGTACCAACGACGAAGGGTACTGAAACTCAGACGATACAAGACGGAGTTACGAGGTTACGAGTTCGAGGACGAGGACGAGGACGAAGACGAGGTGGACGCAGTGATTAACGATGATCGGAGTGACTTTAACGATGATAAGGTCGAGGGGAATATTAGGAACGATGAGGGATTAATTCTTTGAGTGAACTTAGCTCTTAACTTGAGGAGAGCGAACTAACTTGTGTATTTTGGAGGTTTTACAAGCCTTTTATATGTAAAAAGGAGGTAAATAAAATAGGAAATGTGAAAGAAATAGGAGTAAAGGATATTTTAAAACATGTAGCATGTGGAACATCGAACTAAATACAAAGTAAATACCAAATTTAATTAAAAGCGAAAGGAAATTTGAAAGAAACCGTTTAACCGATGTCCGGGACATCCTGATCGGGCTAGGTACGGGGCGCAACGTCCACATGTGTCGAGTGATGCGAGCTTTGGTGCCTGGCAACGCTCGGAGGTAAGTCGAATAAAGGTATAGCGCGATGATGGAAAAGCGGGTATAGCCGGCCAACGTGGGAATGAGGTCGGTCCGAAGATATTGCTGATGCCGATGTGCCAAAGTCCGAAGGTCCGATGCCTGAATCCATTCGGTCCGAAGTTTGGAATCGTATGAAATCGGAATACTGGTTCGGAAGAGTTCGGATAAGCGTGAAATGCGATGAAAGATAGTTGACGAAAAATGGAAAATATGTCTTGTGGGTATCCAGGGCGCGTATAGCCGTATCACCGCGCGAGTATACCTCGCTATTTTTTCTAGAAGCTGTGGCTTCATTGCGTCAGGGCATCGAGGTAAATGGTAGTTGTACCATTTATCCTCGTTGATGAGTGGAATATGGTGGTTCACTCCTCGAATGGGCGGTAGTTCATCTGGAACTCCGTTCATAATGTCCTGACAATTGTCAACCCATTGCTTTCGCAATCGGGGTATGTCCTCCTTGGTGAGTGTCTGCTCACCAAGCACCTTGATTTGTTCAACGTGCTTTTCAGTGACGGCTTTTAAAGCCTCTTCGAAGCCTAATTTCTTAGGCTTAATGGTTTTCCGGGGAATCCTCTTGGGATTGCTATTTCGAGTATATTTACTCATGCGTTCTCTCAACACATTCAGTTGTTCTCAAGGGTATCTGTCCCTTGAGAATTCTTGAACGAATTCCTCGCCACTGTCGAGGTCTTCAGTGGCTGGGGTTTTACCCTTTTCCACTACAGTCAGTTTTTTACCGTACTTCATGAAATTGGCTTTATCCAATTCACTTAATGTGTCTTCTGGACGCATTAATGCGGTCGTCTACATCTTCGATCTCTTCGATCATAGGAGCTTTTCTCCTAGTTTTTGCGGGCTCTACTTTTGTTGAGCTTGGCACATAAGGTTTCTTAAACCTTCTGTCTCTATGCTTCAGTATGGGCTCCGGCTCATCACCGATCCGTTCTAACAGGACGGCTGAGTCCGTAATAGACTCCATGTGTTTTTCACATGCTATTGCCTCATCTTCCACATCATCGATTTGGACACTTGAGGGCCTAAGCTTCTTAGGCGAGGTGTCTTTCAACTCCGCTTTCTCCACTAGTCAATGACTAGCAGGCTTCACTCGTCGTAGCGAGTGTCTAAATGCTAATTCCTTAGCTTCCTCCCCCTCTAGAATAGCGGGGACAGATACACCGCGCACTACTATAGTGTCGGTTTCCGGCTCAAGTTTGATTCCAAATTTGCACATAAATCCAATGCCTAATATGGCATCATAGCGGTCAATATTGACCACGTCGTAATAGCATTCTTCATCAATACCCTGGTATTGAGTGTGCCCTCGGGTACCGTAGACAATCTTCGATCGACTACCCTTGCATCCCAGCTGGATTGGAACTGGTTCCTCCAGCGCGAATATCTTTAAATTCGCTACGCGAGCGAATTCCAGACTCACCGCGTCAGCTGTGCTTCCAGAGTCGAACATAGCAATGGCCGTTAGGCCATTGATATTTATTTGACTAATCAATGGCCTTGTCATTGACGGAGGTCTTGATGGTCTCGCTTTTGGGAAGCGTGACATCCTAACAACGTTCGTTGTTGGCTTCATGGTACCACTGGGTACTTTATCTGTTAATGCACGGAAGTCGACAACGATCTCTGGATTGTTATCGTTTGTTTCAGGGCGGCTCTCTTCCGCCCATGCGTTTGTTTGGTCCACAACGTGGTTTTCAAACACCTCTGACTGCATCGTCCAAGGGAACTCGGTGAACTTGAACATTTGTTCAACTTCTTCGAATTCTCCTTCCGAGAACTGATCGAATGCTTCAAGGGGGTACTCCTCGCCTTGTGAGCTATACTGGGATCCATACAGTGGGTCTTCAGGCTCTTCGAGGAGTTGCTGAACTTCCTCGATACTATCTTGAGCATCCTTCAGTGCCTCCTCTTGGGGCACACTAGCACCCTCTCTGGGGTTCGATTGCGATGCAGGTTCCTCCTGCTCTTGCAGAGCAGCCATTCGTGGCTTTACGGGCTTGCCTTTAGGGCAGTTGTTCACATAATGTGGCCCGCCGCAGTTGTAGCAACTGACACTCGAAGACGCATTATTGGATGCGCCTTGTTGGCCACCCTTGTTAAAAGGTTGCTTACAGACCGTGGTTACTACGGGTCTCATTACCAGTTGGGGTAACTTAAACGTCAACCCTGGTGATCTTTCTGGTGGCCGTTGGGCACGCTCGGGAAAGGCACTTGGTTGAGCTGCTACTGGTGCTCTTCTAACTGCCGTGGAATGTGGGCTAGTCCTATTCATGGTACTGCGGCTAACTGTCATAGCCATTGGTGGTCTAGGTGCTGTTGTAGCCACTTTTGCCATTAAGTTGCGACGCGCATCATAGCGCTTCTGTACTTTGATCGCTTCTTCCACGTCACAGGCAGCCATGACTATTTCATCTAATGATGACTTCTCAGCTGTAAAGCCTTTTGCTAGTACCTCGTTCGATATTGATCGAGGCAATCCAAACATGAATCGTGTTCGGAAAGAGTATGGATCAGGAGCCTGAACCATTCTTTTCGAGTATCGCTCGAGGTCATAGTAAAAGCCCATGACACCATTATCAGTTTTGAATTGTAGGTCATTGTACCTAGATGGGGCATCCTGAATGGTTGCCTCATGTATGAATCTATCATACAGACTCGTGATAACACCATGGAATGTCCATACGTCTTGCTGACGTGTCACTCCTTCCACGTTATCGTTATACCATAAACTGGCCTTATCCTTTAGGAATAAGCCAGTTAGCATGACTCGTTCACGCTCTAGCTCTGGTCCAGCGTAGAGATTGAGCTTCAGCCATCTGAGCAGGCCCTGAAGCCAGGCATCGAATTTCTCGATGTCTTCCTCACCACTATAGCAGTCCGGTGTAGGAAGACGTGATGTGCCTGTTTTAAGGGCGCTTGATCCCAAGCGGAGTGGTATCTCCACTTGTTCGTTTATCATTAAACGATACTTATTGTGTATGTTTTGAACATAACTCGATTTGTTTTTACTAGCGTAAATGCTAGACCACCTAATTGCTTGTAGGTGTTGATTATCAAGCTGTTCTACAGCTGACGACTCGTGTCGTCCAGCCTCTTTCTGAGGCCTTGACTGTGAGTCGCATCGTTTCTTCATCGTCGGGCTCGGTGAGCGAGTGCGATGATCTTTACAAGATCGACTCCTTGTCTTTTTTCTACTAGTTCATTCCGAACATCGAGAGTACCTCGAGTTTTCTGATCGGGATCTACTCCTCGATCATTCATGGCTCCTGCCATCAATACTTTCTTGGTATTGTCGGCTCCTGCGACCTCTTGACTCTAAGTCTTGCTCACTTGGAGCTTTAAGTGGCCCTGGCTGAATAGCTGGGTCTTCTCTATCGAATGGGTATCCATTCTGATCAAAGCCTATGCCTTGATCACTGAGACCGGATGCTCCATATTGTTGGATATCTCCGTCTCTCATCCGTTGGATGGCTACACGATCTTTAAAGAGTCGTTCGTGTTTCTTGCTACTTGGCTTAGCTAATATTTTAGCTGCTGGCTGAGGAGGTGGTATGATTTCCACTACCTCGTCCACAGGTTCATGTCAATACCATGCAGCTGCGGCTATATGCCGATCGTATTGTGAACTATGTTCACTTCCGCCTCGCGGAGCTCCAAGATTTTTTATTACTTGGTCTATTGTCTCATCTGGCGTATTACCCTCGCCCATCTGCGGCGTAGGGTTGAACGTACTCAAATATTTGAGTGCGTTTGTCATTCGGCTTTCCACCAAAGCAGCTATCTCTTCTTGAGATAGTGCTGAGACCGTTGGGTCATTGGTGGCTCGCTCTGCTCTGAGGGATTCAGCTACTTTGCTGGCTATATCCTGAGAATGGCCTGCCGCTACGTTCCGTATGAACTTGTCATGCGTAACCTGTTCCACGCGGCTACGATCTTCGCTCATTGTGGATCGTTTTTCAGATTCACGGCGGCTTTGCTGCGTAGACTCCAAGTCTACTACTCTCTCTTTGCCCTTGGCCACCATTGGCCATTTGACCAGTTCAAACGGGCTTGGATGATTTGAGCCAGCTGAGGCTGGTTCAGTGAGTGCTGGAGTAATGCTCACGTAGCTCTCGGCTGCTAGCTGTCCTTCTGGGATCAGCCTATTGTCTGACTGTGACTCGACAGTAGACCTAGGGTCTTTCGAGCCTAGTTCGGCGGGTTGCCAAGCCATAGGGCTTAGCATGCTTGGATAGGGCATGGACAATTGTTGTTGCACCCGCATTTCCGTGCTTCGCGATCTTGGCCGCGAACCCAAAGAGGGATTGTCTGGTGGTCGGGAGGGGTCTGCGCAGCCAGCGTGGCCTTCGAACCGAGTGGGGCATGGTTTGGGAGAACGAGCCCTCGGTCCCATGAGTAGAGTAGTTAGGTATAGATTGTTGTAGTTCGAAAAATTTAATAAATTTTTTTCGCAATAAGAACTTTTTGGGGTGGTCCCAATAAGCTCTGAGAACTCAAAAAAGTGTAAGGATGGGTAATAAAGCTTAATACTCAGTTCACACAGCACAGAGTTTGACCAGTTGATATTGGTGTTATTCTATGCAGGTGAATGGTTGAGTGTAAGCTTGGTCCCCAAGCTTACATCATCCAACCAAATATATACTTGATGACTAATATAAATATATTATATAATATTAAGTAATATTATATAATGTAACTTTTGTTACACCCACCTAGGGGAACGCTACCTGCCTCCCATAGAGGCATTCCAACCACTGTACCTGGTTGGAAGAAACTGCTCAGGAAAGCGAAAGCGGGAGACCCTGACGCTATTGAGCTGGCCAAAGCGGTTGTTACGCAGGCCAACAACACACCTGCGGAGGCAAAGGAGCCGTTCCACTATGCCGCACTTAAGCAGTGGAAACCCAAGACATGGAGCGCGAGCTCTGCCAATGCAGAAGCGGGTCCCTCAACTTGCACCACCACAGCTCACGCCACCAGTGCCCAGGCCGCACTGAACCTAGCTGGTTCAGCTGGCCAGTCCCAGCGATCAAACCCCCCTGGAGACCCAGCTCGATGTCCACCAAGACGATGACGAGACGTGGGCACAGTTCTTCAGCTGCACCTGGTCAAACCCCAATTCGCGGTGGGCAGGTATTCGGGTGGAATCGGACGGAAGCATCCCCCTCCACCCTGTGCGAGGCTCACACCTCATCAGTCAATTTGCCCCCAAGAAGGGCACGATCGATCACAATAGTCATCGATCAGCCTACACTCGGAAGGCAATTGAACTGGTAGCAATGCCAGGCTACTACCAGCACATCCTGCAAGAGCAGGGTATTCTGGTAGAACCTACCCCCTCCGAGCAATGTCGGTACGACCGGCCCCTCACGAACATCACCTCTACTGAGGTCGCATCATTCTTTGCTTCGCAGGGAGTGATGCTAGCCCAAGTCAATGACACTTGGGAATTTGCTGTTAACTGGATTCAGGATGTTATATCCAATCCAGCTGAGCGTGATGAACTGCTCAATAACATAGACAGTGTAGTTGATTTCAATGGTGTGGAGCCGCCATCCAGCCACCCTCACCCAGAGCAAGACTGGTGGAGACCCCTGGGCTATGTTGCCCCCGAGTTACCGCCCGCATCTACAGATGCAGGAGCGGCAAGGACAGACACGTCCTCTAATCAAACATCACACCGGGAGACCGTGTTCCCCGCATCAACCCTACCGAGCATGGGAGGTGGCTCTGAGTCAGATGCCTCCTCCTCGGCTCGTCCCTCATTCTGTGAGCGATGACTGCAGCTACCGGCACCGCCCTACAGTGGTGTTGGTAGTGCTGGAGCATTGCCCAACAGCGTTGTGACCAGCGCAGTCATCACTCACCAGCTACATGGGCTGGGCGTTTCTGACGAAATGCAGCGGAACACACCGCCACCACAATATGCTCTGCGCACCAGTAGCGGAGCTTTACCCCAACCTTCCGGCTCCTCAACCGAGCCGGCGAATGCACCTCTCGACGAAGACATCCCTATGTCGCAGGCACCAACCTCGACATGATACCCCCACTATCCTTGCGCAACTCGCAAGTAAAAAAATAAAATACTTTCCTTTATTTTTTTATATATTCTTGTTTTATAATAAAAACATGGACTATTACTAGTAGCAAACATGGACACTAGTAGACACACATTCATTTGTATCTCAATTTCAATTAGAATTTAGAAAGCCATACAATCTAGAGGGGGAGAATGTAACGAAAGTTACATTATATAATATTACTTAATATTATATAATATATTTATATTAGTCATCAAGTATATATTTGGTTGGATGATGTAAGCTTGGGGACCAAGCTTACACTCAACCATTCACCTGCATAGAATACCACCAATATCAACTGGTCAAACTCTGTGCTGTGTGAATTGAGTATTAAGCTATAATATCCATCCTTACACTTCACATGTCTTCTCATCTCGACCCCTTGCTCTTTTATATCTATGCTACCCTCAGTTTAGATCTAGACTATATCCTTCCATGTCGCAGCTGTACAGGAGAATAGGCAAGAGATCGATGGACTTGACGATAAGTCTGAGCTCGCTGATACGTCTGAGCACGGTGTAACTGTGTTAAACCCAATAATAAAATAAAGGATATATGATCCTCTTCACAACTTCCGATATACGTTCCAAAGTCTTGGTTGCAAAATCCAAATTGAAGTGGAATCGGAGATGTCAAATCTGAGGTGAAAGACCGAAGTTCTGAAGTATTGGAGTATCGGAAACCGAGTTGTTGGTGTCGGAATAACAAATACTTTATCCGAGGATGAGGATGAGGGGAATACGGAGTACTAGTGATGAAGGGTACTTAAATGCAGATGATATGAGACGGAGTTACGAGGTTACGAGTTCGAGAACGAGGGTGAGGACGAAGACGAAGTGAACGCGGTGGTTAACGATGATCAGAGTGATTTTAACGATGTTAAAGTTGAGGGGAATATTAGGGATGATGAAGGATATTTCTTTGAGTGAACTTAGCTCTTAACTCAAGGAGAGCGAACTAACTTGTATATTTTGGAGATTTTACAGGCTTTTTATATGTAAAAAGGAGGTAAATAAAATAGGAAATGTGAAAGGAATAGGAGGAAAACATATGTTAAATGTGTAGCATGTGGAACATCGGAACTAAAGACAAAGCAAATACCAAATTAAATAAAAGCGAAAGGAAACTTGAAAGAAATCAATTAACAGATGTCCGGGACATCTTGATTGGGCTAGGTATGGGGTGCAACATCCACATGTGTCGAGTGATGCGAGCTTTTGGTGCCTGGCAATGTTCGGAGGTAGGTCAATAAAAGGTATAGCGCAATGATGGAAAGGCGGGTATAGTCGGCCAACATGGGAAGGAGGTCAGTCCGAAGGTACTTCCGATGTCGAAATGTCAAAGTCCGAAGGTCCGATGCTTGAATTCATTCGGTCTGAAGTTCGGAATCGTACAAACTCGGAATACTGATTCGGAGGAGTTTGGATAAACGTGAAA
>Ga0210387_10000409_pt1 | contig 30432 bp, 44 predicted proteins | sample IncBWC7OmetaG_FD_160108 | JGI IMG/M metagenome (GOLD analysis project Ga0210387, IMG submission 160108) | Forest soil microbial communities from Barre Woods Harvard Forest LTER site, Petersham, Massachusetts, United States - Inc-BW-C-7-O ... | reverse complement strand
TGAAACTCCCGCGCGCCATCCAGCGAATCGTGAATTTCGTCACCGGCAAGCGCAATCTCACCGTCTTCAACGGCGCATCCGGTTCGCGGCTCACAAACGACTGGGTCGTTTCCATCCTCTCGCCCGATCAGGAAATCAAGTCCAACATGCGGATCCTCCGCGCGCGCGCGCGTGAGCTGTCCCGCAACAATCCGATCGCCAAGAGCTACCTGAAGCTCCTGCTCGCGAACGTCCTCGGCGAGAAAGGCGTCGGCTACCAGGCGCAGGTCCGAAACAATAACGACGAGCTGAACAAGCCGTTCAACAAAAAAATCGAGACCGCCTGGCGCGAATGGTCGAAAAAAGGGAACTGCACGGTCGACGGAAAGGTTTCCTTCCGCGCGGTCCAGAACTTGGTGCTCAAGACCGTGGCCACGGACGGCGAGGCCTTCGTCCGCATGGTTCCCGGGTTCAACAACAAATATCGTTTCGCGCTGCAGATGATCGACGCCGACCAGGTCGACCATCTGTTCAGCAGATTCCCGTCGAAGCAGGAGAACGAGATTCGCCTGGGCATCGAGGTCGACGTCTGGGGAAAGCCCGTCGCCTACCACGTGAATCCGAAGCATCCCTCCGACCTCGGCGGGTCGCTTCTGCGCGAACGAATCCCGGCCGAGTACATCCTGCACCTCTACGATCCGGAGCGCGTGAATCAAACGCGCGGCGTCACCTGGTTTCACCCGGTCATGGTTGAGATGCGGATGCTCGGCGGCTACGTCGAAGCTGAGCTGGTCGCCGCGCGCGTCGGCGCCGCGAAGATCGGGTTCCTCGAATACGCGGACGCCTCCGCGTTCGAGGAGCCCAACAAAGACGCGAAGTACCAGATCGAGGCGAATCCCGGCGTGATCGAGCAGCTCCCTCCGGGAATGAAGTTCACGCAGTGGAATCCCGACCATCCGGCCGGCGCGTTCGAGATGTTCGTGAAGGCCATGCTGCGCTTCGTCGCCGGCGCTCTCGGCGTTTCCTACAACGCGCTCGCTGCCGATCTCCAAGGCGTCAACTATTCCTCGATGCGCTCCGGGCTTTTGATCGAGCGCGATCAGTGGAAGATGACGCAGTCGATGATGAAAGAGGATTTCCTGCAGCCGATTTTCGAGAGCTGGATGTCGATGGCGCTGCTCTCCGGGCAGCTCGTTCTCGACTCGCGCGATCCATCGCGCTTCATGGAAGGGAAGTGGGAGGCCCGCGGCTGGCAGTGGGTCGACCCGCTCAAGGACGTGCAGGCTTCGATCCTCTCTGTCGGCGCCGGCTTCAATTCGCGCGACGCCATCATCGCGGAAAGCGGCGGCGACGTTTCGGAGATCTTCGAGCAGCTCGCCGAGGAGAAGGAAATCGCGGAGTCCTTCGGCCTGGAGTTCGACATCTCGGCGACGAAGCCGACCGTGCAGAAAGGTCCACAGGATCCCGTGACCGCGACGGACGAGGAGCCCGATGAGCCACAGGACGAAGTCGAGGCGGACGGGAAAGACAAAAAGTCGGCGGCCGCAGCCGGTAGGAATCTCGTTCCCATGAGGAGGGGCCAATGAATCCGACCGAGCGCGCCAAGGAAAAACTCGGCACAGAACTCCCGATGCTGACGCGGGAGTTTCAAATCTTGGAGATGACTCTAATCGCCAAGCGCGAGAAGAAAGTGCTCACCGCTGCGCAGACCGCCGAGCGGCTCGCAAAAATGGCACGCCGCAATGCGAGGAAAGCCGCCGGCGAAGAGCCCGATCCAGCCGACGACGAAGACGACGACGAGTCTGGCGAAAACTGCGACGACACCGGGAACGAAGGCAAGGAAGCGGCCGGCAAACGCGACGAGGACCGCTTCGACATTTCGATTTCATCCGAGTACCCGGTCGAGCGCTGGTTCGGGAAGGAAATCCTGGATCACTCGGCGGACGCCGTGGATCTCTCGCGCGCCAAGAAGGGTCTCGCGTTCCTCGATTCGCACGATGCCAAGTCCATCGTCGGCGTCGTGGACAAGGTGAAGATCGGCGACGATAAAAAACTTCGCGGTGTGCTCCGTTTCTCACGGAGCGCGCCGGCGCAGCAAATCAAGACGGACATTCAGGACGGCATCCGTCGATTTATTTCTGTCGGCTACCAGGTCAACGAGTACACGCTGGAGAAGTCCTCGAAGGAAGAGGGCGACACCTACCGCGCGACCAAGTGGACACCGATGGAGGCGAGTTCGGTCGGCGTTCCCGCCGATCCGACAGTGGGGCACGATCGCAAGGCCGAGGGCAGGCAGTATCCGGTCCTCGTTCGCAATGCAAATCCGGCTTCCGAGCCGAATCTCAAGGAGGTCACCGTGGAAATAGCAACGCAGGTTACAGACGCACGGACCGCCGCGGCTGAAATCATTCGGCTCGGCAAGGTTCACGGAATCGATCAGGAGCGGGTCGCCGAGGCCGTCACCGCGGGTCAAACCGTCGACGCATTCTCGCGCCTGGTGCTCGACGAGGTCGCCAAGCGCGGCGCGCGACCGATCACGCAACCGCCGGCCGAGGACCAGGAACGGCTCGCGCTCACCGAGAAAGAGCAGAAGGAATACAACCTCGCGCGCGGGATCATGACGGCCGTCACGAACATCGAGGCGGCGTCGAATGGGTCAGCGAACAAGCGCGAGAACTCTTTCGAGATGGAAATCTCGCAGGAGATCGAGAAGAACTGGAAGGGCACGCGGCACGGCGGTTTGTTTGTGCCGTGGAGCCTGCGTCACGCCTGGACGCCGGACCTCGCGAAAGCGTATCCGCACCAGCGGATGTCGCCGAAAATGCAAACGCGCGCCGGTCTCGATTCCGCAACGGCCACGGCCGGTCTCGAACTGAAATTCACCGAACCCGGTGAGTTCATTCAGTTCCTCTACAACCAAATGCGCGTCAAGGAACTCGGCGCGCGCACCATCGCGGGTCTCCGCGATAACGTGTCCTACCCGAAGCAGACCGGGAAAGCGACCGGCTCCTGGGTAGGTGAAAATCCGGGCTCCGACGTCGCCGATTCCGCGCTGACGCTCGGCTCCATCGCCAGCTCGCCTAAGACGTACCAGTCTTCCTCGAGCTATTCCCGCCAATTGCTCGCGCAGGCCGTCGTGGACGTTGACACCCTCGTCCGCGAAGATCTCGGTCGCGATCTCGCGCTCGCGATCGACAGCGTGGCCATCGTCGGCGGCGGTTCAAACCAGCCGACCGGAATCGTGGCCACGTCCGGCGTGCAGTCCTACGTGATGATTTCGGACTCCGGCAACGGCGGCGTTCCGGCGTGGGACGACATCGTCATCATGTCGGAAAAGCTCGAGGACGCGAACGCGGACCAGCTCGGCGATGGCGCCTGGCTGACCACGCCGGGTCTGAAGTCCTCCCTAAAGCGCATCGCGCGTTTGGGGAACACCATCGGTCTGCCGATCTGGGCCGACGACAGCACGGTGGACGGCTACCGCGCGCGATCATCGAACCAGGTCACCAAGAATTCCACGAAGGGTTCGAGCGGCGCGACGCTGCACACGCTCATTCGCGGAATCTTCGAGACGATGGTGATCGGCATGTGGGGCAGCGGGTTCGAGCTGGTCGTGGACCCGTACCGCCTGAAGAAGCAGGGCATGATCGAACTCACGACGTTCATGCTCACCGACGTTGTCCTGAAGTACCCCGTCGCCTTCGTTGTGGCGAAGTACGTAGCGACGACCTAGTTCAAGACCCGCGCTCCGGAGCGGACGATCCGAAGCGCGGCGCGCGGGCGGGATTGGTTCCCGCCCGCCTCCGTCCGAAGAGAGGAGGTCACTTGTCCGAAAGAAAGTCAGTCCCAGAAGGCATGAAACGTATCCGGCTAACCCGGTCCGTGATCATGGCCGGGGAGCACGCGGAGGTCGGAGAAATTCACGATGCCCCGCGCGCGCTCGCGCAGCGACTCATCGGCGAAGGATCCGCCGTCCAGCACCTCGAGGAAGGCGAATCAGCCGAACCGCCGGCGACGGCCGTCAATCGCATGGAGCACGCCACGAACCGCGATCCGCAATCGGTCCGCGTTTCCGGGCAGCCTCCGAAAGTGAAAACCGAGCCCGAGGAAAAGGCGAAGAGCGCCTCCAAGGGTAAGGACAAAGAGTAAATGCCGAGGCCGTCCACAGCCGCTGCGTTCGGTAACGCCGATATCCCCGCGCTCATGGCGGACATGGGTATCGCGGTCACCGTCGGCGGCGTGGGCGGCGTCGGTCTTCTGGACGAGTCCGACGAGATCATCGTCCAGGACGCGCAACGCGGGCAGGTCGTGGTCATGGCCACGACGCTGACCGTTCAGACGTCCGCATTTCCGGCCGTGGCCATCGATGCGGCCGTCGTAATCGGCTCCAAGAATTTCACGGTTCGCGAACGCCTCCGGGTGGGCGATGGCGGGCTGACCAAGCTACTGCTCGGCACTGCCTAGCAGAGACCTTTCGGAGGAGGAAGCTATGTCCAAAACGGCAACTCTCGGACTCGTAAAACCGACGCACGGAATCAACGAGGTCGAAGGGCAGGACCCGAGCGGCGAATCAAACGAGGCGATGAATTTAGACAAGATCGATGTGGCGATCGCGCTCGTTAACACCACGCTCTCCGGACTCGGCGCGAGCGTGGGACCGGGCTCCGTTCCGACCTACGCCGCGGATGGCGCCATCACCCAGAAGCTGGGAACGGTGACTATCTCTAAAGGAAGCGCCGCGGCGATGACGCTCGCTGCTCCTACCTCCGGCACGGACGACGGAAAGCACCTCACGATTTTGTCGACGACCGCGTTCGCGCACGTGGTCACGGGCGCAGCGGGTTTCAACGGGGGAGCGAATCACACCGCGACCTTCGGTGCGGCAGTTGGGAACATGCTCAAGCTCGTCGCGATCGGCGGCGTCTGGTACGAGGAGCCGTCGACCGGAATCACTCTCTCGACGTAGCGGAAAGAGGTCCTCGTTGGCGACACCAACGCCGACGCCTGAGCAAGTACTTGTTCAGACGTCGGAAGCTCTCGCAAAAGCAAAGGCGGCGTACGACGTGGCGGATCTGGCGCTGACGAATGCGTGTAAAGCGTACGCGGTTGCTCTCGCCGCGACGCAAACGTTCGTGCCGGATTACAACGCGCGCTGCAGCCGATAGGGAGAACGAGTGGCGAATTCGATTCGCGAGCAGATCATGACCGCCGTGGTAGCGGCTCTGGCAGGGGGAACGCCGCCGGCGGGACTCACGGTTCACCGCGAACGGACGCGGCCGATCGAGACCGATTCGCTTCCGGCGATCATGGTTTATTCCGAGGACGAGCAGCCGAAGAACCTCGGAAGCCAGACGTACCGCGCGCCGCTCACCGAACGGCAGCTTTCCGTCGGGCTTCAGTGCCGAGCGAAAGGTTCGACGGGAGTCGCTCCGGACGTGGCTCTCGACCCGATCCTCGTCTGGGCGGTCAAAACGATTTCGCAGAACGAGACTTTCGGCGGTCTCGCGAACGGTGTTGAGGAGGACCGAACGGTCTGGAGTTCTCGCGAGGGAGACGATCCTATCGCAGCAGCCACGGTTCACTTCACGATCAAATATCGGACGAGCAGACTCGATCCGACTTCGACGTCTTAGGAGGACACGATGAGCATAGTTTATCCAGTACCTCATGTCCCGATGCTCGGAAAAGGCTCGGTCCTGCTCGATATTTTCGATCCGACAGGGCTTCCGACCGGCTTCCAGCACCTGGGCAACTGCACCAAGTTCGAGCTGGACCTGAAGGACGACATCGCGGAGCTGTACCAGTCGATCAACAAATCTGTCACGTTGATTGCCACGGCGCTGAAAAAACGCCAGCCGAAGGTCACCATCGTCGGGACGGACTTCAATTCCTCCCACGCGGCGATCTTCTCGATGGCGTCTGGCAAGACGACGCTCGCGCAAACGGCGCAGACCATAACGTCGGAAACGCTCATCACCGCGGCGCAGGCGGCCACGGCGATCGGCCGGTTCTTCCGCGCTGTGCAGCTCAACACCGACAATGTCACCACGCCTCCGGTTCTGACCTCGAATTCGGTCACGCTGGTCGCCGGCACGGACTACGTCCTGGTCGATGCGACGAAGAGCCTCTATTACATTCCGGCAGGTTCCTCGATCGCGTCACATGCCGTGACTGTGACCTACCACACGCTCGTCGGGAACTTCGACCAGGTCGCCGGCGCGACGATCCCGTTCGTTCAGGGACACCTGCTTTTCGTCCCGGATCCGGTCGACGGCCAGAAGATCGGCTGCGATATCTGGAAGTGCAATCTCAATCCGAATGGTCAGCTCGGTCTCATCGCGGACGACTACGGGAACTGGACCCTCGACGGGAACATTCTCGATAACACCGCGAACACGCCGAACGCTCCGTTTTATCAGTACACGTTCTTCCAGTAGAGGCGTGGCGCGTCTCTGGAAGCATGCAGACGAGCGGGGAGCGGGCGGATGGAGGGGAGCGCTCCCCGCAGTTTTTCACCTGAGATGACACGGGCGGCTCATCCGACCCGGAGGGCAAATGGAAACTTTGAAACTGGACGGCAGGGAGTTCACCGGCATCAGCCAAACCCTTACCGCCAGCCAGGACGATTACATCCTCGCGCACCTGCGTCTCGCAGGCGCGATGGATATCCTGGCCGACATCGGCGGCAAGAAAAATCCCGAAGAAAAAGCAGAGGCGCTGCTCACCCAGATCCAGCTCTCTGGCAGGAAGCCGTTCGTACTCGCCGGCTGCCTCACCGAGACCGGCAAGAAGTGGACGCGCGTCGAGGCCGACCGCAATGCCGCTCTTTTCGCGGAGATCACGGACGAGAAGGAAAAACTCGCCATGACTCAGGCGATCGTTCAGGTCGTGATCGGTTTTTTTCGGTTAGGGGAACCATCATCGAAGAGTTCCCCGAGATCTTCGTCCCGGAGCGACAAGGGCCGCCGCACCGTGAACGTGGCGCAATAGATCTCGGCGACTTCGCTCCCATCGTGCGCGCGATGGCCGGATTCGATCCGGGACGCTACGCCGAAGTCATGGACTGGCCGCTTCGCGATCTATTCCTCGGATTCATCGAGCGGCTTCGCGACCAGGTCAGGCGGAACTATGAGGTCGAAATGCTCATCTGGGCGACGCTCGCTCCGCACCAGAAGAGGCAGAAGAAACCGCCTGACCTTCCGGCGCTCTTGAGGGGATGATGGCCGACGCTCCCGAAATCAAAGTTAAGCTGACAGCCGAGGATACCGGCGTCGCCGCGGCGATCAAGGAACTCGGCGTACAGCTGAAAAACCTCAAGACGCAAGAGGAAGCCACAGCCTCGAGCGCCATCACGCTCGGTTCCGCGCTGCGCGGCATCGCCTCCGCCGGCGCAGTCCTGGAGTTCGGTCTCATCGGGAAAGCCGCGTTCGATTCCGCCGTCAACATCGGGAAGATGGCCGACAAAACCGGCCTGTCGACCCAAACTCTCAGCGTGTTCCATCACGTCGCCGAGGAGCTGGGCGTCTCGACGGAAACCGTCGACAAGAGCCTGGTCAAAGCCGCGCGCTCGGTCACGCTGTTTGAGCAGGGAAGCAAGGCCGCGTCGCAGGGCTTCGCGCTGCTCGGCATTAAACAGAAGGACTTCATCGGGCTGAACGCGGACCAGAAAGTTCAGCTCGTCACCGAGCGGCTCGGAAATATGGCCAGCGGTCTGCAGAAGACCACGGCCGCGCAACTGATTTTCTCGAAGGGCGGAGCGGACTTCATCCCCATCGCGAACGCCATCGCCGGCGAGGGCTTCGACAAAATCACCGCCTCGGTTTCGAAGCTCGGTCTTCTGCTCACGCGCGACATGACCGATTCCGCGCAGGCGGCGAAGGCATCGATTCAGGAGCTGCAGGACGCGGGCGCCGGCTTCGCGACGCAGTTCGAGGCGGGGATCCTTCCGGCGGTTTCCGACGTCGCCGAGGCGCTCTCGAATTCCCTCACTCAGGGCGGCGTCGATTTTAAGCAGCTCGGTCAGTACGCGGGAGACGTCGTTCGCGGCATCTCTCTCGTTTTTCTCGGTCTCGGCCAGTTCCTCGGAACGATCGCGGCGAGCATCGCTGATTCATTCACCGCTGGATGGCAGCGGATCAAGATCGAGGGCACGTCGTATTTCGAGGCTCTCGGCCAGGCAGCCAGAGGTCATCTCTCGACGGCGTACGACACGCTGAAACAGGGAGCCAGGGAATCTACCGCGATCGCGACCGAGGAAGAAGCTCGCCAGCAGGCCATCTGGAAAACCCTCGGCCAAAGCCTCAAGGAAGATTACGCGAACCTCTTCCCGTCCCCCGAGGAGGAAGCGCGCCGGCAGAAGGAGCGCGTCGCGCGTCTCCGCCCGGAGAAAACGACGGAGGCGCCACAGGTCGCCTTGACGGGTCCGAACGATGCCGCGGAGAAGGCTGGGATCGCGCTCCTGCAGAAACAGCTCGAGGACCAGCTCGCCATTCGGCGCGCGTACGCCAAGCAAACGGAGGAGATCGAGAAGGAGCAGTTCGACCGCGGACTGATCTCGCTCGAGGAATATTTCTCGCGCCGGCGCGCGGCGGTGCTGGCCGACGCAGCCGACGAGGTCGCCATCCTCGAAAAGGAAAAGGCCAACGCGCAGGCCGAGGCCGACAAAGCGGCAGCCGCGGCGAAAGCGGCCGACACTCCGAAGGACAAGGACAAGGAGGACGCGACTCGCCTGCAGTCGCTCGCGAAGGTCGACGAGCTGCAGACCAAAATCGCGGAGGCGCAAATCGCGCGGGATACTAAAACCCACGCGCTGAATATCGAAGAGGCCAAGGCCCAGGACGAGCGTCAGAAAAAGCTGCTCACGTTTCAGAACGAGCTGCTCGTCGCCCAGGGAAAAACCTTCGACGCTCAACGGCAGAAGATCATCGCCGAGGGCGAGGAAATGAAGAAATCGCTCGCGCAGGCGGGCAGGTCCTCGGCCGACGTCGACCAGCTCACGCAAACGCGCCTGCAGACTCTGGCGTTCGAGCAGCAACAAAAATCCGAGCAGGACGCGCTGCAGGAGAACGCCGATAAACGCGACGAGGTCCAGAACAAGGTCAAGACCGGGCAGCTTTTCGAGGCGCAGGGTGAAGAGCAAATCAGGGAAATCGAAAGGGAACGCCTGGCCATTCTTCAGGCCATCGCGAAGCAGCTCGAGGCCCGTGCCGAAACGACCGGCGCGGATTCCGACAAAGCCGCAGCCGCGGCAGCCGCGAAAAACGTCGACGACCAGAACGCGCAGCTCGACATCACCGGGCAGCGCATCGGGCAGTTGAAGGAGACGCTACAGACGTCGCTGACCGGCAGTTTTGCCACGTTTTTTGAAACCGTCGGGCGCGGCACGGAGACGGTCGCTCGTTCGTTCGAGAATCTCGCCGGCAGCGTGGTGCGCTCGCTCGAGCAGATGGCTGCGAAGATGCTCGCGCAGATCATCATCACCAAACTTTTGAAATCCGTTTCGAGCGGCTTCGGATTCGGGGAAGGCGGCGCGGTCGGAGGCGGCGCATCCGTCGGAGCTGCAGGCGGCGGTCTCATCAAGGGCCCGGGCGGTCCACAGGCGGACGCCATTCCCGCGCGGCTCTCGGCCGGCGAGTTCGTCGTGAAGGCGTCAGCCGTCAGCGCTTTCGGCGCGCACAACCTCGAGGCCATCAATCGCGGGATCAAACCGCCGACGCTCGCGAACCTCGCGCTTCCGAAATTCGCCGAGGGCGGACTTGTGGGAGGCGCGTACGGTCCAGGTTCGCCGTCGAGCATCGAGCTCGGAATCGGTCTCGACCAGGGACTGATTCTCCATCACCTGTCGAGCAAGGACGCTGGCCGGATCATCCTGAACCATCTGACGAACAACCCGAAGGCGGCAGGGAAAGCGCTCGGAAGGAGCCAGTCGTGAGCGTACTGATCGGCTCGGCAACGGACTACGGCGATCTCTTAAACCAGCTCGACACGTTCCTCACCGGGACGGGGATGGCGCTGACGCCGTCCTTCGTAGGAACGGGGAACGGCACGATCTCCGCGCTGGGCGGCTCGGCGAGCGTAGTCGAAACGATCACCGTCACATTCACGAGCGCGACGGCGTTCGGCGTCGTGGGATCCGTTTCCGGCTCACTCGGCACGGGCACCGTCGGGACGCCGTTCACGAGCACGAAGACAAACTTCACGATCACCGCGGGAGGAACCGCGTTTGTCGCGACCGATGCCTTCACGTTTGCCACTACGCCGAAGTGGACCTCGCTCAGGCGCACGTCGGGCACGGAGATGATCTGGCAGGCGCCTGGAAACGGCGGGGTCGATCAGATCATCGTCGGCGCCAGCATTTTTTCGAACGTCGGAGCGGATTACTACAACTGGCGGCTCGGAGGTTTCACCGGCTTCGATTCATCGCTCGCGTTCAATGCGCAGCCCGGCTACGTCGGAGGCTTCGGACAGACTGGACCGTCGCCCGTTCTTCCGCTCTGGAATTCGACGATCCCGTTCTGGTTTATCGCCAACGGCCGGCGGGTGATCGTCATCGCGAAGGTCTCGACGGTTTACACGAGCTGCTATCTGGGCTTCATGGCTTCGTACATGGCTCCTGGCACTTTTCCGTATCCGTTGGTCGTGGGAGGAAGCCTCGCGTTTCAATCGAGCGAGCCCGTGGCAACGAGCACCAACTGGCGATGGAGCTACACTGGCGCTGAGATGGCAGCGTTCCCGATCGGCCGGACGGCGGCGTTCACTGGCGATACCGAGAGCGTGATTCGGCTTCGACTTGTCGGGGGAACGTGGCGCGGATTCGCTTCGAGCAACTCGCAGGTGGGGCCAGCCGGCGCAATCTGGCCGTACGGATGGTGCACTCCGACGAATTGGGACTGGAGGCCGGACCTCGACGGCGGCTATTCCTTGCTGCCTGTAGTGCTTTGCGACGAAACGCCGAACGTGTACGGAGAGCTCGAGGGAGTGAAAGCGCTAACCGGATTTTCGCAGTCGGTCGAAAACACGGTCACCGTGAACAACATCCAGCATCTCGTTGTGCAGAACGTCTTCCGCAACACGAAGTCGGATTTCTTCGCTGTCCGACTGAGCTGAGGAGAAGCGATGGCGTACCAAAATGGAAGCGCGACGAATTCGACCGATCTCCTGCAGCAGCTCGTCACGTTCCTCGTCGCGAACGGATGGACGCAGGACATGAGCCAGGCCGAGGGGCTTGGCTGGCGCGCGCACCTGCACAAGAGCGGAAACTACGTCCATCTCCGCGCGCGCGAAAACGAAGCTGCGTTTCAGCAGAACGTCGGCAGCTCGAGCTACGGCGTCGACATTTACACGGGCACAGGGTTCTCGTCCGGCCAGCCGTGGAATAACCAAACGACGGGCGCGCCGATCGGATACCTCTTCAGTTATCCCGTGGGATCGAGCGCGTACACCTCGGTCGGTCCTTTCGCGAACTACTATTTCATGAGCGATTCGACGTCGGACAACGTCGTGGTGGTGATCGCGGTCACGCCTGGTTTCTTCACCTATTTCGGATGGGGGCTCTCGCTCATCAAGGCCGGCAGCTACACCGGAGGCCCTTATTTCTTTGGGTCCTCGAATGGATGGCGGAGCACGTCTGGTGCTCCTGGAGCGAATCGCCCAGGCTACACGACGACGGCTCCCTGCCCGGGAACGACGGTCGACGTCTTCAATCTCGCGACGACGTTCGTCCGCGCGGACGTCGATTCCTTCACCGGCCAATGGATTGTGATCGGCGGTCCGTCGACGGCGTCGGAAGGCTACACGGGCAAGGTCGGCGCAAGTTCGGTCGGAGGGTTATCGAGCAATCCCTACCCTGCTTACAGCCTGACCGGCGCCTCGAGCGAGTTCATCAATGTGCAAACGAGCGCTCAGGATAGCCGCGCGAATCTTCTGCCCGTGCTGCTGTGGGTCACCCGCGACGGCGGAACGACCGGGTTCACACTTCTGGGATCCTTTCCGACGTGCTTCGCTTCGAATGGCGTCGGCAACGGATTTTCGAATGCCAGCGAGTACACCATCGGTGCTGACACCTATAAAATGTTTCCCAATTTCGCCGTGCTGAAGGTCGTCTGATGGCGGACTTCGCTGGTTTCCTCGAGAGTCTGGGGCCCGGGCGGTTGAGCCCGAACGGGGAATCGAGCGACGTCACGGGGATGCTCGCGGTCACCGCGCTCTCCGCCAGCATCACGAATAAGGCGCTCGCCGCGACGCGCGGAACGCCTCAGCCGACAGTTTCCATCACCCACACGGCAAAGACGGGAACGAACGTCGACCTGTTCGGCGGCCGAATCTTCCATCGCATCCTGATGATTCCGCCCGTGAAGACTTTGGGCTTCGTTCTCACCGCGACGCAGTTCGCCGCGGAAGTGTGGAACACGTTCCTCGACACGGACCAGGTCCTCACGGCCATCGCCACGACCGGCACGGGAGGGACCGTCGTGGCGGATCCGTTCGGCGAACCGCTCATTTACGCCGCGCAGGATTCGCGAATCTACCAGGTCACCGTGCCTGGGTCGGGCGACGTGAACATCAATCAGCTCGTCGCGTGGACGTTCCTCTCCGGAGCGCCGGGCGGCTCGCTCACCATCACCGGCTCGCGCATCGCCCTTTTCTCGGTCGCTCCCGACTGGGACGAGGGAGTCGCCGAATCGATCGAATACCTCACTGACGTCCTGAAGGCGTATTCGGACAACGAGCAGCGGCGCGGGCTTCGCCAACTGCCCAGACGCGCTCTACGGTTCCGCGCAGCGGCTCTCACAGCCATTAACGCCGCCGGAATGGAGTCCTTGGTGTGGGGGTGGCAGAACCAGCCGTTCGGCGTTCCTTGGTGGCCTGACGCCTCGGCAATGACCTCTGACACGCCAGCCGGGTCGTTTGTCATCCCCTGCAACACCGTGGACCGCCAGTTCGCGCCCGGGGGGATGTGCTGCATCTGGCAGAACGAGTACCTGTTCGAGGCGCTGTCGGTCGTGAGCGTCTCCGCCGGCTCGGTCACCGTTTCTTCGCCTACCCAGCTCAACTGGTCCGCCTCTCCCGCGACGCTCGTCATGCCCGTGTTCCTCGGCCGCATCCCGGACTCGGTCGAGGTAAAGAGGTCGAGCAGCTTCATCGATCAAATCGACCTGCAATTCATCGGGGAGGCCATGCAGCAGGCGCCCGGGCCGACGATCTCCCCGACGCAGTACAAGAGCATCGACGTCCTCGAGATCTCGCCGAACTGGGACGCCGTGCTCAACCGGGTCTACAAGCGCTCCATGGTGACGATCGATCCGAAGGTCGGTCCGATCACCGTCGTGGATAAAGGCGGGAGCGCCATCGTCGGCCAGGAGTTCCCCTGGTTTCTGAACGGGCACTCGCAGGTGACCGCCTTCCGTGCGTTCGTCCTCCGGCGGTTCGGTCAGCTCAATTCTTTCTGGATCCCGACATGGGATCAGGACCTCGTCCTTTCGCAGGACGTCGGCGCATCTGACGCCGGCATCGTCATCAGCACGGAGTTTTACTCGCGGTTCTTTTTCCCGAATCCCGCGCGCCGTTTCATCGCCTTCATTCCGATGGATGGCACGAGCAACGTCTACAGGAAAATCACTTCCTCCGCGGACAACGGCAACGGGACGGAAAGCCTGGTCCTCGACACGCCGACCGGCAAAGCGTTTCCGGCCGCGACGACGATGATCTCTTTCCTCACGCTCGCGCGCCTCGGATCCGACCGCACTGAAATCGAGTGGATGAATTCCGATCTCGCGCAAGCAAATCTGCAGCTCGAGGAGCTGCCGAGGGAGCTGCCATCATGAGCTATGACGCACAGGAACAAGCCGGCTCAGGAGTCGAGCCCTATGAGCTGTACCTGTTTCAGGGCACGGGAATTTTCTTCGCGCTGACGAGCGCCGACGTCGCGATCACCTACCTCGGAAACAATTTCGTTCCCTCGACGATTTCGCGCAGCGAGTCCGAGCAGTCGAACGAGGTCGTTTCCGGGCAGATGAAAATCTACATCAACAAAGATCATCCTCTCGCGAGCCTGCTCCTACCGTATCTGCCTTCGTCGCCGATCGCCATCACGGTTTATGGCTCGCACTACGCGGACACCGAGACGGTCGTGCTTTTCACCGGGACCGTGGCGTCAGCGCGCTTCACCGACCAGTGCGAGCTGACCTGTAATTCCGATCAGTACTTGCTGCAGCGGAAAATTCCGCAGCAGCTCTACCAGGCGCCGTGCGCTCACGTTTTTGGAGACGTGGGATGCGGAATCGAGCTCATCGATCACACCTACGCGGGAACAATCGCAACGATCGATTCGACCGGCACGGTTTTGACGGTCACCGGGTTCGGTTCGCTTCCGGATTCGCTCACGGGCGGGTACCTCCGCCGCGGGAATGACGTCCGGATGATCGTCGCGAACACCGGGACGAGCGTCACGCTGCTCTCGCCCATCCCTGGCCTGCAGGTGGGGAACTCCGTCCTCGGCATCGCCGGCTGCCAGCTCACATTCGCGGCGTGCGAGGCTTACGACAATACGTTCAATTTTCTGGGGTTCGATCTCATTCCTGAGATCAACCCATTCGACGGGAGCGCCAGCATCGGCTAGGCGCTTGAGGGAGGTGAGTCTTCTTCTGGCTTTTGCTCTTACTTTTCGTCGCGACGACAGTCGTTGGCGCTTTGCTCTCCCCGCATCCCCAGGGGCCGCAGCCGAGCGCTCTCGGGGATTTCTCTATCCCGACGGCGGAGGAAGGGCGCGCCATCCCAGTCGTGTACGGGACGGTGAAAATCAAGGGAGGCAACACGGTTTGGTGGGGAGATCTGCTCGTCAAGCCGATCCGCCCATCGGCTCTAGCCGTGATCTTTTCGTTCGGAGAAGCGAAGGCCACGGGCTTTCAGTACTTCCTCGGCTGCCAGTTCGCGCTTTGCCACGGCGTCGTGGACGCGCTCCTGGCGATCGAGTCCGACGCGAAAGACATCACCTACTCGACGACGACGATCCTGAACGGCAACGGCTCGGAGAACTATCTGCAGCTCGCCGCCAACAGTCCGAATCTCTTCGGAGGGATCAAGGTCGCGGGCGGCGGAGGCGGGATCACAGGAACGATCGATTTCTACCGCGGGCAGCCGGGCCAGCAGCCGAACGATTACCTCAGCCGCGTGCAGGGCCGCGTGGTGCTGAACCAGTCGGGCATAGGCTACACCTATTCCGGAGTAGGGAACGGGACAATCACAGCCGAGTCCGGCGGTCCTTCGGCGCTGAACGAAACGATTCGCATCACCGCGACTTCCATCGACACGAACGTCTCGCACTCGACGTTTGGAAAAATGCAGTTCAACGTCGTGGGATCCGTCTCCGGCACGATTCTGGCGACGACCGCGAACACCGACGGCTCGCATCACTGCTTCGCGGACAACGCGTTCTCGGCGCCGCAAATCAACTTCACGATCGACACGGGGAGCACGGCGTTCTCGACGGGCGACCAGTTCGTCATCGTCACCCTGCACTCACACATCGCGCCGGCGTATCCGAAGCTCTGCTACGCGGTGTTCGAGCAGCTTTACCTGGGAACGTCGAACTACATCAAGCCGCTGGCCTTCATCGTGAGGCGCTGCCCGGATCCCTTTGGGCAGGGCGGCTCCGTCGCCAACATCAACGGCGACGCGAACCCAGCGCTCATGATCTACGACCTCTTGACCGATGTGGACTTCGGTCTGGGGATTCCGGCGGCGCGAATCGACACCACGAATTTTCCGGCAGTGGCCGTCGTACTTGCAGGCGAGGGACTCGGTCTCTCGATGCAGTTCGACACGCAGGCGAGCGCCGACAATCTCATCGGCGAAATCCTCCGGCACGTCGACGGCGTGCTGTACACCGATCCCGCGACCGGGCTGTGGACGATCAAGCTCGCGCGCGCCGACTATAATCCGGCGACGGTTCCGGTCCTCACGGTCGACAATGTTCTCGCGACGCCGGATTTTTCGAGGGGTTCCTGGAGCGAGACGACCAACTACATCAACATCAGGTTCTGCTCGAGGGAGAATAACTACAATTCGCGCATGGTCACGGCGTACGACCCGGCGAACATCGCCGTCACGAACGAGCGCCGGCCGCAGACCATCGACTTCATGGGAATTTCGCAGGAAGCGACCGCCTCACTCGTCGCGACGCGCGTCCTGAAAACCTTCACCTACCCGCTCTCGAAAATCAGACTCGTGGCGAGCCGCACTGCCTGGCAGTGGCGGCCGGGCGGCGTGTTCAAGTTCACCTGGACGCCGCTCGGAATCTCTAACCAGATCTTCCGAATCACGCGCATCGGCTACGGGGAACTCGCCAACGGGAAGATCACCATCGACGCGGTCGAGGATATTTTTGGGATCAACGAAACGGCGTTCGGCGCTCCGCCGGCTTCGGGATGGGCGAACCCGAACGTCGCTCCGGCGGTCCCGGACTACCAGCTGGCGATGGAAAGCCCGTACGCGTTCCAGCAGTCTCAGGACGAGCGCATCACAGTCGGCTGCGTCCGCGGCGATTCGATCAGCAAGGGCTTCGAGAAATTCGCGGACGAAGCGGGCGGAAGCGCTTACATCTCCTACGACTCGGTCGACGGGTTCATGCCGTCCGGTCTGACGACAGCCGATTACCCCGTCAACACGGCCGCGACCGATGCGACCGGCTTCGTTCTTTCGGCGACCGGCGCGCGGGATCTCGGAAATCTCACCAGCACGAACGCCGCCGGTCTCACGAACGGCTCGCAGCTCCTGATGTTTGCCGACACGGGCGAGATCTGCGCGTGGGAAACGGTGACGTTCAACACCGATGGGACGGTCTCGATCTCGAATGTCATGCGCGGACTTTTCGACACCGTTCCCGCGGACCATCCCCTCGGCACGCGCGTCGTGTTCTTCCAAACCGGCTACGACTTCCTGAAGTCGACCTCGATTCCCACGGCCGGCGCAACCGGGCCGACGGGTGCAACAGGCGCGACCGGAGCCACGGGCCCAACGGGTCCGACCGGATCCACGGGAGCGACTGGAGCAACCGGCGCAACGGGCGCAGCTGGAGCCACGGGTCCTGCTGGTCCGACGGGTCCTGCTGGTCCCACAGGCCCGACCGGAGCAACAGGAGCGACCGGCGCGGCCGGCGCCACAGGTCCCGCAGGGCCGACAGGTCCGACCGGCGCGACGGGGGCAACCGGCGCGACGGGTCCAACAGGTCCCCAAGGCCCTGCAGGAACTATCGCCTCGCGCGGGAACGTCACCATCACCACGGCGTCTCTCGCGAACAACGCGAACGAGCAGGGGTTCGTGACGATCGGCAAATCGTTCGCCATCGTCAAACTCACGGCTACCTGTGCATGCCGCGTGAGGCTCTATTCGACCGTCGCTCAGGCGAACGCGGACATTGGAAGGCCCGCGACTTCGAGCCCGGTCCTCGGCACGCCGCACGGCGTGATCATGGACTTCGTTCTGAATTCCTTCACCGGGCTCAGCTTCATCGCTTCGCCGGAGGTGTACGGTGCGAACGTGGAGACGTCCGTTTCGTCTTCGATTTCTTACACGGTGATGAACCTCAGCGGAGTCACGCAATCCGTCGGCGTGACGCTGACGGCGAAAATTGAGGAGGCTTAGAAAATGGCAACGCAGAGTCTTTCGACCATGGCACCGATCAGCGATACGCTCGCTCACTTTCAGGCGTGGGCCGAGCCGATCTCTTCGTTCATGGCGACCGCCGGATGGATCCAGACGAACGACACGGGACAGGTCGTGTGGACCGCGACGGTGCTGACGCTCACGCAGGCCACGGTCAGCGGCGGAAACGCGGTCTACAATTTTTCAAGCTACACGGGACCTGCTCCGCGCATCGGGATGTCCGTCACCGTGTCCGGCTTTACGAACGCAGGAAACAACCTCACTGCGACGATCACCTCTCTGACCGGAACGACCAGCGGAACCTTCACCGTCGTGAACGGCAGCGCGGTCAACGAGACGCATGCGGGATCAGCCACGACGACCGCTCAGGCTTCCGTTCCTTCGACTAGCAGTTACGTTTATGAAATCTGGACGAGCGCTGACGCCGCTTCCTCGACGAACCCCATTTACCTGAAGCTGGAGTATGGGCAGGGCTCGACCTCGAACAGCTTTTCCTTCGCTATCACCGCAGCGACGGGAACGGGCGGCGCGGGCACTCTGACAGGGAACGTGTCCACGAGGATTGTCCACACCGTGATTTCGAGCTCAGCGACGACCTTCCAGAGCGTGTTTTCAGGTTCGACCGGCCGGCTTACGATGATGTGTTTTTACACCGCCAGCACTACCGCCTGGGCCTTTTTTGTGGGGATCGAGAGGTCCCACGATTCCTCAGGCAACGACACGGACAACTATTTCACCGTGCTGGCCAATTTTTCCATTTCGGGGAACCGCAACGTCTCTCAGCAAACGGTTTTCAAGCCCGCAAACGGCGGCGTTCTGACGGCGGAGACCGAGTTCGTCTCCGCGCTCACCACGGTTTCGAGCGGCGTCGTGGGAACGACTGTCGCGATGGGGCCCTGCTTCCCGGTCGTGGGCAAGCTGGACAATCCGATCATGGCCTGCGCGTTCGCCAAGGGCGGCGACATCGTCGAGGCCGCCACGGTCTCGATTTCTTACTATGGAGGCAGCCACACCTACTACTGCACAAAGGCCAACCAAGCGTGGACGGGCCTTCCTCGGAATTCGGGAACCTCGAACGGTTTCCTCATGAGGTACGAGTAACCCGTGGCAACTCCGACACTTTACGATCCCTCGACAGAGATGACGCCGCCCTTGCCCGGCGTAATCTTCGATCCAGGAAGCACGAACATCGGCGTCGCCTGTTCGATCACTTCGCTGTGGGATACGACGATGCCGTTCAGCATCGGCTGCATCCTCGCCGGCGTCGTGAGTAACACCACGGGCCAGGGCCAGATTTATCCCACGGGGAGAAACTGATGTCGGTCAACATCAAGCTCGCGCCGTATTCGCTCACCGCCGAGGTGCCCATCGCGTCGCTCTCGCCGGTCTCTGTCACCTATGCCAGCCGCGCGCAGCTCCCTTATCCGCCTGGGAACGTGAGGGTCAACGGCGCGGCTTTTCCGTCGACGACGTCGGGCGACGCGGTCATCACCTGGAACCATCGGTATCGGCTCGGTCCGTTCATCGTGGCGCAGGACGCGGCCGACGTCGCTGGAGGTCCGGAAGGGAACTACACGCTCGTTATCGTGATCAACGGCGTGACGATTCGCACGGTCACCGGGATCACGGGAAAGACGTACACCTACACTCGCGCGCAAAGGCTCATCGATAACTCGAATGCCAGTCTTCCGACGTCGATCACGATCACTCCCGTCAACGGGAGCCTGGTCGGAACGCCGCGGACTCTGACGTTCGTCATGGGGCCGTAAGCCCGGGGGTGTCCAAGTGAACGGACGAAAAAAGGCGGAGGAGACGCCGGAAGGTCGCATCGCCGCAGTCGCCGAGTCGCTGCGGCGCGAGTTCGAGAAGGCGTACCGAGAGCGAGGGAACGACGGACCGACGGAGCCGGACTACGCGGATTTCAGGGAAGCGCTCCGTCCGTACATTCACCGGGAGATGGTTGTCTTCGCCATCAAGCGGGTGAGGAAAAGTTCGGCGAAGGCTCTCACCGACATCGTGAAAGAGCTGGCCGAGGAGCTGAGGCAGTGGGAAATCCAGATCAAGGATTGACCGCGTGAGCCAGGTAATCATGTGGGTCATCGGCGTCGTCTTCGGCGCCGGCGGCGCGCTCGCCGTGCTTCGCCGCATGGGTCGCGACCTGAACGGTGTCGGCGGCCGGCAGCGCAGGTTCGAGAAGAACCTGGTCCTCGTCCTGATGGTGATCACGGAGAAACGTGAGGACCGCATGTTCCTCGCGCAATTTTTGAAGGACCCTTAACCATGAATTTTCCGCTGAGTGTCGACACGATCTCCGCAATCCTTGGACCCTATGGTCCGATCGATTCCGTCCGCGCGAACTGGCCGCTAGTCGAAGCGGCGCTCGACGCCGCCGGAATCTATTCCGATCTGACGGCCGTCGGCGTGATCTCAACGATCGCGGTCGAGACCGGCTGCTTTTCGCCGATCAAGGAACGCGGCGGTCCGGCGTATCTGACCGACGTCTACGAAAACAGGAAAGACCTCGGCAACGATCAACCGGGCGACGGCGCGAAGTTCCGCGGGCGCGGGTTCGTCCAGATCACCGGCAGGTGGGACTACGACCATTTCGGAACCGAGACCGGGCACGACCTGGTAGGGAATCCGGATCTCGCGCTCGACCCGGCCATCGCCGCCGACATCCTCGCGCTGTTCTTCAAGGAGCGCCACATCCCCTATTTCGCGGACGCGAAAAATTGGGCGATGGTCCGCAAGCGCGTTGACGGCGGACTGAATGGCTGGCCACGTTTTTCGGACGCGGTGACGAAGCTGCTCGCCGCGCTGAATCTAAACCCGGCAGCGGCCGGGATTTCACAGGAGGCAAAGATATGACTCACTTGCTCATCATCGGTCTGGCAGCCGTCGGAGGAATCTGCGTCGGAGCTATTTTGCACGCCTACTTCGCGAAGGAAGCGGCTGCTTCGAAGACCGAGGTCCAGAGCTGGGCCGAAGAAATCAGGAAAGCGCTGGCCGCCGATGCCGCGTCGGTCAGAGGCAGGATGGAAACGCTCGTCGCAAAACTCGAAGCCAAACTATAGAGGCGCCCGATGTCCTGGCTTCGCGATGCAGCGCACAAGATCCTGCAGATCACCCACGGGAGGACGACGGCGTTCTTCATCGCGTTTTTCATTTCTGGAAACGTGCTCGCCTACCTGGACAAGCTCGGCACGACCTACGTGTATTTCATGGGAACGCTCGGCGGTCTCGTCCTCGGTCATTCCGTGAAGGAGGACCTTATCGAACTGAAAAACCGGGCGGCAGGTGGGCCGCCTCCCGAAAGGAGTCCGGATGCTGACCATTAGGCAGAAGTGGGAAATCGCGGGAGCGGCTCTCGCGATCGTCCTGTGCGGGATCCTCGGCGGGTCGTGGCTCGGCGCGCGCGAGGAAGGGATTCGCATGAAGGCGACCATCGACGCGCAGAACCAGGTGATAGCGACAGCCGCGAAGCAGGTCAAGGACATCCAGGACGCCGAGGCCGTCCGGGACAAGGTCACCGCGGCGAACGTCGCCGCTCTGCAGGCAGCCGCGGCGCATCAAACGACGCCTGCCGAAATAGCGGCATGGATTCCGAAGCAGCTCCCCACGCCGCAGCCGATCACGTTCACGATCCCCGCCGCAACGCCGGCAAACCCCACGCCGGCAGCCGTCGCGACCGTCCCGCAGGCCGATCTCCCCGCGCTCCGGGACCAGATCTCGCAATGCCAGGTCTGCGCCGTGAAGCTGTCGACCGCGGAGTCCGATCTCGCCGGGAAGGACGAGCAGCTCACGCTCAAAACAAACGAGCTGACGGCCATGACGAAGGAACGGGACGCGGCCGTCACCGCGTCCAAGGGCGGGGGATTCTGGTCACGCTTCAAACACGACCTGAAAGTCATCGCCATCACCGCCGGCGTCGTGGCGATCGCGGCTGTCGCCGTCGCGAAAAAGTAGGATTCCCACAGGCCGAGTCTTTTTGCACAAGGGCAAGGACGGAGTTCTATTGACACGTTGTGCGCACATGCATTACCGTGTCGGCCGTGGCAAGCCCCTCCAAGCGGTCCAACGGAAACGGCGCGGACGACCAGCGCGAAGACCGAATCTTCGTGCGGGTGAACGCGGCCGAGAAAAAGAAGTTCGAACGCCTCGCGCGCTTCCTGCACACCGACCTCAGTGAAATCGTCAGGCAGACTCTCCATCTGAAAGCCGACCAGTACCTGCTTCACGAGCGGCTCTCCAAACTCAAAAAGGCGGGGGGCTAACGAATGTTCCTCCGGTTCCTTCCTACCTGTTTCATCCCCGAGCAATCGCAACATAATATTCACAGGTGGGATACGTCCCGAAGTGGTAATCACGAAGTAACGGGCGGGACGCATCAGGCGGATTCCAAAAGGTTTCGGAGGGACTCCCGGAAGTCTTCGAGCCGCTGCGGTCCTGGTTTCTCCGGCTCCGCCAGGCGTTGCAATTCGGTTATCGTTTCTGACCTGGTTACCAGGGCCATCAGCTCCGGTCCATGCTTCAGGAACCATTCGACGAGGAGCGCCTCCGCGCGTTTCTCCGCCCAGCTATCCATCAATTCGATGAGTTCCTTCCGGCGGTTCGCTGCGTCTCCCAGCCGATCGATAACGACGTTTTCGAGCGCGACCTGCGAGCCGTACAGAAGGTACTCCAGGAAATCGGGCGTGTTCATCATCGCGTTCTCTCCTGTGCGAGCGCGGGTCCTCGCGACGCTCGGTGCGCGTTGCCGACAATGGCAAGTGAGAGGTGTATGAAGCAAGGGAATTAGCAAAGGTTACATAAAACATTTCGAGAAATGGCGAATTAGCAACGTAGTGGATGTGCGAAGTCTTGGTGTGATTTCCCGGCCAGGGAGAACCGATGCCGAAACGATCCGAAGACGACCGCTGGGACTCGCCGTTCGCGACCTTCGTCGATTCCTACGGCGTCGATCTGCTCGCCGCACGGCTGAACGTCACCCGCGACGCGATCTACAAGTGGGTCGCCGGCACGTCGAGTCTTCGCCTTGTCCGCGCTCGCAAGATCCAGCTGCTCGCCAAGCGCCGGCGCATCGCTCTTTCGCTCGATGAAATTTATCAGCATTTCCACGAGGCGCGAGGAAGTCGTCCCCCTCGCACCTCATCCCGTAAACCCGAACCAGCGCGCGCCTGACGGCGCGTTCCACCTTGGCCAACCGCCAGGAGAGGAGCGATCAGATGGAAGAAAGAGAAGACGTAAGTCTCAGCAACCTATGCGGCGGCGCGATCGAGGAGGTCTTCCAGAAAGAGTTTGCGGCCGTCCTCGCCAACATCGCCGACGTCAACACGAACCCCGAAGCGAAACGAAAAATCACCCTGGAATTCACCATCGCTCCGTTCGAGGACCGCTCCGGAGCGCAGGTCACATTTGCCTGCAAGTCGAAGACGGTTCCGGTCGAAGCGGTCAAGGGCACGGTGTTTCTGCAGCGTCGCGGGCTGGTCATGGTCGCGGTGCCGCACGATCCGAAGCAGCCGGGACTGTTCTCGCCGCAGGCGGGCACGAAACCGAGTTAGGCCACGGAGTTCAATCCTGAAGGGAAGAGGGAATCATGATCAAAGAAGCGATTGACCGCGTCCTCCAGCTCGCGGTTCCGAACCAGATCAAAATCGGCGACCTGCTTTACGCCGACAAAACGATGGAGCTCATCAGGCCGCCGGCGCCGGGCACGGTCGATGTCTTCACGCTGCAGGGAATCGTCGATCTCTACACGCAGCAGCTCGACGACATGCAGAAAAGCGGCGACGTCCTGTTCCACGTCACGAGTTCCACGAGCGTCGAAGTAATCTCGCGCGCGTCGGACGAATACGGGCGGCGGCGCTGCTGGGCCCGGGCGATCTATCCGAAGCTCATCAAGACGTTCCCGTTCGGGTCGTGGCTCGATACCGAGTCGTTCATCATCGGCTGCCAGGCCGGTTTCCAGCGGACGAAAATCGAGAATGAGGACGGGACTTTCGCTCTCGACCTCGACTACGTCCTCAAGGTCGCGTCCGCGATCACGGCGGAGGCAATCGAAACGTCGGACGACGACGGGATCTCGCAGAAGGTCGCGACTCGCCGTGGCGTGGTGCTGAAGGAACAGACGAACCTGAAGCCGCGGGTCAATCTCGCTCCCTACCGCACGTTCGCCGAAATCGACCAGCAGCTCTCGCAGTTCGTCTTCCGGGCCAGAATTGGAAATGACTCCGTCAATCTCGCTCTGTTCGAGGCCGACGGCGGTCGCTGGCATCTCTCGGCCATCGCCGAGATCGCGGAATGGCTGACGCAAAAAAGCGGCGGAAAGGTTCCGGTCATCAGCTAGTGGCCATCCGGGGCATTTTCGAGCGTCCGCCGCGCAGCAGAACTTGGTGGATTTCCTACTGCGACGTCGAAGGCAAACGCCACAGGGAGAAAATCGGCCGCCGTTCTGCTGCGCTCGATGCGCTCGCGCGCCGCCGGATGGAAGTGAAGGACGGAAGGTTCATCCCGCCAAAAAAGGGAGCGCGCCTCACATTTCGCGAGCTGGCCATGGCCGCGATGGTTCGCAAGAAACTGAGGCTCGCTCCCCTCTCCTACCGTTCCGACGGCGAACGGCTCGACGTGCTGCTACGTCTCATCGGCAACGTACCGGCCGACCGGCTCACGCCGGCGCGCATCGAGGAAACCCTCGCTGCGCTCATCGTCCAGCGCGGCATCAAAAAGGCCACGGCGAACCGTTACCACGCGCTCGGCAGCAGCGTGTACAAATTCGCGGTCGACGCCGGAAAGCTGCAGTTCAATCCATTCTCCAAGGTCCGGCGGTTCCCGGAAAAAGCCTCGCGCCTGCGTTTTTTGAGCAAGGACGAAGAGTTCGCGCTTCGGAAGGCGATCGCGGATCCCGACGACCAGTCGATCACAAGGGAAGTCTGTCAGGCCCACATCGCCGAGTTCGACCTCGCGCTCAATTCCGGGATGCGTCGCGGCGAGCAATTTTTCGCCAAGTGGAGCGACGTCGACTACGAGCGGCGACTGCTCTCCGTCGTGGGCAAGACGGGACCGCGGCACATTCGCCTGAACAAGGCCGCGCTGAACGCGCTGAAGGATCTCGACCGTCTCAAGGAACGGAAGGAATCCCCGAAATATATCTGCCCAGACGCGTCGGATGAAATCCAGCGCGATTCCCGCACGTGGCTGAACGACGCGCTGAAGAAAGCCAAGGTCTCTAATTTCCGCTGGCACGATCTCCGTCACACGTTCGCTTCGCGCTCCATCGCCGCCGGCGTCAGCATCGCTGCGCTGCAGGAGCTACTCGGCCACAAAACGATTCAGATGACCATGCGCTATGCGCACCTCGCGCCGAGTCATCTGCAGGACGCCGTCGAAAAAATGAACGAGGAGGTCCCGGCGTGATTTTGAAGCCCGACTCATCGACCAGTCCCGAATACGTGGAACTCGAGTCCGGTTTGATCGTTCCGGAATGGGTCGCCGAAGAAAAGTTTGCTGCGCGCCGGCCGCGGGCGGTCGACCTGTTTTGCGGTTGCGGAGGGATGTCGCTCGGAATGATTCAGGGAGGCTTCGAAGTAGTCGCCGCGGCCGAGATCGATTTGCTGTCGACCGTCACGTACATGCACAACCTCGGCAGCTATCCATGCGAGTTCCACTTCGTCGAGCCGGCCGACGGCGAGCGCCTGGAAAAATATCTCAAGAAGGAAATGCTGCGCGGAGACGGAATCCACGAGTGCTTCGTCTCCGGCGGAAACCGCCAGGCGCTCGGCGACTTTCCGGGAGTCGGCCATTTTTTTCTCGGCGACGTTCGAAAGCTGAAGGGGAGCGACGTCCTCCGCGCGATCGGGCTGAAGCGAGGCGAGCTAGATTGCGTTTGCGGCGGTCCGCCGTGCCAGGGGTTCACGTTCGCGGGAAAGCGCCAGATCCACGATCCGCGGAATTCGCTTGTGTTTGAGTTCGCGCGCCTGGTCGTGGAGATGCTCCCGAAGACCATCGTGTTTGAGAACGTGCCGGGCATTCTCCACATGGTCACTCCGGAGGGCATCCCCGTCATGGATCTGTTCTGCAGGATCCTGCAGGACGGCGGATTCGCCGGCGTCGACGCGTTGAAGCAAACGATCGAATCTCAGCGCGGAGCCGTAGGTATGCTTCGCGTGAAAATGCCGCGCAAAAAGAAAGCGGAGAAGCCCGGGCCGAAGAAAGAGCCGCGCTCGACGCAGAGGAGGCTGTTCGCGTGAAATCTCCGCTCCGCTGGTTCATCGAGCGTCTCACCTGGTCGAAGTGCTGCCAATGCGGGCAGCGCTCGCGCCTGGAAACGATTTGCTGCGAACGATGCGGTCACAGGTTTTGCGCGGTCTGCCGCGGCGAGCAGACGGGAAGAGGCTACGCATGAAATTCCGGCTTGAACTGACAGGCTCGCAGCTGATGGCGCTGCGCACGGTCCTCGTCGAAGCGATCCGTCTCCCGGGCGGAATCACGGCGCACGTGGATTGCTCGCAGGATCCGCCGGTTGAAACGAAGCCCGAGGACCTCTTGACGCTGACGATGAATGCGCGCGCCGTGAAAGAGAGCTCCGATGCCTGAAAAACTCCTGCTGAAGATCCCCGTGATCGCCGAGGCGCTGACCTGGATGACGGTCCTCGGCTCGATTCAGCTCGCGCTCCGTCACCCCGAGAATCAAGGCCCGTCGGCCAAGATTGCCCGGCAGTTCGCTCGGCAGCTCGCCGACAAACTGCTCGAGGAGGGCATCCTTTCCACCGAGGAAATCGCGCTCATGCTCCGCGACGAAATGCGCTCGGCGAACCGGAGGACTCCGTGAAGCGCTTAACCGCACCTCAACTGAAGATTCTCTACGCGCTTCGCGGCACGGGGCTGTACGTCGGCAAAGACGCGCTCTATCGCGGAAGGATCATCGAACAGTTCCCGCTCCGGACGCGCCTCCACCTTCGCAAACGCGGGCTGATCGAGTACTCAGCCGCTGGGCAGTGGCACCTGACGGAAGCCGGCAGGGATTTCGTTTACAGGCGGAAAAACCCAGGCGCCATCAAAGGAGCGACTCCATGACGCGCGGTCTGATCCACATCGGGTGCGTGAAGATGACGCCGCCGTCGACGAGGGAATCGCCGTGGCTGTTCGTGACGCTCCACGACGCGCGGGAGTTTTCACTGATCTCTGGTCGCGAGTTGTGGGCAGTCATCAGGTTCGATCCGAGCCTGTATCACGTCTGGCCAGGCGGCCGGGCCGAGGTCTACCCGGCGGAGGTCCGCGAAAAATGGGCGGCGCGCCGGCCGAAAAACCTTGGCACCAGCAGTGGCACTAGCCGTGAGAGCGATTTTTCGCGGCCTGCATCTAGTGAGAAGCGCAAGGGTTAGGACCTAGCGGGAAAGTCTGACAGGACTATGGGTCCTGTGAATTTGGAGGCGAAATGAGCGAAAACGAGGGGCGCAGGAAGGACGGCTACGGCGGCGAGGTTCCGTGGGCGAACCCGATCCCGGACGAAGGTTCAGACGCTCCCCTGGTGTCACCAAACGCCGGGAAAGTGGCACCTGGCGAGGGCGGCGATTGGTGTCTCCTTTGTGGGCGAAACGTCGGCACTCCGCACGAACACGGTCCTCTCGGCCTAACGCCGGATCCGCGACTTAAGGCTCAGGCGCCGGCTGAAGTGGAGCCTGAGACCTGGCCGGAGATCCCCGCGGATTTCGTGAACCCGCTCGTTTTTCGTGACGCCAATCTCGGCATCGTGCTGGTCTCCGGTCCTCAGGGCGACCAGACGATCTGGCGAAAGCATGGCTCAATGATCTCCGGCTTCCATTGGTGCCTCGCCCGCAAGGTCGACGAGCGCGACGGGTTTCGAATGGTGGACGCGCTGAACCGGCCGACGTATCCCGTTCCCATTCCGGGTACGATCGCACCCAAATTGGGTGCGGAGCCTCTCCCTGGAGGCTCGCTCCGGCCGAAGCACGAATCTCCGGAGCCTCAAACCAAGGAAGAAAATCGGAAGTCTTGGAAAGCCGGCGACCGCGTTTGCTTCGCCCACCAGCCGCTCGGTCCGGCTCACACCGTGACGCGCCTCGTCCCGAACACGGAGATGCTCGAGCTGGACGACCTGACCGGCGCGTTCGCGAGAACAATTTTTGTTCCGGCGCCGGCGGAGCCCGTCACGCTTCCGCCGATCGAGGTCGAGCCGAAAAAAAACCGCGCTAAGCAGGAGCTGACCAGAATCGAACTCGAGCGGTTCGTGGCGACTCTCGATACCCCCCTTCAGGATGCTTTCACCATCGTCTACGGAGCCGTGCTTTCGATCGAGGACACTCTGACGAACGACTTCCAGGTCGCCTCAGGAATGTTTGAGGCGGTCCGAAAAGTCGCCAGGAATCAGGGGCTCTGTTCGACTCCGGATCCCGAGGCTCACCCCATCTCCGCCGGGGAAATCGAACGGCTGCGCGCCGAGGTAGCTCGTCTCACCGCGCTCATCAACACGCCGGAGATCGTCGACTTCGTGAAAGCCGTCCAGATCGAGGCGGTTCATCAGCGCGAGCGCTGGCCGGCTGACCAGGACGCGCAAAAATCCCGCGAGGAATGGTTCTGGACGCTCGGCTACCTGGCCGGCAAAGCGCTCGCCGCGCAGCGTCACGGCGATCCCGAAAAATTCGCGCATCACCTGATTTCCAGCGCGGCGCTGCTCTGCAATTGGCACGCGCACGCGGTCAAAAAGTGAGGAGGCGGAGATGGAGATCCAAGGTTTGACTCAGGACGGGATGGCTCTTTTCCAGGCCATGCGGAAACACCCGAACACAGCGTTCGAGCCTATGGGCGAAGCCAGCGCGTTCCGCGAACTGTTCGAAAGGGGAATCATCGTGAGTCATCCCACGGCGAAAGACTGCTACACGCTTTCCGAAGCCGCCCGCGGCATAGTTTCGATCGACATCGATTCCGGCGCACGGTTCAGCGTTAAGAAAACTCCGACCGGGCCGGAGCTGAAATTCGGCGATTGCATCGTTCGAGAGTGGCTAGGAACCAACTACAACGCTCAGGCTGAGGCTTTCTGCGCGCGTCTGAATCTGTTGCTCGACGGCAAGGAGTGAGGAGGCGGAAATGGCGAACTTAATCGAAGCGATCCAGTCCGAGTGCAATCGCGTGCGTGGGGCGATCCCGCACTACGAAGAGCTCGGTCCTGTCGGAGCGTTCGGAGCTGCAGCTCTGCGCGCCGCGGTCAAAGAGGGCGAGGACTCTATCGCGTCGGGTGACGTCACGCGAATGGTCTCCGCGCTTCAGGGGCTTCGCGATTGCAGCGAGTGAGGAGGCGGAGATGGGCGACATCGAACTCGATTATCCCGGCTTTTTCAGCAGCCGTGATCTGTCGCAAAAGGCGGGGGCATCGGACGGGACGAACGCGGAGAGGGTCTGCGAAGACTGCGGAGAGCCGACTCCGACGCGCCGGTTTCGCTGTCGCGATTGCGGGAAGCTCGTTTGCGCCTGGTGCTCCGGGCACGTTCATCGGACTCGAAACGACTGAGGAGGCGGAGATGGAAAAGCAATGTCCGACGTGCGGTCACAGGCTGCTCGGAACATTTCAGGTGGAGGACCTCGCGAAAGGCGCGTACTCCGCGTACGGGCTTTCGACGAACAACAAAAATTTCCGCGGCGAGGAAATGCCGACCTGGGAAGCGCTTCCTCTGCCGATCCAGACGGCCTGGAAAGCGGCTGCAAAGTCTGTTTTCGACGTGATCACCTGAGGAGGAGTTTATGAATCACCAGGTTCAGATGTGGGTTTTTCCGCTGGTCGCTCTCATCGTCGGCCTGCTCGTCTTCGGAACCTCTAAAGACAAGTGGGCGACGATCGGCGGCTACGTTTTTCTGTGCGGGTTTTTCATCGTGCTGTGGCTCGTATCGTTCGGGCCAGCGGTAATTCGATAGGAGGCGGCGATGCTGGAGCGCTGCGATTTCAGGTTCGGCAAGGACGGTCCGTTTTGCCAGAAGTCGAAAAACCACGAAGGCTCTCACACCTGGTCGAGCGCCGTCGCTCTCAGAGAAAAAAGCATCGTCCCTCGTCCATCGGCGGAGGCGGACGATGCGCTGGGCACGCCGTTTTTGTGGCGCGACGAACACCACGACTGAGGAGGGTGAAATGAAGATGGAACGCTTCCGCGAAATTGTCGGCAACCTGATTTTTTGGCTGATGCTTCTAGCGATGCTCATCGGCCTGATGTGGTTTCTTCACCCGAATAGCTAAGGAGAGAGCCGTGCCCAACATCATCGTCGAACTCCGCGCGGAAATGACGCGCGTGCGCCAGATCCTCGGAAGGCTCGATCCGCAGCAGCGGGTCTACGCTTCGAATTGCGTCCGTTTCGCCGAGGAAAATATCTGTCTGAACTCGCTCGAGGGAATGCAGGAATCGCTCTCCGATCTCCGAGCGATCCGCATTCAGCCTCAGGACGCCGCCTGATGGAACCGAAACAGATGCTCCGAAACCACCTGCTCGCCGCGACCATGCGCAACAGGTGGGAAACGCTGACCGAAATGGTTCGCGCGCTCACGAAGGAAACCGGCGCGCGTTTCTCACGGGCGGACGTCGCGACCTGGCTCAGGCAGCTTGCCGAGGACGGAGTTCACAGGCTCGCTTATCAAACGCGCCTGCCAAGCGGTCACATGGAATACCGGCTTTTCGTGCGGGAGGAAAAAGTAGGGCGGGTTCCTCAATCGGGGAGGCGTGCGATTCCGTTGCCATTGAAGGGCGACCGGAAGGTTTGATTCAGCGGAGGCGTCTCTGCGCCTCGCGCCGA
>Ga0210387_10000407_pt1 | contig 30493 bp, 47 predicted proteins | sample IncBWC7OmetaG_FD_160108 | JGI IMG/M metagenome (GOLD analysis project Ga0210387, IMG submission 160108) | Forest soil microbial communities from Barre Woods Harvard Forest LTER site, Petersham, Massachusetts, United States - Inc-BW-C-7-O ... | reverse complement strand
ACGAGTAAAAGATAAGCGTCTGACTTACCATAAGCTCGTTTCTTGCGCCAAGTGATTAGGTCATATAATTGAAGTCCAGACTTCTCTTCAATCTCTGATATCCACTTTAGGAAAAGACGGTTATTTGGAGTCCCGATTCCGCCCCATACATAAGCGGTTCCTCCAGGAACTAGGATTCTTTCGATAATCTTAGTCAATAACTCATACTTGGCTAGAGTCCATTCTAGATCCCATTTAGTATCTAGTATTTTGCCATATGGCGGGTCTGTCACAATGAGCGGAATGAAGTCTGATTTCCACTGATTAGTAACCTCGAAACAATTCCCTCTTATTACTTGGCATTGATAAGATCCTGGATTGTTATTATGCCATTGGATAGCCTTATCTGTCTCGTACGAATGATCGAATTCACAATCTCCACATTGTTCAAAGTCATTTGGTAATATCATGTTTCCAATATTTACATCTTGCATTTTGTGGGTATCACTCTCTTGCATTGGTACGCGCATTGACATGTCTCATCTAGCCGGCCCGCAGGGCCCTACCAGTAGTCGGTTAGGTCTCCGTCCGGCTGCTCTTTGAGTAGCTGCTCCGCGTCTTTGAGCGCCTTAGCATCCTCGCTGACAGCCACTCTATCGTAAGGATGACTCTGCTCCGTCCCTGGCAACCTCCGGACAGTCAACGAAATCCCATCCTTCTCCACGCCGGAGCGCTTAGGCATCGGCGCGAAACTCATCTCCACTTTTCGAGTAATCCACTGCCCGTACCGCGGAGCCTGTCCCTTGCCGTTGGCTCGCTTGTATTGAAATGCCCCCGGCTTTCCACTCTGCGAGATACTGCTTTTCGCCCCACAAAAACGGGAAACGTTTGTTACAGAAATTGTTTGTGTAATATCTTCCATAGGCCATGCTTCTACTAACCTTTTCCAATTCTCTAGAATTACTCCTTTTCCAACTCCTCTTCCTCGTACATCCTTAATCTCTTCTTTCGTAGGATTGAGCGGAAAGTAAATTCCAGGTCTCGCGAAAAACATCCCCTTAGAAATGATTTTTTCTTCCCATCCTCCAAGCGGCTTATCTACCCCAAAAGTCCCGGTATCCAGCGGCTTTGGAGTCTTCAATCTTTCTCTAGTAGCGAGCCCATCCGTTGCACACATAAGCGCATTTCTTCTATCCTTATGTAATCCAATCAATTCCAGCAATTGTGCCCTAGTCCCGCTCGTAATCATTCCCGCCCAAAGCCATGAATTGTACAGAGCATTGCCAACACTTTGGGCCAGCTTACCGTAACAGCTATTGCATCCAAGTTTGATGACGATGCCTGGTCCTTCTTTTCCGATACGGAGACGCTCCAAGTAGTATTCTGGAATTTTAGCAAACGGTCGACAGTCACATTCGCATTCGTAAATCCAAGCTTCTTTGAATTTGACATTATCAAATAACCGTTCGCCTGTCAAGTATTCGTCTTTGTAGACCCACCCTCCGCCGGATTCGACTGGAAAGCAGATGGTACCAAACCGGTCTCTAAAAGGAAATGGGCCCCATGGCAAGTTTGGACTTTGGCTCAATTCATAATGAACAAGCGCAGCCACCACATTCGGTTTTTCCAGCGCTCTTCTTGCTCTAACAAGTCTCCACCGGCCATGTTGAAGGCATGGTAAAAAATACAACTGATATGGATAGGCGGAAGATATATCATAAATATAGACTTTCTCATTGACTCGGCCGATAACCGAGTTTTCAAATCTTCCGCCAAAGAACGCGGAAGCGATAGCATGATTCATTTCTTTGGATTGTACAGTCTTTAGCTTATCTCGAATGTTCATCACATCGAGCATAGCTGCAGCACTCGACCCGGCTCCGTAATAGCTCTTGAGTACAAGTCCAGCTTTCTCGTGAGCCTCGGTCAGACGCTTAGCAAGTTCGGCCATGCAAATACATTCATCAAAACAATATTCTTTGACACTCTGGAAGTCCAGCTTATCGAAGTCTGCACGTTGGTCCTTCATGTGCGTCATGCGATCGATAAGTTCTTTGTCTCCTACTTTCCAGTCTTTGAGAGCGTTGACAAACTTGCCTTGAAAGAACTTGAAGATATCCCAAATAATCGTTTTCTTGGCGCCACGTGCTACCCAGAACTTTGCTCCCTGGTAGTTCAATCGGTAGCCATTCCAGACTTCTGGTGCCGGTCCTTTGGCTACCTGTTCTGCGGAGCGCTGGCGAAGCTCGGGACGGAAGAGACGATAGAGAATCTCGTTATCTACATCCTTCAATATTTTTGTGAGATCGTATCCAAAGCTATAAGCGAAAACTTTGGTATTTTTCTTAGGTAAAGCTAGGATAAAGTCCAAACATTCTATGGTAGTGAGTCCCCCTGGATTTTCGACAGAGGAACGAAAATCACCATCAGAACTAGCGCACGCAAGAAATACGTACTTATGGTGTTTCTTCCCTTGGCCCTCTCCGTCGATTCCGAGGTATTGGAAATCTTGGTCATAGTCTAGTTTCTTCATTTGCCGTATATGGTATTAGAAACTGGAAACATCTTTAAATCAGGTGGCGCGGCTGGTACTACGATAGCAGCCTTATCTACTTCTCTAGCAAGCTGCAAAACTCTAGTTTGAGCTTCAGACTCCACCATGACAACAGGAGGACCCTGTTTTGGACTGGAGTTTAAATGTCCTGCTGATATCCTACAAGGATAGACTATTAGGAAAATCATCCCCATCCCTCCTTCTTGACAGAGTCCAGTCTTCTATCCAATTTATCCTGTTTAGCCATCTTCCCCGCTGATACAGAATCCAGCATCCTGCCACACACGCACTTGAAGTATCGTCCCGTAACCTTATCTCGGACGATTCCTCGATTGTAGCACATGGCACAACGGGTTTGACGGAACATTATTTACAATAGTCCAGCTTTAATCATCTCGTTTTCTAAATTTTTTATCGCCCCTCTCACATCGACAATTTCTCTCCTTACCCAATCTGCGTTAGTTTCTTGCTTTTCTTCTGGCAATTCTGGATTAGTAGAAGACCATCCAAATCGTATTGATTTTCCTATTGCGGCAGACAATTCGCCCATTTCTTCTATTGCTTTTCCAATTGCAAAATCCAATCCTGGACGCATATATTTTTTGGTAGTCATATGGTATTTTTACTTTCTCAGTATATCTTCAGGTAACGGTTCCTTGTATCTTTTGGTATTTTTACTTTCTCAGTATATCTTCAGGTAACGGTTCCTTGTATCTTTTGGTATTCTTAGGATGTGTAGAAATACAGACTTTCTCATTTATGTCATAGGCCCATAGTTTGTCTGTATGTGCATGCGGCCCTTCATGTCCAAACTCCAGTACGCATCGTCTATCAGGTATAGTATCATTGCACCTGGTCATGCTACATATTCTCCAGGTCCTACGTATAAGAATAAAGAATAGACTTCCCTAGGCGCTAACCCGGTATGGGAAGCCACTTGCGCATACGCTTGATCTGCATTGTATCCCCTCAACTTCAGTGCCTTGACAATGCGTCCCGCATGCTCGGTAGCCGTCTCAAATATCATGCGCGCTGGCAAATTATCCATGGCGATTTCTTGCTGGTATCGTTTGAGGTATTGCTCTGTATATCCTTCTTGAATTTTTAGTTTCTCTTCTAGTTCTTTAATGGTCTTGATAAGATGATGTCTGTCTTTCTTAGATACAGAGAGCTTGCGCCGAGTGACCCACCCCTTTTTCGCCGCTTGACTTCGCTTTTTGAATAACGATTTGGCACTGCGTGCCTGCTTAATACGAGATTTCTTTTTCTGTACTAAGGTCTTTTTTACCGGCTTCTTGGTAACCGGACTCTTCCGTTTCTTGACGCTTTTTCGTTGCTTCTTTTTTGTAGCCACTATCGTCAACCATCCTTGACAAGTGTCTAAACGTGTGTTATGTTTACGTTACCGAATCGCCAGTCCCTCCTAGCGACTCGGTACTTTGTCCAGCCCTGGTGTCCTCCGCCATCCCCGGAGCGATGTCGGGGCTGGACTCTATTGGAGGCGGAAATCTCCAATTCTCCGTCTGCTCTTGCATGTATCGAGCAAGTAGAATTGAAAATCCTACATACGAAAAAACCATATTCTTAGGAATTTCAGAGTCTGGTTTTCCTTGCTCTAGGCTACGTGCCAGCGCCATCGCCATAGGTGTAGTAATGCGCTTTGGTCGCTCGGTAGGGCATGCACGACACGTTGAAAGTATAGACTTCTCTTCGCCATTGAATACGTGACAGCTAGGACAGTGCCAACCTTCGAGTATCATCGTTGCGCTAGGCTCAATAGTGAGAGTTTTTGAATTTTCAAAATACTACCATGGGTAGCGGCAATATTCTGGAGCCCTTGTGCGCAGTTTCCGCAAGTCTCGACGGTATCCCCATCCTTGAAAGTGACGATATGGGTGACGTCTTGTGTGCAGAGATTATCCGATGCACGGACGATGGCGCGGCACTTCCCACGCGTCATGCGAGCCCCTCTTGTCTAGCCATCTCATCCACAATATAATGCATGTATGCGGAGACAGAGAGTGGCGCCTCCCCATGATTCGCGCGCCGTGCATTTTCAATATTGACAAGTTGGATGATAACAGAGCGATGGCGCGGTAGGATGCTGATCGATCCCGGAATCACCGTACCACGTTCCCGCAATTTGCTGGTATGTCCGCCTGGCATAAAAATTACCCTTCTCTTATTTAGCCTCACCGCAGGTGACACGGATAGGACTCGAACCTACCAAGCTTGTCTACAGCCCTTGCTCCCGCAAGCCGCGTCAAGTGACCCCTTAGGGGGGTCAGTCCGCACCTGCGGTGCAGCTAGACGGGGGGAGCCTAGACTCCTCCGCTAGGTACTCTAAAACGGCAAATCGTCGTCCGTGATAGCTGTAGCCTGCCGCGGAGCCGGCTTGCTAAACTTCCGCATGTCCTTTTCAATAGGAAGTTTCTGGCCCTGCCCTTTGGACATGACCTTGAAAAGCTTCATGGGGTTAGGTTTGCCGGTATTCTTTTCTCCGTCTTCGTACATGTAGACGGGAATACCGCCAAGCGCCTTGAGAGCAGACATACCAGGCTTAGTCCAAATCCCTATTTTCTGCCCCTTGCCGCCAAGCACGACTTCTTTTTCGTCGGTATCGCTCGGCTTGAAAAGCTCGCAGGGATCGACCAACTCTCCGACGAGAAGCGTACTCGGCTTTTTCTCGTCAATGTTGGAATCGAAAATGCGGACGAATCGAGGGATAAAATGCACCGCTCCCTCTCCCGTCCAAAACCCAACGATGTCTCCCGATTGTTCCGTATACCCCGCCGGTACCTGATACCCGCCACCTGCGGTGGGGCTAGTGTGAGAAGCTTGATTAGACATTTTTCTGGTTCCTTCTTCTACAAAACCCTCTCAAGTCTTGTAGCCTTCATGTAGTGACCTTGTGAAACTCGTTTTCTAAGCAGTCTCTCCGCACTTTCTTTGGAGAGACTGTAAATCATTCCTACTTCTTTTTCCGAATATTGCATACTCCCTTCGTCATCATATACAGGCGCCATGAGACGGAACGCCAATAAGTTTGGATTCTTTCCGACAAGTTCTTTATATTCTATTTCCCCTGGTACTGGACAAACCGCATGAGAAACTAAACTCTCTCCAGGCTCCCAACAGACGTTATCTCCAGTATTTATTTCCCCTTGACAGGCGCTGCATACCGTGCTATAAGAGGATTTGACAATCATCGTTTATTGATGAGTACGACGATATCATACTGTCATGATAATGTCAAGTAGGTGACGGACGATTTGTAATACCTATACCTACATCGGAGATACGATGCCAAAGTCTCAATATTTACCGATTCGTCCCTGGCATACCATTGAAAAAGATTTAGACCCTTACCAAGTCATGGTGCGAGAACTGTTCCTGATGGCCATGATTATCCGGAGAGACTGGACTTCGGATGATACTACGAATGAGCAAGACCACGAATTGAATCGAATACATAATCAGATAAAGCGGATTGCGAAGAGGCTTTACAATGTCTTTGATGAAACTTCCAAAGTCCAAACTTCAAAAGCAGTGGTAGAACCTCGGAAGAAAGCACGAAAGAAGACGGACTCTAAGAAGAATTAATAAGGAGATTACGGACTATCATACGAAACTAATTTTCATGAGTGTGTCTGAGATACTTACTGGAATTCGGGATTTCATAACGGAGTTGAAAATAAAATGAGTGATAAGAAATTACAAATGGGTTATCCTGAAGAACAGGATTTGCAAGTTCCTGAAGTTCGTATTCTTCGTCAACTGAGAGAAAAAGACGAGCGCCATGCGTGGGATACGTATTGCGCTTCTTCTCCGTATTCAGATCCCAAACTTCAAGCGGTACATGCGGATAAAGTTCTAGAGGAACGTCGCAAACGTTGGGGTGGAGTCTAGACTTGTACCTCTCTACCCATCATGCAAACGGCGGAAACAGGTGCGCCACGGTCGCGTGTGAACGAGTAGCCCGCTTTCAAATCCAGTTTCCTGCAGCGCATGAAACGAAACATTTGTGCGGTGCATGTCTGGCGCGATGCGTGGAAGTTGTATTTCTGTTGAAAGAGATAATCGAAAAATGATACTCCAGTCAATCGTTCCGAACCGTATCCGCCAAGCGGGTACTGGCATCGAAGTTGTTACGACCGTATTCACGTTGGGGCCGATCAAGCTCGTCGTCATTGCCAATCTTCCGGATAACGGAGACTCGGGTACGAGCTATGTCAAGCTAGAGTTGGTGACCAGTGCGGATAGACGAGAGGTGGAGCCGATTTGGAATGTATGGGAGCAGAAGAAATGACGATAGAATTCAAACTTCTAGATCATGGCTATATCAAACTCATAGAGAATTGGGGGAGTGAAGAACGAATTATTGAAGCTGCTAGAATGTCAACAGGAAAAGGATTTCTTGGATGGGGAGAAGGTAATAAAGTTGGAGACGAAAAACTCCTAAAGTATCTTTATGAAAATGCGCATTCTACGCCATTTGAAATGGCTGGAATGATACTGGAAGTCAAAGCTCCAATCTTTGTTTTTCGTGAATGGCATCGTCATCGTACGCAATCCTATAACGAAATGTCCGCTCGCTATACGCCACTTCCGGACGAAAATTATATGCCTACGATTGACCGTCTCTTGACAAATTCAAAGACGAATAAACAAGCTGGTACTATTAAAGATTCTGAAGAACTTACGGTAGCTAAAGCACACGAATTTCAGAAGTCTATTTCTGCTCATTATTCTGTTGCGGAAGCTATTTATCAAGAAGCTCTTTCTTCTGGAGTCCCTAAGGAACTGGCTAGAATACATCTTCCGGTAGGACGCTACAGTCGCATGCGAGCATCCGCTAATCTTCGCAATTGGCTAGCTTTTATGACACTTCGTTGCGCTCCTACTGCACAAATGGAAATTAGACTTTATGCGGATAAAGTAGCTAATATCGTTTCTACTCTTTTTCCACGTACGTTTGATTTCTGGATTGAAAGGCAGTTTGGAAAATGAGCGACCTAACCCGCTCCAAACTCATCCGCTGCCATATCTGCCAATCTCCATGCGACGCGTACATGTTGCATGCGGATGAAACGGTGGAACTTTGGCAATTTGGATTCAATGTAAAACTGTCTTTCTGCACTTTCTATTGCGCACGGCAATATCACCGTGTGACAGGAAAGCAGATTTTCAACGGAAAGGGAGAGACGATTCTCGAAGCTGGATTGCCGTTGTATGTAATTGAAAGTACGGATACGGAGAGTCTATACTCTAAGGCGATAGAGACGATGGTGATAGAGTTACTGGAGGAATGCTATGCCCGATAGAGATATTTATATGGTACTATGCAATCAAGATTCAGGATGTGTATTCGTTAAAGAACTAGAATTTTTCCGTTCGCAAGGCGGTTTCCAATTACCTTGGGGAAGAAACTGGAAACCTGTTATCGCTGCGACTATCGAAGAAGCTAGAGAAGAAGGTTGTAAATTACCTGGAGCTAAACCTTATGAGCGTCAGGCAAAACCGTGAGTTATTCCGTTTGGCTCGACTTCGATAAGCCGATCACTTCCCTCGCCTACCCCGGCACAAATAAAATTCCCAAAACCTTCAAACCCCTAGGAAACCTTCCCGGAGTCTTTTACGAAGTGGGCGAAATGTCCAGTCGGCCACTGATGTTTCCGACGAAATCGGAGGCAGAGAAAGTGGCGAATTTGATACCGAAAGCGATTGTACAGAAAGAGGAGAATTTATAAAATGCGTATTTATGTTGCTAGCTCATGGCGTAATGTTTATCAACAAGACGTTGTAAAAGCTTTAGAAAAAGCTGGACATGCGGTATACGATTTTAAAAATCCGGCGCCAGGAGACAACGGTTTTAGCTGGCGTCAATGTGCTACAGAAGAGCAACTCAAAGATCCCAAAAAATATAGAGATGAAGTTCTTACACATCCTATAGCAAAAAGAGGATTCTCTTATGATATGTCCGCACTGGTATCTGCGGAGTGTACAATCTTAGTTCTCCCATGCGGGCGTAGTGCGCATCTTGAACTAGGATATGCTACCGGTATGGGACAGCGAACGATAGTCCTTTTAGATAATCCACTTAGTGAACCTGAACTTATGTATTTGATGAATACTATGATTTGTACCTCTCTTGAAGAGGTACTCATATCCTTACCAAAGGTCTAGCACTTGAGTCCACCCACCTACCGCGAAATCCCAATCGAGTTTACCGAAGGAGGAACCAGCGACCAGAAAGGCTTTTGGTAGGTGGGCAGACGCAAAAACTAGACTCTTAGATAATAGGGTCTACTCCTGACAGTTGCAAAATTTCATTCTCATACTCAGCGGGCGCCACATCCGTAACCTTGAGCATTTCCTTTTTGTAAGCGGATTCCGCTCTAGCGGCAAGGTCCCTAGCGTCACTCATCTTCAAATCCCGTTTCCCCATTCGCACCAAAATATCCACGTCTCCAATCCAGGCGGGCGTATGCACGGAAAGAAATCCGCGCTTGTGAAGCTTCGCGAGGAGAGTACCCATGGCGGTAGCACGACCCCTGGCCTTTTCGAGCCATGCGGAAGAGTTGGCAATTTGCGACTGGAGTAGAAGCAATCGTTTGTATCCATCCAAATGCTCTTCTACCGGCTTGCGCGATAGCTCAAATAGGTCTGCGACGGCTACACGTTTCCCGTTCTGGACTCCTTGAAACTCTCCGCCGTGTAGCCAATGAGAGAGAATACTAGAGTCTAGTTTTCCGAGACGTGCGTAATTTGCAATGCTCGTCGGAAGCTTTCCAAGCGCTACCGCCAAATCCGCCGGACTCATCTCCAGTTCCTCCGTACCCTTTTTGACCAAGCGAAAAATATCGGGCGGAGAGAGTTGGTCTCGGTTGGTATTCTCGCTAGCGTTCCGAAGAAAAGCTTCTTTCTCCGTCATGTGCGGTAAGAGCGTAGCGCGAATATGACCCGCCGGTAGCCCTGGAATTTCTAGCTTTTCTTCATTTCCATTGATAGCCGTAATGGCAGTGAATCTCCGAAACCCTGCGACGAGACTCCAAGGTTTCAAGCACATCTTGTAAAACGGCGGACTCGTGGGACGCACGTCCACGGGAGTATCTTGGCCGCGTGAGAGGATGTTGCGCGTGAGACCTTCCAATCCGGAGGACTCAGAGTCGGTCTCACTCACGATGGAGGAAAACGTGTTTGCGGGAGAACGAGAATTCCAACTGTAATCCGCGTCGATATCGGAGAGATGAATTACCTTGATTTCGTATTCCGTCATTTCATCCTCAGAACAGTATTGTACGAGTAGCGATGTACTACCAAGAAATACGACAATCAGAAAGTAGAGAAGAACAAATCTCATTTAGCCCCACCGCAGGTGGTCATGGGTTTTGCGGATCGTCGAAGAGCTTACCAAGTTCAGAAGTTGGAGTCTGAACTTCTTCAATCGCAGGCGGGTCAACAGGGTGCGGTGCGTGCCGTGCCGCCGTCTCCGATTGCAGTCTTTCAAACGAATTCGGAATTACCTTATTACTCGGCGCCGTGATTCCTGCGGGATGATTGCGCCTCTCCTGAATGAGTCTCTGCTCATGCTTGAGTCGTCCAAAGGACGGAGACGGCTGCCCCTTCTTTGGCTTGATGGCACTTGGACTCATGGGGGGACGGATGGGCATCGTCTTATGCTGCGGCGTAGGCGCTCCCGCTCCGGGGCCCGCGATGGGCGTAGCAGGCATCTTCTGTTCCCGGACGCTCGGCGGGAGAGGTGCCGGAACCGTCTTGACCGGGAGCGCGCTGCGAGCGGTTTTCATCATCGAAGACTGAAGTTGCTTGGTCATTCCGAGGAAAACCGCACTCTCTTTCCCTTCTTCAATATTGATAAAAAGTTCAGTAATCGGCTCGCCTTTTTCGTTGGCGGTCTTATTGACGTTGAAATCCGCTTCCGGAATCCGTAGCACCCACTGAGTCATTGAGATATCCTCCTTCTATTTAGCCGCACCGCAGGTGCCTTTACAAACCTAACTGAGTATGCTAGCATACTTACTATACGATGTCAAGCCGAATATGTATGTACTGCAAGCACCCTCTGTCCAAAAAAACTGGACAGTTGAACTGCCCAAAATGCAAAATGTTGAACTTACCAAACGCCGGTCCGGACGTAAAGCCAGAGTCTACACTTCTAAGTGAAGTGAAAGAAACCCAGACTACCAAGCGCTACGACGTTGGGATTTTCAATAAAATCTTTGGAGGAGGGATTGCGGAAACGAGTCTTTCCCTGATTGCTGGTCCGCCTGGCGCTGGAAAGACCAGTCTATTTCTTATGCTTTGCGACCTGGTGCTAGCGCAACTGGACTCCGGAGAAGCTCTCTACATTGCCAATGAGCAGACGGATATCGAGCTGAAGGGATATGCGGAAAGACTAGGAATCGAACATATTTCTAGAATCCGAATTTTAAATGCCATGGGTGGACTCCAAAGAGACCTTGGAGAAATCCTACTTCAGTACAAACCGAAACTCATTATTCTAGACTCTCTAACAAAAATGATTTCCGAGGACCAGCCGGAAGCTGGAGTTTTTTTCGTTGAGAGATTCAAAGAATATACAGTTACTTTGAAGGCTCCTACGCTCATTGTAAACCAGATTAATAAGAGTGGTGACCATGCTGGTCTCAATCGAGTTTTGCACGCAGGTGATGCGCTCTTCTTTTTGGATAAGGACGATCACACCGGGAAACGTGAATTCTATTCGCAGAAAAACAGGTTTGGAGAAGCGCCCATTAGCCAGTTTCTTTGGATGATGCCTGGAGAATCGGAGAGACCTGGATATCTGGTAGCGGCAGACGAGGAAGAAGATGGACAAGAATAGTCAGTTTATTGTGGATAAAATAATCCTTGTTTGCAACGGATGTCAGTCTGAAAGAGAGTTTGAAATCATCCCGCATATCTACTCTGCAGAAGAGTTGATTACTTGGATGAAAACGAAACCTACCGCGTGCACGTGCGGCGCTAGCACTTGCGACGTCAAAGCTCGTATGAAAGAAATATCATAAGTACCGCTTGACAACCTCTACCAAGTATGCTACGCTTCATAGATGGCTAATGGTGACATCATGCTAGCCCCTTTTGCGCCGCCTGAAGTCAAGGCGATTGCGCAATCCAACATGCCTACCGAGCATAAGACAACTGCCATCCGCGCATGGTACGACAAGGTGATGACCAAGGCTAAGCCGGCTTTGGCTCCCGTCGAAACCGTTGCGCAAGAGGGTGCGAGTCTCATCGTTGGAGACTTGGTGGGCGCTGCGACGGGCGCGGTACTCGGCTTTATTGAAAGTCAGTACGGAAGTCTAGACTTTGGTAAGCGCAAGGATATTCCGGCCGATGCGGCACTCGCTGGGATTGGCGGCATTGCTGCTCTTCTCATGGCGGGGCATCCGTCCGGAGCCGCAGCCGCAGCGCGCTACGTTTCGGTCGCTTCTACAGCCATCTTCAGCCAGCGAAAATCGAAAGAACATTTCGACGCGGCAAAAGGTGGCGCGAGTGTGCACGGGGAATCTGCAGATTCTCCGTTGCTTGAGTACGCGAAAAACCTCTAGAGGAATTGAACATGAGTACGAGCATTATTAGGGGAATCTACAATCGCGTCATGACGCGACACCATATGGGTGAGACGGAAGAAATGGTCTTGGACGCGGGCGTTCCTGCGGCCGAGGGATTCGCGCTGGGCTACCTCGCAGGCAAAGGAAAGCTCGATAGGGACGGAGTCCCGATGGACGCGGTAGCCGGCTCGCTCGTCATGGCGGGTACCATCTTTACGCCACTTCTCGCAGGCTCGCGAGACCGACTCCGCCAGATTGCGGGAGTTGCGATTGGTGTTGGTATGGCAAGGCTCGGCGCGAAGAGCGCGGGCGGCGTTGCAGGACATCATGGTGAGTTTGACAATGGGAGTTTCGGTAGCTCCTTTGGTCAAGACCCGCTCGTTTCGGCCGCTGCCAAACTGTAATTGGAAACATGCGTTTAGCCAGGCCTGAGGAACCAGGGCTAAGCGCGTTTTTCAATTCCGAAAAACGCATTTCAAGGATAATTTGAACATGCGTCCTACGGCACGTCAGCTCGCAATGCGCGATCCCGCTCTTGCTGCCGCTATCGGGGCTATGCCCGGTGCGGATTACGGCAGTGAGCGTGGCCGCGCGGAATTTGGGATGTTTGGCTTCTCGCCTTACGATCCCTCGCGTAACATCGGTTTCGGAGTGGATGCCGCCATGGTCCCTCCGCCGCCTCCCCCGCCTCCGATGGCTCATCCCGCGGCACTCGCCGCGCACCATGGTCATCACCAGGCGCCTTGGCTCAAGAGCTACCATGGCTACATGAGCCATCATGGCGTCCCTCCCTTCTGGGATGGCGCCTACGGCTACTACGGCCATGGCTTCCCGTCTGGTCCCCCCGGTCATGACGGGCCCGCCGTGTGGGCAGCCGAGCATGCCGCCACCGCGCGTCGCGCTCACATCCTCGATCCGAACGAGCATAGCCGTCTGAAGATTGAACGATACTCGTTCAGCTTCACGCTCCAGAATACGACGGACGGTACCTCAACGATTCCGCTTCAGGGTGGAATCAAGTCGCTGGAGGGTACCCTCCAGCCGAACACGCGAATTCGTTGCCAGCGCATCGTCATGAATGCGCCGGCTCCGAACTTCGTTCTCATTGACTCTGTCCAGATGGCAAACGTCAACGTGCTTGTCGGTGAGACGGAAGATGCGTACACGTACTCTGCAGTTGCGCAGGGTGTCATGCTCGATCTCCCGACGCTCGACCCGGCGAACCGTGCAACCGCTTCCGGAACGTACACCAACCTTCTCCCGGCGAACTACACCGCGGAGTTTGCGTTCACGTTCATCATCACGTTCCAGGGTCCCTCCACCATCGTCGGCGGTCTCTAGCCACCTGCGGTGGGGCTAAATGTCATCACCCTACCGCCTCGGCAAGACCCACTAAACGACGATGTATCTCAGAGAAACTAGACTCTAGTGCACCAAATTAGCATGGCGATACCTCAGCTCTTCCAACCTGCCTCCCCCGCAGGCGAGAAAGCATCGGTACGCCTTGCCATTGATAAGTGCATTTCTTCCCTCAAGAGTCTAGACTCTAAAACGACTGTTCAGAAAGCTGGAGAGTCGCAATTGGTTTTCGCTCTGCCGCGTGTGTTTCACCCTAGCTCCGACCTAGGCGAAAATGCCGCGGCACTTGAGCCTCTTCTGGAATGTCTTTGTGATATTGACTTGGCTTATCGGCGGTATCATCCCGACCGAGTTTTTTTGTATCCGAGTCCAGTTTATTACGAGCGTACGGTGATTTGGGATACGACTCCCGCTCTTTACGCACGTGGCTATGGGGACTGCAAAAGTCTGACCGCCACGAGAGTTTCTGAATACCGCGCCGCTGGGCAAGAAGCTCGCCCGGTATTCCGTTTTCTTCCTCCGGACCAGAATCAAAAAGGACAGTTTCAATATCACATTCTGGTCCTAGGTCCGTATGGGTTTGAGGACCCATCGAAAATCAAGGGAATGGCGAAGCACGAAAATAGCTATTTCCAAGCTGCATCGTAGTCCAACTCTCCTACTCGAAAGATTAAACCGCCATGGTCGCTCCGAACAATGCTCTCCTTTACAACGCTGCTATTGAGGGCTTGGTAGCCGGGGCTATCAAGGGTCGATGGCTCACCAAGAAAAACACCGGGACTCCTCCGGCAATTGGCACTCCGGACCCTGCCTATGCGGCACTCGCGGCGCAAGCTGTCCAGCTTGCTAACGAGTTTGATTCCGAAGTTCCTAACGACCATGCGGGCGCGGCGCAGCCTACGGGTACGCAGGCGATTAGCGTAGTCACTACCGGAGTGGCGATTGTCCCGAGCACGGGTGCTATCCAGTTTGGACAGATTCAGAAGTCTAGACTCATGAGCGCTTGCGCTCTGAACGTACTTGAGAGTAGGCCCTATACGGCGATTCCCTCTGCGGAACTTTCTGGGATTGCAACGGGAGTTGCGGCTCTCTACATTGCCGCAGCGGGAGCGATTGAACAGCCGCAGACGGCGCTTGTATCAGTCAACAATCAGCTCCTTCTCTACAGCGTTTACGCCGGTGTCATTGCCGGTGCAAACCTCGGTAGTGATTCGAGCAATCCCGCTTCGGATTTTACGGTTCTCGAAGCCTACGCGATCTCTCTTGCGGTGGCGGTGGATGCGCTCGTCGCTAACGATGCGGGTATCTCCAATGCAGCGGGTACGGGCAACGGCGGATCTGCCATTGCTCCGGAGCCGGACGCCGCGTTTGTCATTCAACTCAATCAGCTTGGCAAAACTCGGCTCATGTACTCGTGCACCCTGGCGTACCTCGAAGGGCGCTCGGCTCCTTCGATTACCGGGGCTACCACGGGAACGATTACCGCATGGGGCGTGTCCAACGCTGGAGCGATTGCGGCTCTCTACAAGGCGGGACTTGTCAACCTGAAGGTTGCGCCAGTCAACCTCTTCAATCCAGAGCTTTGGAATCAGGCTTACTGCGGATACATTGAAGGAGTGATGGCGGGACGTCCGTTCCATTCCTCCAGTTCTACCGCGCCACATTACGTGGCCGTGGCCAATGCCGCAGCCGCGTTCGCGACAGAGATTGATACGACCGTGGGAGCCATTGACGTCTCTGGAACGCCGGTTCCCGTGGCGACGCAGGCGATCTCCGTCAACGTGACGGAAGGTCCCACGACGAATTCCGATATTGTTCCGACCACGGGAACGATTACGGAAGGACAGCTTGCCAAGGGCGGCATCATGTGGGCCATTTGCCGTGGCGTCATGTGGGGTCGCAATATTCTCGGGATTATTGCTGAGGATAACACGGCGGCAACGTATCTCAACATTGCAAACTCCGTGGTAGCCTTGTACCTGGAGATTGCTACCATCGTCAATACCCCCTAGGCCCTGCGGGCCGGCTAGAATCAGACACGTAACCCTCGCGTACCAATGCAAGATAGAAGAGACCCAAAAGAATGTTACCTCTTATCCTGCTAGGTTTGGTGTATGGCGCTTGGCGACTGTATGAAAATACAGTTCCGGGCGTCATGACGCCGGAGCGTAAAGCGATTTACATGTCTGCGATGCAGCATGAGAGAGACCCGGTTAAACTGGAGTATTGGGCCAAGTGGTATGACAGCAACGGGTTTCCGACCTATGCCGGAAATCTTCGCAAGCGTATCAAGGTTCCTTCGATGCATGGAGAACAGCGCGCCCAGCGACAGACCATCGTGAGGCGCGCTTTTTCTTCGGAGAATCCGTACGCAATTCGAGAAGTGGCGAATGCGTTTTTGCAAGATGGGAGAGGCGCAACCTACCAGGAACTTCTGGATTACGCAAATGGAATGGAAATCTATCAAAGTCTAGACTCTGAGTATCCAGACTATCCCGTGGACGCAGGATTCGGATACTGCTCACCAATTCCGTATGGTATCACTCCGCCACTTCCACCGGATTGTCCGCCGTACGGGTATCCTCCTCCGATTCACGATCACCCGCCAGAGACTCCCGATATGCATGGAGATTTAGCCCCACCGCAGGTGGCGCCGATTACGTATTCTCTCAATGGTAACGATCTCGTTCTGAGTGTCGAGACGGAAGCTGGATTTGCTGTCAATCCGGATATTGTAACCCATGTCCAGAATGCGGCGACTGCTCGTGCGAACGCAACTGGAAAGCCGGTATCTGTTTGGTCTAACGATATGGCTAATCAATTGCTATCGGTGTCGGTATGAGCAACCTTTCGCCCGAGCTACTCAAAGAGATTGAAAAACTCGTCAAACGAGCGAATCATGGCGATCAAAATGCCATGGCGATGATTGAACAAGTCCGTAAAAATGCGCAAGGTGGCGTTGCTCTTGCGCAGCAATCCCACGCTGCGATCATGCAATGTGTCATGGGTGCGGACCCTGCAGCGCCTACCATCGCTCCAGACGCAAAGCAAGCGCTCGCCGCCATGAAGAATCCAGCCATTACGCCAGATAGACTTCTACAGATTTTGTGCTTCATGCCGCATGTAGCGGATGGCGCTTTGCTACACGTGGCGTGCATCGTACTTTCCAAACTTCCGGAGCCTAAGGTGGCGGTAGCGCAGACCATGGTGCCACCTGCAACGGTTCAAGCTTCAGCAGAATTTGGCTACGCGCGTCATGCACTTGACCATGCACGAAGGATTCAGGCGGTTAGGAATGCTGGACTTCCGCCGTCGCAAATTAACGCGGATATGGGGTGGGAACTTGACTGTTGATTGAAAATGTCCACGCTGCGGGACTACCTGTCCTAGTCGCCATTACCCGCCGTGCCTTCGTGCACGTTTGAGGATTCGATGCCTGCTGAACTAAGAGCGCGTACCGCAAAGCCAGAGTTTGAGGGTACCGGACATAGCCGGACCCTCAAAACACAAGAGCAAGGAAAGGTTTACGCTCTTTTGCAAAATGCAATGACACAAGAGGGAGGAGTCTATACTTTCCTCTTTGGTGTTACGCGACTCAATGTTCCTGCGATGGCATTGGCTACTATTAAAACGAGTGAAAACGGAAATACAGTTACTCGAAAGTTTCACGTTATCAAAGGTACATCGGTTACAGTAGCAGGCCGCGTCTTGGATGTGAGAGTTCAGGATGTTACACCTGTTCTTCTTCCTCTTTCAGGAGACGCAACTCCAGGGGCAGGAAGTGAGTATACTGTTACTGTCGTTGTGGAACGTGGCACCCGTGCTAGTGATAATTTTCCGACTCTTTGGGATTCGATTACGGCACTCACGGATAGTGGCGGTGCTACTCCTAGTGTTACCATTAATATCCCGCAAGAGTCTGGAGTTATCAGTGCAGAAGTTTGCGCTCTTTCTGGTGCAAGTCCGCCAGGCGCTTCCGAGGTAGTAGTCGAGTTTCTTGGTGGAGTGACTGGCGTTTTCAAAGCATACCGAGTTGTTGACAAACCTGGATTTGTCATGGTCCCACCGGGTGCTACGCAGATTATTATTTCGAATCAAGATGCAGCAAATCCTACTCTTGTAACGTTGACATGGGGTATCGATGGCTAAGCGTAAGTCTCTTGCCATGAAGAATCGTTTCAAGAGAGCTGCAAAGAAAATGCGGACTCGAGAAGAAATTCTTCGGAAGCTAAGGAATCCAAAGAACACGGCCAAGAAGTATATTGGACTTCTCCGGAAGTTGGATAAGGTTGAGGGAGTCTAGATTCTCATGGCCAAGCGTAGACTCTCCAGGAAAGCCAAAGCTCGTCGCAAGGTGACCCCTCAGCAGTTCCGCGTTCATCTAAGGAATCATCTCTTGTACGCAAGTGGAGACTCCAAAGCACGTAAAAAGGCTCAGGAGAAAATCAAGACGATTATCAAGAATCTTGACGAAGGGAAAGATACTCGGTAATGGGTCTCGATCGCTTACAATCTTTTTGGCTTGACATTGTAAGCGAATGGGAGGATACTATCAAGTGGAGACTCTTTCTGAGAAAGCACGGCGCAGCCTACTTCAAGAAAGCTAAGTTTGAAGTCATACTATTGAAAATTGGAAATCCGAATTAAATGGAAATCGACCGCTCTCCATCACTACAATTGGATTCCGTAGTTCTTCCTAAAGGAGAATGGGAGTTTGATTATCCAGTAAATAACGGCGGTAAGGCTCCTGTTTACAAAACTGAACTTGTCAGCTTTGTTCCTGGTACTTGGATTAAAGCTGAACTTTGGATGAATAAGCGGATTCTCGCTGCATTTTCCTGTCCAAACTGTAAAGCCATACGGTTTCTAGTTGACGGTATTCATACTATCGATCACATGGGACGTGTGAAACCTGATGTCCAATGCAAAGCTAGATCGACCATTGCTGGAGTCGAATGTAGTTTTCATCGTCGAGTCTTTTTGGATAGGTGGAACAAGAAACCGCTTTATGCAGTGGCCATCGAAAACTGGAATGGGAAAGTCTGGACTCCAGAGATTCGATACACGCACGCTGATAATGAAGCTGAAGCTCGTTTCATGATGGGACAGGGACCGTTCCGAATCGTATCCGCTGGTCCCGCTATCGGGTTTTTCGTTGAGGACAAAGTAGGAGATAAACTCAATGTCTCCGCAAAGTGAACGAAGAATCCCGAATATGGTAGAGACTGTAGTGGTCCTAGTTATGGCCGCAGTCTTAGGCGGTCTCGTTGCGCTCCTACTAGGCCACTGCCAACCTGTAAAATACGGTCCTCCGCCCAGTTCCAAAGTCTGTTCTACCGATGTAGAGTGCACGGACAATCAACATTGTGGATACCAATGTGTCGATAAACCGTATGTTTGTATCGCTGGGCCGAGCGGTATCGATACTCCTTCATTCGACAAGAAACTTTCCGATGCTGGGAAAGACTAGTTACAAGGTATACCAAGTCTGGATTGGACAAGATGTATACCGTGATAAAAAGTCTGGACTTCCAATCTGCTTTGACAATCGTTCCGATGCTATCTCTTGCATGAAGGCTTTAGAGTTTCAGGTTTTGCAGAACAAGCGAGAAAATAAACGTATACATCTTGTGGTGATAAAATGATTGAAATGGAATTCGAGGAAGCACGAGAAATTTTTCGTATCATGCTCAAGAAGGAAGGAAAAGAAATTAGAGATTATCCGACGGATACTATAGGTCAAGCTTTAGTCGGAATCGTTGGCGCTTTTCGTACGGTTCAAGAAATGGGATATAAGCTAGAGCGTCCGGCAGACTCAATTTTTACCAAATGAGACATTGGATTTTACGCGAAGAAAGCTGTCTCCACTCAACTGGATTTTTCGCCATGCTCCTAGTTTTTAACAGCCAACCTATGGGTAACCTAAGGTTCATCGCTAGCCTGGCGCAGCCATGATTGTGGAAACTGGATTTGCGGCTCTTCTGTATCTTGCCTGGAAAAAAGGCAAGAAGCGCGGTGGTAAGCTTACCGTCGAAGAAGAGACTATGTTTCGTGAGGCATTCGACAATATCCGCGGAAAGAACGCTTCCGCCATGTTCCGAAAGCTTGCCGACGGATTCGAGAAGTTTGGCCATCCGATTCACGCTGGACTCTTGCGTAGACGTGCCGACTACCTCGATAGAAGTCCAGAGAAAAAAGCAGAGCATGATGCGATTATCAACCGTGCCATGAAGTCCACCAATCCGGAGGCGATTGAACAGGTCGCTACCGGATTTGAAAAGTTGACGGCAACGGGAATTGCTAGGGACCTTAGGAAACACGCACAAGAAGTCAGAGACGGAACCTACAAGGAAGTCCAGACTTCCCAGGAAGCGAGTAACTAAATGCCTGCGGTAATCCAACAAGTTTTTGTTTTCCTTCTCATCCTCGCTGTCATCATTGGAGGTATGTGGGCTGTCCGAACCTACGTTAGTTTTCTTCCGGCCAAGTACGTTGGTCTAATTATCCTGAGTATCGTTTACTTTGGGTTATCCTGGAAATGGTCTTTACGCTCATGGGACCGAGTCACGTATTCGGAACGGTTAGGTAATTAAGTGGATTGGAAGCGCCATTTTCAGTCGCTCTCTGAAGAGCCTAGTTTCTCCGGAGAGGGAGAATTTGGCGCAGATCCCTCCACAATCCAAGCTGTCCAAGTCAAACTAAATGCGCTAGGAATCCAACCTCCGTTGACGGTTGACGGTAATCAAGGTCCAATGACCACGAGTGCCGTCAAAGCTTTCCAGACTTCCAAAGGACTTACCGTAGACGGAGTCATCGGCCCTCAGACTCTAGCGGCGCTAGGAATCGGGATTGCGCCATCCGCTCCAAGTCCAGTCTCTAGTAGTTCAGGATCCATTGCTGCAGTCAAAGGAATCGAGAAACTTTCCCAATCCGAACTAAAAGCTTTGGCCGATGCCGCCGCTTGGATTGGTATTAATCCCGATTGGCTCGCCTCTGCCATCTCGTTTGAGTCTGGATTCTCTCCGTCTATTGAAAATGCCGCCGGTTCCGGAGCTACCGGACTTATCCAGTTTATGCCATCCACTGCCGCAGGACTCGGAACCTCTACTGCAGCTCTCAAGAAAATGTCCTTTACGGAACAGCTAGAATACGTTAAAAAATACTTCGCTCCGTACCAAGGAAAATTGCACTCTCTAGAGGATACCTATCTTGCCATTTTCTATCCCGCTTTCATTGGCAAAGCAGACGATGCAGTTTTGGGGTCGACGGGAAGTGCAATCTACAATCAAAATTCTGGATTCGATAAAACACACAAGGGGTACGTTACGAAGTCTGACATTACCTCGACCATCCGTGGCGTTCTCGCAGGCGCTCAGGGGCGTATTGCCGTTGCAGGAATGGCGGTAAGTCTAGGAATTCTAGGATTGATGGGAACGTGGCTGGTAGGTGGACTCGTGGTCATCAGTGGAATTGGTCTTTACGAAATGTTCAAAGGACACAAGTCATGACCAATTGGGCCCAATACTTTCGCGAGCGCTCTGCCATTCCGGTACTTGAAGAAGGGGCGGAATTTGGAGCGGGAGTCACTCAAGTTACCAGTGTTCCCGCTCTCATGACGTGGCGCGGAGTCTGGAATCCTTTCGTTATGGGCATGGCGAAAGAGGAAGCGCGTTGTGCGAAACTTCCTGGAATGGATCCCACCTTTGCATCCAGTCTCCAGTCAATGTCTGACAATACAGTCCAAATGTGGAACGCGTTTTCTGGACTTTCCCAGGAACAAATCGCGTTGACCGCGGCGGATATCCTCGACGGAATGCAGAAAACGGTTACGCGAGTTAAGGCAGATATTCCGACTCTAAAAACATTTTGTCCGAATGCGAACGTTCCTGTACTTCCGACACAAGAGATTGTAGCAACCGCAGAGCGGGGATTGGTAGGGTACGGACTTGGAATTAGTACAGCCGCTAGTGGTGCTGGACAGATTGCAGAATCCGGAGCCCAAGGTGGAGTTCAGACTTTGGAAGCTTTCGTTCCTGGGAGTGGAGTCGACGCTCCGGGTTTCCTTGGGCCCATCATATCCCAATTTAAAACGTATGCTGTCATCGGCGGAGTTGTGGTGCTCGGAGCTATTGTTTTGCCTGAACTTCTTCCGATGATTTTTGCAGCGAGGGCGGCAAGTAAATGAAGAAACGAAGTTCCAGAAAAAAGCGTTCTGCTTACCAAATGTCTCGTATAAAACCAGACTTGTAAAGCGAGATGTTCCTAAAGATTTGCTTCCACTCTTCAATCATATTATCAGACTTGCCGAAGACTCTCATAAACACGGATACACAAAGCGAGCTGGAATCGAACTTCGTAAAGCTAGAAACCTTGCAAATAAGACTTGACATCGTCTATAAACTATGCTAGACTTCATCACAAGCTCAGCTATATAGCCCATGGCGTACAAGACCCTTGAACGTTGGCTAGAGGAAATGCTTTCTATCCCCGATAGAAAGCTGACTGCGCTTGCTTGTTTTTACGAGCTTCCTACGGGCGGCACCAAGGAAGTTCATACGGAGTCTTTGGTAGGCAAAACGTGGCCTATCGAAACTCTGTACAACATGTTCAAGGGAGTGGCCGAAACTTTCGTCCAGGAGAAACAGGGAAACCATACTTTTGAAATGCGCGCGTTCTTCGATAATAAGAATGTGCATGAGAGAGTCCATCCTTTCTCCGTTATTGATGGTGAAATAAAGCAGGGCGGCAGCAATCGAACGATTACTGAGCATCCGACGCAAGTTGGACTTCTGGCGCAAATGATGCGCCATAACGAAGCCTTCATGTTGACGAATACTCAGATTGTTCAAACGATGGCAGCCACCTGGAGTGTCGAGCGTCGCCACATGTTAGAGAATGAATCTCGCATGCGTGCCGAAGTGAATGACGCTTACGCCATTGTACGAGAAATGATGATGCGCGTCTCGGATAACGAGCATCAAAACCGTATGAAGGAACTGGAATTCGCACGCACGTCTGCCGAGCGCAAGATGATGATTGACGCGGCTCCGTCGCTCATCAATGCAATTTCTGGCAAGGATGTGATTCCGCAAGACAAGGCGGATAGCATGTTGATTGAAGCAATGGCGGAGCGCGTGGGTCCGGACCAAGTCAAGCTTTTGGTAGAGACGGGAATCTGTCCTCCAGAATTGGCTAGCGCGTTGACCACACGTATCATGCAACTCCGCGCCAAAAAAGAAGCGGAGCGTGAAGCACTCAAGAAACTTCCCGCCGGAGAAACCGGCAATGTTACGAGCATCGTAAAAAAGAAACCCAGCGGCAACGATTCAGGAGCCGCTCCTGTAACTGCTGGATAGGTGGATTATGTTGCCGATCATTCTCAAGTCCGTTGCTGCAAAAATCATTGGCGTTGGAGCGCTGGGATTCGGCGGGTATGAAGCGTGGAAACACTTCTTCCCGAAACTCCAGTCTCTCCGCACGGTTTCTAGCTCAGGTCATCCCGTGCAAGTGGTCGTGCCGGTCAAGCCGCTCACGCTCCGGGGTCCGATTAAGAGTCAGACCATTGCGCCGGTTCCGGCCAACAACGGAACGCAAAACAACTTCATTTCGCCTCCCTCGGCTCCCACGGGACGGATTGGAAATGAGCCTACCGTCATCACACCGACGGGTGCCGCGAATCTGAGCGTAGACAACGTGAGCGATGTGCAGAATGCACTCAACGCGTTGGGCTGGAGTCCGCCTCTTAAGGCAGACGGAATCCTTGGACCGTTGACGTCCAATGCGATTTCTAGTTTCGAGGGAAGTCACGGATTGCCCGTCGATGGCCAGACTTCCGCCGCGCTTCGCACTGCCATTCAAACGGCACTCGGTCGCGTGGCAGGGACTCAGGCGCATATCGGCCAGAGTCTTCCGGTACAATCTGCACCGCAGACCGTCAACGCGAGTGCCTCTCCCATTGCCGCTGTAGCCACGGTCGCAATCCAGTCTCCCGCCGCAAAGAGTCTGATTAACTCTGGACTCTCTGCCGTAGCCAATCTGTTCTCTGACAGTGGCGACGATTCTGCGGATACGAGTGCAGACTCTCCCTCTGCCTCTCCGAAGAAGGACGCAATCCAGGCTTTACAACATGCTCTCAACGCGCTGGGCTCTTCGCCTCCGCTGAAAGAGGATGGCAACTTCAATCACGAAACCGTCGCTGCGGTACGCGCCTTCCAAATTGTCTTTGGCATGGCCGCCGATGGTATTCCGGGACCAAAGACCGCAACCGCGATGGCTGTTGCCTTGGATCCTGCGGCTCAGCAGGCTATCGTTCCGAGTGTTGCCAAAGCTGCGGACCACGTTGACTCCGTCGCTGCGGCAGCGCCTCCAACAACGGCACCGGCCCTTGCGAGCGCAGCCACGGATTTGAAAGCGACGGCTGCGACCACTCCGGTTCCGACGGAAGTCCAGACTCATGCAAGCACCGCAGCGGCTCAAGCTGCTACCGCGTCGAGCGCAGCGCCTACCGGAGTCGCGGAGCCTCTTGCCGATGCTAGCCATCATCTCGCCGCAGCGACGACAACCCCGGTTCCGGACCCTACCCATTTGGCCAATGCTGCCGCAGCAGTTTCGCAGGCTGCGGTTGCTGCCACGGGTAGCACCTCAGCTCCGTCTCTTGCAGCGGCGGCAGACCATATTGCGAGTGCCGCCGCAGCGCCCGATACGGCAACGCAGGGTGACCACTTGAACGCAGCTGCGGCGCATCTCGCCAATGCAGCGACGGGCGCTCCATCTCCCGCCTCGACTCAGGTTGCAGCGAGCGGCGAGTTTGGTGGATTCGGAAGCTGGATTTCCAATTGGTGGAAGTCTCCAAATCACTTTTGGCACTGGCACGCAAGGATGCATCCGACCTATGCACCGGCGATTCCCGCACCTCCGCCGGCTCAGCCGCTTTGGCATGGGGAATGGGCTAAGCGGCATATCGCATTTGGTGGGGAATGGGCCAAGCGGCATACAAGTTTCGGATTTGACCGTGGGCGTAGGCGCCATCACCATCACCAGTGGCAGCAACAGCAACAGCAGGGCCAGCAACCGTATATTGCTCCGCCTCCGCCACAAGGGGACTTCGGTATCAACGCGCCTACCGGCTACCGTCCGAGCGCTCCCACCGGATACCGTCCCGCGCCTCCCACGGGCTACGCGGGAGTGCCCGCGGCTCCTACGGGTTACGCCGCTCGTCCCGCACCTCCCACGGGTCAAATCGTAGGCGGAGTGTTTCAGCCTACCGCGTACGGAGCCTCTCTTGGACTTCAATCGGGAGTCCAGCAGGATAACCGAGCTTACTGGCAGGCAAGAAACGAGACTCTTGGAGGCTACGGTGTTCCGTACGATAGGCGCTGGGCCAATATGAATGCCCAGCAAACTCCGGATTCCGATTGGCGCCGTCGCAGGGAATGGGAGCGGATGCAGCGAATGCAGGCAATGCAGGCGCAGTCCGGTCCGCCGCTGATTGACCCGAATGCGATCAATCCCTACGTAGACCCGAATGCAGGAAATCCTGCGGTGATGGATCCGAGTTTGGATTCTCAGAGTAACGGTGGGGCGCCTCAAGCTGATGATAACGGTGGCGGAGACTGAGCACCGTACAAGATAACTAGATTTCTGTTCTCCTTTGAAAGGTAACTACGATGGCCAAGCGAAAGATTAAGCGCAAGAAGTCCAAGTCCAAGAAGCATCCCGCCAAGAAGCATGTCATGAATGCTTTCAAGCAAATGCTTCTCGCCAAGAAAAAGCTGTAGGCCCTGCGGGCCGGCTAAATAAGAGTCTGGATTACAGGAAGGTCTAGCATGGCTAAGAAGCGTCGTAGTGGGAAGAAGCGCAAAGCCGGTTCTCATCCCAACTCAATCAAGGCGTACCGCAAGCACCTGGAGAAGTCCTACGAACGGCTTCACAAGGTGATGAAGAAGCACGCTCCCCACGTCATCCACCGGGTGCACGGTGCCTAGAAGCGCACTCGACGCATTTCTCTTGAACGGCTTGACCGTCGCTTTGAAGTCGGGCGGTCAAGCGTTCCTGGATGAAATGTTGTCTGCGCTTGGGGATAGGCAATTGGAGGCGATCAAGGCAACTTGCGAAAAATTGTTGAATAATCGCAAGGGGCCGATTGTGGAGGTACAAAGTGGAAATCGGTAAAAAGGCAGCTATTGGAGTTGGAATCACGGCGGGCGTTTTGGCCGCTGCAGCAGGCGCTCCGCTTTGGGCGGCACTCCTCGCAGGTAGCGGGGGAGCAGTAGTTACCCCAAAGGCAATTGATAAGTTGTCTGAACTTCTGAATAAGAAGTAAAATGAAACGTAAGATTAAGCGGCGTAAATCAAAAGTCCAGTTGTCTGCTATGGACTTACGAAAACTATCGGATGCTGCCTTACGAAAATATGTAAAAACTGGAAAGGTTCCAGTTGGATTTAAAATGACAATGCAAGGATTACAAAAGCTATAATCATCGTGGCGAAGTCTACACTCTCAAAAACAGACTTCATTCGCCTAACGGTATCCCATACGTTAGGCGAATATTTGCGTACGTACGGTTGCAATCCTACACTCATTAAAAAAGCTCACGCTCGCTGCATTGCGGATGCGCAAATGTTGGCTGATGAAATGTGGGGCGAAGTGAAGCAGGTAGAGTCTGGACTTCTCACCACTGGCGAAGATGTTGCCTGACCAACTTGGTACCAATGAGTCTCTCAAACTTGGACAGTCAAAAACTTCCAATGGTGGAAAGACTCATTTGATTATGCAACCTACAGGAAATCTAGAATTGTGGCAAGCGTCTCCTGCAAAACTATTGTGGGCTAGTGGCACTTCCGGTAAGGGAGCGACGAACGCATTTATGGGATGGGACGGAAAGCTAGCAGTCCAGAATACCGGCGGAAAAAATCTTTGGGATAGCAATACCGGTGGATACAATAAGGCACATGCCATCGTCCAGGATGATGGCAATCTCGTCGTATATAAAGATAACAAAGCAGACTCCAACTCGGTTGTTTGGGAAAGCCACACTTCCAACTTTGCCAGTGGGTCGACTTCTGGCGGAGGTATGGCTCATGACATGCACGCCAAGGGAGCACTCAAGTTCCTAGGCAATGCGGTCAAGACGGTTGGAAAACCGTTTGCCGTGGTCGGAGAGGGATTGCAAGATGTGGACGGAGCGGTATCAAGCGTTCTCAAGAAAATTCCGATTCTCGGTAAGCCGTTGGCTGCAGCGTTTGATTTGGGATTTACCGTAGGGTTTGGTCCTGCCATCGCCGTTGGACAAATCGCGGATGGCAAAAGGATAGACTCTGCAGTATTGGACCAGTTCAAAAGCGAGCTTCAAGATGTAAAGGAAGTAGCGCCTTATGTCGAAATGGTATGCTCCTTTATCCCTGGTATTGGAACTGGAATTTCCGCCATGCTTGCAGCGGGAGTTGCTCTCGCATCCGGACAGCCGATTTCAGTTGCAATTGATGATTCCTTGGTCGCAGCGGTACCCGGTGGAGCCATCGCCAAAGCCGCTTATAACGCTGGCAAAGGAGCCCTCAACCTAGCTCTTAGCGGAAAGAAAGTCACGTGGCAAGCTCTAGCGGATATCGGAGTCCAGGGACTTAGCGACTTGGCGAGTCTGCCGCCGCTGGCCAAAAATGCCATGCTGGGCGCCATCGATACCGCGGGACAACTCATTAAAGGAAAGAGCATTGACGTTGCCGTAGGAGACGGAATGGCCGATACCGCTTCCACGTACCTCGGAAAGCAGGGAGCCAACGCACTGAAAATCGGAGTCGCCGTTGGACATGCGAAGTTCATTCAGGGAGCCCAGACTCCGGCGCTGGCTTCTCCCACGCTGAAAAATAAGATGATGGCCACGGGGCAAAATACATTTCATACAGACCCGGTTGTGGCTGCGGCACGGTCCAACGTGGCACCCGCAAGCGTTACGGGATTTGATATTGGAGTTGGGTTTTCTCAGCAAAGTTCCGATGCGAATCAACTCGTCACGTTTCGTGGAAACCTGACTCCAGACGAACAGCAAGGTTTCGACCATGCTCTAAGTCTGAACATTGGTAGAGTTGCCAATCCTCCGCCGACTCCCTACGGATTGACGACTCCCAACGGACAAGCTGGATTCTATTCCACCATGGGAATGCAGGGCGCAGACACCACAACGAAAACGAAGATGATGACGAATATCGTCAATAATCCAGTTTCTAAGTTGGGCGCCAGCGTTGCGGTGGATAAGATTACGTGGGGACGAATGGGATTTCTAAGTCAATTCTGGAATTGGATTAAAAGTGTCCTCTAGAGACGAGATTCCTACAGACCCCGGAAGCCGAAAAAGAAAGTTCAAAAGAATGTTATCGAATATCAAGCTTCCGCATTGGGCCATGGCTCTTCTTGGAGCGATTGCCATGATTCTTCCGTGGGCTCTCAAACAAGAGTCCGCTGGAGTTTTCCAGGTGCCTTCGTGGATTATCCCCGTGGAAAACGGGATTCTCGCACTCCTCGTTTACTTGGGATTTGCGTCTCCGTCGGTTTCTCCGCAGACCAATGCTACCGCCATGGCGAAGTATGCAGCAAAGAAGGTTGCACCTGTTGTAATACTTCTTGGAAGTCTATACTTCTTGGAAGTCTATACTTCGTTAGTCAGACAGCCTGCCTTCCGAGTCCTGCGGCAGTGGGACCGACAATCCAGACTTCCGTATGCATTCTCACACAAACCGCTACGGATGTGGCTGCAGGCAAAACCTGGGAAGCGACCGTTGCAGACGTGATTACCACGTGCGGAACCGACGCGGTTACCGTAGCCACGGTTTGGGATGCTCATACCAAGGCAGAGACTACAGAAGGAATTGTTCCGAAGTATAGCTTTCCTACGGACGGAGGCGTTAAGTAATATGGACTTTGTACTTATCGATACTTCGCAGGGAGCGAAAACTTCCAACGGCGAAAGTCTATCTCCTAGCGCACTTCAGAAAGCCGCAGCCATCCTAACCGTCTACCTAAACCGCGACGTATCTAGCGAATGGGGAGGCAATCACAAGGTTCGCGCGGGAAGCTCGATTACCGACGTACTCTCGACAGAATGTGCGGTCGATTCCCAGTCTACTTTGGTAGGAGCGCCAGGCGCCATCGCTTACCATGACGTCGTTTCCGACGGGGCTCCCGTAGCCTATGACGGAGTAACCCTTTCCGATAGTCTCTTTGGAAACGGGAATTCTTGGCTCATCGCCATTGCCCATGAACTTGCTGAAACTGTAGTGGATGCAGGTTGCAACGTGGTCGCCGTAGATACGGACGGGACGGCCAAAGCTCAGGAAGCTTGCGACCCTGTTGAGGAACAATCCTATCTTTGTATCCAAGGTTCCACGGACGGATACGTTTCCAATTTTGTCACGAGAGAATACTTTATTCCGAACAGTCCCGGTCCTTACGACTTCATGTCAAAGTCTGGGCGTTCCGGTGCGGTGCCTCCTCCAGGCCCAATGAAAGTAGCTCCGGCCAATGGTGGGAATTACCAGATTGTTTATTCAAGCGTCGGGAGCGCTTCTCAAGTTACCGCCATTGGAAAGCCTATACATCGAATGGCTAAGAAAGCGCATCCTCTCTCCCGTACTGCAAGACGTGGTCTACAGGTCACGGAACATGTCCGGTAAAAAAGCGCCTACCCATCTCGCAGACGGAACGGACGTCGGAAATGTTTCAGCTCATGCGTTATCCGTTCTTGCCGTGGATACCGCCATGCTTGCCAAAGCCATTGCGGAAAAAGCATCCGCAGAGGCGAATAGCGCACTGGCGATTGCCAAAGGAAACACAAGAGCGATTGGCGATTTGTCCGAGTTGATTGGCAAGGTAGGAGCCAACCTTGGAGACTTTGCATCCGCAATCCAGACTCTCATTGAAGTTACCAATGCACTTCGGAACGATATTAACAATCGAAAAGCTACGGGGAGTTTTGGGTGAACAATCTCCTGATTGACTACGTGGGCCGGAGGCCGTAGTGACTCCAAAACATCCAGTCGATAAGGATTTACAAGAATATCTAGAGATTCGGCAGTCCAGTCCACCGCCCGCTCTAGAGAAAAAAGCTCGTCACAAAGTTGTCAAGTCTGCAGAGCATGCAAGAGAGCAATTAGAGACCAAGCTTCGCGACGCAGAAATGGATACGGGAATCCATCTTTTGTCCAAGTTTGATGAGATTCAAAAGGCACTTACTCAGACTGAGATTGATAAGCGCATTGCAGCGGAAGCTAAAGTTACAGCGATTATCAAGTGGTTCGCCATTACGCTTTCTGGAATTATTGTGGTTCTGGTAAGCACGGGAATTATCTGGTTCGTTACGAAAGCGGTTCACTAAGATGACCATCAATAATGAAGCGTCCTTTCTGACCGCATTTGCGGGAGCGTTGTCCGGTATCGGCATTGCCGGTAGACCGGTACTCAGCCGTACCGCTGGTGACTACTCCGGTCCTACCGCCGCAGCGTTTGCCTTTGCTACCGAGTTTGATGCGGTGTGGGGGAGCGAGAGTCCAGACTGCTATCAGCTTACCGCCATCGGTCATGCATGCCACGGCTACTGGAGAAACCGCGGAGGTTTCTCGACCGTCGCAGGAGACTACCTCAAAGAGTGCCAAGCTATCGTTACTGGCATTTTGGAAGGTTCCAGTTTCCTTGCGGGAGAAGATATCACTCCACCCGATTGTTGCTGCGATTCCGGAAGCGGGAGTCAGGGTCCGCAGGGAGCCCAGGGAGCGCAGGGAGCCGCAGGGACCAACGGTACCAACGGAGCCCAGGGAGCGCAGGGAGCCCAAGGAGCGCAGGGAGCCCAAGGGTTTACCGGGGTGGGTACCCAAGGGCCGCAAGGTGCCACGGGACCAGGCGGAGGCGCGCAGGGAGCGCAGGGAGCGCAGGGAGGAGCGGGGGCGCAGGGAGGAGCAGGGGCGCAGGGAACGCAGGGTGCGCAGGGTCCACAAGGCGCGCAGGGTCCGCAGGGAGGAA
>Ga0210387_10000406_pt1 | contig 30558 bp, 22 predicted proteins | sample IncBWC7OmetaG_FD_160108 | JGI IMG/M metagenome (GOLD analysis project Ga0210387, IMG submission 160108) | Forest soil microbial communities from Barre Woods Harvard Forest LTER site, Petersham, Massachusetts, United States - Inc-BW-C-7-O ... | reverse complement strand
AAGATTCTGGAAGAAGGCAGCTTCGGATCGATGATTCACGGATACGTGACGCGCGCGTGGGCCTGGACTTTTCATCGCACGTGGTATGAAGAGGTGAAACGCGGTACGCGATCCAAGTAATGATTCAACAGGAGTGGGACCGGCGCATCCGCCGCGCCAATGAACTGACTTCCACTTATCCTTTTGCCGCAGAAGGTTTGCGATTTTATTCGCGCGTGGCGACATTTCAGAAGAGCCTGTACGCGGATCTGCAGAAGGCACTGAGCGATTCCCCGAAAATTTCATCCGCGAGACCTTTGCGCGATGAATTGGATCTGTTCCTGCTGCTGCCTCCATTCCCAAAATTCTTAGCGTTGATCGAGCAGATTGCGCCGGCGCCGATGGCGCAGGCCGCCGCGGGACTGGCACGCAAGGGGACTCCGGGATGGCAACATGCGATCGAAGACTTCTGGCAAGGCGGTTTGGATACGGCGATGGCTGCGGGTGGGACGCCAGCAGAGTGGGAGGGCGACGCGGGTGGGATGAATCCTCGCGAACAATTGCTGACGTGGATTTTTTTGCAGCCTTATGCGGAGTATCTGGCCGATCAGCGCGAGAACACGATCGTCGATGGAGCGCCCTCGACTTGTCCGCTGTGCGGCGGGAGGCCGATCGTGGGTGTCCTGCGGAGTGAAGGCGACGGCGCGAAGAAATCTTTGATTTGCATGTTGTGCGCGCACGAGTGGGGATTTCGGCGGGTGTATTGTCCGGCCTGCGGAGAAGAGCGAGAGCCGCAGATGGCGTTTTATTCCGCGCCGGAAATTGCGCATGTGCGCGTGGATGTGTGCGACACGTGCCACACTTATTTGAAGAGCATCGATTTGACGAAGACGGGGCTCGCGGTTCCGGTGGTGGATGAGCTGGCGACGATACCTTTAGATTTGTGGGCGCACGAGCACGGGTACGAGAAATTGCAGATTAATTTGCTCGGGACTTGATGTGCGCTGATTAGAGAGAGATGCCGCGCTTCCAGGGGATGAAATCTTCCTGGCCCTTCCCTTCTGCTTTGGTGTGAATTTCTCCGCTGGCTACTTTAATCACGAATTCCAAGACGTCTTCGCCCATTTGCGCGATGCTTTTTTCGCCGGAGATTATCGCGCCGGTATCCACGTCAACAATATCCGGCATGCGTTGGGCGAGAGCGGAATTGGTGGAGAGTTTTACAACGGGCGCGATGGGATTTCCGGTGGGCGTGCCGAGCCCGGTGGTGAAGAGCACGACGTTGGCACCGGCGCCGACTTGGGCGGTGACGCACTCGACGTCGTTGCCGGGCGTGCACTGCAAATTCAGGCCGGGCGTGGTGGCGGGCTCGGGATAGTCGAGCACGGCTGTGACCGGGGAGGTGCCGCCTTTTTTTGCCGCGCCCGCGGATTTCATTGCGTCGGTCAGTAAACCATCGCGCATATTTCCGGGGCTGGGATTCATTTCGAAGCCGGAACCGACGGCGACTGCGCGCGCGCTGTAGCTTTTCATCAAATGGATCAAGCGGTCGGCAACTTCGCGGCGTGTGCATCGGTTGATGAGATCCTGTTCGACGCCGCACAATTCCGGAAATTCCGAGAGTATGGTGCGGCCGCCGAGCGCGGCGAGAATGTCGGAGGTGTGGCCGATGGCGGGATTGGCGGAAAGACCGGAGAAACCGTCGGAGCCTCCACATTTCAAGCCGACAAACAGGCCGGAGAGTAGCGTGCTGGCGCGCCTAGCTTCGTTCGCTTTCATCAAGCCGAGAAACGTGCCACGGATTGCTTCTGTGAGCATCGCGGCTTCGGTGCCGCTGTGTTGCTGCTCGACGACTTCCAGCGGTTTATCACAATTGGGATTGCGCGTGCGCAATTCCTGGCGGAGGATGGCAACTTGCGCATTCTGACAGCCGAGACTGAGCACGGTTGCTCCGGCGACGTTGGGGTGATTGATGTAACCGGCGATGAGGCCGCAGAGATTGGTCGAGTCTTCGCGCGTGCCGCCGCAGCCGCCTTCGTGGAGCAGAAATCGGATGCCATCTATATTTTTGAAACTTTTGGAACGTTGCGGATTTAGAGTGTCAGCGGTGAAAACGTGAGTTTTGATATCTTCCGTGCGGCCTTCTTGATAGAGGCGGGCGAGGTCCGCGACTTGCCGACGATAAAGTTGCGGCGGCGCAAAGCCCAGCTCTTCCTGGAACGCCTGCTTGAGCACCCCGATGTTGCGGTTTTCGCAGAAGACCAACGGGACAACGATCCAGTAATTACGCGTGCCAACTTGTCCGTCGGAGCGACGGTATCCGAGAAATTCGCGGTGGCGCCAGCGGGATACGTCGGGCGGCGTCCAGCGGAAGTCGCTGTTTTTTTCGTGAAACGACGCGGCTTGATGATGGAGATTCCGGGTGGTGAGCAGGTCGCCGCGGCGAACGGGTTCAACCACCTTGCCTACCGGCACGCCGTACATGCGAACGGTCGAGCCGAGCGCGAGGTCTTCGGTTGCGAATTTGTGTTTTGCGGGAACGTCTGATTCCAGCGTAGCGGTTTGCGAGTAGTAGAGGATTTCTTCGCCTTTGCGGAGATCGGCGAGTGCGATCAGCACGTTGTCTCGTGGATCGAGTTTGAGGACCCTATTCGGCATTATAGTCGAACCCGCCTTGCGCCGGTTCGTTCGCGCGTGCGCGCGACCAGAATCGCTCTCCAGATTTCTGTAGAACACCGCGTTTTGTTCGTCGCGCAATTATGCAATTAGAACTACAAACGAGAGAGCTTCGTGACGATCACGCGCGCGGTTTCGAAAGGCTCCTCCGCGACAACGTGGCCCGGAGACTCGGGATACCCGTTAAATTTGCGCTTTCGATTTCTAGGCTTCGCCGCCAGGTTGGGAGTGTATCGAGACATCAATGCTTTCCGGGGCGGGGACAAACTCTCCTTTCCGGGATCGTTGTAAGCGCTCGAGGCAATTGAGGTCGCGATATAATTTATTCTCGATTGAAGTTTCGTAACGCTGGAAACCAGAAACCAAGTTAATGGCGCCGCGCGCGCCCACGGCTGGGGGCAGTCCGGGGTCAACAACACTGGGGCCCAATAAGTCTGCGAGGCTTTGCTTGACGGGGGGATGGATCTCGCTCGTAATGTATTCCGCTTCAAGCCTTGCGACTCGCTGCAATCTGATCATGTGGAAGGCAATTCTTTTCACGATGAACGTCTCCACATCTCCGACTGGGGGGTATGTCTCTGTAAGCCGGTGTATTAAAGCTTCGTACGCGTCTGAGTCGTCAAGTTCCGTGAGGCCCTTCGCCAACAGGCCATGCTGAACCGCGTTTAGTCGGGTCGATGTGGTGTCGCGAGGTCCAGTGGATCGTTGTGCGTTCTGGCGATTTGATTCACCTTTGTCCATGGCCTTCTCCAGAGTGCCGAAGCGCACCGAGCTGAGCCGATCGATCACGCCGTTCGCCAAGTATCGGCATATTTCTAGTCGTCCACTTTGACCGCCGTTATCCCGATCCCTTCCCGCGCCACTTTTTTCACGACCGTGCGGGAAATTGGAGTGGCCGGACCGCTCTCGTGATGCACGCGGGGCTCCTGAACTCGCTGCCCAGTTCCCTCGTCCTTCATCTCAATCTCGAGGAGTATTTCTTCGTCGTTCATTTGCACAACTGTAAATTTGGAAGTGGTAGCCTGTCGCATCGTTTCGAGTACAGCGAATTCCGCCGAGTCGCGAACTCTCGTGGCGGCCGCGGCGACGCCCAGGGAATCATAAACTTTCTCCGAGATTTCCAATCGAGTGGGATTCTTTAACGCCGCCAACATTTTATTTATGATCGGATTCACCAAAATCATCACATAGCTCTGAGGCTCATCGTATCTGCAGTACCCGAGGCTAAGTAAGTCGCCGATAGCAAAATCACCATCCATGTCGAATTGTCGGCTCAAGTCGGTAAGAATTAGGACCGCTATTCCGTGCCTCATCATTTTCACGGCGGCTAAAAAGTGATTTGCGCCATCTTGGAGCATGAATTTCTGAAGCCAAGCAAGCTTCTCTATAGAGACGCCGAACTGTTTGCGAATCTCGGCACAAACCAGAATCACAAAGAACTGCCGCGGGTCGAATTTGCGCCACGCGGAGCTATGCGCGCGCCGGCCTGGCAGCGCTCCTTTCGAATCCCACCCGGACAGTTGGCGGTAGCTGACACCTCCAACTTCCCTCACGTCAGAAGCTGTAAACGTCGGATTTTCTGGTATTTCTCCCACAGGCGGTACTCTGCCAGAATTGAATTGAACCGTCAAGTATAATTTCATTTGGACCGCTAAGCGACTGATTGTACAGGCTGTAACTAGACGGAAACAGAAAGAGAAGCTTTAGTTTCTGCATGAAAAAACCAATTTGAGCGCGGCAGTTTGGGTTCGTTTTGCAATGCAGGCAGTCATGAGTAGCGGACATCGCGCAGCTCTCGCACTGAAGATAATTTATGTATTACGATTGAACGCGGTGCGCTAAACGTATCGCATGCGTGAAACGATTCGCACTGAAGCGTACAAATACAGTAGAAACACGAATCGGTGATCGCGCGTTGATGTCTACGCCTCCATCCCTAGCACCCGGAAGCGTCCGACGATCGAATGCTATGCCGATTCTTATCTCTTGTTCACTCTTCGCGACTTCGAAATGAGGCGCTGCAGGAAAGCTGGGCCTTCGCTCTTATAGCTGTTGGCTCCCGCGCTTAGGAATGCTTCGCACACTTGAGCAACGCTTCGACCTTCGGTCGAAGCAATGACTTCGAGCGTCTTCTTAAGGTCAGATCGAACTCGGAACGAAAGTCTGGTGTCTTTTCGCATGCGTCGCGGATTCTATCATTCTCTCACGTTGGTTTGAACTTCGCACAACTTGACAATGATGACACCCTATGTCAGTGTATGGGTGACATTGGGTGCCATACAGAAAGGAGCAATATGAAAACCCATTACAACAGCTTCGTTTCGAATCGCAGTCTGGCCAGAGTTACCTGGGGCGAACTACCCCGAAGTGCAATTCGCACACTCAGGGCTCTAACCCAAGAACATGGTCTGTTGGTATCAACCGGAGATCTACAACTTCTCGACGGCCGATGGTATGTAACTCACGCTGGCCTGCTGCGAATAGCCCGATCGAAGAATTGCGCTGGTATTAAATCCACTCTTGTCACTCGACTGTGTGATCCATCTGCCAACCGTTGGATCTTTAGAGCCACAGTATACAAATCTTTACGATCGCGTGGCTTCGTCGGCTACGGCGACGCCGATCCATCCAACACATCTCCCCTAGTCCGTGGAGCCGAAATGCGTGTAGCCGAAACGCGGGCTGTCAATCGCGCTTTGCGCAAGGCTTATGGAATAGGCCTGTGCTCTGTCGAGGAACTCGGTTCACAGGCTTCCTCTATTCCGCCACTGCGCGAAGGGAAGGCGGTCGGTCAATCCAATGGGAATGGCTCCGTCAACGGCCAGCCTCGACTGCGCGACAGACTCTGTCTCGTGATTAAGAAGTTCGAGCTCGATCCTAAGCTGGTGAAACGTTACGCGGCTGATTTCTGTGGAACACAGGAACTGCGCGACGCCGGCCGTGATCTCATCGAGGCCTTTGTCTCAACCGTGGCCGAGGAAGCCGCCAAAGATCGTGCCGCATTGCTTTGCAAGTTGAACAGCTATAGCCAGCCTGAGGAGGTACGGTCATGAAACGGCATTTCCCGGGTTTACATGTCGAGCCGGCGCAGGCGAACGAATTCCTGGAAGGCATCTTTCTGGTGCGCGTCGAGCGAGCTTACTATCGCTGGCACCCACAGAAGCCCTTCTTCATCCTCAGCTTCGCAGTCATAGAGCCTAATGAATTTGCCTCCCGCAAAATTGTGGGCCGACTCTATTGCACTCAGAAGTCTCTCTGGAAATTGAACTGGTTTTTGCGGGATTTCGACTATGACCCCGACCTGCTCGGACGAGACGAAGTGGATGAGAAGGCCCTGCTCGGTCTCACCGGCATTCTGCGAACTACACGCAAGTCATTCGCCGGACGTACGTTCCTCAACCTCGAATCATTTGCACCATCCAGCGAATGGGAATTCATCTCCAAGGATGCTCGTGAAGGGGTCGTGGCAGGAGGCTCGAATGACATACAGCTTCACGCAGATTAGTCAGTACCTGCGCTGCCCGCGGCAGTATCGCTACCGATATCTCGACGGCTGGCGCGAGAAGGAAGATAAGGCCTCGATGATGTTCGGCCGCTGCTTTGAGAACTCTTTGGCTGCTTATTTCGTCGGGGAAGACGCAACCGCTGCGTTCTCCCAGGAATGGCGCAAATACCAGGATGCCTCCCTGGCCTATGCAAAGAATGACTCCTGGGACCGGCTCTATCACCAGGGCGTTCACCTGCTCGAACGGTTTGCCCAGGATGATCGCGTTCGGATACGACGTCCAAAAGAGAATCTTCAAGTGAAGCTCACGCGGTCCCTCCCGTGTGGTGGCGATTTCGTCTCGTATATCGACGCGATTGGCGAACTCGACGGGACGAAATGCATCATCGACTGGAAAACCACGACCTGCCGCTATCCGGATCAGCCTCAGGGTCTATTGGCCCTCGATCCACAACTGATCTGCTATTCCTGGATGACTGGGATCTCCGATGTTGCCCTGGCCGTGTTCGTGCGGAAGAACGCGCCCGAAATTCAATATTTGAAGACAACGATTGATGAGCAACAGCGCCGGGAATTTGGCCAGCTGGTGGAGACGACGGTCAATCAGATTGAATCGGGCCACTTCCTTCCCCATAGCGGAATCCGCTTTCCGCAGAACGGATGTGTGAGCTGCTCCCATCTGGGAATTTGCTTGGGAGATCAGCAGCTGCTGGATTCGAAACTCATTCGCCGGCCGGGAGCGAGCGACCTTGATTGGATTGACCAATTTGAGGACTAGCGGGCCGCCGCCGATGGCACCCAAACTGAATCACCGTCGCGCTTTGTTCGTGTTAGAGAAGATCGACGAGATTCTGCGCTGGGAACGGACGACGGAGCGGGAGCGGGACACGCGCTTTGTGGAGCTGGGCCGTTACCTGTGCGAAGTGCGGGCCGGTCAATACTGGCGGGTCGATAATCTGAAGTCCTTTGATGAGTTCCTGGAAAAGAAATTCCCCGAATCCCGACGGAAGGCATATTACCTCATGGCGATCCACGAGCAGTTGCCGCGGCAGACCCATCGCGACCTAAAAGAGATGGGATGGACCAAGGCCCGGGAGTTAGTCAAAGTGGCGCGGGCGGACAGACAGAGCTTCGATTGTGCACCCTGGGTGCACAAAGCGAAGCAGATGCCGAGGGAAGAGTTCAAACGGGAAGCGGAGAGACACCTGACGGGCAAGGAAACCGAGCCTTGGGAGATGCTGTATTTCAAGGTCTACAAGAGCCAACTGGCGGTTATTGAACAGGCGCTGGAAGTTGCTTCGTTGATGCTTGGTGGACAAAAGGCGCGTGGTTACTGTCTGGAGATGATCTGTGCGGATTTCTTGGCGGGCGCGAACCTGAACGTCTCCGGCAATGCCGACTCCCTGCTCTTGGCGCTCAGTCGGATTTTCCTGCTGCTCCCGCACCCCCAGCGGCAGGAGTTCTTGCTGCGGATCCCGAAGGCATCGTGAGATCATCCCTCCAAAGAAATCCTAGGCTTCGCTTGGATCTGGATTCCTATCACCGGCTTTGCCAGCAAGTGCTCCACCGCGATAGCTGGCGATGCCAACGATGCGGAAGTTCTAAAGATCTCCAGGTCCATCACATCCACCAGCGAAGTCGTCTGGGAGGCGATGTGGAAGAGAATCTCATCACACTTTGCGGTGCATGCCACCGGCAAATCCATTTCCATCTCGAGACGCGGACGAGGTTCGCGAGGGGTGCGCGATAAGGTAAACGATGTTACGTGAATTTGCTTCCCGCCAAGCGGTGTTCGCCGATTCCTGGAAGAGCAACGCTCGTGGATAGAAGTTCCATCTGAATATCTACGAACATGCGAGGCGTGAAAGAGATAAAGCGCGGCTTCGACTGCACCTTGATCCAGCCGGACCGCCTGCAGAGAACGCGGCTTCCGGAACCAGAGGGGGTATGGATCCAGGTCCCTAAGCTATGCCATCGATATGAATTTGCGTAGAACGCCAAAACCCCGTGCCACCGCGACTCTGGTTACGATATTTTCGTTACCGCTTTGATTCCCGCACGACACGGGTTTCGGAGCGCTCGCGAGCCATGTACTGGTCGTGAATCCAGGCGTAGGTCTTCTCGAGGCCAGCACGCAGGGACGTATCGGGTTCCCAATTCAGATACTGCTGGATGAGAGTGTTATCGCTGTTGCGGCCGTTGACGCCTTTGGGAGCGCTCAGGTCGTAATTTCTTTTCAATTTAATGCCAGCGATGCTTTCCACGATGTCCACCAATTGATTGATGCTGACAGCTTCCGCAGAGCCCAAATTGATGGGTTCGAGGATTTGCGAATTCGTGATTAGCTGGATTCCCTTGACGCAGTCGTCGGCGAACATGAAGCTGCGAGTTTGTTCGCCGGAGCCCCAGATCTGGATTTCATGTTTGCCGTGGACCTTGGCTTCGATTACTTTGCGGCAAATCGCGGCGGGGGCCTTCTCGCGGCCGCCATCCCACGTGCCCCAGGGTCCGTACACATTGTGGAAACGCGCGACGCGGGTGTAGAGGCCAAAATCCTCGCGGAAATGGCGGCACATGCGTTCGGAGAAAAGCTTTTCCCAGCCGTAGCCGTCTTCGGCTTGCGCGGGGTAAGCGTCTTCCTCCTTGAGGGAGGGAGCCTCGAAGGTCTTCTGCTTATCCGCGTTGTAGACGCAGGCCGACGAAGAATAAAAAAATTTCTGGCAGCCATGGTCCTTCGCGGCCTGGAGCATGTGCGTATTGATGAGCACGGACAACATGCACAGGGCCTTATTCTGTTCGATGAAGCCCATGCCGCCCATGTTCGCGGCAAGATTGTAGATTTCGTCCACGCCCTTGGACGCCAGGTCGCAATTTTCCTTGAAATTGAGATCGAGCTGCAAATTCTCGACATCATTAAATCGCTGATACCATTCATCCAGCGGTTTCACGTCTACAGCGCGGATCTGCTTAGACCCTTGCTTGCGAAATTCGGCGACAAGGTGGCCACCAATAAAGCCGCCTGCGCCCGTTACTAGTACACGATTTTGAGTTTGCAAATTCGTCGCCCCCTTTTTCAAATGCACACGTCAGGCACAACACTGGTTCTTTCAAGCGTCGCGATCAATGGAGCAGGCCGTACGCGTATAGATGTGCGCGCGTTCCGAAATACACCTTTCCGTTCGCGACCAACGGCGCGTAAAACTGGACTCCGTGCTCGGCAGCATCGCGACCGTTCGGCGCCTGTCTTGCATTGTAAAGCTCCGTGGAAAGATTCGTCGCATCGAACGCGTGGAGCACACCGGAATAATTCTCGAGGGCCCATACGATTCCAGCTGAGTCGCCATGCGAAGAAATGACCGGCAAGGCTCCAGGATAGCCGAAAACCGTGGGAGTTTGGGAGCTGGCTGCTGATGACAATCGCCCGCGTGAAAGGGGAAAAGCTTGTAGCGTCCCTTCTACGGGTCCCACGTAAATCCATTCGGAGGTTGAGTTCCGCCAGTATGCGGCGCTGACGTGAACCTTTGTTGGGAAAACGTGCGGAAGGTACTGCACGATTTGATCGTTGCTTGACGACTGAAAGTGGCCCATGTCGTCGCGATTGATTAAGTACATTGAACCGTTCTTCCCGGCACCGAACATCAGGTGTGAATACTGGCCCAACTGATCTGGCAAGATCATAGGCCCACTAGCGCCCAGGTCCACATTCTCAACATCCATCTCTTTTTGATCAAAAGGAGTGAAATAGTCCGCGGGCACAATGCCTTCATTTGTGGCTAGCCGCAGCTTCAGAAATGTGTCGCCGTAATCGGGGCCGCCATCGTAGGCGTCGAATTCGCCATCTCCGGTAATAGCGTAGAGATTTCCTTGGGGATCAACGACGGGCGTCCCCCCGGCCTGCCAGATGCCACCGTGACTGCCGTTTGGAGTGGTTAGAAAAACGCCTGTCCTTTTGAGACTTGCGGCATCATACGCAAAGACCCAGCCGTGAAACGGGCCGCGGTCGCACATCGATCCGAAAACGATGATCACTTGTCCGTTCGTCAGGACGAGACCAGGCCGCTGTAGCTGTGGTGCCGGATCGAAAGTGACCGCGCCATGGCGCGCGCCCGTCCCAGTGCCTGGAAGAGTTGCGGTGATCAAGACTGGGCTGGCGTCTTTTTCTTTTCCGGATGCGAGATCGATCGCGTGCAGAGTGAAGGAGGTGCTTCCACTGCTGAAGGTCTTAGCAGCGACATAAAGTGTGTGAGTCACGGGATCGATCACCGGTGTTCCGGTGATCCCGATTTGCGGGCCCATATCGGGGCAGGGCAATTGATCTTTGGGTACGGGAGGGCCCAGATTTGAATGGAACAACTCGGCTCCGGTGTCGGCATCGAGTGCAAAAATGGTGTCGTTCTCGGTCGCAGCGTATACCACGTTGCGAATACCCTGCCCCGCAACGTCAACGTGGCCGACGTAGAGTGGTTGCGCGTAGATGTAACCGTCAATGCGCGCTGCGAATAGTTTCCCAAACGTGGCTGCGTTTACATTTTCAGGAGTGAGCAGAGTCTCGAACCGATTCTGGGCGGTGCCGGTATTGTCATAGCGATAGGAAAAGGCACCCGCCAGAGGACTTGTAGTTGAAACCACGGTGAGCCGAGTAGCCGTCTGGATTTTCCCTAGTGGAGTCATCAAGTCTGCATCGATTGTGGAGCCACCTTCCGCTTGACCATGCGCCAAACCTGAGGGCGCAATTTTCGCGACCGCAGAATTGGAGGAGGTCCAGTTCACCTGAGTTGTTACGTCTTCCACGCTATCGTCCGAACGGGTTGCTAGGACCTTGAACTGCGAATTTCCGTTGACGTCGATGGCCGGGTCCGCGGGGGAAATCTCAAGGGCCACGGCAACCACGGGAACGACCAATACGGTAGTGGTTGCGCTCGAATGTTGGAAAGTGGCCTGCAAGGTTGATGATCCCTCGTTCGCCGCCGTAGCGATACCTTCCGCATCAATGGGCGCGACTGCGGGATTCGATGAAGTCCAAGTGACTTCGGATACCAATTCGGCCTGACTGCCATCGCGGTAATGCGCGATCGCGGTGAATTTCTTACGGGAGCCCTTGGGAATGGATGAGGACGATGGTGAAATGTTGATAGCTTCCAGAGTCCGGAATCGGATATGAGGACGAAAATGTTCGATGGGGTGTCTGAATTTGTACAACAAACCAAGAAAGACTAGGCCGATCACTGCAAGGACGATGAGTTTCTTCATAGTGCCCGATTAATTCTCGCTCGCCAGAACACGGTGACACAAACCCCTAAAACCTGGAGAAGTAGCTGCCTGCGAATCACAGCTGTTTGACGCACCGGTCGCAGGGGAACAACAATTCGCAAGAAGCAATCAACTTCGCAAATTCTAACACACGCCCGCAGTGCACAGTCCCGCAATTCTCCAGTTTGCACGAAGCAGAGTAACAAGTGCTGCCTTGCCGGAGGCCTGCATGTGTGTAATTGAGAGCACCGACGCTACTTAACTCGAAAGATAGGACGAAGAAGGACCCGCCGAGTCATCCAGTTCGCGTTTCTCGGCTCGAAATCTATTATGGGGCCTCAATTCATCCATCGGGCACGGTTTGACCTGTCCGCGAGGCCCAGTACTTATCTTGTACGGCCGGCCAGTTGTTCGCGGAAAAAACGCGGTTCATAGTAGCCAACAGAGTAATACCTGACGGCCTCGACAGAGCTCTGCAATGTTGGCGTCGCACCCAGCCACAGTTATGTAGTGGAGGCTTTGAGTGGATAACCCGAGCATTGACAGGAGCTTGAGTGAGCGTTCCTTTGCTAGAGCGTCGGTTTCTCTTTTTCTGCCCGTTCTGCGAAAAAAAGAATACCGGAGCCAGCGGAACATATTGACGGCCGTATGTTTTGTAGCTCAATTGGGTGTTTTGACGATGCTTGCGGCGTGCGCGGGATACACTAGTTCACACCAAGCGCAGACTTCGGTCAGTTTGAATCTCGATGTGTCCCCGACTAACTTGAATCTTGGTAACGTGACGGTAAGCCATGCGAGCCCTGCGCAAAGCATATTGGTTTCGAACAACAGCGCGGGAGCGGTCACAGTTAGCAATGTTGCCGTTTCGGGCCCGTTCGCGTTCGCCGGAAATTCCCTGCCGATGACGTTGAATACCGGCCAGAACATGCCACTCAATATCACATTCACACCCAGTGGCTCTGGGACGGCCAACGGGAGCCTAACAATCACCAGCACCGCCGCGAACTCGCCCTCAGTCGTAAGCCTCAAGGGCACTGGCACTTCGACTTCGGGTGCGCTGGATTTGACCTTTGCGCCAAGCAATTTGAATTTTGGAACCGTGGCGGTCAGCCATCTGAGCCCTGCGCAAACCATTTTGGTTTCGAACAACAGCTCGGGATCGATCACAGTTAGCAACATTGTCGTCTCTGGCGCGTTCGCGTTTACCGGTAATTCCCTGCCCATGACGTTGGGTGCCGGCCAGAGCATGCCGCTCAATGTCACGTTCACGCCCAACGGTTCGGGCGTGGTCAGCGGGAGCTTAACCATCACCAGCAGCGCCGCGAACTCACCGTCGGTGGTAAGCCTCACGGGAACGGGCAGTTCGACTTCAGGTGCGCTGAGTTTGGCAATTGCGCCGGCCAGCTTGAATTTTGGAATCGTAGCCGCCAGCGATCCAGGCCCTGCGCAAACCGTATTTGTTTCGAACAACAGCACGGGATCGGTCACAGTTAGCAAGATTGCCATCTCGGGCCCGTTTGCTTCCGCTGGCAACACATTGCCAACCACGTTGGACATCGGCCAGAGCATGACGCTGAAAGTGACCTTTAAACCCACAACCTCTGGCACGGCCAGCGGGACGTTGACGATCACTAGCAATGCCGGCAACTCACCGACGAAAGTAGCCCTCGCCGGAAACGAAGCAACGTGCAAAATCACGTTTAATGCCGGCGACGATCTACCTGGGATAGTTAACGCCAATCCTCCAGATACAACCTTTTGTTTTAACTCGGGAACCTATCGGATGACGTCATACGTAGCACCCAAAAGCAACGACGCGTTCATTGGCTTATCGTCAGGAGCAATCCTGAACGGATCCCAATTGGTGACTTCCTGGACGCAATCGGGCAACTATTGGGTCGCTGCGAATCAACCTCAGCTGATACCTCAGGGTAGTGACGTCTGCGCGACCGGCGCTTCTTCTGCATGCCAATTCTCCGACGCCCTCTTCCTCGACAACACACCCTTGAACCGAGTAATGACCTTGTCCGCCGTGGTGCCGGGGACGTTTTACCGCGACTATGCGAGCAAGCAGATTTACATCGCGGACAACCCCACCAGCCACACGATGGAGGTGATTGTCTGCTCCCTTCCCTTCCTTGCGGTCGGCACCGGGGCGGAGGGTGTAACCATTGGAGGATTGACTATTGAGAAGTTTGCCGGCAACTCACAAGGCGCCGTACAGGGGAACGCCACATGGACTATTCAAAATAACGAAGTGCGCCTGAATCACGGGGATGGGATTGAGGCGAATGGCAAGATCCTGGGGAATTATTCTCACGACAATGGTGAATTTGGGTTGGAAGGTGGATTCGCCACCACAGCAATGGATGTAGAGAACAACGAGTTTGCCTTTAACACCTGGGCCAATTTTGCAAATGGCGGCGGCGCAAAGTTCGAATACGCTACTAACCTGGTGGTTCGCAACAACTATGCACACGACAACAACGGTGCCGGCCTGCACACTGATGGTGATTGCGCGAACGTCCTTTATGAGTACAATCACACAAAGAATAACCTAAATTTCGGAATCGAGCATGAGATCAGCTGGGCTGCGATTATCCGGTACAATCTCCTGGAGAACGAAGCCGCTGTCTCCGCACCACATCTGAACAACACGATTTGGGCCCGCCCTGCCATCGGGATTTTCAACTCATCGAATGTTCAGGTTTACGGCAATACCATCACGAATTCTGCGAATGGGATTGGCGGGGTCCTAGTGAGCCGAGGCAACAGTAACCACGCGCCCAATACGGGGCAACCGTATCTGCTCAAGAATCTAGACGTGCACGACAACATTTTCAGCGGAATTACGTACGAAGCAGCCGGTGTTATCAGAACATCGGATTTCGACGAGTCGGTGTACACAAGCTGGAACAATCACTTTACGAACAACACGTATAGCCTCGCCGATTTAAGCGGATTGTATTTCGTCTGGCTGGATAGTTCTGGCAAAAATACGTATGCCCCGCATACGTGGGTTCAATGGCAGGGTTTTGGCAACGACGTCGGGGGCATCTTTCAAGCAAGCAATCCGTAGACCTCGGCAGGTTCTAGTAATGCAGCCAACCCTAGGTTGATCACTCGTGCATCACTAGCCTATTCAGGAGCGACGACGACTCTTGCCGGCACCCGGGTCAGGACTCTCCGCAAGTACTTGTCGATTTCATCCACACCTAGCAATTTTGCGAGGAACATGATGGATGGGAACCCAACGGCAGTCACAATCACCAGCAACTCGAGAGCACCCAGCGTCCTTTGCCACGCGAGACGTGCTTCGAGCCATGCCGTCAGCTTGTAGCAGGCTAGAGATACGAGGACGGAAGAAGTCAAGACTTTCGCGAGGCACAGGAGCAGATCCCCCACTTCCTGGTTGTGCGTGCGCCGGACCAAGAGCCCGAACGACACCGCGGCGAACGCAATCGCAATGAAGGAACTGGCGATCGCCAGACCCAAGAAATCCCATTGGCGCGCGCAATACCAGTACAGCGGCAAGCTCAGGAAGGTCACGCTCGTGCCTACCACAGCGGGTGTGATCGTATCGCGCACGGCATAAAACGTGCGGCCGATGACGTTTTGAGCCGCCCTGGCAAAAATTCCAATTGAGAAGAGACCGAGCGCCGCGCCTGTAGCCTGAAAGTCTGCGCCACTCAAGCGTGTGTGGGAGAATGCGAAATAGATGACTGGTTTGCTTAGCACGATGGCCAGCGCTGAGAGTGGGACAAGAAAAAGAATAAGGCCCTTCAAAGTCGAATTCAGGGTGCGGTTGAGCGAGTCGGATTCGCCCTGCGAATGCAGTTGCGCGAGCAACGGAAACGATACGATCCCGGCGGCGCTACCGATCAAGACCTGCGGGAGCCGCATGATTGTCCTGGCATATGTGAGCCAGGTGATGGAAGCCGGCGTGAGATACGATCCGAACCAGCGGATGATCCATTCGTCGGTGATATCAAAAGAGAGAGCGAGCATGATTGGAATGCTCAACTTCACAAACAGCCGAAATCCCGGATGATTCAAATCCAGATTGGGAGTGAACCGCGCGCCGACGCTGCGGGCTCCGAATAGCTGCAGGACAAAGAACCCGCAGAAGGCGCCCACGAGTACTCCGACGGCAAATCCGGCAACTCCTATCCGCGGCGAAAGCAACCATCCACCCAGGATGATTCCGAGGTTATAGACGCCAGAGCCGAGCGCAGGGACCAAGAATCTTGATTTCAGGTTTTGGACCGAACTCGCCATGCTGGCAAAGAACAGGAAGACTTGCGAGGGAAGCATTAAGCGGGTGAGGAACACGACGCGCGCCTGCTGCGCCGCGTCAAATCCCGGCACCAGGAAGCGAACGATGTGGGGAGCAAAGATTTCGCCGACGACAATCAGAGCAACGAGGATCAAGCCCATGCAGGTGATGATTGTGGAGTATACGTGCCAGCCTTCTTCCTCGTTCTTTTCCGCCGTGTACTTCGCAAAGACGGGAATGAAAAACATCCCGAGAGTGCCTCCGGCAACGAGGTAACTGAGGAGATCGGGGAGGGTGAACGCCGCGTAGTAGGTGTCCGTGACGGCGCTGGAACCGAGTTGATGAGCCACCGTCCACTCGCGCAGAAAACCAAAAACCCTGCTGAGCAGCATCACGGCGATTAGGATGCCGGTGGTTTGCAGCAGGTCGTGATTGCGAGTAGAAGGTTTCGTCACGTAAGGCATCTTAACGAAGAAGTCGAGCTTTTCGAAGCGAGCGGTTTTCTTGCCGGGGAATGGGTTTATTCGAACTTCCTGATGTGAAAAAGCTCCAACGAAATGCTCCACACCGATTGCGGAATCGTCACCAGATACCGTCTCCACAAGCGGCGAGGCTCGCTTAGGAGGCGGTAAAACCACTCTAGGCCGCTCTCACGCATCCATGCGGGAGCTCGCTTGAGCCTGCCGGAGTTCATGTCGAACGCCGCGCCCACTCCCAATATGACCGGAACCTTCAGTTTTAAATGGTGGTCGGACATCCAGCGCTCCTGTTTCGGAGTACTGAGGCCCACCCAGAGAACATCGGGAGCGGCGGCATGTACCTGAGCTGTGAGATCTGCTTCTTCGGCCTCTGTGAGCGGGCGAAAGGGAGGCGTGTAGGTGCCGGCCACGGTAATGTTGAATTGTTCGTGAAGCTGGCGCGCCAGGTCCTCCGCGACACCGGGAGCGCCGCCGTAGAAGAAATGACGCGGCTGCGGACCTGTCTCACGACAAAATGCGAGCATCAGCTCCGATCCCGTAACGCGACGGCGCAGAGAATGTCCATGCCACCGGCCCAACCAAACGAGCGGCATGCCGTCTGGAACCACCAGCGCAGCCTGATTCAGGATTTCGCGAAAGCGCGGATCCTGCCGCGATTCGGCGACGCCGTGCATACCGGTGACCGCAACATATTTGCCGTTCTCGCGATTGTCGATCCAGCGTTTGATTCGCGCCACAGCTTCAGGCAGCTGAACCGCATCAACGCGAACGCCAACGACGCGGAATGCAGGCGCGATCGCGCTCATTGCAGTGGTGCTGGATTCAAGCATAGGCGGCCACCGTTTGCTCGTAAATGGTCATCAATTGAGTGTAGGCCCTCTCTGAGGTGTAGCGATCTTCGTACTCTTGGCGCGCGGCTCGGCCCATTGTCGCTAGTTCGGATGGATGTGCGAAAGCCCACTGGACTTTTCGCGCGAGATCTTCGGAGTCGCGCGGCGTAAAGTGCAGGCCGGTGCGGGAGTTGTCGATGATTTCTTCCATGGCGCCGAGCTTCGAGCAAATGACCGGAGTTCCGCACGCGAAGGATTCGGCGATCGCCATGGGAAAGCCCTCGTACCATTCACTGGGCAAGATCAAGAAACTCGCGCTCTTCATCGCGGCGAGCGACTCTTGGTGCGACAGCCGGCCGCGAAACTGAATCGAAGACAGGCCACATCGCCGCGCTTCGGCTTCGAGTTCTTCCCTTTCAGGACCATCGCCGATAATTTGGAGCGAGCAACTCTTCGAGAGCCATTTCCAGGCGTCAAGCAGGGTGTGCAAGCCCTTTTCTTTGGAGAGGCGCCCAATGTAGAGCGCGCTTGTGCCGGGGCTCTGTTTCGCACCCGGGTCGGGATCGACGAAATTCGGCTTGACGACAATCTTTTCTGGGGCAAATCCGGAAGCGATGAACTTGTTGCGCGCAAAATCGGTGAGCGCGATATAACGGTCCACCAGTTCGTCCCACGTGCCGGCCCGCCGGTGCCACGCGAGCATGAGCGCCACCGAAGCCGTGGCCGGACGCGAATCGCGATAGCAGCCATGCCAGACGCTGCGCAGGAGGCTATGATCGACGCAATCCTCGCAGATATTTCCGTCGCGTAGGAACTGCGCGCCGGGACACAGTAGCCGGAAATTGTGAAGCGTCTGCACCACCGGGATGCCTTGCTTGCGGCAGGCGCTGTATATGGACGGCGAAATCATGACAAAGGTATTGTGGACGTGGACGACATCTGGTTTTTCGCGCTCGAGAAGCGCAGCGAAGTCGTGGTGCGTGTCGCTGGCCCAGACGGTTCGCACCACCAGGGCGCCGCGGCCAATCGCGGAGAGTTCCTCGATCTCGTGATTGCTCCGCTTGTACGTGATCACCTCGTGTCCGGCACGCTCCAGGATTCGCTTTTCCTGCTCGAAGACAACGTCTTCGCCGCCTGGCTGCTGATATTCGTTGTGGACCAACAGTATTTTCATGTTCAGGTATGCAGCCAGATGAGTTCTCTGGTCCAGACTCTAATCGAAAGCAAACGACTGCTCTTCCTTTGGAACCAAGTGCTGCTCCGGCCCAGCCATGGTCCTGTTCACGAGAGCTTCCAAGGCGCGCGCGGCGGCTTCCACTGTGTACGGGGCCATAGCTTTCGACGAGCGCTCTCCGAATTCTGAGATCAATCGCGGATTCTCAATGAATCTCGCCATGTAGTCAGCCAAGTCCGGAGGCTTGCGGGGGTCGAAAATGAAACCAGTTCTATCGTGCTCGACCATCTCTTTCGCGCCCGCATATTGAGAGCACAAAACTGGTTTTCCGAAAGCCATGGCTTCGAGTAGAACGAGGCCCCAAACGTCTTCCAATGTGGGGGTAACGAAAACGTCGGAGGACTTGAAGTAGGCGCCCAAGTTTTCGTAGGCGACTGGGCCCAAAGGATGAACCAGATTCTGAAGGCCTTTTGCTAGGATTTGCTTATTCAGTTCTGCTGCTTCGTCTCCTTCGCCCACGATGGCAACGGAGAAGGACCTGACGCCGCGCTGGACGAGGAGGTCTACGGCATCAATCAAATATCGCCAGCCTTTCCTGGGTATCAGCGAGCCGACGAACAGAAAGACGGGGTGAATCATCGAGCGCAAAGCCGCGGGAGGGTCGGCCGAGCCGAAAACGCTAAGTTCGGGAACCTCGTACGGGTGGTGCACAAGCTTTGAGCCGGGGATGGAAAGAACATCTCTAAGATACTCACAACCTTCGCGCGCATTGCTGATTCCACCATCAACAAAGCGAGCCATGATGCGGCGCAGCCTGAGCAGGATGGGACGGTCGAGGTAGGTAATGTAGGGTGAGTGACCCTCCCACGCGATGAGGACGCGCGTGCCATGAACTGCTTTCAAAAGCAGCGCACACAAAGTCCAGACACTGAATCCGGAGGTAAAGATCACATCCGGACGATATCGAAAAAGCTCACGCAGGATGGAGAGCGGAGCTTTTACTAAACCGCGGTCGTAACCTTCCGGAGAACGCTTCAGAGTCAGTAGCTTGACGCCAGGCAGAACCCGAAGCTTGAAGGTTCCCTCGTATCCGGGGAGATATCCCGGCCATAGACCGACGAAAACAATCGAATTTGGAAAGCGCTCCGTGAATGCTTTAAAAACCGGCTGCCAATAGAATCCGCGGTTCAAAGATGGAAAGAGCCAGGCCACGCGAAGGGAACGACTGCCGGGCTCAGCCTGAGCTGTTTGATCCTGCTGCGACAGTTTCGCAAGCCGCGACCGATAGCGGTAAATCACGGTAAGGAGAAAGCTAAAAGAAGCAGCAGCCATACCGACGGCAGCTCCCGCGAGGCCCCAATAGTGAGTCAAGCTGAAGCCCGTCGCAATTGTGAAGCACGCGGAGACGGCGTAGCCGATGAATACGTCGGAGGGCACTTGCATCGCGCGCAAAGCGATACACGGTCCTTGGGCGGCGGCGACAAACGCTCCCGAGAGAGCCAGCCAAGGGAGCAGCGTGGCGAACTGAACGTATTTTCCTTTGTAGACGAAGCCCACAAGCGGGGGTCCGCCGAGCGACAAAACAACGAAATAAACAATGCCCGCAGCGACGAATAATAAACTGATTCTAAGGATGGTGAGCCGGAACGCCTTGCGGTCATTGCTCGCAAACTTTCCCGAAGCCGCAGGAATGGCGAGAAGGCTGAGGGATGTGATGAATTGCGAGAGAGGCAAGACGAAATTTTGAAGGGCTCGGAGTGCCGCGACATCTTCCACTCCGAGCATGCCCGCGACAATGAACGTGTATGCTTGCCAGGAAAGCCAGTACACCAGCGCCGTAACGATCACCCATCTCCCGTACACCCAGTGCTGCGAGAGAATGGTGCGCATTTGAGCGGTGGCCCCGGGAGCATCGAACTCCGGCCGAATCAGGGCCATCATGACGAACCCGGCAACGGTCCCAGCGGCGGCAATCGTTATGAAAGCAGTGAATGGATTGAGAGAGCGTGTGAAATAAAGAATGAAGAGACTTAGAACGACTACTGCTGCATAAGTTGCGCCGCCGCGCGCCGCCAGAGCAGGTCGATGGTCAAGATAAGCGGACTGCCGTAATAGCCATGACAGTAGCACGCAGGGAATCGCGATACTCGCGCCGCACAGTGCGCCAGCAAGCGTCGCGTTCCGTGAATAAATAAAAACGCCCCCGGCCGCTACCATCATCAGAAACGCGAGACCAAGAGCGACGTAACCGTGCAGCTTGACGAGCTTGGCAATATAAGCGGGGAGATTCTGCTTGTACGACGCGGGCCCGATGACACCCATGGGCTCGAGGATTAAGGAATTATGGAAGCTCGAGGCAAAGAGAAACACCGAGAAAGCCAAGGCGTATGCGCCGTATTGCGCGGGCGTCAACCAGCGCCCTAGGAGCAAACTGAGCAGAAATCCAGCTCCCGAGAACAACGCCTGATCCGTCAGCGCGAGTGCGCCTCTTCCGATCCAGACTCGGTTCTTGATCATTCGATTAAGCATTTCCAGAGAGCACTTTGGCAGCATTGCAGGCCATAATCTACCGTGCCTCGCACAGCGTCGCGGGGTCCGTCGCCGGCGGCTCGAATTTCGAATTCTTGTCTTGGCCGGTGCTCGAACGCCACTTATCGAAATCGACTTCGCGGTTTACGTGTCCCGTTCCGCCAGGGTCGTACTGAAAAACTTTCTTGTTCCATGGGCTGTACCAAGTATTTTCATCGGAGTTCAACATCGAGTAGAAAATATCCCCGGTGTCTCTTGCGGTGATGGAAGTTTCCAGCAGCAATTGGACTGGATCGGCTGCGACGACGGTATTGTGAAGCAGGGTCAAATCCCGCCCATCTGCACTGAAGGGGACGCCGGATTCCCAATCGGTGAAGTCTCGTGATCTGGATCTCCAATCGACGAAAATTTGAGCGATGTTATTCCCGTAAATCAAATTGCCTTTTAAAGTCGTCCGCTGGGAATTGTTCAAGAACACACCCTCAGAACCATTCTCGCAAATCCGAGAATTCTCAACGGTGATTGGGCCCTGGTTGGCCTCCAGGAAGATGCCGAATTTCTGATTGTGTGCGAAATACGAGTCCTCGACGGTGACGTTTCTGGTGTCAGTGTCGAACCAGAAACCCAGTGTCTGGTTGTTGAAAGATCGAATTCGCCTGAAAGTGCTGTCGTGCACGCGCCCGAACCTGCCGCCTGCTTCGTCAAACTGGTAGAAGTTTCCGAGGGCTCCTCGCCAGTTGTTGTAGGTAGCTTCATCGTCCTCGTAAAGCACGCCGTTGAGACCGTGGCCGCGAAGGCCGGAAGCGCCATTATGACTTGCCAGCACACGTCGCACCGTACTGTTCCTAACGTTATTGAGCAGCATTCCAGCCCAGTTGCTCCACAGAAACTGTGAGTCCTCCACCAGAATATCCGAGCCGTGGAAAACCGCGAATGCCGCTTCGGACAGATATGGATTTGCCTTATCGAAGACCAATCCACGAACAGTCAATCCGGAGACCCCGTGGCTCTCAAACCATCTTGGGCGAACGCAAACTTCGATGGCCGCCTTGGCGGGGTAGATTCCCGCGTCCGGTTGAATCAATAGAACACCACGCTCGTCATCGACATAAAAGCTGGCATCTTTCATATCGCCCGCGGACAGCACTGGGGTGAGCGGCTTTCCGTTCACAAAGATCATTTCGCGGCGCCTTACAATTTCAGCAAGAGACGCGGGCCATCTTGCCGGAATAGGGGTCAGGCCCCATCGGTACGGCCAAGGGTGCAAATAGCGGCGTTCGTCGCTGGGATCCGTTTGCCAGCCAGTCCACAGATCAGCTCCCGAGATCGTGACAGTTCCGGGCTTTACCGCCTCAAACGTGATCTTCGTGCTCGTCGGTTGAGGTGGATAATCAAGCGAAATGAATTCGCGATATGTTCCCGCCTGAATATTGACCTTGCTGGAGACATTCAGCTTGTAGTTTGAAATGGCTATACGGCCCGCCGCGCTGATAGTCTTCAGCGGTCTGGATTCACTGCCGGGATTTGCATCCGAACCCAATGATCCATCGACGTAAATCTGGCGCCCGGAATCCGGATTGGGTGGCGGCGTCCAAGCAATCGAGACCATAACAACCAATGAGGCTACCGACATGCGTCTCGCTCCTTCTTTTATGACGCCCAAGGTGGGTTACCAAATTTCAGCCGGCGCCGCATGAACTCAGCACAGCATAGAAGAGTCAAGAATGCGAACGCCGGATGAGACGTAATGTTGCCGCTCACCACGCAGCGCACCGTGATGATCGTTAGAATTGCGAGCGATTCGATCGCGAGACGCTTCTCGCCCAGGTTGAGAAGCGGGCTTTGCGTCGCCTTGCGCATGAACCACCACATCGAGATCAAGGCGATTATGATCAGAAGCGGCCCCCAAATCCCTACGTCAACGAGGCTTTCCACAAGACTGCTGTGAACGTCCGGAATCTCGTAGTGGCCCAACGCCGGAAGAATAACGAATCTGCCCCCCGCGAACCCTCCGAAGCCCGTCCAGGGTCGTTCTTGGAACTTTTGGAATGCGTATTGCCAGAATCCAATTCGACCGGACAGGCCCTCAACTTCACTGGCCTGTTCCCCGCGCAACACAAAATCCCAAACAAGGCTGCCGAACTTAGTGAATACGAGCAGAAAAAACACCGCGAAGGCCGAGCCTATGGCGATTGCCGCGCCCAACAAGACTCGCCGAGTAAGAATCAGCAGAAGGATGACAGCCAAGAAAAGGGCTGCGATCGCCGCGCGGGTCTGGGAAAAAATCAAGGTGCCGACGGAGAAGAGAAACAAGAACGCGTACCACGAACGATCGAATCTGCGCTCCGGATCATACATTAGCCGGCACAAGGCTAAGACCGCTAGAACCGCGCTGAATTCTCCGATGGAGTTGGCCGATAGGGCCGGAACTACACCAGCCAATCGCACACCAAGCGGACCGAAGCGTTGGCCAGCCTCAAATGCGTCAACTGGATCTATGATCGCTCCGATCCACGTGGTCACGAGCATTAAGCCAAGGAGAGACCAAGCGAAATTCATAAATCTCTCGAAATCCTCCGAGGATTTCACCGTTGCCAACACCGCACAGAGAACCGAAAGGTCAAGCATGTACTCCAGGGATTTGTAGAGGGTCCACGCGGGACGAACAGACCACGTCGTCGAAACAAGGCATAGCGCGGCATACACCGCCATAATTCCAACCGACCCTCGAAATAGCCAGCGGAGCCAGTGAGTTCTTTTTGAAAGCAATCGCCCGATCAGAATCAGTCCCACCAGACCGGCCACTCCAATTCGAAAATATGCCCAACCGTCGATGGCTTCCTCGTTGATGTCTTGAAACTGCCGGATGCGAAACACCAACCCGCTCACGAGAATCAGCAGCCACAGGCCCTGATACCACGTGAAGTGTGTGGCGATGCTTCGAGCGCCCACTAACAGAGCTCGCATTGCACCGGGCAGAACGAAAATGAGAATGAGAGGAGCTACGAGCACGAAGATGATTTTCAAAGGAGTGCGAAAGGGATTTAGCACGCCTAGCACGACGAAGCTCAACAATGCGAAAGCTGAGACTATGCCCAACGAGCGCAAGTTCGTGCCGAAGCCGTGAGGTGGACCTGGAAAAACTGTGCGTGGCCGTGACATGTCAGATTCCATATTCTCCACCCCCTGGTATCTCCTTGGGCAATGCTGTCTCGCCGAGGCCTGATGCAACTATCCGCGTCGGAGCATGGACCAACCTCTGGTAGAGACGAGCCAACCGGTCGCCTTTCCGCTCCCAGTTGAATTCCTGATCAACGCGCAGGCGTCCGGCTTCCCCTAACTTTGCCCGGCGGGATGGGTCAGTCGCGAGCTGCTCGATGGCTGACGCTAGATCCGTCACCGCTTGCTCGGCGGAAGTCGCAGAAACTTTGATGCCCGTAGCTTCGGTCACTTGCAGCGCCGGACCACCGAGATCAAGACAAATTACCGGGCGTCCCGCCGCCATAGCTTCGACGCTGACGCAGCCGCCAGATTCGTGGAGGGCGGGAAACAGCAAGATATCGCACTGGGTCGAAGTAGCGATCGCCTGTTCACGCGGCATCATTCCCCAAAATTTTGTCGCTTGGCCCACACCCAACTGAACTGCCAATTGCTCCAGGCGTTCGCGTTCGGGGCCGTCGCCGATCAGCCAGTACTCACTTTCTGGAAAGCGAGCGTGGAATCGCGCGAAGGCGCGCAGGCCCAAATCGAATCCCTTGAGATGCACGAGCCGGCCCATGCTGAACACGCGAAACGGAGGGTCGCGGCGCGGAGGGATTGCGGCGAACTGATGAATTTCTTCCGCGGGCAAACTCGCCTGGGTGAACACGGAAACATTTTTGCATCCCAGCGCGCGAAGGCGCCGTTCGGTCTCATGCGTTGTTGCCAGCGCCATTGCAGCGCGACGGGCTGTAAAACGGATGAATGGATTCAGCTCGCCGATAGCTCGCGCGAATTCTCGCGTAGTCTCATACATCCTTCCCTGCAAACTCAAGAAGCTGCGAAAACTGCGCGGCGTCGATTCCCCTCCCCCCACGGGCCCCCAAACGAATGGAATCGGCAGAAGCGGCAGGAACGTCGGAAGCCAATAGTTCACGAAGGTGACGTGGTGGGCCAGATCAAAACCAACTTCGCGGTGCAGTTTTCTTGCTTTCCGATACGCGAGAATCTGCCAGAGCGAATAGTAGGATCGGACACCACGCTGACCTTTCTTCCAAAATCTTGCCCAGCGGGGAAGATCCAAATAGATCCAGTGCACGTTCGGCATGGGCTCCGCCGCCAGAGCTTCCTCGATCAACGTGCGATTGTTGGAGCGAGTCATCACCCAGACATCATGGAACCGTGCCGCCTGTTTGACGTTGTTCCACCCGACGCCGGGCTCGGAACCTTTGCCGGGCTCACAGGAGTAAGCCGAAATGAGAATTCGCAGCGGACGATCGCGCTGAGCCATCTGCTCCGATGAATTCACTACCTGGTCACGGAGACGGGCTAACTGTCCGCCTCTTCGCTCCCAATTGAATTCCTGCTCGATGCGCTGGCGACCTGCCTGAGCCAGCGACGCAAGGTGCGGTTGATCGGTTGCCAGCCGCTCGAGTGCGGCGGTGATATCCGCTGTTGCCTGCTCAGGATCGATAGCTGGAATCTTGATGCCTGTGGCTTCGGTGACTCGCAGTGCCGGGCCGCCGAGATCGAGGCAAATCACGGGCCGGCCCGCCGCCATCGCTTCAAGAGTCACCCAGCCGCCGGAGTCGTGCAGACTGGGGAAAAGCAGCACGTCGCAGGCTGCCAATTTCTCAAGGACACGATCCCGCGAAAGAAATCCCCAGAAAACGACTTTATCCTGGATTCCCAGCTCACGCGACAACCGCTCCAGAGAGCGCTGCTCCGGACCGTCACCGATGAACCAGTACTCCGCGTTCGGTACGCGGGCTTGAAATCGGACGAAGGCGCGCAGGCCTAGTTCAAAGGCCTTCCAGTGCAGGAATCTCCCTAGACTCAATACGCGGAACGTGCCACTCCCGCAGGAAGAAATCGCTCGAAGTTCGTTGATTTCACTGATCGGTAACGCTGCTTCGGGCAGAATAGAAACTCGCTTGCAACCGAGAGCTTCCAGGCGAGCCGCGGTCTCTTTCGTCGTCGCCAACGCGATTGCAGCGCGCCGCGCGGCAATTCGCACGAATGGGCTCAATTCGGCTAGCGCCCGTGCCAGATCGCGCGCAGCCTCATAGACCCTGCCGCGTAAGCCGAAAAATCCGCGAAAACTGCGCGGCGTCGATTCCCCTCCCCCCACGGGCCCCCAAACGAAGGGAATCGGGAGAAGCGGCAGAAATATAGGCAGCCAGTAGTTGACGAACGTGACGTGATGCGCCAGATCAAAACCAACTTCGCGGTGAAGCCTTCGTGCTTTCCGGTACGCGAGAATCTGCCAGAGTGAATAGTAGAGGTGAATGCCGCGCTGGCCCTTCTTCCACAAACTCGCCCTGCGGGGAAGATCCAGGTAGATCCAGTGCACGTTCGGCATGGGCTGGGCCGCGAGTGCTTCCTCGATCAACGCGCGATTGTTGGATCGAGTCATCACCCAGACGTCATGGAACCGGGCTGCCTGCTGGACGTTGTTCCATCCGACGCCGGGCTCGGAACCTTTCCCGGGCTCGCACGCGTATGCAGAGAGCAGAATCTTCAGCCGGCGATTCATTTAGTCCGCCACCGCTGCCTGAGGGGGCTCGGAGAGGTGCTTGCGGAGCTGCCTTTCACGGTAGCGAAACGTGAAGCCAATGGATTTCTCATCCGTGAGCTGCGCCACGGAGTTCAGCAAATAAAGCAGGTAGAGTGCGCGGTTCTCTGCGCGCACCTCGGCCGATTCGTCGTGGCGTTGGTTCAGGTGGCACTCAGTCTGCGCCAAAAAATGGAACCGGTCCCAGAGCGCGGGGGCCTCCCACGCAGCTGATTCCCAGTCGAACAGGATCAAGCCCTTCGGTTGAACACGCATATTCCAGGGAACGAAATCGCCGTGCTGCAGGCCGCACTCAATTGAGACAGAGTCGAGCTCGCGCGAGGCGATTCGGAGCGCTTCGCGCCCCAACACCTGCCAGTTCGATTCCAGCCGGGGCGCAATTTTCTCCCAGCGCTGAGCGATTCTCTGCACCAGCTTTCGTCCGGGCAGCATTGCCGGCTCGCAGTCTTGAAGAATCTTGAGGATCTCCTCGTGGCGCTCCGACATGCGGACCGGGCCTGCCTCACCCTCAATCGCGGACTGGAAGACAACGAAACGTCCTTCCCATGAGCCTGCAAAAAGCAGCCGCGGGATATGGGCGCGTATTTTGGCGAAGCGCTGAAGTTTTTCGATGGTGTCCGCTTCATGGCGCAGGCGCTGCTCGGCGCCAGGTTTAAGTGGCATTTTCAGGTAGCCGAGAATTTTACCGTCGGTGCGCATCACCTGAACCGTCAATTTCTGGACTGGCCCCGGCGTGCCCAGGGAAACCGCGAACGTCAAGTGCCTTTCGCCGGTGACGTCTGTTGCGAGTTCTTCGATCGGCAGAGGATCCCGCGCCGCTATCAGCACGCTGTGCCGCACCCATCCTTCCCATCCAGTGGCGCGGACGCGAACCACAAGCGCTTTCATCAGCCGCGTGGCACGCGAATAGGGTGTGTACAGTTCGAAGCCGTCGATCGTTCTGCGAGCACTCGTCAGAGGCAGAAGCCAGCGTGGCTGGGTTCGGAAAGGAAGTATGGCGAAGCGATGTTGGAGCGTGTAGCCGTGGCGCGCCAATTGTTGGCAGACGCTGGAGGCTATGCTGCGAGACACAACCACGCCCGGGAACGCCGCTCCGTTCTTGGCAAGGTCTTCAGCCTCTGGCAGCGGCTCCGCCCGGTCCCAGCCGAGAAACAATCTCAACACCTCGTCGAGCATGTCCGCGGACCCGCTGAAACGGGAAGCTGCCTTGATCGCTACGGCTGCAGTCCTCACTAGGCTACGTTCATCCAATGTCCGATCCTCTTGTCGAATCGCTGCTTCATGAATTCCGCGACGGCGGTGGCTGATGCTTCCAGCGTCTGCGGAATTCCAGCATCTGTCCGGACGCAAACTTCCTTCGCTCGCTGGAATCGCAATTCGGCATATGCCTTACGCTGGCGTTGAATCTCGGCGCGCGTCAATTCGGTTTTTCGCGACAGGATCAAGTCCTCGTTCGCGTCCAGAAGAATCACTAAGTCCGGCTCCGGAAGCAGTCGGCAAAGAAGCTTCGCGAACCATTGGGGACCGCCATAGCGGTAGCGTCGCGGATCCACCAGCACATCATGAAAGTAGCGATCGAACTGCACGAAGCCGGCTCTCACGAGCCGAGGCTTGATTACAAACAGGTAGCCCGCCCAGCAATCAGCAAAGAACACGGAGAGATAGGCCATCGAAGCGAGGGATCCGCGCGGCGACTGGCCATGCGGATCGGTGACCGGGCGATTGTCTTTGCGCTTCGCAAGCACTTGTGGACGCCAATGAAAAAGAGAGCGGCGGCGTAGGGGAACGCTGAAAGCCGTGGCGAGACCCTCCAGCACTGTGCTCTTTCCCACCCCGTCGGGGCCTAGAACCGAGACCAGGATTCCAATCGGATGAGACGTGCGCCAGATGGCTCGCCGGAATTGCCCCCCCCAATATCGGATCGTTCTCAGCAGGCGCGTGGACGGGGCCGTCTGCCAATCTTCCTCTTTCAAGTCCGTGAATACCTGGTCGATCGAGCCGTCCAGACAGGCCTCAACAATCCTGGTCTTTAAGTCTTTCCGAAATACCTTTCCCACAATGCTTTCGGCCGACTCGCGCCCCAGGCACTGGGCGAGACGCTGCAGTCTGAGTGTTTGAGAAGACGACACTTTCCCCTTGTTAGCCTTCTTCACTAACAGGTAGGAAAACTCCATCTCGGGCGACGCGACCCAGAAGTCCCCGTGCGGGACGCGGCCGGCAACGAACTCTTCGCCGGACGCCATGATCATTCCCGATCGCCGGTCTTCAAAAATAATGTCGACGGGGACAGTATTTACCTTACCGCCAGCGACCCAGTAGAAGTAGAAACTATGGCCGTTCGTGATGTAGTTACTCCATTGGTATGCACAGTAGTTGGAAGCCTTTAATGATTCGATGATTGAAGTGATTCGCGTTTTGTCGCCCGGGTGCACCGCGAGATCCAAATCGCTACCAAGGTGCTCTGGAAGCCTCTCCCACGAATGAATCACGCAATACCGCACCTCATGCTTGTTCAACAACCGGAACAGTTTGCGCAAAAAATCCGCGGTACTCTGTGCGGCTGTTTCCGCACGTTCCACGCTGTCGGCAACCGCACAATCCCGCTCGGGCATGGTCATCGAAGTATCCACGAGGGGACGCGGCGTTTCGCGCATGGGGAAAGCGGCTGAGGGGGTCGCCGTGCGATATGATTCCTCATGCAGCGCCGGAGCCCTTCAGCACAGCTGGAATGGTGCGCGCGAGAATTTTCACATCGAGCCAGAGCGACCACTTGTCGATGTATTCGATATCCATTTGCATCCATTGCTCGAAAGGGATCGAATTTCTGCCGTTCACTTGCCAGAGGCAGGTGATGCCAGGGCGCACACTGAACCGCCGCCGCTGCCAATCCTCACTGAACAGCTGATAGTCGCGCACGGACATGGCGCGTGGCCCGACGAGGCTCATGTCACCCTTTAAGACATTCCAGAGCTGCGGCAGCTCGTCGAGGCTCGCTCTTCGCAGGAAGCGTCCGATCGGCGTGACGCGCGGATCGTTCTTGATTTTAAATACGGGTCCCGTCATCTCATTGAGGCCGAGTAATTGCTCCTGCGCCATCTCGGCGTTTGGAATCATGGTGCGAAACTTGTACATCACGAACTGCCGTTTGTTCAGTCCCACTCTCTTTTGCCCGAAGAAAGCTGAACCCGGCGAGGTCCACCGGATCAAGAGGGCGATGACGAGAAAGATCGGTGCGAAAAGGGCGAGAAGAGTGAAAGAAACGCTGATATCCAGCACACGTTTCACCACGAGAGGCCAACCTTGCTGGCCGATTGCCGTGGCCGTGAACTGCGCCTGACCGTCGAAGTCATTAGCCGAAGATTTTGCGATCTTCAAATTGAAGATATCGGAGTTGATCCGCATGATGATCCCATGCATTTCACACAGCGCTGCCACCTGAGCGGAGTGCTCATAGAAGGATCTGAGCGGAAGGTAAATCGCAACCTCATCCACGACGTTTTGGCGGAGGAATTCGGAGAGGCCCGCAAAGTCGCAACAAACTTGGCGACCTGTTTCAAGAAACGCCGCTCTGCCAGGCCAATCGTCGTCCACGAACCCCACCGCGCGATATCCGAACTCGGGTTTGGCCTCGATTCTGGTAGCGAACTCAATCGCGCGAGCATTGGTACCAAGAATCAGCATGAAATGGGAGTTCAGGCCGTGGCGGCGCATGACTCCGAGCAGATAGCGAACGACCAGACGCACCGCCATTAATAGGGTTGCACCGAGAATCCAAAAGAGAACGAGGAAAGCAAACGTGATAGTTCGTTTAGCTAAGAAGGCCCGGGGCACCAGAAGACACAAAGTCGCGAGCGTAACTGCCTTGAGCACGTCGATCAGCTCCGACCGGCGCGTCGAGAGGCGCTTCGACTCATACAAACCGCACATTGCTAGAATCAAGTGCCAGATGAAAACCAAGACGGTGAAAAGAACGAAGTTTCCCAGTTGAATCCGGAGCGCGAGGAAGTCGGTAAACGATAGAGTTCCGTGCTCAGAAACAACTAGAATCGTGGTCAGACCAAGGGAAAGCACCAGGATGCCCAGGTCG
>Ga0210387_10000405_pt1 | contig 30578 bp, 27 predicted proteins | sample IncBWC7OmetaG_FD_160108 | JGI IMG/M metagenome (GOLD analysis project Ga0210387, IMG submission 160108) | Forest soil microbial communities from Barre Woods Harvard Forest LTER site, Petersham, Massachusetts, United States - Inc-BW-C-7-O ... | reverse complement strand
GTCGTGGACTCGTTGCGACCGGGCGTCGTCTGGGCGCCGTCGATCTGGTGGGGCAAGTTCACACCCGACGGGCAGAATCCGAACGCGACGACGTCCCAGCTCGAAACGGACCTCGGCCACGCACCGGTGTTCTACGACAACCTCGTCGAGGTGTCACACGCATTGGAGAATGGATTTGTCGCTACTGCCTGAAACGCTCGGCGCACTCAAAGCATCGCCGTTCGGCGCCCCCGAACGGGCGTTGCGGTCGGTGAAAGACGAGCTCCGGACGAACCTGCTCGCCCGGCTCGCGTGCGGCGGGCCGCTGTTTCCCGGCGTCATTGGGTATGAAGAGACCGTCATGCCGCAGATGGTCAACGCCATCCTGTCGCGGCACAACTTTATTTTACTGGGCCTGCGCGGACAGGCGAAATCGCGCATTCTCCGAGCCCTGACATCGCTCCTCGACGACGCGCTACCGATCATCGCCGGGAGCGAAGTGAACGACAATCCGTTCGCGCCGATTTCGAAATACGGGCGCACGCTCCTCGCCGAGGCGGGTGATGACACCCCCATCGTCTGGCTGGACCGGACGGCGCGCTACATCGAGAAGCTTGCGACGCCTGACGTGACGATCGCGGATATCATCGGCGATGTCGATCCCATCAAGGCTGCTCGCGGTGGTCACTTACTGTCCGACGAACTGACGATTCACTACGGGATGTTGCCTCGCGCGAATCGGGGCATTTTCGCGCTCAATGAGTTGCCGGATCTCGCCGGAAAGGTCCAAGTCGGACTGTTCAACATCATGCAAGAAGGGGACGTCCAGATAAAGGGATATCCCGTGAGACTGCCGCTTGATGTTGAATTGTGTTTTACAGCGAATCCCGAGGACTATACGGCGAGAGGCAAGATCATCACGCCGCTCAAAGACCGTATCGGCAGCGAGATTGTTACGCACTACCCCGAGACGGTCGGACTCGGCATGGAGATCACGCAGCAGGAAGCGTGGGTCGATCGGGGCATCCGAGTCAGGGTCCCTGATTTTATCGCCGAGGTTATCGAACGGATCGCGTTCGAGGCGAGAGTCGATAAGAGAATCGATCGCCGGTCAGGTGTGTCGCAGCGCATGCCGATATCCGTGCTCGAGAACGTGGTGTCCAACGCGGAGCGGCGAGCGCTCGAGATGGGCGAATCGGAAATCGTGCCGCGGATCGCTGATATCTAGGCGGCCCTGCCAGCGATCACGGGAAAGATCGAGCTCGAGTACGAAGGGGAGCTGATCGGTGGTCAGGCGATCGCGCGTGAGCTGATTCGTCGGGCATCGGATGCGACGTTCAAAGAACGGGCGGGGAACGTCAACACCGACGAGATCGTGATGTGGTTCGACTCTGGCGGCGCGTTGCAAGTGTCCGATGACGTCTCGACCGACGCCGTGCACAAGGGCTTCGAGACGGTGCCCGGGCTGCTGCGAGTCGTCAGAGATACCGCGCTCGCGCCGCGGGCGGATCTCCCGGTCGCGACCGCGGCGTGCGAGCTCGTGTTGGAAGCGTTGGTCGCCCGCCGCAAGATCTCGCGCTCGGACACGGGCCAGTACGGGAGAGCCGTACAGGAGCAACGGAGACGGCCGGGTCAGGATATGTTCGGTGGCGGCCTCTCCGCCTAAACCCGCGGCGCCGAGCGTCACAGTCCGGCGGGCGACGGTGCGCGATCTCGACGCCGTCGTCGCGCTTCGGCTGGCGCTGCTCCGTGAGCACGCCTCGAATCCGATCTATCGTCGGCTGGCGAGCGATGTGACGGCGCGGGCCCGGCGGTTGTTTGCCCGACAGCTCGACTCGCCCGGCGAGATCACGTTGCTCGCCGAGCGGGATGGGGCGATCGTCGGGATCTTGCGGTGCGTGGAGTCGAGCGGGTCGCCCCTGCTCTCCCCCGAGCAGTACGCGTACGTGTCATCAGTCTACGTCGATCCGTCGGTACGCCGCCGGGGCGTGCTGCGCGCGCTGCTGGAGCGCGCCGAGGCGTGGGCCCGGAGCGTGGGGCTCGACGAGTTCCGGTTGCACAGCGTCGCCGATGGCGAGGCGGCCAACCGGGCGTGGGATGCCCTGGGGTTCGAGATCGTCGAGCATCTGCGCGTTCGACCAGTCGATCGATAGCGGCCCGATGCCGACCATCACGATCTCCCGCCTGTTCGGGTCCGGTGGGTCGGACGTGGCGGCCCGAGTCGCCGCGCTGCTTGGCTGGGCGTTGCTCGACAACGAGATCGTCAACGAAGTCGCGGCGCGGTTGGGCATGCCGGTCGATGAAGTGCAGGCGCGCGAGGAGCGCGTGCCATCGTTGACCGCACGGCTCACCGATGCGTTGGCGATGAGCACGCCGGAAGTTCAGCCGGTCACGGGCGAATACGCCCTGCCGGCAACCGAGCGCTTGATCGCCGTCACGCGGCGCGTGATCGAGGAGTACGTCGCGCGAGGACCGGTCGTCATCGTGGGTCGTGGCGCTCAAGCCATCTTGGCCGAGCGTGCCGATGCGATTCACGTATTCTGCTACGCGCCGCGGCCGGCGCTCGTGCAGCGCGTCATGGCGCGGGAAGGACTCGCTCAGGCCCAGGCCGAGAAGCGCCTCGACGAGGTGAACGCGCAGCGGGCGCAGTCGGTGAAGCGATTCTATGATCGCGACTGGCGCGCGCCGGAGAATTATCACATCTGCATCAACACCGATTGGCTCGGCGTCGAAGGATCAGCGCAGACGATCGCTCGGGCGGCGCGGCTGGTGTTTCCGAGCGTGACGCCCGAGCGCTTCACGCCCGCCTACAATCGGCGGATCTCGGGCGATCTGGAAAAAGCGTAGTACGCGTAGGCGAGCATGACGGCCGCCGCACCGCCGATCGCCCAATCGACGCCGACCGCGTTGGCGACGGTGCCGGCGACGAACGAGCCGACGACCTGCGCGACGCCGACGGCGATCAGCGAGTAGGCGGCCATCAGGCGCCCGCGAAGTGCATCTGGCACAAGGGACTGCAGGAGACTGTTGGCGAGGGCACCGTTCAGGATCATCATGAAGCCGCAGCCCAAGAGCAAGCCGCGAGACAGCCATTCCGAGCGAGAGAGCGAGAAGGCGATCAACAACAGCGAAAAGCCGTAGGTGGAGAACGCCATCAGGCGACCGCGACGGAAGCGACCGCTCGCGGCGGCGAGAAAGAGCGCACCGGCTAGTCCGCCGATCCCCACGCAGGCCAACAGCACACCGTAGCCGCCGGCGCCGGCGTGCAGGAGGTCGCGGGCGACCACCGGCATCAATGTGAGATAGGGGATGCCGCAGATCGAGTAGATCGTGACCATGCGCATGAGCGCCGAGACCTCTGGGGTCTTCGCCATGTAGCGAAGGCCTTCGAGGAGGCCGTCGATGGGCGACGCGTGGGGTGCGGCGATCCAGGGCGGAAGACGGATCAGCAGTAAGCCCGCGAGAACGGCGAGGTAGCTGATGGCGTTGAGCAGGAAGCACCAGGAGAGGCCGAACGTCGCGAGCACGGCCGCGCCGATCGCGGGGCCGATGATGCGGGCGAGGTTGAATCCGCTGGAGTTGAGCGCGATCGCGTCGTGGAGGTCGTCGCGGCCGACGAGCTCGATCATGAGTGATTGGCGGGCCGGGATCTCGAACGCGCTCGCGATGCCGTTGAAGGCGGCGAGGCCGAGCAGCAACGGGATTGTGATCCGGTTCGTGGCTGTGAACGCCCAGAGAGCGGCTGCCTCGACCAGGAGGCAGGCCTGGCAGATGGTCACGAGCGTCAGCTTGTTGACGCGGTCGGTGACAACTCCCGCGGGGAGCGACAGCGCGAGAATCGGCAGGGATCCGATGGCGCTGACCAGGCCGACGATGAAAGCGCTATTGGATAGCTGGAGTGCCAGCCAGCCCTGGGCCATCGTCTGCATCCAGGTGCCCATGAGTGACACCGTCTGGCCGATCCAGAAGATCCGGAAGTTCCGGTGCTGTATCAGCGTTCGGAACGGATTCAGGGATCGGGCGGTCGTGGGCATGCTCCCATGATTATATTCGTAGGAACGCTCGCTGCGCTCGCGTTCACTACGGCGTTGTGGGGCGGGAACCCGAGGAACGCTGGTCGAGTAGGATCCATACGACGCCGTCGTAACACGGGAAGCCGAGGCATGTTGGTCGAGCAGGATCAGTGCGCCGGAGCGAAGCGAACGGCGCCAGGGGGATCAGGTGAGATTTCATACCTACCAGAAGTTCAGCCCAGAGTCCGCCGACGCCATTGATCTCCAGGCGTTGCTCGACAAGCTCGCGGATTTTCTCCTGCAATCAGGATTCGCCGGCGGAAAGCAGTCGAGTCCCTACTGGGGGGACTTCGGTGAAGAGGCCGACCGGTCGATGGAGGCGCTGCGCGAGGCCATCCTTGACGCGCTTGTCGAGAGCGGTCAGTTCACACCGGAAATGCTGGAGGCCCTGCGCGGCGACGGGGACGAGGAGTCGCAGGCGAAGCTTGCGCAACTGCTCGATCAGCTGGTGCAGCGGCTCGCGGCCGAGGGGTATCTGCGTATCGACGCCCCACCTCAGATGCCGGGCACGCAGCAGCCCGTCACGGGCAAAGGCGGGTTGGCCCACGCGGCCTCAAAGGACGTCCAGTTCAATCTCACCGAGAAAGGCATCGACTTTCTCGGTTATAAGACACTGCGGGGCATTTTGGGCTCGTTGGGCAAGTCGAGCTTCGGAAGCCACGAGACGCCGTATCTGGCGACCGGGATCGAGGCCGATGGGTTCAGCAAGCCATACGAATTCGGCGACGTGTTGAATCTCGACGTCAACGAAACGTTGAAGCATGCGCTGGCGCGGACCGGCAAGATCGAAGTCCCGATGGATCTCGATTACGGCGACCTCATGGTGCGGCAGGCCGAGTATCGGTCATCGTGCGCGACGGTGCTCATGCTCGATACGTCGCACTCGATGATTCTGTACGGCGAGGACCGGTTTACGCCCGCGAAGAAGGTTGCGCTGGCGTTAACGCATCTCATCCGCACGCAGTATCCGGGGGACTCGATCAAAGTCATTCTGTTTCATGACTCTGCCGAGGAGATTCCGCTGGCGCGGCTCGCCCATGCGCAGGTGGGGCCGTATCACACGAATACGGCCGAGGGGTTCAAGTTGGCGAGACGGCTGCTGTTGGCGCAGAAGAAGGACATGCGCCAGATCGTCATGATCACTGACGGGAAGCCGAGCGCGCTGACGATGCCCAATGGGCAGATCTACAAGAACTCCATGGGGCTCGATGCAACGGTCATTCAGCACACGCTCAAAGAAGTGGCGTTGTGCAAAAAGGCCGGCATCATGATCAACACGTTCATGCTGGCCCGTGATCGCGCCTTGGTGGAATTCGTGAAGCGCGTCTCCGAGATATCGAGGGGAAAGGCGTACTTCACGAATACCATGACCCTGGGGCAGTTCATCCTCATGGACTTCCTGAAGAAGAAGACCCGCAAGGTCTCCTGATCGGCCTATTTGCGGCCGATCAGGCCGCCCACCTGCGACGGCACCTGCGCGCGAAGCTCGCCTTCGTCGAGGCGATACCCGTACAGGTACGAGTAGTAGCGATACGCCCCGGCGGCGCGCACGTCGTTCAAGATTGACCCCAGATGACGCACGGGAACGAAGCGGTCCATCGCCTGGAGCCGCGCCTGCGCCATCTTGATATCGCTGCGCCCGACGCGGAGCACGACGACCAGCGCGCCGGTGGCCTTCGCCAGCGCGAACGGATCGATGCCGGCGCCGAGTGGCGGCGAGTCGACGATGATCACGTCGAAGAACGGCCGCACGGCCGACATGAATGCCTCGAGCGCATTCGACTGCAGCAGCTCGGGCCCGCGATGCCGGCGCGTGCCGCAGGTCACGAGCGTCAGCCCTTCGTAATCGGTCTCCTGCAAGACTTCGTCGAGCGCCGAGTGGTTCAGGAGATAGTCGAGGAGTCCCGGCGACTGCCGCATACCGAACGTCTCGTGTAGCTGGCCGCGTCGAATGTCCCCGTCGATGAGTAACGTCCGCTGGCCGCTCTCGGCGAATGACATCGCCAGGTTGGACGATACGAGGGATTTGCCCTCCCCGGCTCCAGGACTCGTGATCGTGAACTGCACGGGTCCATCGGCCGGGAACATCTCCTTGATGTGCAACCGAATCGTTCGGAACGCCTCGATGACTTGCGCGCTGATCTCCGGGTCGGCCTTGCGCTGCTTCGGTGTCGGCAGACTCGGCACGGTGCCAATGATGGGGAGCCCGAGCTCATCGGACGCCTGCTCCGGATGGCGGAATCGCTGGTCGAGCCGGTCCAGCAGCAACGCCAGCATGAGGCCCGCGCCCAGTCCGCCGAACACGGCCATCATGAGCACCCGCGGCGCGGTGTTGCGCGATGGCGCCTCCGGAACGCCGGCGCGGTCGACGACCTCGATATCGGGGATCGTGCTCGCTTCCGCCAGCCGTGAGTCCTCGTACGCCTTGTTGAGGCTCGTGAACAACTCGCCGGCCGATGTCACCTCGCGTTGGAGGCGCATGAGGTCGATCGTCCGGGCGGGCACGTCCTGGACGACCCGCTCGCTCTCGCCGAGCTGCTTGGCGTAGATCGCATCCTGCGCGCGCAGGCGCTGGAGCGACTGATTGGCGAGCTGCGGGATCGTCACCGTGTAGTAGTTGTCGACGATGCGCTTGGCGTCGATGACGCCCTTGTAGTTGTCGGTGTACGTCTGCTGGAGGTTGCGGAGCTCGGCCGCTTTGGTGTTGTAGTCGTTGATCGCCGAGCGCAGGTTGTCGGCGCCGACCATGAGCGACGGGATGCCCAGCAGCCCGTCGGGCGACGCCTTGCCAATACTCATGTCGGTCAGGACCGCCTGCGCGGCCTGAACGTCGTGACTCAGATTGTCGTGCTCGACCCTGAGCGCGAGATAGGTCGAGACCGCGGGATCGCCGGTCACCGCCCCGATGGATCCGGGCGTGCCCGTTGGCACGTTCGTCGTCGGCGCCGAGGCGCTCACCCTGATGCTCGCTTCCTGGAACGCCTGCAGGTTCTTCTCGGCGCGGGCGAGTCGGTCGCGCGCGATGCTCAACTGGTCGCCGATCGTCGCGGTGAGTTGCGTGTTCTTCTGCTTTTTCAACTCGGCGGCGACGGCGAGAAACTGATCCAGCCATGTATTCAGCGTGTTCGCCGCCTCGTTCGGATTCCAGCTGTCGAGCGAGATGTGGAGCACGTTGCTCATGTCCGGGAGATTCAGCGTCGCCCGGTTGGTCAGACCGTTCGCCGCATCGGGAAGCGAGGACACGGAGAACACGACCTTGCGCCCGGGCTTGAACGCCGAGCGCGGTGGCTGCCACTTCATGCCGAGATGGAGGCCGATCGAGTCGCCAGGCGCGCCGTGCTCCAGCACGGTGCCTTTCTTCGTCGTGAGCGTATACTGCCGTCCGGTCGACGCGACGTTCAGGAAGAACTCGCCGGCCTGATATTGATCGGCCAGCCCGAAATGCTGGAAGATGTCGTCGTCCTTGTCGGCATGATGGATGTACAGACCGAGCTTGGTGACAACCGGCTCGACGACGCGGTACGCCTTGAAGAGGTCCGTCCACGCGGCCGTTTCGAGGAATTGACCGGACGAGATCGGCCCGTTCGCGCCACCACCGCCGCGCTGCTCAGTCGCGAGCAACACGGTCGCGCGCGCCTCATACTGCGGAGAGAGCAAGCGGGTCGCGGCGACACCGGCCCCGACGCCAATCACGAAACACCCCGCAATCAGCCATTTGAAGCGGATCACCGCCGCGATGTAGCGGTGCCAGGGCGTTTTCTTCTCGCCGCCGCCGCCGCCGGCGCCCCCACGGGCTTCGATCGGCGGACCCCATTGTTGGAACGACGCCAGCGCCTGCCCGTCAGGGGAAGCAGGTGTCAGCGCCGTCGACGGCGTTGGCGTGGGCGGGAGCGACATGCGATTCACGTGAATTTAATTGGATAGAGACTGGGCATGACTTCGCAAAAAGGGGCCCAGCCAAGTTGTTTATAGCTAATGCACCTCAACACTTGTATGCCGTGACTATACAACAGAATTGTTGGTCAATTGCAACGGAATATGATTGACAGATGCAACACTTTGTTGTAATTAATAGCGCCGAAAAGTTAGAAGTCACTCATCCTGGAGCCTCATGTCGTCCTCGGCCTTCTCCTCTGATCTGCCAATAAGTGATGTATCGGCGCCCCCTTCGGTCGAAACGCCCGCAATGGGCAGGGAGCCGTTGGCGATCGCGCCTGAGGTGAAGGCCAGTCTGCGGCTCCTGCTCGTTGATGACGATCGCACGCTGCGGGAAGGTTGCCTCAGCGTTTTGCAGCTCGACGGTTACAACGTCACAGCTACTGGACGTGGTGACGAGGCGATTGATCTCGTCAAGCGGCGTCGGTTCGACATCATTCTGGTCGATCTCTATCTGACGCCGCTGTCCGGCATGGATATCCTGGCGGCGGCGCTCGAAGCCCATAAGGACACGATCGTTATCGTGATGACGGGCAATCCCAGTGTCACGTCGAGCATCGAGGCCCTGCGCGCTGGCGCGTGGGACTACCTGCCCAAGCCCTTCTCAGCGTCCCATCTACAGATTCTCATCGGTCGCGCATCGCACGCCGTCGCCGTTGCCCGCGAGACCCGTGATCTCAAGGCCAAGCTCGTCGAGCAGAGCTCGAACTCAGATCGCATCACACTGCTCGGCATCTCTCCTGCCTTCCGTCAGGCCGTCGATCTCGCTCGGCGCGTCGCCTCGACGGACGCCTCGGTCATGATCAGCGGAGAGTCGGGGACCGGTAAAGAGCTCATCGCTCAGTTCATTCATCGACACAGCCGTCGCGCGAGTCGTAAGCTGGTTCCTATAAATTGCGCCGCTTTGCCTGAACCCCTGCTCGAATCAGAGATGTTCGGGCATCGCAAGGGATCTTTTACCGGCGCGGATAGAGACAAGCCTGGGTTGTTGGAGACCGCGAACGGTGGGACGTTGTTTCTGGACGAGCTGACGGAGATGTCGCATCCGTTGCAGGCCAAGTTGCTGCGCGTGCTGCAAGATGGCGTGGTGCGGCGCGTTGGCAGTGAGCAACAGGATGCTGTTGTTGACGTGCGCTTTATTTCGGCGACGAATAGGGAGCCGCAAGAAGCCGTGAACGCGGGGATTCTCCGAGAGGATCTGTTTTATCGGCTCCGCGTGGTGCCGATCAAGCTTCCGCCGCTGCGCAAGAGATTAGAGGACATTCCGCTGCTCGCGAATCACTTTTTGACTCACTACTGGGAACGGCATCGTCCGCAGGGCGAGCCGCTTCCCAAGTTGAGTGAGGCGGCGATTGAGCTGCTGCGGTCCAGGCCGTGGAGAGGGAATGTCCGGGAGTTGCAGAACGTGATCGAGCACGTCGCGGTGATCATCGAGCCGGGCAAGCCGATTCGCGCCGAGGACATTCCGGCGCTCGATGACACGGGCCACCCGAGCGCCGCGGCGGCCGATGGCGGGATGCCGCCGGCGATCATGACCGACGCCTATCACCTGGCGAAGGAAAAGCTCGTCGCCCACTTCGAGAAGGAGTACCTGCAACGCCTCGTCGTGCGTGCGGGTGGCAACATGTCGCGCGCCGCGCGCCTGGCGAACATCGACCGGACGACGTTGTATCGTCTGATGGAGAAACACGGATTCCGCCGCGACGAGCTGGCCGGGACGCTCGAGTGACCCCAGTGGAAGCAGCTCCGCGGCGCATCACGCCCACGCCGCGCGAAGCTCCGCCGCCTGGCAGCGGTGTCGTCCTGCTACTCGCGCAGGCCGCCGTTCGCGCGGTGGCGGCCTGGGACCCGGACGACGTCTCGGGAGCGACCGCTGACGACATCGGCCCGCCCATGGCCGCGCTGGCTGAAGCGGCCCAGCGTGTCTCCGTCGGCGGGAAGGCGGAGCTCGCGGCGCTGCCCGTCAGCATTCCAGCCCGGCGGCTGCTCGATGCGTTGCGGCGACAGATCCTGGAGAGCGCGGCCAGTGGCAGTTACGCGGCCGACGACGCGGTGTCGGCGTGTCTCGCCCTCGAGCGCGTGCACGAGGCGATCGAGGCCGACACGGCTCAGCGATTCGCGAATCGCCTCTCCGGATCAGATGCGCTGCCGCTCGTCGTCGAGGTCGCGCACGACATGCGTTCGCCGCTCGCGTCGATCTTGTTTTTGGCCGAACGGTTGCGCTCGAGCCAGAGTGGTCCGCTGACGCAGATTCAGGAGCGGCAGCTGGGACTTATTTATAGCGCCGCATTCGGCCTCAGCGCGTTGGCCGGGGATGTGATCGAGCTCGCCCGGGGGGATTGGTTGATCGATCAAAAGCCCATTCCCTTCTCCGTCGCTGATATTTTGCGATCAGTTGGCGCGATCGTTCAGCCGATCGCTGAAGAGAAAGGGCTCACGGTTCGGCTGGAGCCGCCGGACGCCGACTCGCGGGTTGGCTACCCCGCGGCGCTGAATCGCGTGCTGCTCAACCTGACGACGAACGCGCTCAAGTTTACGGCCGAGGGTTCTGTCGAGGTCACGGCTCGGCCCAAGTCTCGGACACGACTGGAGTTCGCGGTGCAGGACACCGGCCGCGGGATCCCTCCGGCGGTCATGGCGACGTTGTTCGATGCGTTCCGGCGCCGGCAGCGGCCCGGCGACTTCACGTTCTCGAGCGCCGGTCTCGGGCTCGCGATTTGCCGCAAGCTCGTCGCATCGATGCAGGGGGAATTGGGGGTCGACACATCGGAGTCCGGGACTCGATTTTTCTTCGAGCTCGATCTTCCCCTCGCCTCCAAGATGTGAAATACTGGCTCCTCAAATCCGAGCCCACGACATTCTCGTGGGACGATCTCTGGAAGAGCCCCAAGCGCACCACCCGCTGGGACGGCGTGCGCAACTTCCAGGCGCGCAATTATCTGCGCGACGACATGCAGGTCGGCGACCTGGTGTTCTTTTATCACTCCAGCGCGGATCCGACCGCCATCGTCGGGATCGCCGAAGTGGTCAAGGCCGGCTATCCCGACGAATCGGCCTTCGATTCATCCGATGACCACCACGATCCCAAGAGCAAGCGCGATGCGCCGCTCTGGTATGCCGTAGACATTCGTGCCAAAGAGCCGGCGAAAAGACCAATCACCCTTGCTGAGCTGAGACAGCAGAAGGGACTCGCGCACATGGTGCTGTTGCAAAAGGGCAGCCGGCTCTCCGTTCAGCCCGTGTCCGAGGCTGAGTGGAAATTGATCTATCGATTAGCTTTTGCCTGATGACCGACACTCTGAACGTCAACGACGGGCGCACGGGCACGTCGTACGAGCTACCGATCACCGATGGCGCGATCCGCGCCACTGATCTCAAGGGCCTGGTCAGCTACGACCCGGCGTTTCTCAATACGGCATCGTGTCGCAGCGCCATCACGTTCATCGACGGCGAAAAGGGAATCCTTCGATATCGGGGCTACCCGATCGAGCAGCTCGCCGAGAAGGCCAGCTTTCTCGAAGTCGCGTGGCTGCTCCGGCACGGCGAGCTGCCGAAACAGCCCGAGTACGACAAGTTCGTGCACAATGTCACGTACCACACGTACGTGCACGAGAACCTGCGCACGTTCTTGACCGGGTTCCGCTACGACGCGCACCCGATGTCGATGATGTGCAGCGCGGTCGCGGCCCTGTCGTCATTCTATCCCGAAGCCAAGGCCATCTTCGATCCCGAGCAGCGCGACATCTCGATCATTCGCTTGATCGCGAAGATGCCGACGATCGCGGCGTTCATCTACCGGCACATGAAGGGTCTGCCCTACGTGTACCCGGACAACGACCTCTCGTACAGCGAGAACTTCCTGTCGATGGTCGCGCGGATGAGCGAATCGAAGTATCGCGCCAACCCCGTGTTCACCCGGGCGATCGAGATCTTGTTCATCCTGCACGCGGATCACGAGCAGAACGCCTCGACCAACGCGGTTCGGGCCATCGGGTCGACGCACGTCGATCCCTTCTCGGCCATCGCCGGGGGTATTGCCGCGCTCTATGGACCGCTGCACGGTGGGGCGAACGAAGCCGTTCTGCGCATGATCGAGGAGATCGGCGACGTCAAAAACGTCCCCGGGTTCATCGAAGCGGTGAAGAAAGGATCTGGCAGGCTCATGGGCTTCGGCCATCGCGTATACAAGAGCTACGATCCCCGGGCGAAGATCGTGAAGCGGTTGGCCGACGACGTTCTGGCGTCCGTTGGCGTCGACAAGGACATGGCTATCGCCCAAGAGCTCGAGCGAATCGCGCTCCAGGACGACTACTTCGTCTCCCGCAAGCTGTACCCGAACGTCGATTTCTATACCGGGTTGATCTATCGGGCGATGAAGTTTCCGACCTCCTTCTTTACCGTGCTGTTCGCGATCGCCCGGACCACAGGGTGGCTCGCCCAGTGGGAGGAAGGGCTGCTCGACAAGGAGCAAAAGATCGCCCGGCCGAAACAGATCTATACCGGCCAGGGCGAGCGGCCGTATGCCAGCCCCCTCATCAAGCGGATAGTTACGCCGTCCTGACGTTGTTGACGTAACGCAGCTACAGTGGGGGTATGATCGTTCGCCGAATGGACCGATCGCGCCCCCGCGAGCTCATGGTCGTGGCTTTTGTCTCGACCATCCTGCTCCTTCCGACCCTCACGTATGGGCTCGGATTCGACCACGGATTCATGCAGTACATTGGCCGTGGCATGCTCCACGGCCTGTGGCCGTACGTCGATACGTTCGATACATCGTTTCCCGCCGTGTATGTGCTGCATATGGCGGTCATCGGGATCGGGGGCGAGTCGGCCTTCGCACTCCGCATCGCCGATCTGCTCATCCAAATCGTCACGGCCCTGTTGCTCTTCACTCTCGCGCGGCGGATCTACGGGCCGCGCGCAGGTTTGTTGGCGGCGGCGCTCTATGCGATCGCCTATACCGCTGGGACGTACTATCACACGGCGCAGCGGGATGGGTATCTCGTCCCCTGCCTGCTCGCCTGCCTCTGGGGCATCTGGATCTACCTCGACGATCCCACACGTCGGCGGCCGCTCGTGTGGGCTGCGTTGGCCGCTGGGATCGGCTGTCTCTTTCGTCCCACATACGCATTACTCGTCGTCCTCGGCGCGCTCGTCTTGGCATTCCGTCCTCGACGTGAGCGCTCGATCATAGACGCCGCGCTCTTTGGTGTCGTCGCCGCCCTGCCGATTTTCGCGTTTTTCGGGATATACGCGATCGCGGGTCATGGCCAGGCGATTGCAGATCTGCTCACGTTCGCGAGCAAGGTCTACGTAGGACTCGAGCGCCAGACGCGAAGCGTCGTGTTGATGCGGTTCTGGGAGTACGTGCCCCACGTCGTGTGGCTCGGCGTCGTCCTCACTATCATCGCGGCCGTCCGGGGTCAGTTTGGTAACCACCGGCGGGAGTTGGTGACGCTGGCGCTCGTCTTCGTGGGCTGCGTGCTGATCCGGCTGTGGGAGGGCAAGGCCTGGCGCTATCAGTACTGGCCGCCGCTCGCCGTGCTGAGCCTCGCCGCCGGGCTCGGCTGGGGATGGGTGGCCCGCAATCGTATCGTGTTCGGGGCTGTCGCCGTTCTCGTGCTCGGGCTCGAGCTCGGCCGCACGGGTCTCGCGCGCTATGCGCATTGGACGGCGATGCCGATGATCGCGGACAGCCCGGATCAAGAGGCGATGGCCGAGTACCTGAATACGCATACGCGGCCCGATGATCGCATTCAAATGTGGGGCCCTGAAACGATCGTGCTCTTTGCGAGCGGGGCGCGCTCGGCCACCCGCTTCATTGATACGAACATGTTCTTCTGCCCGGACCCGCGGAACTTCCACCACCTGTTGCTCTTCACCGACTGTCCGAATTGGAACAAGCCGATCCAGGTCGCGTTCCTGCGCGAGATGCTCGATACGCTGACGGCGCATCCGCCGACGTACATCGCCGCGCACTATGCGAACGGGTCGATGACGATCGACACGACGTATTGCCTGGCGCCTGACCTCCCGGCGCTCCGCGACCTGATCGACCGCAAGTATCAGCGGGCGGCGACGTTCGGGCCGTGGTCCGTGTTCAAGCTCGCGAACCCGTGATCCGCGGGCTCCGACTGGGCGTCGTCATCGCCCTCATGCTCGTCGGCGCGAGCGTCGACGCGATCGACCTCTGGCGGCCGATCGATGGGACGTCGCGCGAGCTGTATCGCGAGTGCGACGAGGGCGGCATCGCGCGGAATTATGCGCGCGATGGGATGCACTTCCTGTCTCCGCAGATCGACTGGCGAGGCGATGGGCCCGGGTACGTCGAGATGGAGTTCCCGTTGTACCCGTACATGATCGCCACCGGGTATCGCGTGTTCGGGATCCATGAGCAGATCGGACGGGTGATCAGCTACGGGCTCGCCCTGGCCACGCTCCTGATCTTCATCGGGCTCGCGTCGTATCTCCTGCCTCCACCCGGCGCGATTGTCGCGTCATTGTTCTTCGCGCTCGATCCGCTCACGGTGCGCATCGCGAACGGCATCCAGGCCGAACCGCTCATGATGTTCGCGTACGTCGCGGCGGTGTATGCCTACATCCGCTGGCTGGACGACGACCGCTGGCTGTCATACGGGCTCGCGCTTGGCTTTACCTCGCTGGCTATCCTCGCCAAAGCTCCGGCGGCGCACCTCGGTTTTGTCTTCGTGTTCTTCACGCTCTGGCGTCAGGGCATACGCGCCTTCAGGCGACGCCGTCTGTGGATACTCGCCCTCGGCGCGCTGATCCCGCCTGACTTATGGTACACCCGCTCACGGGGATTCTGGCTGACGTACCACAACTCCCTGGGCGCGTCGAACCATCACCACTTCGTTGGCTTGGCGACATTCACGCATCTGCATTACATCGCCGGCATCGCGGACTTGGAAGTCGCGTTCGCCTGGGTTGGGGCGGGGCTGCTCGCTGTCGTGCTGGCGTTGGCCCTTGGCCCGCGGCCGAAATATTTCGGATACGGCCTCCTCTGGTATACGGCGGTCTTTCTCTACTATCTGCTGATCGCTGGCACGAGCGCCGATCCGTGGGGCACGTATTATCACGTCGTCTCGGTACCGCCGGTGGCGCTCCTCATCGGCGGTGCGGCGGCGGTGGCGGCGGAGCGACTGCGCGGGCCATCGACGATCCAACGGCCGATCGTGGTCGTGGGCATCGTGCTCGTCGCCATTGCGGTCGTTCAGCTCGCGCATCCTGGCGCCGGGCTGCTGGCGATCGCGTGCGCGGCGATAGCGACGGTCGCCGTGCTGGTCTGGCGACACTCGGCGGCGGCGGCTGGAACCGCGGCCCTCGTGGTGTTGACGGCGTTCGCCCCCATCTTGGCCGTACGGCAGGATATCCGCGACGTGCACCCGCACCGGTATACGACCTGGTACGCGACCGGGCGTCAGTTTGCGCCGCTCATGCCTCCTGGTGTGACGATCGCGGTCAGCGGCAACTACTGCGTGAGCGCGACCGAGTCGGCGTACAACAGTCCATGGTACCTGTACTGGACGGACCACAAGGGCTTCACGCCCTGTATTCAGGATCACACGATGCCGGTCATCCGGTCGCTGATGGCGCGGGGCGCGCAATATTTTATCGCCGAGCGGACGGCGCTCAATGTGCAACGCGGGTTTGAGGACGAGATGCGGCGGACTTTTCCGGTCGTGTCCGAGACCCCGGTCGCGATCTTGTTTCAGTTGCGCACACCGCTCGCACCGGACAGCGCGAGCAGTGGCGGACCCGGGCTGTACAGATAGTCGCGCCGAGCTCCATCACCGCCTGGTTGTGCGTGTAGGTGGCCGGCCCGGTGCGCGGCAGCGTCGCCTCGGCGATTTTCCATGCCGCGCGGCGGCCGCGCGGCGTGCGCGGGTCTAGCCGCGGGGCGAACACGCGGAGGAGGACTCGGGCGACGTTCGTGTCGACGAGCGCGGCCCGGCGCTCATAGGCGAAGGACGCGATCGCGCCGGCCGTGTAGGCGCCGATCCCGGGGAGTCGCGCGAGAAGCGCCGGATCATCCGGCAATGGGGCGCGCCCCAGTGTCCGAGCCAGACGGTGAAGATTTCGCGCCCTGGCGTAGTAGCCGAGGCCCCGCCAGGCCGACAGCACCGCGCCGGGTCGCGCTTGGGCCACGGATCGCATCGTCGGAAAGCGTTTCAAGAACGACGCGTAATAGTCTAGTACGCGGGACACCTGCGTTTGCTGGAGCATCAGCTCCGACACCAGCACGCGATAGGGGTCACGTGTCCGGCGCCATGGCAGATCGCGGCCTTCGCGCGCATACCAGGCTCTGACGAGCCGACTGAACGTACGCTGCAGGGATCACAACTCGTGGCGAGTAGACACTAACTTTGTAGCCCGAGCGCATGCTCTTCAACAGCTTCGTCTTCCTCGTGCTGTTCCTGCCAGTCACCTACACGGTGTTCTGGCTGCTCCGCAACGCCCAGCAGCGCTACATCTGGCTGGCGATCACGGGGTACGTCTTCTACGGCTACTGGAACCCGAAGTTCTGCCTGCTGATGGCGTTCTCGACGCTGGTCAGCTATACGGCCGGCCTGGGATTCCTCAAGTACCCGGACAACGCCCGGGCGCGAAAACTCTGCTTGGTTCTTCCGGTCACCGTCGACCTGTTGCTGCTCGGATTCTTCAAGTACGCGAATTTCGTGCTGCGCTCGATCGGCGACCTATCGGCGCTCACCGGGCACCCGATCGCGGTCGCGCACTTCGACATCGTGCTGCCGATCGGAATCTCGTTCTACACGTTCCACACGATCAGCTATATCGTCGACAGCTACCGGAAGACGATCAAGCCGACGCGCAACTTCTTCGAGTTCGCGGCCTACGTCTCGCTGTTCTCGCAGCTGATCGCGGGCCCGATCGTCCGGTTCCGGCAGATCGAAAGCGATCTCGATAACCTCGGGACGGCGGACCGCAACCGGTGGCTCGAGCGCGGCATTCGGTTTTTCATCATCGGCCTGGTGATGAAGGTCCTCGTCGCCGATAGCTTGGCGGCGGTCGTCGATCCGGCATTGGCGCACTACGCGACCCTGACCACCGCCGACGCCTGGGTCGCCATGCTCGGCTACACGTTCCAGCTGCTGTTCGATTTCGACGGGTACAGCACGATGGCCGTGGGACTCGGATTCTTATTTGGCATCCGCATCCCCCAGAACTTCAACTCGCCGTACAAGTCGCTCGATCCGTCGGACTTCTGGAAGCGGTGGCACATCTCGCTCTCCAGCTGCCTCAGGGACTACCTGTACATCCCCCTCGGTGGCAACCGAAAAGGGGTCTGGAAAACGTACCGGAATTTGATGCTGACGATGCTCATCGGCGGTCTCTGGCACGGCGCGAACTGGACGTTCGTGTTCTGGGGCGGATATCATGGGCTGCTGCTCTGCGTCCACCGGCTGTTCAGCAAGCAATGGGATGCGGCGCCCACGCTGCTGCGACGCGCCAGCATGTTCCTGTTTGCGGTGATCGGGTGGGTATTCTTCAGGTCGGCCGATTTTCACATGGCGAGCGTCATGCTCGGCCGCATGTTCAGCTACTCGTCGGGCTCGAGTGGCGTCGTGACAGTCGGCGCCGTGGCGCTGCTCGGCTTCGCGGCCGTTTGGAGCATGGCGGGGCCGAATGCGTTTGACATGGACGCCAAGTGGCAGCCAAACCGCCGCCACGCGTTCGCGTTGGCGGCGGCATTTGGGGCGTGTATTGCGATTATGGCTGGATCAGGGTCGTCGCCCTTCTTGTACTTCCAGTTCTAGTATTTCACCACCGTGGGGTCGACCTCGTCGCTCCACCGCGTAATTCCACCGGCCAGGTTCCAGACGTTGCGGAATCCCGCCGCAACAAGAGCGTCCGCCGCGCGGGCGCTGCGACCGCCGACCTTGCACTGGACGACGATCTCTCGCGATGGGTCGAGCTCTTTTATTGCATCTGGAAAAGTGCTCAGAGGGACCAGACGGGCGCCTTCGATATGCGCGATCTCCCACTCGAACGGCTCGCGCACATCGATCAGATCGAAGTCGTCGCCACGCGTGAGCTTCTCGGCGAGTTCCCGCGGTGTGAGCTCTTTCACCGTGACAGGTTCCGGTGCGCCACAGAAGGCATCATAGTCGATCAGCTCTTGGATCTCGTGTGTGCCGCACGCGGGGCACGTGGGATCACGACGTATTTTCACCGTGCGGAACTGGGCCGTGAGCGCATCGACCAACAGCAGCCGTCCGATCAGCGGCTCGCCGATGCCGAGGATGAGCTTGATCGCTTCGGTTGCTTGAATCGTGCCCACGAGCCCCGGCAGCACGCCGAGCACACCGCCCTCGGCGCAACTCGGCACGAGGCCCGGAGGTGGCGGCTCACGGAACAAGCACCGATAGCATGGACCGTCGGGCGTTGCGAGGACTGACGCCTGGCCCTCGAAGCGGAAAATGCTGCCGTAGACGTTCGGCTTGCCGAGGATTACGCAGGCGTCGTTGACGAGATAGCGCGTGGGGAAGTTATCGGTGCCATCGACTACGATGTCGAACTCGCGAATGATCTCGAGTGCGTTTTCACTCGTGAGGCGTGTCTCGAAGCGCTCGACGTTCACATACGGGTTGATGTCGTAGATGCGCTCGGCCGCGGAGTCGATCTTCGAGCGGCCGACATCGGCGGTCCCGTGGACGACTTGGCGCTGGAGGTTCGTGACGTCGACCTTGTCGAAGTCGACAATGCCGAGTGTGCCCACGCCCGCTGCACTCAGATACAGCGCGAGAGGGGATCCGAGGCCGCCCGCGCCAACAAGCAAAACGCGTGCGGCTTTGAGACGCTTCTGGCCTTCGACACCTACGTCCGGGAGGATGAGGTGTCGGCTGTAGCGGGCCAACTCTTCGCGCGTTAGCTCTGGCAATTCAGTCAATGTCGCAGTCATGATCAGCCTCCCGCCACGGCCGGAACGATGGTCACTTCATCTCCATCCCGAATCGCCGCGGCGAACCCGCCTGAGAATCGAATATCCTCGTCATTAAGATAATAGGTGACAAATGGATACGGCTCGCCGGCGTCGTTGGTCAGCCGCGGGCGCAACGCCGGATAGCGACGCGACGCGTCGGCGACCGCGCCGCCGAGCGTGGTCCCGTATGCAGTGATGACGCGCTGGCCGTCGGCGAGCTTCGCCAGAACGTTGGGCAATGTGATGGTGATTGGCATGTGCATGGTCTCCTAGTGTTCGACGAGGGCGGTCACCTCGCGCAGCCGCGGCGCGATGACGGGTGCGGCGGGCAGCGAGGCATGGATGGCTTCGATGGTTTTGAGTCCGTTGCCGGTGATGCACAACACGACTTCGTCGTCGGGCTTGAAGTGCCCGGTTTCGGCGAGCTCCAGTGCGGCGGCCACGGTCGCGCCGCCGGCGGTCTCCGTGAAGATTCCCGTGGTCTCGGCGAGCACGCGGATACCGCGCACGATCGCGTCGTCGCTGACCGCGCGTGCTGAGCCGCCGGTCTCGCGAATCGCGCGAACGGCTGAAGGGCCATCGGCCGGGTTCCCAATGGCGATCGATCGGGCGATCGTGTTCGGTATTTCGGGCACGAGAGTTTCTCCGCCTGATTCGAACAGTCGGACGATCGGCGCGCAACCGGACGCCTGGGCGCCGTAGAGTCGTGGGGGCGGTCCAGTCACGAGACCGGCGGCCGCGAACTCGCGAAAGCCTTTGCGCAGCTTGGTGACGAGCGACCCACCGGCCATCGGTGCAACGACTACGGTCGGTGAGCGCCAACCGAGCTGCTCGACGATCTCGAAGGCCATGGTCTTTGACCCTTCACCGTAGTAACCGCGCAGGTTCACGTTGACGATGCCCCAGCCGAACCGGTCGGCAACCTGAGCGCAGAGGCGATTGACGTCATCGTAGGTGCCTTTCACGCGGACGAGTCGCGGCCCATAGACGAGCGTGCCGACGATCTTACCGACCTCGAGGTCCTCGGGCACGAAGATCCAAGCGGTCAAGCCGGCTCGCGCCGCGTGGGCCGCCACCGCGTTCGCGAGATTGCCCGTCGAGGCACAGCCGATCGTCTCCAAGCCGAACGCGGCAGCGGCGTTGATGGCGCTGGCGACCACGCGGTCCTTGAAGGACAGCGTCGGGTGAGAGACGGCGTCGTTCTTGATCCAGGCCCGCTCGACGTTGAGCGCCCGAGCGAGCACAGGGGCCTCGACGAGCGGCGTCCACCCACTGTCGAGCGACCGTGTGGGCTGGCCCGTGAACGGGAGCCACTCGCGGTAGCGCCAGAGCGATGGCTCGCGTGCGCCGATAATCGCACGGTCGGGAATGATCCGTGCGTTGTTGTACACCGGTTCCAGTGGCCCCAAGCACTGCTCGCAGATCGCGATCGGTGCCGGGTCGAACGTCGCGCCGCAGTGTGCGCACGCCTGTGGAAGTGCGGCGAGCGATGCGGCCGCCGCTTCCGGGAAAGGAAACGTTACTGATGCTGTCATACTTCAGTTCTCCCGCCCCGGCAACAAAAACGTCCCGGAGCCAAAAAGGCCGCGGGACGCGGGGGCTTTTTAGCAGGTTGTTTAACGTGGCCGCAATACGCCGCAACTCGCCACGAGCTTCGATTGTCATCGCTATCCTAACTACGACACCTTGCTCAGCGCAAGGGGTTCCGCAACAAACGATCGACATTCGCAACGTCGATCTCCACTTGAGCGATGCGGTCCTGCTGCGCACGCGTGCGCTTCACGGCGACCTGATTCGAACGAGCCCGTCCACGCCCGCGTCGCTCGATGATCCGCACTCGTATCGGATTCACGTCACGTCGGGTACGGTTGCGATGACCGGCGATGACCTGACCGCATTCCTGAACGGTGTGGCCTTCGCCTATCCCGGGTCTCCGCTCAAGAACCTTCGGGTCGAGATCGACAGCGGGAGTCTCCTCCAGACCGGCACGCTTCACAAAATCGTGGATATCAATTTTCGGATGCGCGCCGACGTGAGCGTCACACCTGACGGGCGCATTCGCGTCCATCCGACCAAAATGACCGATCAGAAGCTGATGCACACGCTGGGTCTTCACATGAGCGACATGGTCGACGTCAAACACGCGAAGGGCATCACGATCGATAAGGACGACATCCTGATCGAGGCAACGGCCTTACTGCCGCCACCGGCGGTCGACGGGCGATTGGTCGACGTGCATATCGAGGGGCACGAGCTCGTGGAACGATTCGCCGGCGACAGCGTGCCCGCCGTCGACTCCATGCGTCCGGGGTCCGTGCAATTTCATGGCGGCCGTATCCGATTTGGGCGCCTCAGCATGGATAACGCCGATCTGCTGATCGTCAGCGCCAATCCACACGGCGCGTTCGACTTGAGCTTGCCCCACTACGCCGAGCAGTTGGTCGCCGGATACTCGCAGCTCACTCCTACGATGGGGCTGGTCGCGCATCTGGGGCGTTACGTGCCATCGCCTGCCGGGCACTGACGCGCGCGCCGAGTTTGATGCAGGGCTCTTCTATGGCATGATAGGCCACGACCGGCAGAATCACGATCAGCGCGGCCGCGGGTTTGAAGTAGGCGAATGTCAACCACAGGACCGGCGTGTGCAGGAGATAGACGCCGTAGCTGTACTTCGCGACCGTATGCGCCGCGCGCGTGAGCGGACTCTCGCGCAACTCGGCGACCGCCGGGATCATGAGGCCGATGAGGAGACAGTACCCCCACTGCATCCACTTGTGATCGTCCCACACGATCGACGAGGCGTGTGGCACGAACAGGATCGCGCAGCCGGCGAAGAGCAGCGGGAGCAACACCAGCCAGACCGCGCTCGGCAGGCGCCGGCCCGGACGCTGGCGGCGGAGTATGGCGTACGCCAGCACACCCGACAGAAAGCAGGGGACGTAGAACAGCGTGTCGAATCGCCATAGCCCTCGCACGATGTCAGCGCTGTGGAGATACGCGCCGGCGATGCCGAGCGCGAAGAGTAATGGCAGGAGACGGGGGCGATACCGGGCGACGACATAGCAGAGCGGCAACACGACGTACATCTGCACTTCGATCGGCAGCGACCACAGGACTCGAATGATGTTCGAGCTACCCGTGAGATTCTGCACGAGCAAAAGGTTCGAGAGTAACCCGATGGCGCCTGGCGCGACGAATGGCTGGGTTTTCTGCGCCACGGGGACTTCGGAGCCGATGCGCAGGACGAGCACGAACAGGATCGCGGCGATTGCGAGCGGATAGATGCGGAACGCACGGCGAATGTAGAACCGACCGACCCATCCCCTGGCGCCGCCCAATCGCTCGATAGACGACATCAACACGAGCGAGGTGTGAACGAAGAACGCCAGCACACCGGCCTGTCCGAGCCAGTAGGCGAGCCACATGAACCGCCCGCCTGATATCGACATGTACAGGTGGTCCGCGAGCACGCTGGACACGGCGAATGCGCGCAACACGTCAAGGTTGCGTTCAGGGAGTGTGGTGCGGACGTCCGACACGCCTCTACAGTAAGCGTCAGACTCATCTCTGCCAACAACGTTACGTTTCGAGTATGCCGCGAATTGATAGCTCGATCGGCCGGACGCCGATCGTCCGCCTCGAGCGAGTCGTCGAACCCGGGATGGCCGAAGTCTGGGTCAAGATGGAGGGCATGAACCCGGGCGGATCGATCAAGGATCGCACCGCGCTCGGCATGATTCTCGACGCCGAGGAGTGTGGCCAACTGCTGCCAGGCGGTCGTATCGTCGAGCCGACGTCGGGCAACACGGGCATCGGGCTCGCGCAGGTCGCTTCTGCGCGCGGCTATCAGCTGACACTCACGATTCCGTCATCGATGAGCGAAGAGCGACTGCGCACACTCTCGGCCTACGGCGCCGAGCTCGTGTTGACGGACCCTGAGCGGCGCATGCTGGCGGCGATTGAAGAAGCCGAGCGGATTCGGGATGCCACTGGCGCGTGGATGCCGAATCAGTTCGCGAATCCCGCGAATCCCCGCATCCACTACACGACGACGGGGCCCGAGATCTGGCAGCAAATGGATCAGCGCGTGGACGCGTTCGTGTACGGCTCCGGCACCGGTGGCACGATCAGTGGCGTCGGGCGGTTCTTGAAAGAACGACGCCGCTCGATTCAGGTCATCGCGGTCGAGCCCGCGCGTTCAGCCGTGCTGTCCGGCGGCGTGCGCGGACCACACCAGTTTCAGGGCATGGGCCCCGGGTTCGTGCCGGCTAACTTCGATCGCGCAGTGGTTGATCGTATCATCCAGGCGTGGGAAGAGGACGCGTTCCCAGTCGCTCGCCGCCTCGCGCGAGACGAAGGTGTCTTTGTGGGGATGTCCTCGGGCGCCATCGTCTGGGCGGCGATGCAAGTGGCGAAAGAGTTGGGCCCACACGCACGAGTGGCGTGCATCGCCCCCGACTCGGGCGCGCGATATCTCACCACAGCGTTGTTCGATCAGGAGAACCGCGTCGAACCCTCGTCGAACGCCTGTATCATCGCCGGCTGACCGCCAGCCGGGCTTTGGCGTAGCGCGGAGGCCGCGCGCACGAGCATCTCGACCGCATCAACGGGCGATGCGGCGAAATCCGCGACCGCGCAGTACCCCGCGCGCACGTGGAGTGCCGGACGCTCGGCTTCTTCGAGCGGGGCCGCGGCGATGGCCTGCTGGATCCGCTCGGCGAGGCGAACCGCGCCCGCGGATTCGGTCGACGGGGCCACGATCGCGAACTCGGAGGCACCGAGTCGGCCGATCGCATCGGACATACGCGCGGTGCGGCCAATGAGCGCGCCGAGGTGCTCGGCGACACGACCGACGCCCTCGTCGTCCGAGGAGACGGTCTCCGGCGCGAACGCGATACAGGCGAGCGCGTGGCGTTGACGCAGCGCTTCGGCGCCGATCTCGCGCGCGCGGCGCACGAGGCCGCGCGAGTTGTAGACACCGGTCACCGGATCGAGCAGGCCGTCTTGCCGGAGCGAGTCCGCCTCGCGCTTGGCGCGAACGTACGTGTCGAGCTTGAGGAGCAGCACGTCGCCATCGAGCGGCTGCACCATGAAGTCCCATGCACCGACCCGGAACGCCGTCAACTGCTGCTGGCGATTGACGGGATCGGATGTCGTCATGAGCACCGGCGTGCCGGGAACGAGATGTTTGTCCGCGTAGAGGGCGCGACAGATCTCGAATCCGTCGGCGTCCGGCAGACGTACGTCGAGGATCACGGCGTCCGGTTGGATGCTCCGAGCCATCGACAACGTTTGTCGCCCGTTGTAGGCGCGGAGGACCGCGTACCCGCGAGGGCCGAGGATCGTCTCTAGCGAACGTGCGGACCATTCCTGGTCGTTGGCGATCAGTACCAGGGGCGGACGCGCCGGCCGGTCAGTCTCAAGCATGAGATCGGGTTGTCGAGTGGCGACGGGTGCGCCCATAACTATCTGCGAAAGGAGAAAAAAATTGCACGTGAGCCGTGCTCGGCGCGGATGCATGTCCCGTGCAGCCCGCGTCGGATTTCGCAACTCTTGTCGTGTCACCGTTTACACGCTTTAGCGCACTCAGCCGTGTGGGAGACGCTGCCGCGCTGGCACCACAGGATCGATGTAACAGCGGCACGCTTGAAGCCTAAAGATTCAGTGTGGGCCATCACCGTTTCTGTAACCGTTGGAACATCGGTTCGAGCCAGTTGAGGTGGCCTTGTAAGTTCCTGTCGCGCTTACAGTGTGGGGACCGAGCCGAATATGTGTGGGCGCAGTCCTACAGCGAAGCGCACGAACGGGACGGGACGCACCGTTCCATAAGAATCAACCAACACTTGGACTTGCACTTACGATCTCGCGACGTATCACGCGACGCGAGCACGCCAGGTGCGTATACGTGGGGCATGATGAGGAGTGCAGTGATACTTCTGTCGTTTGTTTTCGCTCTTTCTGTTTCCGTTCCCGTTGGGGGTCAGACGACTCCGCCGCCAACGAAGAATGCGGAGGCATCGCGCTCCGAGCTCGAATCGGAGCTCGAATTGGCGCAGCGGGAGACACAGACAGGATCGGACAAGGATAAAGATCTGGCGCGGATGACGGTGTCCACGCTGAACGACCGTCTGACCAATGGAGATTTTCAGGTCGGTGACCGCGTTCTCATCAGTGTGCAAGGCCAACAAGCCCTTACTGACACCTTCACGGTCCGCGAAGGACAGATCGTTCACCTCTCCACCCTCACCGACGTCGAGCTGCATGGCGTCCTGCGCTCGGAGCTGCAGGGCCACGTGTACGCCGCGGTGAGCAAGTTCCTTCGTGATCCCGTCGTTCGGACCGGGTCGTTGGTCCGCCTCGCGGTTCTCGGTGGCGTTGCGCATCCGGGCTTTTATGCGCTGCCAGCCGACATGCAGCTGAGCGATGCGGTGATGCATGCCGGTGGCCTGGGCAATACGTCCGAGATTCAGCATACGATCGTGACGCGCGCAGGCGTACCCGTATTGGGATCGAAGGAAGTCACTGAAGCGATCAAAGACGGCTCCACGCTCGATCAATTGAGTTTGCGTGCGGGCGACCAGGTCGAAGTTGGCTCGACCAAACCGAGCACATTCCTCACGATCGTGTTACCCGTCATCGGCGGCCTCACAGCCGTCGTCGGGATAATCATCCTCGTTACGAGACACTAGACACTCCCATGACCTTACCTTCGCTGGCCGCGACCCGCCCATCAGGCGACCGCCGACCTTATCGTTCTTCGGGAGGCGTGTCCCTCAGGCCGATCACGGCGCCCGCACCGGGCACGCTGATCACGCCAACCGCGGTATCCGTTGTTCCACGCACGCGATCCGAGATGATCAACCGCGCGATCAACATCGTTCTGGCGTCGCTGGCCATCGTGGTGCTGTTGCCGGTGTTCCTGCTCGTGGCGCTCGCGGTGTGGCTGACCTCGCCGGGCCCGGTCCTCTACACGCAAGATCGGGTCGGTATCGATCGCCGGTCGCGCCGCGCGCTGGCGCTCTATGACCGCCGCGCGAGTGACCATGGCGGGTCGGTGTTCACGATCTACAAGTTCCGCTCGATGCGGTGCGACGCCGAGACGCACTCGGGCGCCGTGTGGGCCACCAAGAACGATCCGCGCGTGACGTATATCGGTCGGTTCTTGCGGAAAACGCGGCTCGATGAGCTGCCGCAGCTGTTCAACGTGGTCAAGGGCGACATGAACATCGTCGGCCCGCGTCCCGAGCGTCCGACCATCTTCGCGCGGTTGCGCCAGGATATTTCCGAGTATTCGCTACGCCAGCGCGCCAAGCCCGGCATCACCGGGTGGGCGCAGGTGAACCTCGCGTACGACAGCACGATCGAGGACGTGCGCAAGAAGGTCGACCTCGACCTCGAGTATCTGCGGCGCCAGAGTGTCATCGAGGACATGCGCATCATGCTGCGGACGGTCCCCGTGATGCTCTTCAAACGGGGCGGCTGGTAGCGCTCATGGCGGACGCAGTCGGCGACCGCGCGGGTCAGGTCGCCCGGCCTGCAGTGTTCCCACTGGTGAGGCTTCTTCGGCCTCGCCAGTGGATCAAGAACGGGTTCGTACTCGCCCCGCTCATTTTCTCAGGGGAGTTCGTCAAGCCCGCCGCCGTCGTTCAAGAATTCATCGCGTTCGCGCTGTTCTGCGTGGCGTCCTCGGCCACCTACGTCCTGAACGACCTCAGGGACCGTGAGGCCGATGCACAGCATCCGGTCAAATCTCGAAAGCGGCCATTAGCGTCCGGCGAGGTCAAACCCCGCGCCGCGATGGCGCTCCTCGGGGTGCTGTACGCGATCGTTCTCGCGTCCTTCGCCTGGAGTCCGCCGACGGCGGCGGTCGCGGTCGGGTACATCGGGCTCAATCTGGCGTATTCGTTCAAGCTGAAACACATCCCCGTCATCGACATCTTCTGCTTGGCCGCGGGGTTTGTGCTGCGCGTGTTCGGGGGCGCGGTCGCGATCGACGTGCCGTTGTCGACGTGGATGATGGTGACCACGCTCTCGCTGGCGTTGTATCTCGCCGCCATCAAGCGGCGAGACGAGCTCGCGACGAGCGGCGATGCCTCCCGGTCCGTGCTGCAGTTCTATACGCTGCGGCTGCTCGACCGGTATGCCGAGACGGCGGCGCTGTCGGCGATCATGTTCTACGGGTTGTTCGTCGTGACTGTTCGGCCCAAGCTCAACGTGACGATCCCTTTCGTCCTGTTTGGGCTCTTCCGCTACTGGTACATCGTCGAGACCGGCGGGCGGGGGGAGTCGCCCACTGACGCGGTGTGGACGGATCCGCCGCTCATCATCACGGTTCTCTTGTGGGCAGCCGTCGTGGTCTGGCGACTCAAGCAGGGCGGCGTGTAGGCTCCCAGATCGGGCGTCGCTTCCGAGCGAGTGCGTCCTTCCAGGCTATGACACCGGCGAGTGCGCTCGCGAAGGCGAAGCCGCACACCCGGATGACACGTGGCGCTCCGCGCCAACGCATCCCCAGCACGCCCGCGGCTACGCCGAGTACGCCCAGTGCGAGGACGGCGAGGCCCAGGCGACCCGTGGTGCCAAGCAAGAGTAGACCAACTGCCGCAAACGGGAGTGCGGCGTACACCAGCCAGCGGGCGAGTTTGTGCGACGCGAGCATGAACGAAAACGTGCCATAGCGGAGTGGGTCAAGAAGCGCCCGTTTGTACCACAAGGTCGCCAGGCCACGCGCCATCGTGCGAATCTTTCGGCGGAACTCGGCCTCGAGTGAGACGGTCCGTGGAACAAAACAGACCGCTTCGTCGACTGATACCGAGCGATAGCCTTGTTCACGCGCGATGAGCACGCTCGCGAAATCGCGGGATAGGGCATCGGGGAATTGCGTGTCGTACACCGAGCGGCGAAACGCGTAGAAGCAGCCCGAGGCCCCAATGATGGAGCCGACACGGGTCTCCAGCGCCCGGAGCTCCATTTCGTAGCCGACGTATCCGGATTCGCCTGCGCTACTCTCGGCTGAGACGTCGCCGACGCTGACATCGCGGCCGGAGGCAACGCCCACGGTGGGGTCGGCGAACATACGGACCAGCGGCTTGAGGCTGTCGCGTTTGACGCGGACCGAGGCGTCGGTGTTGATGACAATGTCATGGCGCACGGTCGCGCCGGCGGCGTTCTCGGCCGCGGTCTTGCCCCCACGCTGCGGCAAGCGAAGCAGCGTGACGCCGTGGTCGGCGTATTCGTGGACGATCGCATCTGTGCCGTCGGTTGACGCGTCGGAGACGACCAGGATTTCACGGCGGTCGGGTGGGTAATCGCACGCGAGCAGGTTCTCGATCGTCGCTCGGATTGCGCGTTCTTCGTTGTATGCTGGGACCGTAATGCTGATAAACGGCCAGGATTCTGGATCAACTGCCGCCGCCCGGGCGGGACGACCGAGCGCTAGCAGACGCAGGAGCGCCGGGTAGAGCGCGTAGGCGTATACCGCGAGCGCAAATGGAGCGGCGACGAGAATCCAGGCGAGAATGATCACCGCACGCCCTGGTACACCGCGGCATAGCGGTCGACCCATGGCCCAACGGCATACTCGGTCGCCAGACGCTTGGCGGCGGCGGCGGCACGTGTACGGGCTGCGGCAGGATCATCGCGCACCGCAGCGATGGCGCGGGCCAATGCATCCGGGCGTTCCGGGGGCACCAGCAGCGCTTCGTTGTCGCTCACGACATCCGGGACGCCGCCGACCGCCGTCGCGACAACGGGCACCTTTGCGGCCATCGCTTCGAACAACACCATCGGCGTTCCCTCTGTTCGTGAGCTCAGCACGAGCACATCAAAGGCCTTCATTAAGCGCGCCGCGTCTGCGACCTGGCCGAGCATTTTTACTCGGGGCGAATTGCGCGGCGCTTCGCGACCGCTCCCAATTATCGCGGCGGACATTCCCTCCACCTGGTCAACGGCTGCCACGAAAACATCGGGAGCTTTTTCCTGTGAGAGGCGGCCGATCCAACCCGCGATGAAGCCATCGCTGAGCCCGAGTGTACGGCGCGCGTCGTCTCGGTCGAAGAATGTGCCGGGTGAGTACGCATTGGGGATCATGTGCACGCGATCGGCGGCAACGCCATCACTGCGTAGCAACGTGACGAGCGGACGCGAGACTGCCACAACGGCATCGAAGCGACGAAAAGCCCGCCGCTGAAGGTACTCGTAAAGGCGCCCGCGCCAGCCGCCAATGCCGGTGAAGCCGTGAACGGTCGTGATAGTCGGGATCTTCCTGCGCCTGGCAACGCCGGAGTCGATTACGTCGGTCCGATAGCCGTGCGTGTGGACAACGTCGGGTCGTATGCGGGCACACACGTCGGTTATGGCTGCGCGTTCGCGGCCGTATGCCCGGGGCGGCAGCGCGATCACCGTGCGCTCAACTTCCAGGGAATCGATAAACATATGGCGGGCGGGGGCTGGCTCGTCAACAACGGCCGCCACGTGTACCCGGTCGCCCCGGGCCGCCTGGGCGGCTGTGAGGGCAAGGACGACACTCTCGAGGCCGCCTACCTGGCCTGGCGCAACCACATGGAGAACGGCGACATTGTCGTATGTTTGCAACACACCGGCCGCGCTGGAGTGGCTCAAAGACGCGCAAAGTTAGACGGCTGTGTCTGTTAGCGAAAGACACACGGTGGCCGTAGGCTTGCTATGTTCACAGGTTGTGAAAGGCCCTACCCTCTCGCTAGACCCTTCGGGCCGCCGAGGCAACTGGTCTACGGCGGCGCCGCTGCCTATCCGACGCTCACAAGGCGACATTGGGGCGACGGCGTCCGGGGATACCGGCACCCACGTCCTCACGATCGCGCTGGAAGATTACTTCCACGTTGGCGCCTTCAACCGCCTGATTCAGCGCGGCCAATGGTACCGGTTCGAGCGCCGGCTGGAGCAATCGACCGAGCGTACGCTCGACCTCCTGGACGAATACGGGGTCCACGCGACCTTCTTCGTCCTTGGCTGGGTCGCCGACCAAGTGCCCGAGCTCGTCCGCCAGGTCGCGAATCGCGGCCATGAGATCGCGAGCAAGGGCTACTATCACCGCAATGTCCAGCAGCTGACGCCGGGCGAGTTCCGAGACGATCTCGCGCGCTCGCGCGAAGCGATCGAGCACGCAGGCGGACAGCGCGTCGTCGGATACCGCGTCGCCGACCGGTGGTTCCGCCCTTCGGACTTGTGGGCGCTCGACGTGTTGGCCGAACAGGGGTACGAGTATGACTCGAGCATCGGGCCGATTCTGCGCTCGTATGCCTCGGAGCCGTGGCGCCGATTCGCGCACCTGCACCGCTATGGCGATCGCACCCTGTGGGAGCTGCCGATCTCGACGGCGGACATTCTGGGATTCCTCGTTCCGATCGCCGGCGGGAACTACTTCCGCCAGCTTCCGCACGGGCTCGTCCGGCGCGGGGTGTCGCATTGGACGCGGACGTACTCGGCGCCGTTCGTCATGTACTTCCACACCTGGGAGCTCGATCCGGACCAGCCGAAGATCCAGTCGGCGCCGTGGATGCAGCGCGTCCGTCAGTATCGCAACCTCCGGCTCATGCCGGAGTACCTGCGGTATTACCTGAGCCGGTATCGGTTCACGGGCGCGGCCGATT
>Ga0210387_10000402_pt1 | contig 30705 bp, 28 predicted proteins | sample IncBWC7OmetaG_FD_160108 | JGI IMG/M metagenome (GOLD analysis project Ga0210387, IMG submission 160108) | Forest soil microbial communities from Barre Woods Harvard Forest LTER site, Petersham, Massachusetts, United States - Inc-BW-C-7-O ... | reverse complement strand
TTTTTGACCCCCGGTACGGCCACCAGCGGCGAAAAATCGGCATGTGAGACTTCGAGTTACTTTTTCCCCAGGAAAGTGGGAGTTTTGCCAATTCTCAAGCCCCATGCCGAGCGATGTATTCTTGGTACGTCTTTGGGAGCCGCGCACATCCGTCTCAAGTGCCAAAGTCACGATTTCAGCTCAGCCCATGAGGCGGACGCATACGGAATTGGCTGGAAATTTTAGGCCCGTGCAATCAAGCACGCAAACAAACAAGGAGAGGAATGAACATGAACTCAAGGACAGTAACGTGCGGTTTGCTTCTATTGGTCGTGTATACCCTGCTTCCAGGTACGTCTCGTGCCCAAGATTCACAAGACAATGCTAGCGTCGCCGCTCAGTTAGACGCCACCAAGCCAATTTTGGCAAAAATCAAGAAAGACGCAGCGAACATGGAATCGTATACGCGCAACAACGGGTTAAGCTGGCAAACGCATGCAACGACACTCGAGAAAACCAGGGCCGACGTGAATGAGCTACAGCAGAACATGCGCGGATTGCAGTCGCATCGCAGCGTAGCCAGTCCTTGGCAACAGGATGCGATTGATCGCATCACTGCGCTGGCGAACGACCTGGCCACGAATATGAATGCTGCCATTGCCCAGCTCAGCAAAAGCAAGTCACGGCCGACGGCGCCGCCCTATCCCGAGTATCTAAAAGCGAACGCGCGCATTGCGAATGACCTCAGCGATGCAATCAATGACACCATAGACTACGGTCAATCGAAAGCAAAGATGGACAGTCTGGCGAAGCAGTTTTCTTGATCGGGCACGCGTAAGCGAGTGGCACGAAGGGTGAATAATGGCGAGAACGGGATTAGTCCGTTCGTTGGCAGATGGGAGGAGGTGCGCCGTGAGGGCGGCGCTCTCCTCCGAACGCCTCGACGTGCCGTTTCTCACCGCTCGCACGCACCGCGCGTGGCTCGACCATCCGGTCTCTGACGAGATACTCCGCCAACTTTATAGTCTGCTCAGAATCGGGCCGATCAGCACGAACTGCGGTCCCGGCCGTTTCGTCTTTGTCCGTTCGAAGGAAGCGAAAGCACGGCCCGCACCCGCGCTTAGTCCGACGAATATCGACCGGATCATGACCGCGCCAGTAACCGTAATCGTGACCACCGATACGCGATACCACGAGCACCTGCCTAAGTTGTGGCCTCAAGACGATGCTCCGCGTTTAAGGATCGTCAATGACGCCGCTTTTGGCGACACGAAAGCATTTCGCAATGCCGGGCTGCAGGGCGGGTACTCGATTATCGCGGCCCGCGCCCTCGGACTGGACTGTGGACCTCTGTAGAGTTTCGATAATGCGAAAGTGGACTTGGCGTTCTATCCGGACGGCCGCTTGAAGTCGAACTTTCTCTGTAACCTAGAGTATGGCGATGAGGAAAAACTCCACCCTCGCGGTCCGCGATTCGGCTTTGACGACGCGTGCGTCATCCGATAGCGCGTGATACCGATCCCGCAAAGGGACCGAGCCCAAGTTGCTAGGGCGGAGGTGAAGACCCATCCCATACTTGTGGCTGACGGGATTCCTGATCGGAGTACTGGTGAGCGACGGCTGAGTTGGCCGCGTGTGTGATGCCCACTGCATGTGCACGGAATGGCCGAAGGTGCTTCCACCAGCGAGTCGGGAGGCAAAAATGAAGTCAAGAATCGTACTCTCCGGAGTTCTCTGGCTCGCATCGGCAGCTTTACCGACAGCGCTGCACGCGCAGGCCGCAACCGACAACCCGAGCGCCTCAGCACAACCGAATGGAGCGAAACCGATCATTCCTGAGGTCAACAAGGACTCGGCGGAGCTGCAGTCATCGTCCAACCCGCCGAGTTCCCCACCTCAGTCGACGAGCAAATCTTCAGATCGTATCTTCGGAGTCGTACCCGCCTACAACATAACCGACGCCCAAAATGCTCTACCGTTAACGCCGCGTGAAAAATTCGTGTTATTTGCCAAGGGCACGCTAGATCCGTTCCCGTTTGTGGCCTACGCCCTGCAAGCAGGAGTCAGTCAAGCAACAGACACACACAACGGATACGGACAGGGCGCCTTGGGGTACGGCAAACGATTCGGAGCTGCTTGCCTGGACGGCACATCCGCTCGATTTTTCGGCACCTACGCGTTTCCAACGCTGCTACATCAGGACCCGCGCTATTTCCGCAAGGGCCAAGGTAGCGCCTGGTCGCGAGTGCGCTATTCCGTCACGCGAGGTTTTGTCACTCGAGCCGACTTGGGTAAAAGTCAACCGAACTGGTCGAACATTTTTGGGAAATTTACCGCCGCGGGCCTGTCCAATCTGTACTACCCAGCGGAGGACCGCGGTGCGAATCTGACCCTCACCCGAGTGGCTATCAGCCTCGGCTATCAGACTGTAGGAAACCTCGCAATCGAATTTTGGCCAGAGATCCACAGGAAGCTGTCCGGCGGCAACAAGTCGAACTGAGGTTTGTGCCCCGCGGTACTTTCCTGGAACCGGGCGGCGGCCAATCGCAACGCTTATAGCTATATCCTCGCTCCAGGTACCTATCTAAGTGTGTTCTTATTTGCTTACCGGCAGGGGTGCCGGTTGCTGTAAACGAAACTCGAGCAATGTTTCGCTGGGGATCGATAGTTGCTGACCTTTTTTGGAAGCAGCCACTCCCGTTCCCAGTGCACCGCCCGAGGCGGCGCCAATCGCGGCTCCCTTGCCACCGCCTGCAATTCCGCCGATCAACGCGCCCAATCCCGCGCCGCCCACAACTTTCTTTGCCGTATTGCCACCCTCGCCTTTACCTTTGACTTCGTAACTGCTGGTCAGGATCGGATAAGCGGTTCCTCGAATGACGATATCCGTGAGCTCAAGCGTTAGTTGGGAACTGCCGCTCATGCGCCCGGCTGAACTAGCATTGGCAAGGCGACCGTACACGGTGGCTCCCTTGGGCGCTGCCACCTGGTCGACGGCCATTAGATTGGTTTCCAAGGTTGCCGTGAACTTGTCACCGGCTTTGTTCTTCGTCGAGTCAATGGAATCCACCATCCGCACCAGGATCCGCGTCCCCGCCGGAACTGTGATTTGCGACTGCGCCGGCGCTAGGGTGACGTGAGGCCGCGCAAGCGTATTTCCATTTCCAGCCGTTCCGAACAACAGAGTCGCTATTAGAAGTACCGAATTTCGCATTGTCCTTTTCCTCCCTGGACCCTAGGAACCCACTACCGGTAGACGTGAGGCAATTTGCAGGTCGATGATCAGCAGAAGCTGGTGCTCGACCTGAAGAAAGCGGGCCGCCGTGATTCCGCCGAGCGCATCCCTGACCTGCCCGTAGTACTTGCCTAGAAGTTGGTCCCGCTGTTGCTGATACTGAATCGCGCTTCGAACCAATTGGTCTGCTTTCTCGTCGGTCATCTGGTTGTAGGATTTCGCGTAATCTTCGATATTCGCAACCCGAAGATCGTTGAGTTTTGTCAGCTCGGCGTCGTACTCGCGATAGATGGGCCAGAACTTGGCCGCTTCGTCCGGATCGAGTTGCATCATGGCGCCCATCAGCTGCGTCTTTTCTGAACGGACGTTCTGCCGCAAGAGCTTGATGTACTCCTGAAGGTTTAGCTCCTGTGCCGTGGCGGGTGCTTTCTTGGTTTTTGCGTCGGACTTAGCTGCCGGCTCTTCTGTTTGCTTTGGCGCCGGAGCGGCGTCCTGCTCCCACGCTCCGCAAGCAACAACAAGGAGAGCGAATATGCATAGGCCTATTCCGATTCTCTTCGTCATTCTCTTCCTCCGTCACATCGTGTGTAGCGAAATCGCTCCTAGCCGACGAACTCGACGTCTCCAGTTGCCAGATCGTACATCGCACCGGTGATCTTGATCGATCCTTTCTTCTCCAGGTCCTCCAATACCGGGCTTCTCCGCCGAATGTTTTCGATTCCTAATTTGACGTTGGTTCGGGCCACAGCGTCGACGTAAGCCGGATTCTTGCTGGACTTGTCGCCTTCAAACTTGGTTTCCGGAATGGCCGGTTTGATCTTCCCCAACAATCCCGTGAGATTGCCCAATTCCACATCATCGATTGCGCCCTTTATCGCGCCGCAAGCCGTATGTCCCAGCACTAAGACCAGCTTTGCTCCCGAAACAGCGCATGCAAACTCCATGCTCCCGAGCAGGTCATCGTTGACCACATTGCCGGCGACGCGCCCATTGAACGTGTCGCCGATCCCAGCGTCGAAAATGATTTCCGCAGGCACTCGCGAGTCGACGCATCCAAGGATTACGGCCGCGGGATACTGGCCGGATGCACTGGAGCGTTTTTCAGCTAAATAATCCCGCGAAGCCATCTTGCCGGCACGAAATCGCTCATTCCCCTTTTTCAATTCGTCAATGATTTGCGACGGCGTCATGCTGTCGCGTTGCTCTTTTGTCAAAGACCCACTCATGCTGGCAGCAAGCTGCATAGACACAAAACCGAGTGGAGCACTGGCGGCGCAGGCGCCGAGGGCCGCGCTGAGAAATCTGCGCCGGTCCACGGCTCTATGATCCGCCGACTGGTGAGACGTTCCTTTCATAGCCTTCCTCCACTTTCCTGAATGTGCGCTGCCCCACCTTGATTGGTGGGATCTGCTTAGCGCCTCTTTCCCGCGAACTCCAGTCTGCTGGCAGGTTCTTACCAGTCCACTCGCTCGTGGGATACTGTCAAAACTAACGCTCCCACTGAGTAAAAATGCTGAACGCTGTGAAAACGTCGTAATCGTCAGCAGCAAGGCCTCATTGACGTCTTTTTTCAGTACTTCACTGTCAATTCTTACACTTCTGCATTTCCGAGCCAACTGATAGAAGGACCATGTCGGAAATAGCTTCGAACGCGAAGGCCTAGACCGCCGGGGCGAAAATTTACACGTGGAGGCAGATATGTACAATCAGCGCACAAGGACGATGCCAACGAACAACAGCCGTGTCGCTTTTCAACCACGAGATGGCCGGGAAATTCGTGCCCCGCGACTTCCGCACTTCGCTTTTCTGGGCCTTCTGACCATTTGCCTGCTGGTGATCGGCTTCACCGTCGGCGCGCAGGATTCCTCAAACCAGCAGCAAGCGCCCGGTGGAAGGGAGGTGTCGGGGTTCTTGGGTGACTACTCCAGCCTGGTTCCCGATGCGAAGAACGGTGACTTGCTCCTCTACGAGAAGGACGCGAACGTCCTGAAGAAATACAATAAGTTCATGTTTGATCCCGTTACGATCTATCTTCTTCCCGAAGCTCAAGCGCGTGGTTTCGACCCCGACGACATGGAGCGATTGGCTAAATATTTCCATGATGCCGTCGCGGATGAGCTCACGAAAGGCGGAGGCTACGAGATTGTAACCACTCCCGGGCCAGACGTTCTAGTCCTGAACGTAGCGATCACCAACGTGGAGCCGACGGGCGGCAAAAAGAACGCAGCCGTGACGGGGGCGGCAACCGCTGCTTCTGTTGCGACGGTACCCGGCATCAGCCTAGCGGTGCCCAGGCTGAGTGTTGGCAAGGTCAGCATCGAAGGGGAAATGCTCGATTCTACGTCTGGCGACCGGTTGGTGGCGTTCGTGACCAGTAAAGGAGGCCGAAGGTGGTTCGCCGGCTTCAACGCGTATAAGAAGTGGGGAGATATCGAGGCCGCGTTTCGCTCCTGGGCGAAGGATTTTCGCAAGCGCGTGGATGAGGTGCACGGAGCGTAGCGGCGATCATCGACTGGACAAACAGTTTCCGCGCTCTTATGCGCTGTCGGTTTGTTCCTGGGTATGGCGCTGGTGTTTGAAGTTGGCCTTCGGCCACACGGTAGATACGAAAGCGGCCACCTACACCTACACGACCGGTGCGCCTGAGTTGCGGCCTCGACGTTTTTGCAGCGATTCGATGCAATCTTTTGGTGGTGCGTAGTGAGTGAGTTGAAATGACGAGTCGAAATGTCGAGTCCTTGCCAAAGATGATTCTCCCGATTCTAGGCAGTGCACATCCAGCACGACCTGTCGAGGTGTCGGCAGAGCTGTTGTTTTTCTGCCGCGAAAACCAAGCCACCATTGAAAGGACACAAGAATGAAAACCACACGGCAGCAAGGCCTCGTGGGAAGTGGAAGACCATCTCGTCGCGAGTTCCTGGCTCGCTCGGTGGCGGCCGGTGCCGCAATCCTTTTGGGTGGGGACCTGGGGGCGGCAGCGGCAGAAAAGATGACCTTCACCATCCTGCACACCAACGACCTTCACTCGAATTTCATCGGGCTGGGCCCCGCCTCGGACTACACGCCGTTCAGTATCGGCGACGACAAGACACTGGGTGGATACGCTCGGCTAGGCGCGCTAATTCGGCAGAGGAAGGAAGCCCGCCAAGGTCTTGGCCCGGTGCTGATCCTGGACGATGGCGACTACAGCATGGGGACCGCATTCGGCGGGGCTATTCGCGAGACCGGCGCCGAACTGCAACTCCTGTTCCGGATGGGATACGATGCCACAACCTTCGGCAACCATGAATTCGACTTCGGTCCCGACGGACTGGGTCAATCAATCGGTGTCGCCGCCAAAGCTGGACGTGTTCCTCCGATAGTCGCGTCGAACACCAACTTCGATGGGAAAGACGCGACGCTGGCTGATCTCCAGCGTTTGGCGAACGATGGGGTGATCCGCCGTCATCTCGTGATCGAGCGCGGCGGTGTGCGCTTCGGCATCTTCGGGTTGCTCGGCAAAGAAGCCGTCGTTTACACCCAAGGCGGCGCAGCTTCGTTCCCCGACGCCATCGAGACCGCCAAGGATATGGTGAACGTTCTCCACGAGAAAGAGAAGGTGGATGTGATTGTTTGCCTTAGCCACGGCGGCATAGCGAGAGGAACGGACGGGAAATTCACCGGCGGCGATGACGTGCGCGTGGCTGAGGCCGTGCCCGGCATCGACGTGGTCATTGGAGGCCACAGCCATACTGCGCTGCAAGAAGCGAGCATCGTCAACGGCCGCACCCCCGTCGTGCAAGCCGGGAAGTATGGACAGAACCTCGGCGAACTGGTGATTACCCTGGACGGCGGCAAACTGACGGTGGAGTCCTACCAGCTCCACCCGATTGACGACACCATTGCTGGCGACCAAGCCATAGCCGACGAGATCGACGGGTACAAGAAGACTGTCACCAGGGTTGTATTCGCGTCCCGCGGTTACAGCATTGATCAGCCGCTCGCACTGGCGCCGCGGGATCTGCCCAACACTTACACAGACATCGCCGCCGGCACGCCCCTTGCAAATCTCGTCACCGACTCCTTCCGCAAAGCCACCAACGCCGACATCGCAATCACCGCCAATGCATTGATGCGCGCCGGTTTAACTCGGGGGAAGTCAGGCGTGCAGACGGTCTACGACGTGTTCGCTGTGGCACCCCTCGGCGCCGGTATCGTGGATACGACGGCAGGCAGCGCCCTCGTGACGGCTTACTTCACGGGCCGGGAGTTGAAGCATATGCTCGAATTTCTGCTTGTGGACAATCCGTCCCACCCCGGAGAAATTTTTCCCCGCACTTCCGGCATGAGGTTTCGCTACGATACGTCGCGCCCAATATTCGACGTCGTCACGGCGATCGAGATAGGAGACCTCGATCAGGGCTACCGTGCGATCGACATCACAGGGCAGGACCAGCGTTTGTACAGCCTCACATGCCCGCTGTTTTTTGGCAAGATAGCTGTGGCCATCCCGACATACACAAAGGGCAAACTGCCTCTTGTGCCCAAGAACAAGGAGGGGCAGCCGTTCAAGGAGCGGACCGAGCTACTCAACGATCCTCGCGGCGACACGCCCGACCTGCTTCCCCCGCCGGGCACGGTGGATAAAAGTAGTGTCGACACGACGACGGAGGGAGGTGCCGTTCGGGAGACCAAAGAATGGCAGGCGATCATGGATTACATCCGCAGCCTGCCCGTCAAGACCAAGGACGGACTACCCATGATCCCGGTCGATGAGCGCGCCTTAGAGATCCGGGCGATCAAAGTAGGCTGATCGGTTTTGGACGAGTTGTTGAATCTAGTCAAGGACGTGCCGATCGTGGTGGGACAGCACGCCGGCTCAGGAGCTTTGTTCTATGACTTCCGAGATGAAAAAGTGCGCGGCACTGCAATTTTCCTCGGTCCTCGCCACGGTCGCACTGATTCTTTGCAGTGCGCTGCCCTCATCCGCGCAAGACAAAAAGAAACCTCGGCTCGTGTTGCAAATCACCGTGGACCAGCTCCGTGGCGATCTACCCCATCGTTACTATTCCGAGTTTGGTGAGGGCGGCTTCCGGTACCTCTACGAGAAGGGTGTGGTCTATGAGGCTGCCTTCCACCGACACGCGAATACCGAAACAATCGTCGGCCACACGACGCTGGCTACAGGAGCAGATCCAAGCACGCACGGTATGGTCGGCAATGTCTGGCTGGATCGCGAAACGGGAAAGCTCACGTATAACATTCAAGACCCGCGATATCCTTTGCTCACCAAGAACGCGGGTGTCGATAACGAAGCCGAAATCGATCCTACACAGCGTCTGGCCACAAGCGATGGGCGTTCTCCTGCGCCGATTCTGGTTTCGACCTTTAGCGATGAATTGGCTCTATCCAACGCTGGTAAGTCGAAAATCTTCGGCATCTCGGTCAAAGACCGAGGTGCGATCCCGATGGCTGGCCACGCAGGAAAAGCATTTTGGTTCTCTAAAGCAACTGGAGGGTTTGTCACCAGCACTTACTACTACAAAGACTATCCGTTGTGGGCAAAGGATTGGAATGCCAAGCGGATTGCGTTTACCTCCGCCGGAAAGTCATGGGAGCTCCTGCATGACGGATCCACATATCTGTTCGGCGACCGCGACGACATGCCGTACGAAACGAACTTTCCGGGCTACGGGCGTGTCTTCCCGCATCCGTTTGGAAAATCCGATAGCAAATATTTCACAACTCTGCTGACCCTAAGTCCGGTGGGCGATGAACTCACGCTGTCGTTTGCAGAAGCCTTAATCGACGGCGAGAAATTGGGACAAGGTCCGAACACCGATTACCTATCCATTAGTTTCTCTTCGACCGATTACGTGGGGCATTTGTTCGGTCCATCCAGCTTGGAGAGCGAGGACAATCTTCTCCGGCTGGATCGCACGCTCGCCGGGCTTTTCAAATTCGTGGATCAAAAGGTTGGGCTGGCCAATACGGTGATCGTATTGTCCGCCGATCACGGAGCGGCGGAAATCCCAGGTTACCTGAACGAATTCGGCATCGACGCCAAATACTTCAAACCCGATGCTCTGGACCCGAAGACGATTGAAAAACAGCCTTCAATCGAATCCTTGAAGAAAAAGTTTGGGATCGACAAGGAACTGATCCAATCCTACTTCAAGCCCTACGTGTATCTCAATCACGATGTACTTCGCGAGAGAGGGCTTAATCAGGCAGAAGTGGAGCGAGCCATCGCGGTTGAACTAGAAAAGCTAGACGGCGTCTGGTTGGCCTTGCCGAGCAGCGCTCTCACCGAAGGTTCCTTTCCGGGCACACTTTTGGATCAGGCAATTCTGCGCAACTACAATTCGAAACGGTCCGGAGACATCTATATAGTGTTCAAGCCTGGCTGGTTTATTAATGATTTTGACGGCCTAACGGTCGCCTCCGTTCACGGCTCGCCATGGCGCTACGACCAGTTCGTGCCGGTCATTTTTGCCGGCCCCGGAATGCCGGCTCAACGAGTGTACCGTGAAATCTCCACCGTGGACGTCGCTCCCACGCTCTCCGCGATCTTGGGCATCACCTATCCGTCCGGATCCGTCGGTAGGCCACTTGTCGAAGTACTGCAAACCGCATCCGAGGGGACCATGAGTTCGAAACCGTGAGTTTCGGAGCCAAGCGGAATCCTCCAAAGTGTTGCAGATTCCTCCCGCCTTCACCGGGGTGCTGCGTCTGGGTTTTCCGGTCTATTTTGCTGTCCTTCTGGGAATCCGGAAGATTCTCGGAGCGATCGCGATTCTTCTCCCGCGTTTTCCATTGTTGAACGAATGGGCCTATGCGGGGAACTTCTTTGATCTGACGGGAGCGGCTGTCGCCTCCGCCGCTACCGGACTGACCTGGTGGCATGTTGCGGCGCCGTGCCCGGCAAGGCGTGGTTTCGGGGGTTTTCGATTCTGCGCGCCTACACACGCTTCCATTCTTTGAGCCGAGGGCGGGGCTGGAATTGCAGGCGAGTGCGGTTGAGTGTAGCATCCCGAGAGGAATTGGAACGCGCCATGACTTCGATTGCATCCAAGACTTGGGACATGCTGCGGCTCATCCGCCGCGGTGGTCCCGCTCTCTGCAACATCGCCGTTACGAACTCCTGCAATGCAGCCTGCGATTTCTGCAACTTTGCCCGTGGCAAAGTCGCGGCCCGCGACTTGCGCTGGATTGACACCGATGAGTTCGGTCGCGCACTCGACATCCTGCACAAACGCGGGGTTCGCTATGTCAGTTTTTTTGGTGGTGAGACTCTCCTACACCCGCGCCTTGCCGAGATGATCGAAATGTCCGTTGCGAGAGACATGGGTCCGGCCGTCATTACAAATGGCTGGCTGCTCCCGATGCAGCTCGACCGGCTCGCTGCTGCCGGTCTCAAGACAGTGTACGTTTCGATTGACGCGCCCGCGATGGCCGTCCACGAACAAAACCGCGGCCTCAAAGGTCTTGGCGAGCGTATCCGCGCAGCCACAGCGCGGATGCCGAGCTTGGGTATGACGGCACTCGCCCAGGTAACGATGAGCAAGTTGATCGGCGACTACCGCACGCTCGTGCCGTTACTACGAGACCTCGGATTTTGTGCTGTCGCTTTCTCCTATCCCCAACAAGCGCGGCTTGGCTCTTCCTCTCTCGCCTGGTCCTCTGATTCGCCTCTTGTCAACTTCAAATCCACCGAGTTGATCGAAGCTTTTGACGCTGTCGATGATTTGCGCGAGTTGTTTCCCGTCAACAATCCGCGCGCATCGGTCGCCGACATGAAGCAGCATCTTCGCGGGCAGCAGGAGCGCTTCGTTTGTTACGGCGGGGAAAAGAAGTTCTACATGGACTGGAACTTTGATATGTGGCGTTGCGATGCCTGGAACAAACCCATGTGTTCGGTATGGGAGTTCGCGGAAACGCCGCTGATTCGCGACGGCTGTACAGCGTGTATAGCCGATTGCTATCGCGATTCCAGTGTCATGCTGCATTTCGCGGTCTCCCTGGGCGATGCCATCGATCGCCTGGGAGAGGGACGTGTGCTCGCCGCGCTACGGACTTTAGCTACGGGGCGCAATGTCACGTCCCTAAAGGCCGTCGTGGAAAACGCGGGCATCCTCGCGGGACTCGCGAAACGGGGTTGAGATCTTTCTATCTCTTTCGTATTTTTGAACGGTTAGCCGAGCTACAAGGGTAATTCCTGATCAGCGATACCGGCGACGAAATTCGACGGCGAGAAGTCGAGCAAGAATGCGAGTTATGTTGATGCTGCTGCGCGAACGAACGTCGTGCTGGTTCTCGCCGAGATTCGCCGGCGCAGTCCGATCTTGGAAGAATTGGAAAAGAAAGGAAGCATCAAGATCGCTGGAGCGACGTACGTCCTGTACGCTATATTGACAAGGAAGCTGCAACGCCTCAAACTACGCGCCGTGCGACTAACTATCGCTTGCCTCGTAGTCTCCGCTCTATTTCCGTCACTAACCAAAGCACAGGCCCCTGCAGGCGTCCCTGTTTTCGAGATTACGCCGGTAGAAAGCTCGGTGAAGTTCGACGTGGAGGCGTCGGTAGCTATAAAGGGCGTTTTCGACAAGTGGGACGCCACCTTATACATCCCCTGACGTATCGACAGGAGTTTTGGACATCAAGCTTCAGGCAGCGAGCGTGGATACTGGAAACGGGATGAAGAATGGCAAGCTAAAGAGCAAAGACTTCTTCGACGTCGACCACAGTCCCTTGATCACATTTCACTCGACGAAGATCGTACAGACAGGTCCCAACACCTTTGAGGTTGATGGCGACTTTACGATACGCGGAGTCACCAAACCCGAGAAGCTGACCCTAACGGTTTCCGGGGTGGGGACAGGTTCAGGCGAGATTAAAGGAATAATGGCCTTCGACCGCAAGGACTACGGGATGAACAAAGGTATTCCCTTCGTCACGATCGCCAACCGCGTCGAAGTGAATGTCTCCCTTAAAGGGAAGCGAGTCAGCGGACCCCCGTTAGCGCTCAAGAAATAGCCAGCCTAGCGAAACTGCAGTCGCGGCCCATAGCGTCTCGGTGGACGGTAAGTCGCGTTACCGGAAACTAGGAATTTCACTTCTCCCGTCAGACATCAATCAGGAATTAGTCCCCTACACTCCCGAGACAGTCCCGAATCCTGTGCTCGATTCCCGGCGTGATCCACACCGTGCAACAACGTAGCATTTAACCGCGATGGTTATGATCCAAGGGCAGTGGTCGCGGGGAGCACGTGGGGTAGTGCGGAGGACTCTTTGCATTCGCCCCGATCAATCAACGGGCGCGGGTTCGTCGGGCAACCTGCCCACGATCGAGAAGCCGATCGCAAAAACGAGGACGCTGAGGACAATCACCGCGAATATGCACGGGGCTAGATTCTCCGCCCCTGGAACGCCGTAATGTACGGGAAGTGTCGCGAGTACACCGGCGGCAAGGCCGCGAGGTATAGCAGCACACAGGAACCAGAAGTCCTTTTTTCCGAGTACCATTCTCCTCGTCGAGAGCAACACAGCAGGAACCCGCATCGCCGTGAGGAAAACCACACAGACGGCCGCCAGAACAATCGTCTTCACGTCCGTCGGGAACATCAGGCCGATCAGAAAAAAGAAGAACGACTTGATAAGAAACGTCATCTGGTCCTGAATGATCCCCATTGTCTCTGTTGTAGCGAACACCGGTCCGTGGGCGCCCGGAAACAGGCGTGGCACGATAAACGAAGCGTTACCGACCAAAAGCGATGCTACCAGGACCGCCATGGCGCCATTTCCTCTAAACAAATCGGTGATGGCATATAACGCAAGCATTGACGCAAGAAACACCGTATAGCCGTGAGGCTTGTCCCGCATCGAAGGTATTCCTGGGACAAGCAACGCGGCAGCAATCACACCTGTCACCACACCGACGCCGAGTTCTCTTGCGAGGGAAACGAACGGACGAGAAATGTCCGCGCTGCCGTTCACAAGGAGATCGATCAGCACCATTGTTACAATGACGCTGAGCGCGTCAGTTGAAGAGGATTCGACCTCCAGCATCCGCGCTACTCGGGATGGGACGCGAGCCATGGCCATCGTTGGCATGATGATAACCGAGCTAGTACCGGCGACTATGGCACCTAGCGTCACCCATGCTAACGGCGGTGACGAGCGAACGTAGCCCAGTTTTGTTGACAGCCACACGAATCCGCAGATCGCGATCAAAGAAAAAAAGAATCCCGACAAACCCAGAAAAATGCCGCGCGGCGCGGCCGCCGCCACCTCCGTAAGTTGGAGACGAAACGCTCCGCTTGACAGAATGACTGTCAAGGCGATGGCTCCAAAAAACGAAATGCCTGGCTTCAGAAGGTCCACCGGGATAAGACCGGATACGGGACCGGCGAGAATGCCGGCGGCCACTAGCCAGACCACGTCCGGCACCCGCGTTCGCGCGAAGATGAACTCGCCGAGCGCACCGAGCAGGAGGATACCCGCAACCACGACCAACATCTTGACGACAGGATCCATTTTTGCCTTTCTGTTGGCCGGTGCGCGCCGCCCCGAATAAGCTGGCGCCTTTATAACATGATCTCCCACGAAGGTCCCGGTAAGTCGCGTTATCGGAGACTAGGAAAATCCACTTTACCGGCAGGGCGTTTTTCAAGACTTAGCGTCGTATACGGTGTCCAGCAGCTGCCTAGATTCCGTTCTTCGGCGAAGGCGCCATGTTCTGTACCGATCCGTTGACTGAGCGTCCTGGTGCTCGTAAGATTGCACGACAACGCCTGAAGCTTGTCGTGCCAAGATGACCAAATCGAGCGGATCCGTGCGTGCTGTCCCCCAGGCTGAAGAGCAATTTGGGTGTTGGATTACGTGCGCTTGCCGCCAGTTTGCTTATGATGTTCTGCGGCATGTTGTGTTCAGCGCAGAGTCAGTTGCCGAACGGTCCTGAGCCGACATAAGACAATCAGATCAATGTGAACTGGCTCCACGGTTCCTATGTTCCGAAGGAAGTTCCTCTGGAATCTTTGAACCCAGACCCTAGGTTCAAACTGTACCTACGACAGACCTACACGAGTCCCGGAATTTACGTCAAAACCACGCTGTTTACCATCCGTGACCAGATTCATAATACCTGTCCTGAATGGGGAGACGGTTTCGACGCGTTCGCTAAGCGGTTCGGGACGCGGCAGGCCGAATTCATAATTCAAAACTCGGTTATTTCTCTAGGTGATGGACTACTTGGATGGGAGCCGCGCTACGATCGTTGCCGTTGTAACGGGTTCTGGCCGCGCACCCGTCATGCCATTGCCAGAAAATTCGTCACGTAAGAGCGCACGGAAAAATCACTGCGGCCTCAGCTATTTCCTTACTTGGGAGCGTTCGCCGGAAGCGCAACGGGAACGGCATGGGAGCCAGGCAACGTAAAATGGCAGGAGAAAGGTGTTCAGGCGATGATTACGCAGGTTACCGTTGGCATGGGCATTAATTTTGTCGGAGAGTTTGCGCCAGAGATCGCGGGGATGTTCAAACGAAGGCACTGAAGCTGCATATATATATCCCCAGTAACCCAGGAAACAACAAAGCAAGTTGCGCGATATTCAAAAGCGTAATAGCCTCAGACTCTCTTTATGTCGATTTCCGCAGGGCGGGACATGGCTTGTAAAACCGTTTTCGCGTTCCTTCTGTTGTTAGCTGCGATCGCGTGCCACACCTCAGGAGACCCGCCAAAAGCTGGCCCCGTGGCGTCGCAGGAGGCTGCGCTAAGTCCGGGGACTGCGGAGGCTGTGGGCGCCGCGCTGCGTCCCCTCGTCACCTCAGGCAAATTACCGATCCTCCACTGGCCGGATTTCCGTGACGTAAGCGGAGACGCCACGAAATACTATGAAAACCGCTTATACGCACCAGCCTGGGTTGACGGAGCGGGCCCTACCGCGCAAGCGAAGCTTGTCGTTTCGATCTTGCAAAAAGCGGCCCAGAAGGGGCTGAATCCGGAAGACTACGATGCTTCCAGGTGGCCGGCCCGTGAAGAAGCTCTCGCTGCCAAGCCGACACCAGAGGAGATTGCGCGATTTGATCTTGCGCTATCGGTCTGCCTACTTCGATACGTCTCGGCGCTGGACGTAGGACGCATCAACCCCCAGCACCTTAAGTTTGATCTCGACTTGAATCACAGGGTGACGGATTTGCCGGGGTTTCTTTCGCAAATTTCCCAATCAGACGATATCGAGCCGCTGCTGGACAAGGTGGAACCGCAGGAAGATGGATACTCACGAACCTCTCAGGCTCTGCGCACGTATCTCGCTCTCGCGCAGCAGGATCCCGCCGAGAAGCTCCCCGTTCCAGAAAAACCAGTGGCAGAGGGCGGCACTTATGAGGGAATGGCACTACTGGTGGCCAAACTAAAACTCGTGGGAGATCTTCCTCAGGGGGCGATGCTAGCCGAGGGATCAGTGAAATACGAAGGTGATGTCGTTGAGGCTGTGAAACGTTTTCAGCTTCGCCATGCACTGGCGGCGACCGGAAGTCTGGGACCGGAAACCCTCCGGCAGCTAAACGTGCCGATCGCAGATCGCGTTCGACACCTTCAGTTTGCACTTGAACGCTGGCGCTGGCTTCCTCACGAGCTCACCACGCCGCTGATCGCTGTAAACGTGCCGGCCTTTCGCCTTTATGGCTTCGACGAGCCGCACCATATCGGTCTAAAGATGAATGTCGTAGTCGGCAAAGCCATGCGCTCGGAGACTCCCGCGTTCATCGGGAACATGACCTACCTGGTTTTCCGGCCCGATTGGGGTGTTCCTCCGACTATCATGCGTAAAGAAATTCTGCCGCCGTTACAAAAGGATCCCGCTTACCTCTCCAAGAACGGATACGACCTATTCGACGCCAGCGGCAAGGTCCTAAGTTCCGGACACGTGACTCCGGAGGAGATTCAACTTCTGCGCGCAGGAAAGTTATCCGTCCGGCAGCGTCCCGGTCCCAAGAACGCCTTGGGCAGCGTGAAATTTATGTTTCCCAACACCTATCTGGTCTACCTGCATGACACGCCCCAAACCGAATTGTTCTCCCGGTCGCGCCGTGACTTCAGCTACGGGTGCATTCGTGTTCAGGACCCGCCAGCGCTCGCCGCGTGGGTGCTGCAGTCCAAGCCGGAGTGGACTCGGGAACGCATCCAGGCCGCCATGAACGGAGAGAAGAGCGTTCAAGTGAACTTGAGCTCACCGATTCCCGTGCTGATTCTGTATGCCACCGCAAGAGTGGATGAAGACGGCCGTGTGGATTTCTACGATGACATCTATGGACACGATGCCCGGCTGGCGCAAGCGCTTGCCAAGGGATATCCCTATTGAACCAATCATCTCCTTGATTTTGTACCAGTGCTGAGGTGATTAGGCTGAATTGCAACGCGTCAATGCGGCACCATGTGGCGGATGTCGGAATTGTGAGAGTCGAAAGTGTCTAAGTCCCGGCTCTGAATGATGGCAACGTCGAAGTCATCCCGTGGCAGGCCATGTCATAAGTTTGGTGCACTTTAGGAAGACGACTGGCCGTCAATCATCACCGAAGGCATTTCCCTGTCTTCGCCCTCTTAATCTGAGCCTACTCCTGAATAGAGAGCGACATTCCCCCCTGTCGCTGTTCACCCACCCTTACCCAATCTTGAACCCCGCAAACCTGAATGCTGAATTCCAAACCAAATAGTCTCTTTCTCTGCCTGCCCTTCCTGCGGAAAGACTGCGCCTAGCCGCCCGCTTGTTCTGTCAAGGGTCTCCGCTTCGCTCCGATAAACGCAAACCCGGCGCCCTTGACAGCGCGGACGGTTAGGCGCCTGGGACCGCTAGGAGGGCATTTGCTTCTTATGCGCGGCTTCTCGCCGCGCCTCTAGGAAACAACAGCCAAATCCGCACAAAGGAGAAAAGAGTCATGCAAAAAATCACCAACAAACCACTGTTTGACCTGGGGCGCCTCGTGGCCACGGCAGGCGCTCTGGCCGCCCTCGAAAAGACCGGACAGAACGCGGTGGAATTCCTCGCGCGTCACGTGACCGGCGATTGGGGCGAACTCCCCGTGGAAGACCGGGCTGAAAATCATCTCAGTTTGCAGCAGGGCTTCCGTCTGCTCAGTAGCTACCGCACCGCGGCGGGCGACAGACTGTGGGTCATCACCGAAGCTGACCGTTCCGCGACCACCCTTCTGCTTCCCGAAGAATATTGATTCCATTTCTGGCGCGGGCCGTACGAGAGGCACAACCCGCGTTCTCAACTCAACTGTCGTATGCGAGTCTTCAGAACAACGGGCGATTTCTTCTGCCGCGCGGCGAACTTCTCCGCCCTTTCACGATCGATATAAACACGTTCGAACCTCTCATTGTCGGAATACGTGACCGTCACCACCCAATGATGGTGCTTGCGGCGCTGATCTTTTCTGTAGTTCGTGACCCTGCGTTTGGGCACAGAGGCTCTCCCACGAGAGGGACTATCGTAATCCGGCCTGCTCGCAGCGGGTGCGACTTCTTGCGAAGTTCAGGTGTGCGTCTCAGCGAGGCGCATGGCCACGCCGGTAACACGTCCGATGATATCCGCCTCTTGCGGATAAGGAAATCGGCGAATCTCGCACCGCGAGTTGGGATAGGGAACCGCGAGGAGATGGCCTTCGCGGATCTCGCACCAGCTGCAAATATATTCATTTCTTAGCTCAATGAAGTAGATCGGTCGCTCGTGCTCGTTTTCCCATTTTATAGGAAGTACTTTCCGTTGGTTTCCATCGATTTGCACGATGGAGCCAGGCCGGATTAACGGCCACATGGTGAAGTCTTTCATGCCAATAATTCCGTAGACGGATTTCCGAGGATCCAAGTGCTGGATTAGCCGGACCGGAACTTCGCCCCAGATTTCTACTAACCGCGACAGAAGGTTGGTTTTATCTAGTTGCAAATCCGGATGTGAACGCAACGGCGCCATGATTGTTTCCTCGTCGCTTACGCTCGCCTGCAGGACCAGCTGCGTTGTCGGCAGACCAAAGAGCGCCTGATCCCGGCTTAGGTCGCTGACATGTACACCGAAGAACGAAACAATGTTCGTCCAAGGAGTCTGGTAAATCGCACCGAGGGCGTAGATTTTGTAAACGCTAGGAGTGAACGATCGGTTCTCGACGTTATTCAGCCAGCCACGCGAGATGACGTAATCTGGATTCTGCTTTTCGGCGGCGAGTTTTCGGCTGCTCGCCTCGACCGTGCGCAACGTTAATCCCAACCGCAGGCGCAGCTGTTTCAGCTTCGCGCCGGGCGAACCGTTAGCGGGGACCTGGTCCATTGCACCTTGGATAACGTGGACAGCTCGTTATATTACAACGGTAAACGAAATATTTCAGAGCTGTTAAAAAAGGGACCGTCTGTCCTGCATCCCTGACAGCCCCGTGTCCCGGACTCCAGCCACGGCAAGTGTTTTTTCCTGTCGTCCCAATGTCTCCCGTCTACTTTTCGGCGAGCCAAAGCTGCGAGGGGTTTTGGCATCCCGCGGACGGAGAACTCTCGGCGATGATTTCGAAGGAACAGGGCCCACCGGTCTCGATGCGGACGCGAGCGATTCTAGCTGCGCGAGGACTGACCCTCTCCGAAGTTGCACGCCGCTCGCGTAGTCTGTTTCCCGATGATAATCGGTTCCATATTCCACCCAATCTTTACCACACGCTTCAGCACAGGGGTTTTAGCCCCAGCGTTCATCAACTGCTCGTATTGAGCCGCCTGTCCGGCTATCGTCTCGTCGACTGGCTGGCCATATTTGGCGTGGTTCTCGACGATATTCCCCGGCTCCAGGCAATTCTTCCAGCGCGCTATACGACACTAATTGACGAAAATGTTTATGACGACCAGTCTTGGATTCTTTCCTTCGAACCGATCGCGCAAGGGCCTTTTGGCGGTTCGCTGCGTCCCCTGGGCGAATGGCTGCGCATCGGCACGCCGCGCCGGCATGCTGCCAGGAAGCATCGGCCGAATTCCGAGTTCCTGTACGCGAAGATCGGATATCGCGATGCCTGGGCATTTCCTGAACTCCTTCCGGGAAGTATCGTCCGCATCGCGAAGCAGGCCGCCTCCATTCCTCAGACTCGGCTCGCCAGCCGCGGAGCTTTCTTCCTGGTTGAGCACGGGAAGGGGCTCGCGTGCTGCCGGTTGCATGTTGTTGATCGCAATCGGGTGGTGCTCTGTCCCATACATCTGCCATTTGCTCACGTTGAGTTGGAATTGGAAAAAGAAGCACGCATTGTCGGAGCCGTCGATCTCGAACTTAGGCCCACGGCGGTCCCGGCACCTACGAGAGTTTCTCGCGCTCTGGCGCAGTTTTGGATTCCGCCTCCGATCGGAGAGGTCTCCACGGACTTGCGGCTGGACGATCTGCTCCGGCGCGCGAGGCGGCGATCCGGCCTTACTTTCCGGGAAGCATCGGCGAAGAGCCTGTTGATCGCCCGCTTGCTGCAGAACGAGGAATTTTTCTGCGCTGCCGGCTCTCTCTCCGACTACGAGACGCCAAGCCAAACACCCCGGCATATTCACAAAATGTTCAGCCTTTGTACCTTGTACTCTGTTGGCGCCTGGGAATTCATGCGGGCCGCAGGAGTGCATCGGTCGCAAGCCGGCGGGGATCCGATGCCAAACGAGCTACTAGGCCGGGCCGCACCTCGCGGCGCCGCAGACGTCACCGACCGCAACTCGATTGTCTCTGGACAACGCCGCAATCCCGTGGCGGAATTTCCATATTTTTTCGGCCGCGCAGTCGCCGAGATGTTTCAAATGCCGCATCTCTCGATCCGGGATATTTTTTGGATTGGACGACCCAGGAAATCGTTTCATCCCTATCTGGCCGACGCTGCAGCGCTCATTATTGACCGCCGTAAGAAACGAATCACGTCGCAGCCCTCGGCTCCCCTGTGGGCACAACCTTCCTACATTCTGCTGGGCCATGACGGACAATATATTTGCACCTCGTGCGCCTCGGAAGGAAGAATGCTCGTCATGCGCCCATTCTCGAATGGGTTCCAGCGCCCGTTACGTCTGCGAAGTCCCGGCGAGATTGAGATCATCGGAACCGTCGTGGGAATCCTTCGAAGGTTATCCGATGACTGGTAGTTCGCTCTCGTTCGCCTGCGGCACAGGACGATCGCGCCTGAGTGCAACCGCGAACACCGCACGCCGCTGTTGATCGCGAAAGGCTGAATCAACGCTTGTGTTTGCGCTTCCTTTCGAGATGCGGGAGTTGAATCGCGAACAAGTTACTACAACAGTTGGTTGAGGGACCGGGGAGGGTCATAGTCATCGCGCCCGGTGACAACGATGCTGACTCTTTCCCAAGACATTCGGCTCGCCACATCGCAGGATGGCGGCATTCTGCTCGATCTGGCCCACGGCGTGTTCTTCAACCTGAACCCCGTGGGAGTTCGGATCATTGAACTCCTCCGCCAAGGGCACGATCTATCGTCGCTGACACGCACCATCGGCAGAGAATTCCATGTATCCGACGAAATCGTGAAACGGGATGTCGACGACTTTCTGTCGAGTCTGCGACAGCAACGGCTGCTTCGTCCAGAGGAAGCGGGCAATCGTTCGGACGGCAACCAATGAGCACACCGTCAAGTAAAAATCCGCTTGAACCGTGGCTTCTTCTCATGATCCGGCGCGACGGTAAGGAGGTGCTCGTAAGTACCCGCGCAGCGAAATACACGCTGCCACAGGTCCAAATCCCGGCGCAGCAGCGGATCGCAGCAAACATCAATCGCGCCGTCGAGCGAGAGTTCGGGTTACGCGTCATATCGCTGTATGAAGTGATTCCACGCGGCCCGGCGCTCGCTAGCGATTTTCATTATCACGCCGTTGCCGCAGTTCAGTCCGCTCAGACACCACCCGGAGGCTACCGTTGGGCTTGCCTGCGGACGTTGAAGGCCGACTCGTTCTTGCGACACCGGGAGTTTTCGGGAATTGACACATTCCGGTTGGGACTGAAGGCGGTCGGCAGAGATCTCGCCGCAGAGCCTTTTCGGAAACCCGCATGGTTCACCGAGGTCAAGAATTGGGTCGGACGCTCGTTGCGTCCCTATTCTTTGCGTCCGTCCGGCAAATTCGAGCAGTTGAATGCCTGCCCGACGTTCAGTCTGATCCGATTCGAAACGAATCGGGAACCGGTGTGGTTCAAAGCCGTCGGCAAACCAAACATCAGGGAATGGGCTGTCACGCTCGCCCTGGCAGGCCTCTGCCCTGACTGCATTCCTCGAATCCTGGCCAGTCGACGAAGATGGAATGCGTGGCTGGCTCTCCAGGCCCCCGGCCAATCCCTGGCTTCTAATGGTGAACCGCGGTTTTGGGAAAGAACCGCTGCGAGCTTGGCGAGCCTTCAAGTCGCGTCCTTGAATCACGAGGACAACCTGCTTATGGCAGGAGCTCGCGATTTGCGGGTATCGCGGCTGCTCTCCATTCTAGAACCATTTTTTCAGTTCGTCGCGGATTCGACCAGACGCTTGCCTCTGCAGACTTCTAAGAATCTCACGCTACTCGAAGTGTCCGAATTGAAGGACATCGTGCGACTCACCTTGCAGGAATTGGACAGCCTGCGTTTATTCGACACGGTCGGCCACATGGACCTCAGCCCTGCGAACGTCTTCGGCACCACGGGTCGCGCTGTCTTTCTCGACTGGGCGGAAGCATTCGTGGGCAATCCTTTGTTTTCGTTCGAGTATCTGTTGCAGCATTTTCGTAGGAAATTCTCGCGCGATGCTCCTCTCGAAGAGAAGTTCAGGAACGCCTACCTCAAGGCATGGCGAGCCAAAATTCCACCGAAACATCTTGAGCGAGCCCTCCTCTTATCGCCGCTTTCCGGATTATTTGGCTATGCCGCTACTGTCTGGGCTTCTGCCCAGACCGATTCTGCCCAACTAGCGTCCCGGGAGCGATACCTGTTGAGTCTCGTTCGGAAGATGAAGGACGAAGTTCCGCAGATGGAAGCGGGAAGAGGTTTGCGATGATCCTCACGACGCTTCGTGCATACGCGGTCTTGCTGTCCTTTGAGTACGTTCTCTTCCGCTCTGATTTTGCGACCCTCTACCGGAGAGTTCGCCGTCAACCCGTTCGAACTCGTGAGTTCGACACCAACACGTCTCGACGTGCATGCGCAGCAATCGACTGCGCCTGCGTCTTGTACTTCAAACAGGTGCAATGCCTCCAGAGATCCGCTGCCACCGTATGCGTTTTGCGGCGGCTTGGCGTACCCGCGGAACTCGTAATCGGAGCCCAACCGTTGCCTTTTCGCGCCCACGCCTGGGTCGAGGTCCAAGGAATGATCGTCAACGACAAGGCGAGCGCGACCGAGACCTACGCGGTCTTGGATCGCTGTTGAGCGTTTTTGTAGGGGGATTTAATGGGTATCCAATTCGGCATTTGCAATTGCGACGGAGAGCCAGTCGACAGCGACGTTCTCGAACGAGTCGAAAGTCTACTGGTTCCTTATGCGCCGGAAGGCATCTCCGTCCTCCGCCAGGAATCGTGCGCGCTCTTCTACGGGTCCTGCGAAACGCTGTCCACTCCAGCACTACAGCAACCGTATCGCCTGCAGAATCGGGACTGGATGATGTGGGACGGCCGTCTCGACAACCGCAGTGATCTTCGTCGCGCGAGTATCGGTCTCGATCCTGCGCCGACGGACGTGGAGGTCGTTGCCAGCGTTTATCAGCGTTCTGAAACGCGGATGTTTTCGCAGTTGATCGGCGATTGGGCGATAAGTATTTTCTCCGAAGCGCGGCAAGAAGTCATTCTGGCCAGAGACTTCATCGGATCCCGTCCTCTCTTTTATCGAAGCGACAAGCACCAAATTACCTGGTCGACGGTTCTTGAACCGCTTGTATTTCTTGGACCCGAAGTGCCTCAGGTGTCTGGGTCCTATCTTGCCGGTTGGATCGCGTCATATCCACATTCGCATCTCACTCCGTATGAAGGTGTCTGGAGCGTTCCTCCGTGCTCCATGGTTCGAATTCGAGCTGGCCAGACGTCGGTCCGTAAATATTGGGATTTCGATCCAGGTCTGGCGATTCGCCATCGCAACGACCGGGATTATGAGGAGCAGTTCTATCTGATTGTCCGAGAAGCGGTGCGGCGACGCATGGACTCGTCGAATCCGATTCTGGCAGAGTTAAGCGGGGGAATGGATTCGTCCTCCATTGTTTGTGTGGCGGACTCCTTACTCTCGGCTGGCAATTGCCAGACTCCGCGCCTCGACACCGTCACCTACTTCGACGCGCGAGAACCGAACTGGGACGAGCTGCCTTACGCGCAAATCGTGGAACAGAGGCGCGGTCGGGCCGGTACCCACATTGACGTTGGCCCAGAATCGTTCGTCCAAGAGGAACCGACCCGGAATCGTTTTCGCATGATTCCCACGTCTCCCTACGCCCGAAGCTCGGCGGCTGATCGCTTCCGCCAGCTTCTTTCGGGCGGCGGATACCGTGTCGTCCTTTCGGGGCTAGGTGGTGACGAACTCCTGGGTGGAGTGCCGACCCCGGTCCCGGAACTCGCGGACTTGCTCGTCGGTCTCGACGTACGTCAATTCCTCGCGCGATCCTTCGAGTGGGCACTTGCGAAGCGGAAACCCATCCTCACCCTTTGGTCTTCTGTACTGCGGCAGTTTCTGCCGCGCAGCACCCGCTTTTCGCGCGAGTCGTTCCGACTGAGCTGGTTGACCACGGAATTCATCGCTCGCCACCGGCACGAGCTTTCTGTTCCATCGCTCAGAACAAGATTGACGGGCGGTTCACCGAGCTTTCAGGCAAATTTGGAGGCTTTTGAAAGCCTTCGGTCCCAGTTTTCCTGTAGGAGCCTTGAATCAGATCCGACATTTGAGTGGCGCTATCCGTTTCTCGATCGGGAACTTGTGTCATTCTGTTTTGCAATCCCTCGCGAACAAATGGTTCGTCCTTACGAGAGGCGATCTCTGATGCGCCGCGCCCTCGCGGACGCCGTTCCTCGACAAATCCTGGACCGAAAGCGGAAGGCGTACGTCAGCCGGGCACTCGTGAAGGTAATCGGCGCCGAGTATGCGCGCCTGCGGGGCCCGAAGCCTCTACGTGTCGAGGAACTAGGAATTGTGGATTGCGGAGAATTGGAGCACGCCGTTCAAAATGCAGAACAGGGACGAGATGTCGCAACCGTCTCGCTGCTTCGAACTCTAGCCCTCGAAGACTGGCTGCGCGGCCTTCGCAATCAGGAGTCTCCATCTCGAAAGTTCGTATTTCGGAAAGACTACGCCATCCGAGTCGTGCGATGTTCCGACCAAGAGCTTCTCGGCCGAGAAAATTAAGAAAAGAAGGAGGTGATGCACATGAATTACACGAAGCCCGAAATCACGAGGCTCGCGGACGCAGCGGTAGCCATCTGCGCTGAGGACTCGTTGTCGAAGCTGCACGTGGGTATGGATTCGACCAATCCGAAGGCGCAGACGAACCCAGCTTACTTTGCAGAAGAGTAAGCCATGTTCGGCGATGTTCGATTTCCGGACATGCTGGGACTTTCTAACGTCATTGACGGTGAGCGTGCTACCGGTCGCGAAGCAGTTTCTTTGGCAGGCGATTCGTTCCGCTGCAAAGGAAACTCGACCAATGAAACCGGCCCGCTCTAAAAGGTAGCTCCGTGAGCCCGCTCAAAAGATGGTCCGTCATTCAAAGAGAAGAGTCGCGACCGAAAGCCTAAAAACGAAAGGAGGTGATACTCACGAACTACACCAAGCCTGAAATCACGAGGCTCGCGGACGCAGCGACAGCCATCTGCTCCGAGGACTCGTTGAGTAAGACCATCCACGGTTCGGATTTCACGAATCCCGATTGGCAGACGCCCGCGGCCTATGTTGCCGAGGAGTAAACCGAGCCCCGGGGTGCTCGATTTCCGGGCACCTCGGGGTTATTTTGTCTCGACATCGGTAAATGTCCTGCTGGGAGAACCCTCGAGCTCCCCTGGTTTCCTCTCGCTTCGTCGCGAAGTTGATTCCATCGCCTGTACTGTTCCTCTTTTCTTGGATCGGGATCTTGTTCGTCTTTCAGCCAGAAACGGAACCAGTCGAGATTTCGCTCGTAGATTTCCAGCCGATGCCTGGGCTGGTTGCGCACATGTAACTCGTTTGGGTAAATGTATAGTTCGATCGGCTTGCCTGCGTCCCTCAGTGAACGATACGTTGAGAGGGTGACGAGATATTCAGTATCGGAAGTATTCTCTAAGATCGGGGTTGCGATTTTGTCGACGTTCATGGACATCGCAATCTTTCGCCATGTCGGGTTGATCTCGCCGTGGGGCCACCCGCTGAGACCCCATTGCTTGAAAATGTCGTGCCATTCGTCGCTTCCCAGAAAATAAAAGAACGGATCATAATTCTCCGCGCCCACGGCGGCATGAAACAAATCGCTGTGAATCACCGCATAGCCGGCAATTTCCTCGCCGTGACTGAAGCCCGAAATCCCTACCCTTGCGAGATCGATGATTCCCTCCTGGGCGAGTCGCCGAACGGCTTGGTCAATCGATGCCGTGGGAGACGCCCAATTCAGCAGAGTCTCGTCAAAATCTCCGGCCACTCGATTGCGCGTCCATCCCACGTCGACGCATAAGACCACAAAACCATGCGCTGCATATACCTGGATGGGATTCTCGTCGCCGGATGCTCCCCGCAGAAAGTAATCGCCGCTGCGATACGTGGTCACGATGAGCGGATACTTCGTGCCTGGTACGAAATCGAGCGGTTTGACAAGGTATGCGAACCAGTTTTCGTCGTAAGAATTTTTTCCGTCCAAGCGCTCCGTACTCCCTTTCTGTAGCATGGAAAACCCGGGATTCAAATCCACGATAGGGCGAACCGGTTTGGTTACGGCATCGATTACGGCGATCTGCGGAGGCGTAGCATTGTTCTCGCGCACGCAGGCGAATACCTTCCCCGCATCGTCAGACGAGAAGGAGGAGAGATACTCACCGACGTCGGCCCTATAGACTAGCTGCGGCTTCAAATCTCCGGACCGCAATTCCCATAACTCCGCGGAGTGTCCTCGCCCATCATGCTGAGTGAAGTACAACGCGCTTCCATCGGCAGTCCACCAGAATTGTTCGACCCGGTGTGCATCGGGCGTGACTTCGAGAAGTTGATGGTCGTGATCCGAAGACACGAGAAGCCGACCAGCCCACGTTTTCGACTGTGCTGGATTATCCACTCCATAGAAGTAGGCCACTTTCGATCCGTTCGGTGAAGGCGCTGCATCGAGGATGTGGTATTTCGCGAGCGCGGGGTTCGTATCGGGCGCAGACCTTGCGTTCCAGGGCCTCCATGCCTCGACTTCGCTCTCGGTCGCGCGCCGCTGCCGCTGCGTCTTAAGATCGTAAATCCAATATTCGCGTTCCGGCTCCTTGGCCTCCTGCACTTGCGTGAGGACCGGAATGACTTGATAGGGATGAATCGCTGGATTGAAAAGAATTCCACTCTCTGCCGCATTCGTTGTGTCGACGCTCGGTTGTGCCTTCAGCACGGTCAGAAATAGTTCACTTCCCCCGCCGCACCAGCGATAGCTTTCGACATCGCCAGGGACCGAAGTCCGTTTTTCTCTCAGGCCACTCGTCACATTCCATAGCGAGACTTGCCAGCGTTCTCGCGAACTCATGCGCGTTCGATACGAGATCCACCGGCTGTCGGGCGACCATTGCGGGGCTTCGTCAATCCATTGATTGAGCTCATCCCAATGGGGCATCCCCGCGGTCCCCAGCGCCCTAACGCGGCTACCAGGCTTTGTTGCGACAACAAAAAGACCGGAACGATATCGATTCGTCTCAAATTCTGCCTGACCTACCGCGAATGCCACTTTGCTGCCGTCCGGTGAAATACTCACTCCTTTCGGATCGCGCAGTGTCAGCAAGTCCATCGGTGCGACGGGACGACTCGTCGTCACGCTCTGATCCAGGCGAATGGCGACTGGATCGTACCCCGCGCCTTCGACGGCCTGAGCGCCTAACTTGGCTCCACAGCACAGACTGAGCCCGAGGATTGCAGTAACGCATTTCAATTTAGGCATTTCGAGACACACCTCCAGCGATACGCGTTCGGCACGCTTGCCGTCGTCCCAATCAGGATTCGATTGTGCGGATTAGAAGGTCAGTTTTAGAGACACCTGCAACGAGCGCGGGCCGCCTTCCTGAAAAAGTGGGTTAAGGCCGCCTAAGGCCTGGTTCAACATCTGCTGCGACTGGAAATACAGCGGACCGAACTGAATGTACCCTGCGGGATTCGCGAAGTTGGGATGATTCAGGATATTGAACGCATCGGTCCGGAACTGAAGCTTTACTCGTTCTCCCAAAGTAAAGAGTCGGACGAGCGACAAATCGGTTTGCGTAAATCCAAATCCGCCGATGTCGTTCCTGCCCTCGGTGCCCTGGCGAACTGTCAAAGGCACCACAAAGGCGTTTGGATTGAGCGTCCGTCCCCCTGGAGCCTGCGGATTAGCCACCCAAAACGGCTGACCTGGAACCAGATCTGGACGGGTAAATTGTCCCGCCACCTCGGACGCTCCGAGGTCGACACTTGCGTTCAACGGAAATCCCGTTCGGGCCACGACCATGGTATCGAGCGACCAGCCTCTGGTTACCGCAGACAGCACAGCGGTTCGCTTGGTGGACGGCAGCTCCCATGTGACCGCACCGGAAAAACTCTGACGAACGTCGAAGTCGGATGACGCGTAGTCGCCCTGTGTGGAAATTACTGTATCCGAAGGGCCGGCGACATCATCACCGGACACGTTGTCGAGCGAGTGCGAATAGGTGTAGTTCAGCAGCGCTTGGACACGGCCTGACAAAGGACGCCGATACTGCACCTGCAGCGCGTTGTAGTTCGACAGGGCGTCATTCTGAGTTAAATAGAAAATCCCGGAGAAATTAGAGTTCGGTTGCTCAAGCGCCGACTTGCGCAGTTGGTCCCGCCCCGCCTGCCCGACGTAGGTAACGCTCACGGCTTGTTGGCCTGCGAACGACTTCTCCAGCGCAACATTCCATTGATATGACCTGGGAAGTTTCAGGTTCGGTGAAAACGCGTAAACCTGATCTGAGTACGGCGGTTCTAGATACAAAGAGGGAAGATACGAGGATGCATTCGTGATCGGAACCGACACCACCGGAAAATAGTTGAATGCGGTGTTCGGCCAGTACGATGGGACGGCCGAAGCGGCGCCCAATCCCAAGTCGTAGAACACGCCGGTGCCTGCCCGAATAACGAAATCCCCTTTCGAGTTCAGCCGATAGGCCAACCCGAACCGTGGCGCAAAGTTTGCATACTGTGTCTTCCAGAGTGGAGTTCCGAAGGGCGCAAGAGTGATCGCGGAAGGATCGTTGACATTTTCCCAGGCGGCAAGGAGGGTGTTTCCTCGGGCCGAAGGCGCGGGACTCAACTCCCACCGTAAACCGTACGACAGCGTAAGTCGCTGCGTGACGCTCCAGTTGTCCTGCGCGTAGAGGGAGAACGCGGGCGCTTTAACCTGTGCGGGGCTCGTCGTTGTCGTGTACAGGTTCGTTTGCCCTGTCGCCAGAAAATCCTGAACGGTGTCGGTGGAGTATCCCAGCGAACCCACCGCGGGATGAATGTTGAGAAACACAATCCGTCCATCCACCCCGAACTTGAGCTTATGGACGCCCAGGATCCACGACAGGTCGTCGACGATGTTTACTTGCTTCGACTGGTTATGTCCAATCGTGCCGGCCGCGAAGTAGTACGTATCAAACGTCTGGAAGTTCAGCTCATTTGACGGAAAAGACAGATTTCCGAGATAGAGGCTGGGGTCGGGCAGCGTCGCGCCACCCATCGCGTGCAGCGCCGATTGATAGTTCGAAGTCTGCATCGAATAGTTGCCGCGAAGCGAGTTCGAGATACTACTTCCCAGTTCTGAATTCACGCCGACGGTAAACGTCTGCGTGTTCACTGGAATCGTGTCTAATTCCGAAGGGCTGCTGAGACTCACGGTCTGTGAAGGCGCGTAGTTGTAACGGCCGAATATGGAAAAGTGAGAACTGAAGAAGTGATCGATCCGGAGGCTCGTGGCGTTGAGAGTGCCAGAGTTGGAATAATTGCCTGCGTATTGCGCCGTGTAGCCGTCTGGCGAGATCGGCCCGTTCGGCAACGGGTATGCGTCGAGAAAGGGCGCGAGAGCGGAAGGAGCGCTCTGCCTCGATGAAACGGAAGGAACAGGCGTGATGATTGTCGTTGGCAGCCTTAGGCGCGCTCCTTCGTAGGAAAAGAAGAAGAATGTTCTTCCCTTCCAAACGGGGCCCCCCAGGTAGCCACCGAAGTCGTTGTGCTTTTCTGCAGCTCGGCCCAGTCCTGAATTGTTCGCAAACCAGTCGTTCGCATCCATGACCGTGTTTCGGAAATAGTCGAAGACTCCTCCGTGCCAGTCGTTCGTGCCCGAGCGCGTAGTGAGCAGTACCTGCCCGCCGGGTTGCCGCCCAAACTCCGGCGCAAAAGAAGACGTCTCAATCCGGAATTCCTGGAGGTCATCGACGGAAACGAGGCTGCTTGTTCCGCCGAGCGCGCTGAATGCCTGCGACTGACCGAGCCCTGATTGACCGCCCGCCGAAAGCCCCGCTTGGACTCCGAAGTTTGCCGACACGCCGTCTACGGTGAAGCTGTTGGAACTGGTTCTTTGCCCCGCAATGCTGAATTGGCCCGGAGAATTGAAATTGGCGGGTGCGATCACCACCCCCGGTGTCAGTTGAAGCAGGGTATTGAAACTTCGACCGTTCAGTGGCAGGTTGTCCACAAGTTGCCGGTCAATCACCGTGCTGACGGAGCCCGATTCCGTATCCACGAGCGGCGCACCTCCTTGGACCGTCACGATCTCGGAGACGGCTCCCAGTGGCAGGCGGAAGTTGATCGCCAGCGCGTCCTGCACATGAATCACGATGTCGGGCTTGATGATCGTCTTGAATCCAATCTTGGACACTTGGATGCGGTACGGACCGGGCGGAAGATTCGCAACGAGGTAGATTCCTTCACTGTCCGTCTTCGCAGGATATTGAACGCTGGTCGTGTCGCTGACAATCAAAATCTCGGCGCCTGCCACGACTCCACCCGAAGGATCGAAAACGATTCCGCTAATCGTTCCCGTCGGCGATTGTGCCGAACAAATTGTTGCAAGAGTCAGACCCAGGAGTAGGAAGAGCGATAGAGCGCGCACTCGCAAGAAACCTCCGCCGCGAGGAACGTTTCCTCGCTACTAGGTCTATGCGAAGCACACGCATTTTTGTGCCAATGACAATTCTGTCCGGCAAACAGGACAGCCTTTCCTAGGTTCGAGTCTGACTACGGATGATTCGGGTTTACGCGCAGGTAGGCGAATAGCAGTTCTTTACCGCTCGGATGATGGCTTCCGCCGTTCGGTTCGACCGTTACGAACACTGCATCAATTGTTGCGAGGGCTTTGGGATCGTCGAACTTTAGGCCCCATCTTGTATTGTT
>Ga0210387_10000399_pt1 | contig 30854 bp, 45 predicted proteins | sample IncBWC7OmetaG_FD_160108 | JGI IMG/M metagenome (GOLD analysis project Ga0210387, IMG submission 160108) | Forest soil microbial communities from Barre Woods Harvard Forest LTER site, Petersham, Massachusetts, United States - Inc-BW-C-7-O ... | reverse complement strand
ACATCCGCGCCCTTTGCGGCTCCGAAAGCTTCGCCGACTTTGTCCGCCGCCTGCGCGGCCCCGACGCCTTCATCAGAGTGACGAAAAAATGAAGGACCTCGCCGCCCTCGATGAGTTCCGGCAGCGCGACCGGCGCATCCTCGAAATGTACGGCTCGTTCGGCGACGGCGGCAACGGCGTGTTCCGCCTGCTCTGCCAGCGCACCGGGACCTACCTGCATTGCCTCGCCTCGAACGGCGATGGCTGGGACCACGTGTCGGTGAGCGTCGCCCACCGCATTCCCAATTGGCTCGAAATGGACTTCGCCAAGCGGATGTTCTTCGCCGACGACGAGACGGCGATGCAGCTCCACGTGCCGTCGTCGGACCACGTCAATCATCATCCCTTCTGCCTGCACCTGTGGCGGCCCAACGACGGCCGGGAGATCCCGCGCCCGCCAGCCGAGTTCGTAGGGCCGGTAGTCGTCGCATGATGTTGGCCCCGCGCCATGCGATGACGGCTGTCACAACCGCGTGATAAGGCCGAAGGCCTCCACAGGAGGAACCCCCTAATGGCACGCGCTCAAATTGCTTTGATCATCCCGCTCGGCGATGCGCCGGGCTATATCCCCGGCTTGCACCCCGACCAGGGCCTGCCCGGCGGCGAATATTACCCCGATCAGGGCCTGCCCGGCGGCGGCCGTCCGCCGCACGTCAGCAACCGGCCGCCTGGATCGTGGAACCCTGAGCATCCCTCGACCGGCCCCGTGCGCCCCGGCCGCCCCGTCGATCCCGGCTTTGGTTGGGGCGGCGAGTATCCCTCGACCGGCCCGATTGTCCCGCCCATGGGCGGCACTGACGTTCCGCCCGACGAGTATCAGCCGCTGCCGCCGCCAGAGGACATCTACAGCCAATACGTCGTGAGCGTCTGGGACCCGAAAACGGCGAGCTGGACGACCAAGGCCTACCCGCCGCGCTGATTTGTCCTTCGCCGACACTGCAACTCTCGCCAGCGACGCCGACGCGCCGCTGGTCATTCCCTACCGGCCGCGTCGCCACTTCCTCAAGCTGCACGCCTCCGAGAGGAGGTTCATCTTCGCCTGCTGCCACCGGCGCGCAGGCAAGACCGTCGCCATCGCTAATCACCTCATCCGCGCCGCATACCTCAACGGCAGGCAATGGCCGCCGCCGCGCTACGGCTACGTCGGGCCGAGCTTTGAGCAAGCCAAGGATCTCGTCTGGTCGTACCTGAAGCAATACACGGCGACCATCGAAGGCGTGCGCTTCCTCGAAGGCGAGCTGGCCATCGTGCTTCCGCACAACGGCGCGATCATCAAGCTCTATGGCGGCATGTCCGCCTACGAGAGAATGAGAGGCATGTACTTCGACGGCATCGCGCTCGACGAATATCCGCTGCTGCAAAAGACGGTGTTCTCGACCGTGGTGCGCCCCTGCCTCGCCGACTATCGCGGCTGGGCCATCGTGTCGGGAACGAGCAACGGCGACGACCACTTCAACAAGCTCAGACTCCGCGCGCTCGCCGATCCAGAACGATGGGACGTGTTCATCATCCCGCTTTCCGAAACAGGCGAGGAGGCGCTGTCCTACGCCGAGGCGGCCGAACTCACCCAGGACATGAGCGCCGACGAATACGCCCGCGAGATGGAGTGCAGCTTCGACGCCCCGGTCGAGGGCGCCTACTTCGCCGATCAGCTCAACGCCGTCGCCGCTCAGGGCCGCGTCTGCAAGGTGCCGGTCGACCTCTCCGCGCCGGTCATCACCTCATGGGACCTGGGCGTGCATGACTACTGCTCGATCTGGAGCTGGCAGAACGTCGGCCGCGAGGTCCACTTCGTCGACTACGTCATGGATGTCGGCAAGGGCCTCGACCACTGGGCCGGATATCTGCGCAAGAAGGCGACGCTCGGCGGCTTCTCCTACCAGTGCCACCTCTTGCCGCACGACATCGAGGCGCGCGAGATCTCGACCGCCAAGTCGCGCCGCCAGATGCTTGGCGAATTGATCCCGAAGGACGAGCCGATCATCACCGTGCCGCGCATCCGCTCCAAAGAGGACGGCATCAACGCCTCGCGCGCCATGCTCGGCTCGGCCTACTTCGACGAGGACGCTTGCAAGCTGGGCCTCGCCATGCTGCGCGGCTACCACAAGAGCGCGATGGGCCTGCCGGTCCACGGCCCAGGCCCGCACTCACACGGGGCCGACGCCTTCCAGACCGCCGCCGTCGGCTTCCACCTCGTCACCGGCCTCTCCGCCTCGATGCTCAGGCGCGGCCCGATGCGCCGCAAGATCAGGGGCATCGTGTGATGCCGACTAAAGCCTACGCCTTGGCTGAGTTTCGGCGGTTTATCCGCGCAATCGGGTTCAAGGAAACGACTTGCGAGGACCGCGAAAAAGTGGTGGCGCTCATCCTGGAAATGCAAGCAACAGCATGTAAACGCGGCATGTCAGAATACGAGATGGCCACGACCTACGACGCCGACGCGCTCCTAGACCTCTATCGCGAAACTCTTGACAGACGCCACTGAGGCTTAAGCCTGGGCCAGCCACCACTGCGGCGGCATTTGAGGACCGATGAAATCAGGATAAGGTCGCCCCGGTTCGGGACGCTCCGAGGGACCGGCTTTCCGCTGGTTCGACTTCCTCGGAGCATGTTGGCCCATGGCCATCTCCAATCGAATGTCAAAGACGCCAGAGTATCGTGCTTGGGAGAACATGCGCAGACGTTGCGCCAACCCAAGCCATATCTCCTATAAGAATTATGGCGCACGCGGGATCGCCGTCTGCAAGCGGTGGCGGGATAGCTTCGCGGCTTTCCTTAAGGACATAGGGCCTAAGCCCGATCCGTCGCTGACGCTGGAGCGCATCGACAATGATAAGGGATACGAACCCGGCAATTGCCGCTGGGCGACGCGCGCCGAGAACCTCGCTAATCGGAGGCTCTATCACGGTGGCGTGACAATCGACGGCGAGACGATACCGCTCAAGGTCGCGATGTCCCGCTACGGCGTCAAGGATCGCGCCCTCGTTCGCTACCGTGTGCGAACAGGAATGTCGATTGAGCGCGCCATCAAGCTCGGCCCGCGAGCCGAAGGCCAAGCCTACCGATACGCCGAAAGGTAATGCCAATGGCTCTGGAGAGGCTATTCACATTCAAGGACAGCGAAACACCGCACTCCTACGACCCAGGCGATCCAGCTACTTATCACCAGTTCATCCATGCTTTGATAAGCGATGCCCGTGACTACGAGAACAGCGTGCTCGCACCCAAGCGCGATGAGGCGCAAAAATATTACTACGGCATGCTGCCGTCGCTGAACCCCAACGGGAGCCCCTATAGCGACACGCTGATCATCGAGGACCCAAACGCCACTTACGAAGAGATCCTCGGCCCCGGCGAAGGCCCCTCGAAAAGCTCGTTCGTCTCGACCGACGTGCGCGACGCCGTCCTGATGATGCTGCCCTCGCTGGTGCGCATCTTCGCCGCCTCCGAGAACGTCATCAGCCTCGTCCCGCGCACGCCCGACGACGACGACATGGCCGAGCAGGCGACCAACTATGTCAATTATGTTTTCTGGCAGGATAACGCTGGATTTTTGACGCTGTACGGCGCCGTCAAGGACGCGCTCACCGTCAAGACCGGCTACATCAAATGGTGGACCGACAACGCCAAGGAGGTGAAGCGCAAGAAGTTCGTCAACATCACCATGCAGCAACTGCAAATGTTGATGTCCGAGGACCAGACCGCCAAGGTTGTGCCTGGCTCTCTGCAGCAGAACGAAACGGGCGGCATCGATGTCGTCATCGAAGGCACGCAGAACAAACCAATCACCCGCGTCGAGGGCGTGCCGCCGGAAGAGATGAGATTGGATCGCTACGCCAGGACGTTCGCCAAGTCGCGCATCGTCGGCCATGAGCGCATCGTCTCCATCGACGAATTGACCGCGATGGGCTACCCGCGCGACCTCGCCGCGAATTACCTGCAGACGCAGGACATCCATAACTTCACCATGGAGAACATGATCCGCAACCCAGGCCGCGGCATGTCGAGCCGCGTCGGCGACGGCGTCCTCTATGGCGAGTGGTACGTGCGCGTCGACACTGACGGCGATGGCGTCGCGGAGCTGCGCTACATCTGCACCATGGGCGAGGATCACGCCCTGGTCCGCGACGAACCCGCCAACCGGATCAAGTTCGCGCTCTTCTCTTGCGATCCGATCTCGCACACGCTCGTCGGCGACAGCATCGCGGACCTGACCGTCGACATCCAGAGGATCAAAACCAACATGACGCGCGGCGTCCTCGACAGCCTCGCGGAGTCGATCAACCCCAAGACCGTGGTCAACGAACTGGTCACCAACCTCGACGACGCGCTCAACGACGACCTGGGCGCGGTCATCAGGACCAGGGGCGACCCCTCGGCCGCCGTGCAATTCGCCACCACGCCGTTCGTCGGCCAGCAGGCGCTGCCGGTCCTCGAATACCTCGACAGCGTCCAGCAGCGCCGCACCGGCCTCTCAGACGCCGCCAGGGGCCTCGATCCGAAGGCCCTGCAATCGTCGACCATGATCGGCGTCGAGGCGGTCATCAACGGCCAGCAGGAGCGCACCGAACTGGTGGCGCGCGTCCTGGCCGAGACAGGCTACCGCGACCTGTTCCATGGGCTGTTCAACGAGATCGTCGAGAACGAGAACCAGCAACGCACGCTGCGCATCAACGGCAAATGGACGAGCTACGACACATCGATGTTCGACGCCGACATGTCGGTCGAGGTCAACCCGACGCTCGGCAAGGGCTCGGACACGGTGCGAATGATGACGCTGCAGCAGATCAAAAACGATCAGGCGATGGTGTTCCAGCAGTTCGGGCCGCAGAACCCGGTCGTCGGCATCCCTGAGATGCTCAACACCATCAGCGATATGCTGGAGATCGCCAACATCAAAAACGTGTCGCGCTACTTCAAGACGCCGCCGCCGCAGGTCATCCAGCAAATGCAGCAAGCGCCGAAGGAGCCGGACGCGATGACCATCGCCGCGATGGCCAACAACGAGCGGGTGAAGGCGCAGACCGCGAAGGACATCGGCACGCAGCAGTTCAACGTCCAGAAGGCCGCCCAGGACGAGGCGTTCCGCCGCGACAAGCTCGCCCAGGAGGCGGCCTACGAGGCCGAGAAGATCCGCGTGCAGGAGGCGCAGCTCGCCCTCGACCATCAGGTCGACATGGCCCAGGTCGTGGTCGACATGGCCAAGGCGACCACGCCGTCGACGCCGTCAAGCGATGGCGGCGCGTGATGGATATGCGGGTGTTCGTCGATCCAGATTGGTGGAAGCGGACTGCGCTTAAGCTTTTGGTCAAGGAGTTGGTTCGGCGCGAGCGTGAGGATTTAGCGGGTTGGGACCCAGCGGACGACGAGGAGCTGTTCGAGGCGACGCTCCTGGCGCTCTACCCGCTGGATGGCTTCGACGGGCGGAAGGGCGGCTTGCCCGAAGGCTAAAATCGAAGTAATCATCCAAGCAACCTGCAGAGTTGTCCCAATGACAACTTGGTTGCCGATGATCAGATGTCGGCGCTGGGCAGCAGAGAGAAGATCGAAAACCTGAGCGAGCGGCGGGAACTCTCGGCCGCCGCCAAGGCTCTGCTTTCCGACCAGGCGTTCGCTCACGTCTACCGGCAGCTCCGCAACCAGTGGTTCAACGAGCTTCTGGACACGCCGCATGCTGGCCCCAAGCAGGACGAACTGGCGACCCGCCTGCGCACCCTCGATCACATCCCGGTGGCGCTAGGCAACCTCGTCGACAATTACCGGACCGACGCCCAGAAGGCGGCCCGCAATGCCTGAGGCCGATCTCTCGGTTGAGGTCTTGCGCGAGGCCTTCGATTACGACCCGCTCGGTGGTCATCTCATTTGGCGCCGGAAAAAGCGACGCGGTCAGATCGCGGGACATCTCAACAGCGAGGGCTACATCGCGGTTGACTTGCGGTGCAAAGGCGTCCGCCATCAATTGCTCGCCCATCGGGTGATTTGGGCGCTCGTAACCGGCAAATGGCCGGAAGCGATTGTCGACCACCGCAATGGGGTCGAAAGCGACAATCGCCAGGATAATCTTCGAGCGGCAAACCATAGCGAAAGCACCCACAACATCGCTCTGAGCGAGTTCGCAGGCACATCTGCTGTCGGGCGTAAGTGGCAAGCGCGAATATGCGTCAATCGAAAGTACGTTTACCTCGGCCTGTTCGACAGCAGAGAGCAGGCTCACGCCGCTTACCTTGAGGCTCGCGCGAAGCGCGTTCCCTTCCAGCCAATTCCGAGGAGGGCCGCCTGATGCCCCCAGAGGGATTGGACGAGGCCCGCGAGGCCTTCGCACAGGAGATCCCCCAGGCGACGCGCCAGCGCGACCAGGGCGGACGCTTCGTCTCCACCAACAAGCCTGAGCCGATCTTCCAGCCCCGCGAGACGGAAGGCGACGAGCGCGGCGACACGTCCGACGGCGGCGCAGACCCGCGCCTGCTCGAACAGGAGAGGAGAATTGCTGATGGCCGGTCTGAAGAAGGGGACGCCGTTCCGAGGCCCGCGAAACGCGCTGCAGCCCCCGCCAACGACGAACACGACGCAACCCAAGATGAGCCGCCAGAGCGGATCGGCGAAGGTTCCGACGATGCCGATCCAAACGCTCAAAAACCAGACAAGGGGGCCGGTCCCGACGGGGAACAAGGCGAGGACTCCTCGCCCCGGTACAAGATCCAGATAGACGGCGAAGAGCGCGAGGTCAGCCTCAACGAGGCGCTCAGGGGCTACCAGCGCGAGGAGACGTTCAATTCGCGCATGCGCCAGATGGTCGAGGTCGCCAAGACCATCGATCAGCGCGGCGCCGAAGCCCAGCAGGCGCGCGAGGCCTACATCCAGCTCTGCCAGAACCAAGAGCAAGAGTTCCAGGCGGTGATCCCCAAGGAGCCCGACTGGGACGCCCTCTACAAGCAGGACCCGGCCGCCGCCCGCCAGTTGGAGTTGAACTACCGGCAGGTCTACGGCACGCTCAACCAGATCCGCCAGCGCCGCGAATATGCGCAGCGCGAGGCCTATCAAGCCCACGCCCAGCAAACGGCGCAATATGCGCGGGCCGAGTTCGACAAGTTCCGCTCCAAGAACCGGCTCGCCAACCAGACCGAGGTCGACCACGCCATCACCGGCATGCGCCGCACCGCGATGTCGCACGGCTTCAGCGAGGACGAGATCGGCACGACCTACGACGAGCGCATGCTGTCGATCCTGCACAAGGCGGCCAAGTATGACCGCATGATGGAGAACAAGCCCTTCCCCGTGCAGCCTGAGCGCCAGGGGGCGCTGCGGCCGGGATCGGCGCCGCGCGTCGGCAATGGCGCGGCGCGCTCGATGAACGACGCCCAGAAGAGGCTCGCAAGCACCGGCCGCGTCGACGACGCAGCGGCGGTGATGGCCCAGTTTATTCGGGGCCGATAATAAGTCCGGGGTAACCGGAGCTTATGTCCAGTCTTAGGGCTGGAGCGCATAGTCTAGACCTTCGGGCTAGAGCCAATAGTCCGCCACTGACCGGCGGATATTCCCTCTTGCCCGAAAGGATCACCCCGTGCCTCAGGTCACGAACGCCTTCACTACCTATAACGCCCAAGCGAACCGCGAAGATCTCTCGAACGCCATCTACAACATCGACCCCTTCGACACGCCGGTCATGTCGGCTATTCGGAGGCGAAATGTAAAGAACCGGCTGTTCGACTGGCAGACCGAGTTCCTGCCGCTGGTCAACCTTGCGAATGCTCAACTGGAAGGGTTTGCGCTGGCTAACGGCCCGTCTCAGCCGACGATCCGTCGCAACAACATCACCCAGATCAGCGAACGCGACGCGACCGTGTCTGGTTCGCAGGAGGAGAGCGACGCGGCGGGCAAAGGGTCAGAGATGGCCCACCAGATGGCGCTCGCCGCCAAGGTCTTGAAGAGCGACATGGAGAGCATCCTCTGCTCTCGCCAGCCGCGCAGCGCCGACACTTCGGCGAACTACCAGACGACCCCGCGCACCACCGAGGCCTTCTCGCACTGGCTCGGCCGAGCCACCGACAAGAACTCGAACGTCAACGCGGCCATCGCGCCCGGCACCGTCACCACCGGCCTGCCGGTGGCGGCGACCGACCCGTTCGGCAACGTCGCCGTCGGTAGCCAAGTCAGCATCACCGAACAGATGCTCGGCGATGCGATGCAGCAGGCATACCAGAACGGTGGCTCGCCCACCATGTGGATCGTGCCGCCAGGGCCGAAGAGAACCATCTCGACATTCACCGGCCGAAGCACAACGCAAGTCTTGGTTGGTAAAACGGAGGTTGTATCAACCATTGACGTGATCGCGACCGACTTCGGACGCATCAAAGTTGCTCCGTCGCGTTGGCTGTTACCTGATGTCGGATTGCTGATTGATCCAGACTACGCTGCGGTCGCCTTTTTCAGGGCGTTCCGACAGTTCCTGATGGCCCGCGTCGGCGACGCCGAGACGCGCATGATCGTGTGCGAATGGGGCCTCGAAATGCGCAACCCGTTGGCGCACATTTTGTTCAACGGCATCAAGAAGTGACTGAGCGCCGCACGACGTACCGCAACGGCGACGGCGTGCGGCGCACGCTCATCACCGACGACGAGCGCCCTGAGGATTTCGTCATCCAGACCGAGCAGGTCCTCGACGAGATCCTCGCCGGGATCGCGCGCGACCGCGAGACGATGCCGCACAACGGCGTCAACCGGCTGCTCGCCCGCATCCCCATCGAAGTCTACGAGCGCGCCGTCCATCAGCAGTGGGACGAGGCCGACTGGGCGCGCTATCTCAATAGCGCCGAGGCCGCCCCCTTCCGTGTTTGGCAGGGGCGCGTCTAATGGCGGGCTGGGACGACAGCATCTTCGGCAACCTGCCGCCCGGCAAACCGCTGCCCGGCTCGCCGCGCAGGCCGAAGCTCCCCGACAACACGCCGCTCATGCCGGTCGATCCGCGTGCGGTCGTCGGCGGGCTCATGGATCAGGGCGCGCAGGGCGTGGGACACGCCATCGACTACGCGACCGGCCAGCCCGTGGGAGAGGGCTTCAGCCAGCCTACGCTCGGCAGGGAAGCCTACCAGATGCTCACCTCGCCAACCTTCGGCGGCGGCATGAGCCCGATGGCTGGCGCGTCGACGCTCGCCGTCGCTCCCCTGGCCGCCAGGGCCGCCAGAGGGGCCAGGACAGCCGAGGAGATCGCCACTGGGGCAAGGACAGCCTCGGCCGACGCCGACGCCGCTGCGCAGGCCTCCAGGGCCGCCCAGGCGTCCCCTGGGCAAGCGGCGCTCGACCGGATGACAGGAGCCGCGCCGACGCCCAGCGTCACCGAGGACGCCCTCACGGGCGCCGCAACGAGGGCCGCCAAGGGCCTGCCCCAGGTCACCTGGGACCCCGCCCAGCAGCGTTGGCTCACCGACAATGGCAAGCCGATCACCTCCGCGCCGCTCACCATCCCAGAGGGCGGGCCAAGCTACCCCAACATGTTCGATCCGAATGATCCGGCGCTCGCCAAGCGCCCGGCAGGCGTCGAGCAGTTCGATCTGCCGCGCGGCTCGATGGTGCGTGGCCCGGCCGTCTCTCCCCGCGTCGCCGATCTCATCGCCAATCCCGATGTCCGTAAGCAGGTCATGGACTATGTGCAGCAGGGCTCGCAGATCGGCGACCGCTGGTACAACACCTCGCCCATCCAAGACAGCGCCGTCAGGGCGCTGGGAGCGGACGACGGGCAAGCCGCCTACGAGAAATACATGGCCCTCGTCGGCGGAACGTCGCCGCAGCAGAAGTTCCCGCCCAACCTCAGGGGAGCGAGCTACTACTACTGGCGCGACGCCAACGGCATGCCGCCGCTCCAGGGCAAGCTCCAGGGCGGGACGGAAACGCCGCCCCCGCTCTACGGACACTATGTCCAGGGCCAGCATATGCAGAACGTCGAGAAGATCACCGATGCCGGATACGATCCGACGGCGGCCTACAATTCGGAGGAGAACCCGAAGCCGCCATCGTTCAATCAGGACCTGCTCGGCAACTACTCGCCGGTCGCCGTCGACATGCACGCCTTCAAGCTCCCGGCCATGCTGTCGCGCGATCCGCGTTTCCTGGCGACTGGCGTGCCGAAGGGCGCCCCAGGCTATCCAGACTTCAATCCGAGAGAGGCGGTGACGGGCGGTCAGGTCAGCATGGACGAGGCGTTCAAGAACCCGACGTGGTGGGACGACGCGCCCAATCCGAAAAACGAATATCCAGCCATGGAGCAGTACTGGAAGGGCATGGCCGCCAGCCTCGGCAAAGATCCGGCGCAGGCCCAGGCCGGGGGCTGGATCGGCGGCGGCGGGGTCACCGGGCTCGGATCGCCGCCGGAAACGGCGGCTCAGGCCTTCCAGAACCGCATCAACAACACCGCTTACCGCACAGGCTCAACGCAGTCTGATGTTGAGAACAATTTCTGGCGCGGCGTTCATCCGCTCCTCGGCGTCGCCGGGAGCGGGGCGCTCGCTACTCCTCTGGTGCAGCAATTTTGGGCCTCGCTGCAGCAACCAGGGGCGACGGCGCAGGGAGGCGCTCCTGATGCTCCGCGATATTGGTGAAAAGCGCGCGGACCTCGCGCAGCGCAAGGACATCGTCGAGCGGGACCTCGCAGCAAGTCTCCTCGTCGTGAAAGACCTCCAGCACCCACTGGCCGCCGCGCCAAAGGGGCCACGCCCGATAGCGGTCGTCGGCCGAGAAGGATCGGCGGGGAAAGCGGACAAGTTTGGTCATGTTGCACCTGGGCTAACTCAAGCCCTCGTATATAGGGGAGGTTGGTCGTGAGCGCCACTCTGACCCCGGCCGAGTGGCGAGCGGTCCTCGTCAAGATCGCCCCCAAGGGCAAGCCATGGATCTTGGACGGCTTCGCCGACGCCCTGCCCGGCATTTGCGAGAAGTTCGAGATCAACACGGTCAACCGGCAGGCGCACTTCATCAGCCAGTGCGCGCATGAGTGCGATCACTTCAAGACCACGCAAGAGTACGCCTCAGGCGCGGCCTACAATGGGCGCAAGGACCTGGGCAACACTCAGCCCGGCGACGGCCCCCGCTTCAAGGGGCGCGGGCTGATCCAGCTCACTGGCCGGGCGAACTACACCGCAGCCGCCAAGGCGCTCGGCCAGCCGTTTGTCGAACAGCCTGAGCTGGTCGAGCGGTTCCCCGCCGCCGCCGATGTTTCGGCGTGGTTCTGGGACACGCGCAAGCTCAACCAGCATGCGGATCGCGACGACGTGCGCGCCGTCACCAAGATCATCAACGGCGGCCTGAACGGCCTCGACAGCCGCATCGCCTATCTGGCCTCGACCAAGAAGGCGCTCGCCTGATGGCCGACAACCTCGTCGTCACGCCCAACCCGCTGCCGAAGCTCATGGACTATCCGGCGTCCATCGGCATCGGCATCGCGGTTGCGCTGGTCACGATCCTGCTCATCGTCATCAACCGTTTCGACATGACGGGCGGCGCGCTCACCATCTCGCTCTTGGTCGTCCTGGGCTTCCTCGGCCTCGTCATCTTCTGCGCGCTCTTCACCATCCCCAACGATGAAATCACCTCCTCGGTGATCGGCGGCCTGACGGCGTCGTTCGGCGCGGTCATCGCCTTCTGGCTCGGCCGCAACATGAAAGGCCCACCGCAATGATCGGCGCGCAAGGAGGAGAACCATGCCAATCGGTCTAATCTTCTGGGTGATCATGCTGTTCTGGCTGCTGACCCAGTTCGGCATTTGGTGGGGCGTCAGCGACAACCGTCTTGGCTACGCCAATAGCTTCCTCTTGTGGGTGCTTCTGGCCTGCCTCGGATGGGCGACGTTTGGCCCGATGATCCGAGGATAACGCCCATGTCCATTGGCCTGATCCTGGTCATCATCCTGATCGTCGCCCTGTTCGGCGGCCTGGGCGGGGGCTCAGTCGCGCCATGGGGCTACGGCTACGGCTTCGGCCACTACGGCGTCGGCGGCGTCGGGCTTGTCCTCGTCATCCTTCTCATCCTCGTTTTGCTGGGACGGATTTAGGCATGACGACGATTGTTGGCCTGCTCCACCCAAGTGGCCCCAGCGGCAGTTCCAGCCAAAACGCTGACCGGCGAGGTCTTTGAAACTAGCCAAGCGGGAGGCCCCCATGTCTGATTTCTCTGATTGTAAGGCGCAGATTGCCGACTTTGCAAACCGCCAGGACTGGACCGACGCGCTCGTCACGTCGTTTGTCCGCATGGCCGAAAGCAAATTCAATCAAGAGCTGCGCGTCGCGCAGATGATCCAGATGGACGACGGGATCATCACCTCGCGCTGCGCGCAATTGCCCGATGACTGGCTGGCGATGGACCTCGTTCGCGTCGCCAACGAGAACGGCGCCGACGGCTTCCTCACCGCCCGCTACAAGAGCCGCGACGAGTTCTTCAACCAGCGCGACAGCCACACGTGGATGTACTACACGCTCGTCGGCTCGACGATGTACTTCGGCGGCACGCCCGATCCAGTCGACGGCATCGAGTACAAGCTCGCCTACTACGGCGAGGTCCCGATCTTCTCCGACACGCAGCAGAGCTGGATCTACACCAAGCACCCGCAACTCTACCTGTTCGCCGCGTTGATGCACTCCGGTTTGCACGCCGTCGGCGAGGAGCAGGGGGCCGCGAACTTCAAGCAGCTCGCCGAGGACGAGATCCAAAAGCTCAACGCCGCCCACCTTGGCTCGAAGGCGAGCGGCTCGCGCGTCACCCGGCCGCGCCATCGGAGCTTCGGATGAATGGGACGTGGACGCCTGATCCCTGCGAGGACGATGCGGGCTGGACCGAGGTCCTGCCGCCGCTGACGCCCTGGCCGCCGGGGCCGTGCGAGGACGACGCGGGCTGGACGGGCGTCACCATCTGCCGCAGGCCCTATGGCGTCGCCGCCTACGGCATGGGGCCTTACGGGCGCTGCGCGATCATCGGCGGCGATCTCTGGGGATCGTCGATGGTCTGCGCGCCGTTCACCCAGCAGGCGCCCGCCGCGCCGTCGCCATGGGGGCGTCGACGTGGCTGACAGCTTCACGCTGAACTACGGATGGACGAAGCCCGACATCGGGGCGAGCGACGACACGTGGGGCGACAAGCTCAACATCGATCTCGACGCCATCGACGCGCAGCTCAGGACCGTCGAGGACGGCACGACAGGGCCGCAAGGACCGCCTGGGCCTCTGGGGCCGCCAGGACCTGTGGGGCCGCCTGGGCCGCAAGGCCCGCCTGGGGGCGGCGTCGATGATGCGCCCGACAACCAGACTTACGGGCGCACGGCTGGGGCTTGGAACCTCGTCGTTCCGGCCGCAGGCGGGACGTTCACCGGGCAGACCAATCTGAGCGCGGGCGGGGCGGTGACGGGCGGCGCGCTTCTGTTCGCGGGCTCGGCGGTCTGCTCGGTGCCGACAATCGCCCAACTGCAGCTTGGCGGCGGCTCTCTCGGCCAAGTCCCCGCGACCGATGGCAACGGCAATTTGTCCTGGGTGACGCCGGTCACTGGCGGCCCTTATCTGCCCATCGCGGGCGGCACCGTCACAGGCAGCTTGACGGTCAATCAGGTGCTGACCGTGCAGGGCAGCAACAGTTTGGTGCTGAACGCGCCTGTGACCGGCGGCAATCAGCGTTCCATTTTGGGCATGGCGTCCAACGTTTCTCGTTGGGTGCTGACGCTCGGCGATCAAACCACCGAGGGATTGAACAACACCGGCTCGAATTTCAGTTTGGCGGCTTACAGCGCCACGGGCGCGTTTCTCGGCAATTGGCTGACCATCAACCGCGCTGACGGCTCGACCAATCTTAACGGTCCCGTCAACATGAACGCGGGCGCGGCGGTCAACGGTTCGTTTGCGCTGCAGGGGCCTGGGTCGTTCATCCTCCCAGGCGGCACGTCGGGGCAGTTCCTCTCGACCAACGGCTCAGGCGTCCTGTCCTGGGCGACGCCAGCGGGCGGCGGCGGCGGGATCTCGGACGCGCCCAACGACGGCACGGCCTACGCTCGCAAGAGCGCCGCCTGGGCGCATCTGACGCATACCGACATTACCGACTGGACGGCGACGCTTGCGCCCTACGCGTTGACTTCCAGCGTCCCGGTCGCCTCCACCACGACGCCCTTGCCGAGCGGAACGGCGGCGGTTGGTTCGTCGATAGCGTGGTCACGCGGCGATCACGTTCATCCACTCCCGCCGCAAGCTATTGGCGACAACCGCATCATCAACGGCGACATGCGGATCGACCAGCGCAACAACGGCGCGGCCGGAACAGCGTTGGGCGTCTATACGGTTGATCGTTGGTTCTATGGCTCAAACCAAGCAAGCAAGGGAACGTGGGCGCGCGGAACTGCTGTTGGCGCACCGGCTCTTCAGGCGGCTGGATTTGCGAATTATCTTTCTTTTACATCGTCGTCTGCATATGCGGCGGCAGCGGCGGATGTTTTTAGGTTCACTCAGCCGATTGAAGCCGACACGGTCAGCGATTTCGCGTGGGGAACGCCGAACGCGCAACCAGTAACGGTATCGTTCTTGGCGTTCTCGACATTGGCCGGGACGTTCGCCGGGGCGATCCGCAACACCGCGTCGAACCGCTCTTATCCTTTTACTTTCTCCCTGCCGACCGCGAGCACTTGGACGAAAGTCGCCGTCACCATCCCCGGCGATAGCGCCGGAACGTGGGTGATGTCGGGCAACGGCGGGGGGTTGACTGTTGATTTCGATCTTGGTTCTGGCTCGACTTTACGGTCAACGGCGAACTCTTGGCAAAACGGCAATTTCCTCGGTGTGACCGGGGCGGTCAGCGTTGTCGCGACCAACGGCGCGATCTTCAACATCACTGGCGTCAAGCTGGAGATCGGCAGCGTAGCAACGCCCTACAATCGGCAGTCGCTTACCAAGTCTTTGGCGGATTGCCAGAGGTATTATTTCAGTGATCCAACGTCATACTCAGTTGGATTTAACTCATGGGCGGTTAGTGGATTTAGCAACGTGCCTTTTGCGCTTCCCGTAACAATGCGAGCAACTCCTACAATTGCTCCCGGCACGCAGTCAGGTAACACAAACATGAGTACTTTTAACATCACATCAATATCTCAGTCGCGTTTTGTTATGAACTTTGTTGCTGCTGCTGCTGGTGGGGCGGGTCTTGCAGTGGCCGGATTTACTGCAACAGCGGAGCTTTGAGCATGACCTACACGCAAGTCTGGGATCACATGACGGGTCAGCCCAGCGAAACTACGATCCAGCGTGACGCGGACGGCGCGTTCATCCCGATGGACCCCGACAACGTCGATTGTCAGGAATACATGGCGTGGCTCGACGAGGGCAACGCGCCGAAGTCAGCGACGCCGCCCGTCTCGACGCTGCCGGAAGTCACGCCGGTCGAGGATCGCGTCGCCGATCTCGAAACGCGCGTCGATCAACTGGAGGCCTCCAGTGGCTGAGACAACTACAGTCAACTATGGCTGGACGATGCCGGACCCCGGCGCGTCCGCCAACACCTGGGGCGCGACGCTCAACGCGACGACGCAGAAGGTCGACAATCAGGTCTTTCTGAACCAGCAGGCCGGGGTTCCAGTCGGCGCGACGGTGATGTGGCTGGCCGCAACGCCGCCGACCAACTGGCTGATCTGCAACGGCGCGTTGCTCTCGACCACGGGAACCTATGCGGCCCTGTTCGCCATCCTCGGCTACACCTGCGGCGGCTCTGGGGCGAACTTCAATCTGCCCGATCTCCGCAACCGATTTCCGATGGGCGCTGGCACGCTCGGCGCAGTCGGCGGCGCGGCGACCGTCACTCTCGACGCGACCATGATCCCGGCGCACACGCACCCGGCGACACAAGCGGCTCACGGTCACGCCGCTACTCAGGCCACGCACGCGCACAATATCGCGACCGGCGGTCACTCGCACGCCATCCATACCGGAGCCCACAATCACACGGTTCCAAATTCGGTCAGTTTCAGCGCCGGTTCTGGAGTTCCAGGCGGCGTCGGCGCGCAATTAGGAACTCAAACGACTTCGACTGCGGGGGATCTCGGCGGGAATACCGACACGGCGGGCAATCTCGGCGGGAATACCGACTCTCAAGCGCCTGCTATCACCGTTCCCACAGCGCAGCCCGCCATCACTGTCGCTGCAAACACCGGCGGCGGCGCAGCGCACAACAACCTGCCGCCGTTCCAGCAGGTCAACTTCATCATCAAGTACCAATGAGCACCCAGTTTCGCCCGATCCAGATCCCGCCCGGCGTCGTCTCGATGGCGACGAAGAAGATGCAGTCCTCGAACTGGGCCGAGGTCAATTTCATGCGCTGGCGCGAAGGCCAGCTCATGCCGATGGGCGGGCAGTCGCAATTCACCAACGTCGTTGGCGGCGTGGAACAGTATCAGTTCGCCTCGCGCTGCAAGATGATCCACGGCTGGTATGATCTGGCTGGGGTCTACCACATCGCTTACCTCTGCGAGACGAACCTCTACATCGACACGGGCGGGACGCTGACCGAGATCACGCCAGCGGGCGGCTTGGTCGCGCCGAGCGGGCTGGTGGGCGGCTTCGGCGACGGCCTCTACAACACGGACCTCTATGGCACGCCGCGCTCGATCCCCAGCAGCGTCTCCGTCACCAAGGTCCCCGACGCCTACTCGCTCGATAACTTCGGCTCGATCCTCTACGCGATGACCTCGGCCGATAGTCGGCTCCTGATGTGGGACCCAGGCGTCGGTCCTGCGGGCGCTAATCCGAACTCTCTCGCCACTGGCGCGGCGTTCGTCACGACCTCGCCCAACATCACCATGGCGGCCTCGAACCCCGGCTGGGTGAACCCGAACATGAGCGTGTTCAACGCCAGCCATCAGCTCGTCGGCACGGTCCTCTCGTACACCGGAACGGCTCTCGTCTTGGCGGCCAACGCCTTGGTTGGCGGCGCTTTGGGCGCTCAGTTGACGTTCAGCAATTTGGCGGTTGTCCAGCCGCCTGCGAGCGGGCGCGGCCCGGTGCCGCACGGGCGCTGCTTTGTGGTCACGCCGGAAAGATTTGTGATGATCTTCGGCTCGGTCAACGACGGCACGGCGGGCGGGACCAGCGGCGGCGGGCCGAGGAGGTTCGCATGGTGCGATCAGGAGAACCCCGGCGCGTGGGACTATAGCAACGTCACCTCGCAGGCGGGCTTCCTCGACATCGAGCCCGCATCACCGATCATCTGCGCACTCGCCACCCGCGTCGGCGTGATCTTCTGGACCGGCAAGAAGGTTTACACCTCGCGCTTCCTGGGCCTGCCCTACGTCTACAACTCGACCGAGCTGGCCGACGGCACGACGCCGTGGTCGCCGCAGTCGATGACGACCACGTCGGCGCTCACGCTATGGTTCAGCGAGCAGGGCATGTTCTCCTACGACGGCACCTCCATCGTGCCTGTGCCGTGCTTGGTGCGGCCCTGGATCGACGACGACATCGACCCTATCGCGGTGCGCGAGTTGAGCTTCGCCGCGCACCTGGGCGAGTTCTCGGAGTGGTGGTGGTTCTTCCCTGAGCTGAACTCGCCCTTCAACACCAAGGCGATGGTTTACAACTACAAGGAAGGATGGTTCAGCCAGTGCAGATTGTCGCGCTCGGCGGGCATCACGTCGAGCTACACCAGCCACCCGATCTTCGCCGATGATTTCGTAGCGTTCCAGCATGAAGTGGGCGTGACCTACGCCAGCGCTAACATGCCGGTGCAATTGCCGTTCGCCGAGACGTTCGACCTCAACCTTCTCGGCGGCTCGCGCCTGATCACCGTCAAGCAGATGATCCCCGACGTGGAGGCGCTCGACGCGCCCGACGATGCCTCGACGGCCAACGCCATCGGCAACCTGCGCTATTCGATCTTCTACCGGAACTCGCGTTCGCTCGGCTCGCCTGAGCTGCAATCGCCGCCGAGGCCGGTGCGCAGCGACGGCTATGTCGACTTCCGCCAGACCGGGCGCGACATCCGTCTGCGCATCGACATGGCGTCGTCTGTGATCCAACCGTTCACGCTGGGGCAACATTTGATCGACGCCGTGCCAAGAGGAGATCGTTGATGGCCCCCAAGCCGCAAACCGCCGCGCCGCAGCCGCCGCCCGATCTGCCCTCGATGCCGGATGTAAGCCCGGTGATGACGGCCTATCTGCGCACCTTCGCGCTGTGGTGCCGCAACGGCTTCGCCGACAAGCTGCCCGCCAGTCAGGCGCTGCCGGGGATTATGTTCCAGGCGGCCGACGCGCCCGCCGGGACAACGCCTTCGGTGTGGAAGCTGGAAGTCTTGAGCAACGGCTCCTTTCGGACCACCCAGGTCCCGCTTGGGAGCGGCCAGCCATGATCGGCTACGAGCAGAAGCTCGCGCGCGTCCTCGACCGCATGGGCGGCGTCTATCTGGTCGACGACATCCTGACCGCCATCGGCGAGGGCAAGATGCAGAGCCACGTCGTCAACAATTCATGGGCGATCACCCAGGTGCAAACCTTCCCCCGCGCGCGGCAATTGCAGCTCCTCGCCATGGTTGGTGATCTCGCTGACCTCGACCCCTTGCACGCGAAAATTGTAGACTACGCGGGCGCGGTCAACGCCGGGCTGCTTTCAACTTATGGACGGCTCGGATGGCTTCGCGAGGGAAGCTTCGCGCGCTTCGGCTGGCGGCTGAAAACCAAGAGCCACCTCTACCAGAAGGAACTCTGACATGGGCAGTTCCGGTTCGACCGACACTTCCTCGCAGCAGCAGAGCATCAGCCAGACGCAGTTGCCGCCGTGGGTCAATCAGGCGGCGCAGCAGAACTATGCGCTGGCCCAGAACATCGCCAACCGGCCGCTCACCCAGTTCTCAGGCCAGCAGGTCGCCGACATCGGCCCGCAAACCCAGCAGGCCTGGAACTTGGCGGCGACCAGCGGCGGCGCGGGCGCCGATCAGTACAACGCCGCGCAGGCTGGCTTTCTCACGGCGGCCGGGACGCCCGCGACGCAGGTCAACGCGCAGCAGCTCTCGAACACCAATCTGCAGCCCTACATGAACCCCTACACGCAGAGCGTGATCAACAACACGCTGCCGCTGATGCAGCAGCAGAACGCGCTCGCTCAGAACCAGCAGCAGAACCAAGCCAATTCGGCCAACGCCTTCGGCGGCTCGCGGCAGGGCGTGCAGCAGGGCGTCGCCCAGGCGCAGGGCGCGATGAACATCGGCCAGATGGCGTCGCAGTTGAACCAAGCGAATTTTCAGCAGGCGCAGCAGGCGGCGACCGGCGACATCACCCGCAACCTCCAGGCGGCGCAGGGCAACCAGAGCGCCAATCAGGCCAACATCAATTCGCTGATCGCGGCGGCTGGCGGCCTCGGCAATCTCGGCAGTCAAGCGCAGCAGAACCAGCGCCAGCAATTCCTCGAGGAAAGCACCGCTGGCGCGCAGCAGCAGCAGCAGGCGCAAAACCAGATCAACGCGCAGATGAACCAGTTCAACGCGGCGCAGCAATATCCCGGCCAGCAGCTCGGCATCCTGCAGTCGGCTCTGGGCATGACGCCTTACGGCTCGACGACGATGGGCTCATCGACCGGGCAGACGCAGCAGACGACGACGCCGTCGCTGATGGCCGATGTCACGGGCGGCCTGCAGGCGCTCGGCGGCTTGGCCTCCGCGCCCGCTGGCGGCACAAGCGCGCTGACGGGTTTGGCGAACTTCTTCGGCGGCTCGGACAGCCACCTCAAGACCGACATCACCAAGGTTGGCGTCCATCCGCCGACGGGCTTGCCGCTGTACAGCTATCGCTACAAGGGCGATCCCAAGTCGTTCCCCAAGGTCACCGGGCCGATGGCCGAGGACGCGATGCAGGTCGCGCCGCACGCGGTGCAGACTGTCGGCGTGCACGCGCCCACCGGGCAGGCGCTCCATACCGTCAACATGGCCGCGCTCAATCAGGCCGGGCCGCCAATGGGCGCGAACGACAACGGGCCTGCGATCAGGCCGCGCCGCATGCCGGGCGCGAACGGCGCGTTTGCGACGCGGGTCCCAGGCGCGCTCGCGCCGCCGCAACCGATGGGGCTCAACGGCGCGATGGGCGCCGCCATGCGACCGCAGCGCCTGCGGCCGAACGCCGCCATGCCGCGCGTCGCTGGAGGGCTGATGAGTGGCTGACTTCAGCGACCTCAACCCAGTCTTTGCGACGCGGCTCGGCCAGCTCCGCGACGCGCTGACCCAGGCTGGCATCGGGAACAGCCTCCTCTCTGGCTACCGCTCGCCTGAGTATCAGAACCAGATGTATCAAAATCATCTGGCGAAGTCGGCAGGGCAACCGCTGCCTTATCCGAATGTGGAAGCGCCTTCTGTCGTCGCGGCGCCGTGGCGCTCGTTCCACAACTACGGGCTCGCCGCCGATTTCAATCTCAGCAACCCGAACGACTATGCGCGCCTCCAGTCGATGGCGCCGCAGTTCGGCCTGAGTGGGATCGGCATGAGCGACAAGGGTCACATCCAACTGGGGGGCGACCTCGCCAGCGACATCAACCAGTACCACCTCGCTGGCTGGCGGCCCGCGAGCCAGCCAGCGCCAGCTCAGGGCGCTATCGCCTACACCGGGGCGACGCCCGCCCCGTCCCGGCCGGGAACGCCGACGCCGGGGACTTCGCTCAATTCGAGCCCGCTTGACATCGTCCTCAACGCCGAAAGCGGCGACCGCAACATCAACAACACCCACCAGGGGACATCGAGCGGGCAGGCGCAGGGCAACGCCCAGATCACGACCGGCACGTGGAACGACTTCGCCCCCAAGGCGGGCGTGGATCTGAAGCAGTATCCCACGCCCGACAGCGCGCCTCGCGACGTGCAGATCAAGGTGGCGAGCGTCATCCCGCTCAACCGCTGGGCCTCGTCGACCGTCAACGCGGTCGTGGCCAAATATCCAGGCATCGACACGTCCCAGCCCCTCGGCGTGATCCAGGCGAACGCTATAAACCCCTCAGGAGCCTCTGGGAGCCCCGCCAGCGCCCCTCCAGCCGCTTCGGCTACTGGACAGCCCGCAGCGCCCTCAGGGGGCTTGGCGGGCCAACTGGCGAGCGCCATGAAGCCGCTGTCGGGCGGCAAGGGCGGCGGCGGCGACGACCAACCGCCCCCGATGCAGCTCCCGCAGGCCCCCCAGGCGCGGGCGATGGGCGGCCCGATGATGATGGGGCCGGGCGGGCAGAACACGTTCGGGGCGAGAGCGGCCGAGCAGTCGCTCGCCCAGCAGGGCTTCATGACGCAGCCGACGCTGGCCGCATTCGGCGGCGGCGGCACTCAGCCGGTCGTCCCCTCGACGATCCAGTCGACGATCCAGCCGATGGCGCCCGGCCAAGCGACCGGCATGCCCGCGATGCCGGGGACGACGCTCAACTCGCCCGGCCAATTGCAGATGGCGCTGATGTCGGGGCAGCTATCGCCCTATGACATGTATGCTCGACAGCAAGGGAGCATGTGATGGCTCAGAACCTCGCCCAGCTCACGGACATGTGGATGGTCAATCCGACCATGTTCGACCCGACGCAGCAGAGCAATCAGTTCTCGAACTACAACAACGCCGCGCTGCCCTGGCCGCCGACGTACAACACCGGAGCGGGCGGGCCGGTCAACGCCGCGACCGGCCAGCCGATCCCATCGTTCCAGCAGTGGCAGCAGCAGAACCCCGGCGGCATGAGCATCAACACGACGCCCGCTGCGCCCGCCCCGCCGCAGCAGTCGAACATCCCGCAATACATCTACGCCCCTGGCGGGCAATACAGCGGCGGCGGAAGCCAGGAAGTCGATCAGCTCGCTGGCAGGAACACGCCAGGGCAATACATCGTCAATCCGGCCTACGCCCAGCAGCAGATGGGGCAACAGCAGCAGCCAGCGCCCCAGGCCGCGCCCCAGGCGAGCGGGCCGCCGAACAACTGGCAGGCGGCGATCAACGCCTTGAGCAATCCCGGCAAGGTGCAGACGATGGGCGCGAACGTGCCGCAGGTCACCGGCTACCAGCCCAGCGGCGGCGTCAATCAGGCGTTCCTCAATCAAGCTGGCGCGGGCCAGGGCATGAACCAAAACTTCCTCAACGCCCTGCGCTCGATCCAGGCTCGGCCGCAGTGAGGTGATGTGATGCCCGGCATAGGGGATTTATTTTTCCGGCTCTCTGGCGCTCCTGATCCGTCTCAGCAGCTCGCGGCGCTGCTCTCTGGGCAACAACAGCCCGGTGCGCCGCCGCCCGGCGCGGGTCCTCCAGGCTCTGCCCCCCCTCAGCCTGCCGGACCCGCTGCCGCCGGTCCTGGCGCCGGTCCCGGCGCTGGTTCAGCTCCCAATCCATCGCCCGGCGACCCGCCGCCGCCCGGTTCACCGCCGCAGCCGCAGGTGCTCCAATCCACGCCCGCTCAGTCGGCGAGCTACCAGACGCTCGCCAACCCGCCGAACCTGATGTCGCTGTACATGCAGATGCAGCAGCGGCAGGACGCGATGCGCGGGATCAATAGCGGGCTCGCGCTGATCGCCGCCAACCACTCGCCGCCCAGCATGCGCGAAAGCATCATGCAGTCGCTGACCGGCGGCCAGAGCGATCCTGGCCAGATGGTTGGCAACCTGATGAGCCTCTACAATAGCCAGAACCAGATGGCGGCGCAGCAGCAGATGCTGTCGGAAGCCGACGCCATTGACCAGAAAAACGGCTGGCCGCCGGGGACTGCCAAAGCGGAGATCATGGCCGGTCGCGGCGCCGATCTCGTCAAGGCGATGGAGCCCGACAACACGATCAAGAACTACCAGTGGGCGCACGATACCTACGCGAAGAACCATCCCGGCGCGTCGCCAGAGGAGATCGACGCAGGGGCGCAGAGCATCCTCTTAGGGGCTGGCGGCGGCGGCGCTGCTGGCGGCGAACTTGCGTCGATGAACATCGCTAAATCGCATTGGCTGGCGGACCCCGCCAACCAGGGCAAACCGCCTCCCGGCTACATGACAGACCTGACGAAGTGGAAGATCTATAGCCAGGATCTGAACGACGCGAGAACGCAGTTCGGCGGCGTCAATGACAGTCTCGGCAAGTTCGTCGGCGACATGAGCAAGGTCGCCAACAATCCCAGCCTCAACAAGATCACTGGGTCGACCGGCGGCATATTGACCGGGGCGTTCGCCGGGCTGCTGCCAGGGGAAGTCAACAATCTAAAGACCGACATGACAGGGTTGCAGAACGAGGCCAAAGACATGGCGTCGCGCGGCGGCCCGAAGGGCGTTAACCAAAACCTCAAATCGCTCGGCTCCTCCCCCGAAGATTTCACCAACTCCTCCCTCACCAACTACCGCGACACGGTCATCGCGCCGCGCATGCGGCAGGCTCTCACCGCGCAGGCGAACGCCAACGGCGCGGCTGGGCAGGCCAACAGCATGCCCGGCTACCTCCAGCATTACCTCGACCAGATGTATAAGTCGGGAGGCGATCTCGACATCGGCGGCTCGCCGAAGGCGAACTCGCCCGACCTCGGACCCAATGGCAAGCCGCTCCCGAAGCCAGACGCAGCGCACATGCAGGACTTCTGGACGGCGTTGGAGCATCGCGGCCCAGAGTTCGCGCTTAAGGGCCTCAAAGACGCTGGGTTCGACACATCATCGTTGAGGTGATCGATGGCTGAAACGTACCTCACGCCGACGTTCCAGAACGCGGCAAAGCCCCCGGCCGACGCGCCCGCAGCAACTGCGCCCGATGCGACAGCGCCCGCCCCACCCCAGACGGGCGGGGAGCAATACCAGACGCCCACTTTCAAAAAGGCGGTCGCCCCGCAGCAGGAGGCAGGCGGCGACCAGACGCAGCAGACGACCGGCGCCCAGCCCGGCGACTGGTCAACGGTCGCCGCGAATGAGGCCGCGATGTACTCGCTTCCTGGGCTCAGAGCGCAGGCCGCAGCGGCGAGGCAGCGCCTTGGCCCGGTAGCGGCGGCGAGCGCGGATGTGGCGGGGAACTTCGGAAGCCCGACGACGGCGCTCAACTTCGTCCCCTACGTGGGTCCCGAACTCGCAGGCGGGCTGCATGAGGGCATCAAGAGCTACAATTCGCAGCCGGATTGGGTGCCGAACTCGTCGGAATTGGCGCAGATCGCCAAGGACACGGCCGGGGGCATCGTCGGGGGGCTCGTTGGCCATGGCGCTGGCAAGGCAATCGCAAACCCTGAGCTGCTCAAACTTGGCGCAGGCGGCATCGGCACGGCGATTGCTCATAAGCTCCCGGCATGGTTCCCCGGTCAGGAGCTGATGGGCGCGGCGGGCGGGTATGCGTTGGCTAACAAGGCCGTCGACTGGACCTCCGAAAAGCTTTCTTCGCCTGCCGCGCAGGCGGCTATCCGAAGCCTTGTTCAGGGCGGAACGGCGGCGGCGCGGGCGTCGAGCCCAGGCCCACTATGGGATCAGTGGGTGCCTGGGCAGTAGGGGATCAAAACCCCCGGCCCATGACGACCAAGAGGCCGATCACGCCAATGGCAGAGCCGATGAGCGCGAACCTCGGCGACTGGAACACGCTAGACCACTTCGATGGAGCCAGGGCAACCTGGGGCTTGCTGCGCCGCTCGATCTCGTCGGCGGTCTTTTTCGCGATTGAGTTTTCCACTTGGGTCATGACGAAGATGGCCAGGGCGGCGGCAACGAGAAAGCTCCAATCCATTTCACTTCACCTTTCGCATGAGCTTGACGAGCTGATCGCGCTCGCGCTTGGAGAGGGCGTGCGGGCGGCGCATGAACTGCGCGAGCTTCGCCGCCTCGGCTTCGGTCAGACCCTGGATCGCGCCGGGGACTTTGTCGTGGGGCCAGTGAGCATTCATCCGAGCGCCCCCACCTTGGCCGCGATGCGAATGAGCAGCCAAAGGCCAACGAACGCCATGACGAGGTGTAAGGCAGCCATTGAGATCAGCAGCTTCATGCGTGGAAGAGCCAGAAGCGCCCCAGCGCCACGCCGACGCCGACCGCAGCCGTGAGTGCGAGGACGAGCTGCACGACAAACTTCCGGTTCTCCATCCGCATTTCTTGTCGGAGGCGTTCAATTTGAATGGTCATGAGATCGATCCTCAATCGCCGTTCTTCATCGTCAGTTGGCATTGGGCCAACATATAATCACGGCCGGGGCGAGCGCCATTGCCTTTTACGGCCAAAATCCTGCCTCTATGAGCCAACGACGTTCCGAACGCGCCGGTGGTAACTGGCTGAGACGCGGTGGAAAAGCTCCTCGCCCCAATCCACCAATGTGCGGGATTTTACGCGGGCAAGCTAACGGGTTTAGGAGGGTGAAAAAACCAGCCAAAATCCCGCACGCCAATATTATCAACAACTTAAGCTCAATGCGGAAAAAGCGTTTAAATCCGCAGGGCAAATCGCCCCCAATGAAAACAACCCCTTAACGAATAAAAATCCCGCACGTAATTTGGTGCGGGATTTTCCGCGCGACAAATAGTACTTCTTACTTGTCGCGCATCGACCAAGGGGTCCCCTCCATGAAAGCCATCCTTCTCGCCGCCGGGCTCGCGCTCGCCGTCTCGCCCGCCATCGCCGCCACCCAGATCACCGTCGAGGACATCGGCGCGGTCCTCAACCAGTCGCTCGCCCTCCCGGCCGAGGACACGCCCGGCCTGGGCATCGCGTTCGAGCAGTTTTTCGAGTTCTCGCTGCCGGTGCGCGAAACGGTCACGCTCTCGGTGAGCGATAGCGCGACCGGCGCGCAGCGGATCGTAGGCGGCGTGCTGTCGCTCAACACGTTCACCTCGACCGCGCCCGTGTCGCCGTTCCAGCCGCTTGGCGCGCTGATCGAAAGCTCGGCGCTGGCGAACGTGATCGGCGGCCAGGAGGCGACTGTGACGCCTGACGCGCTCGACGCCGGGGCGTACTTCGCGGAGGTGAGCGGCGCCAGCGGGCTCGCGCCGATCCACATCGCGATTGACGGCACGGTCACCGCGACCACGGTGCCTGAACCCTCGACCTGGGCGATGCTGGTCGTCGGGTTTATTGGGCTTGGGTGGGGGGCTCTGAGCCGTCGCCGGGTGCGTGAGCTTCACGCAACTGCATAAGCACGGCCTTGTGCGCGGCCCATAAGCCGGGGCCGCGCGAGGCGCAGATCGCCGTCCTGGCCATCTGATGCGGCCCGCCGTCGATGGCGACGCGCGCCATCGCATTGGCGACGCGCTCGATCTCCCTCAAGATCGCCCCTGGATCGAGGCGCGCCTCGATGACGACCTCGTTGCAGGCGTCGCAGCAGCGCCCCTCGCCCATGTAGAGCGGCGCGGGGTTGTTGCCGATCCGCTCGTAGGGCAGTCCACAGAGGCAGCAGGTGGGGTCTGGCTTTCGCATCTACTCCTCCGTGAGCTTCGCCTCGCAGCCATACTTGTGCAGCGTTTCAACGATCTTGGCCGCGCGGCGTCGAAGGTCACGGGCAATGACTTCGCGGATTTCCTGCTGCGCCTCTGGGGTGAACCCGCCGAAGGTACGCTGCTCCACGCCGCTCGTCCCCTTGCGGGCTTCGCCGTATACACGATCCAAGATCGCATCCTTGATGTTGGTGCGGTCTGTGTGGAGGTAATCCAGCTTGCGATAGAGTTCGTCGATTTTTTTGATGTCGGCCGAAGTCAGCGTCATTTTCACAACGGCTCCATTTCCAGTCAAAAAAAGGGGGCCTCAGAGGCCCCCTTATTCGTTCACGCGGCGCGCTTGGCCAAGAGGTGGATCTCGGCCTTCGCGCTGGCGGCGTGTTCGGCCTCCTTGGTGTAGTTGATCGCCGTCACCATGCTCCAATGATAGATCGCCTGGAGCGTCTGGTACTTGCAGCCGTTTTGCGCCAAGCGCGTGGCGCCCATGTGCCTGAGGCCGTGCGGCGTGCAGTTCGGCACGTTCACCGCGTCGCAGGCGGCGCGGAACCACCGGCCGAACCGCTCGATGTTGAACGGGGCGCCCGTCTTGGGATCGAGGAGGAAGGTCAGGTCGCCCTTCTCCTGGCAGGCGTCGATAGCCTCCTGCAGGACCGGTAGGACCGGCACGTTGATGGCCGCCCCGGTCTTTTGCGCCTTGAGCCCCGACAACTGGCCAGCGTGGATATGCTGGCGGCCCATCTTGATCACGTCGACGCCGCGCTGGCCTGAGTAGAGCAGGAGCGCGTAGGCGAGCCGCTCGCGCGTGCCGAGCGGGTAGGCCTGCTCGAACGTGTCGGCCTCCACGTCGGTCCAGCGGTGGTTGCTGCCGCCCTTGTACGCCACGGGTTCGACGCCCAGGCAGGGGTTCTTCGCGACATGCTTCTGCTTGACGGCCCAGATGAACGCCAGCCTGAGGTGGGCGACGGCGGCGTTGGCGGCGGTGAGCTTGCCGGTGGCGGCGATCTTTTCCTGCAGCTTCATGACCCAGTCGTCGGTGATGTCGCGGAACGCAATCGAGCCGTTCTTCTTGGCGAGCCTGCCCAACACGTTGCGGCGCTGCTTCTGCGTCCCCTCGGCCATCTGGCGCTGGCCCGGCGAGCGCAGGAACTGGTCGATCAGCCACGCCAGCGAGGCTGGGTTGGTGGGCGAGAGGCCGAACGGCTTCGGGGCCTCGACGGGCGCATCGGCATGGCCGTAGGTCAGGCGGGCCTTGTAGTAGGCCTCCTCGAACGACTGCGTGCCGAACGTCTCATTGATGCGGATGCGCGGCCCATGGCCTTCGCGATAGGTCCAGATCGGATTGCCGCGAAAGTCGATTTCGGCGTGCAGGCCCTTCGGCCTGCGGCGGCCCGGCCCGAAGGCCTGGGTGAGATGGTTGTTGTCGTCTTGCTTGCGTGAAACGGAGTGCATTTTAGGTTCCCTTACCAGTTTGGCTCTGGGAGCTTCCCCTCCCCCTTTAATTCCTGTGCGGGAGGTTGGCCCAATGCCAACTTCTCCAGATATGCATCGTCCATAATCAAGACAATAGCCCCGGCGCCGATTTCGATGCGCACCGCCTTGACGCCCGCCCACCGCGCCGCCTTGAGCGCCCGCTTGTAATCCTCCATCAGGGGGCCGTTGACCTTAGTGACCATTTACAGCCTCCAGGGCGGCCCGTAGCAGGACTCGCGTGCGGGTGGGCTCATCAGCCTCAGGCTCGACGAGATCGCCGCTGGTGAGGCTGGGAAGGGGGATTTCGAGGATAGGGGAGATGCGTCGAATTGTTTGGGGACGCATCTCCCTTATTGCACCGCACCGCTGCGGCCAGGGGTAGTACCAGCGCGCGTAGCGGTGGCAGGCCGCAGCGTCGACCGGCTGCGAGGCCATGAAGGCGGCGGCGAGCATGATCCCCCTGAGCGTCATTCGTCCCGCTCCTGCTTGACGCCATAGCGGCGCGCGATCTCCGTCGGCCCGGCCCCGACGACGCGGTGCTTGGTCCCCATGCGCTTCGACTTGGCGATCTCGAACACGTCGCGCCTAGTCTTTTTGTCGTGACACTTCAGGCACAACAATTTTCCGTCGTCGGCGGTGAGGGGGCTGCGGTTGTCGTTGGCGGGCCGGATGCCCTCGGCGACGCTGTGGTCGATCTCGTAGTCGGCGCGCGACAGGCACTCGGCGCCGCACTCCTCGCACCAGACTCGCCCCTTCATGTCGGTCGCGCGGAGCGTGATGGCCTTCGCAGCCGCCTTGGTGAACAGGACGCGCGTCACGCCGCGCCCCTGAGCTGCTCAGGCGAGACGCCGATCAGGTTCGAGATCCAGCCCAGGATGTCGTCCTTGCTCTGCTGGAACTCGGCCTTGTCCATCTTGTCGAGGCCATGCATGCGCTGGCTGCGCGCCCACCGCACGACGACTGTCGGGCCGCGCGTCACGACATGGGCGAACTCATCCCGCCCCTTGGCGTAGGCGGCGACCCGCAGCGCCGCCGCCGCGCTCCCCGCCTCGATGACCATTTCGCGGAACCAGCCGGTGGCGATCAACGCGCCTTTGCGCAAGTGTTCTGGCGACGGAAACGTCTCAGCGACCGCGGCGGGCAAATTGTTCCAGGCCTCGGCGATCCAGGCGAACTCATGCCTGTGGCTGATCCAGCTCCTGTCGGAGACTTCCTCCAACCAGTAGCGGCGGCCGATCACGAACGCCTTGTCGGCGGCCTTCGGCCTCGCCGGGATCATCGCCTCGCCGTTCCAGACAAAGGCCATCATGCTCAGAAGCCCAGCTTGTGAAGGTCGAGATGATGCTTGCGGCAAAGCCACACGACGTTGAGCGGCTTGCCGTAGTCGGGATGATGCATCTCTGCGCCGTCGCCATCGCACATGAAGCAGAGCTCTCGCGTCAATTTGCCGCGCTTCAGATATTCTTTGGCGTAGGATCGGGCGTTGTCTTTACGCCGCTGCTCGGCGTTCAGCGGATGCGTCTTGCGCCATTCGCGCATATAGGCGCGATGGTACGCGCGCTTGGCTTCGCGCCCTATTTCATATGAAATAGGGATCGGCTCGCCTCTCTCATTTGTGAACGTGAAACTTCGCATGGGCTTCAGCCGGGGTTAGCGGGTTTGGCTGGTCTTTTTGGGGCGCATCACGCCGCCGTCGCGTAGCGGCGCGAGAGCTGTTCGACCTTGCGGTCAACCTCCTTGACGAACTGCGCGATCTCGCGCTCCAGTTCCGCGATGAAAGCCGCGTCGCGATTGATGCGCTTAATCCAGAGGCTCATCCCGCTGGGAAAGTCTGGGTTATAGCTGACGAAGTCGCACCACTGGCGGCCGGTGCAGGACAATTGCCACGTCATCTGAACGAGGTGGTCGTTGCTGATCGTCTCGGTGAGCAGGGTGTTAAGGTGCGCTGCGGGCAGCGGGCATTTGATCTCGATCAGGCCCACGCCCAATATGCCGGTGACGAAGCCGTCGGGCGAGCAGTGCGAGCCCTTGATGGAGGGGTGTGTGACCAGGCCCGCTTCCTCGACCTCGACGCCGCGCACCATCGAGTACAGCAGACGCGCCTCAGGCTCGCGCGCGGTCCCCTGCAGCATCGCCTGGGTCTTGAAGATCTCGACCGGCGTCAAGGTCAGGCGTTCGAGAACCTTTTCCGCCATCAGGCTGTCGCGATCCGCCGAATAGCCGGTCTTGGTGCGGCGCACGACGCGCGGCGCGTCAGACGCCCCGACTGAGCCGCAGCGCGCCTGGCGCCACTCGTCAGTTCCTTGGAGCATTGTCGTTCCCTGGAGCATTTTTGCTGCGCCTTTGTTCGGCGTTGGCGAGGTTGAGCGCGGCCCTGACCCGCATGAACTGATCGACGTTCATGTCGTCGATCTCAGCGACGCCGATGAGGTTGAGCATCGTGGCGACGCTGCGGCCCGTTTGGTCGAAGAGCTGGCGCAGCTCGTTGGCCTGTTCGGCGACGATCCTGAGCGATGTCCCGCCCGCGCCACGCCCGTCATCGTCGACGCCAGCGGCGAGGCCGATTGCCGCGCGCAGCGAATAGCGTTGCAGGTAGGTCAGCGCAGATCCGAGCGCCTGCACCATCGACATGCCGGTCGAGCCTGGGTCGACCTTCGTCTCCAAGGGCGCTGTTTCCTCGCTGTAGCCGTCGGCGTGGCTGACGATGCAGGTGACGGTGACCAGATCGGCCTTCTGGCTGATGCGGAAGCGGTACGAGAGGCCATGCACGGCGAACACCGGGTCGACGACCTTGGCGACATCGGCGAAGCTCTCGTAGCGGTACTTGGTGCGAGCGCCGCCCTCGCGCTTCGACGGGTAGTCGACATCACGCGTTTTCAGGACCGGCGAGATCTCGCCCTTGGCTTCGCTCATCGCGACGTTGAAGGCGCGCATGGCGGCGCGGTCCTCTTCGGATCGGCGCGCGGCCAGGAGCCGGTCGAACACTTC